>Ga0334888_1003645_pt1 | contig 14917 bp, 8 predicted proteins | sample GraSluR1_MG_FD_207227 | JGI IMG/M metagenome (GOLD analysis project Ga0334888, IMG submission 207227) | Sludge microbial communities from methane-producing bioreactor in Wageningen University, Netherlands - Granular Sludge_3_08-R1 | ecosystem: Engineered > Bioreactor > Anaerobic > Unclassified ...
ACTTTACTAAAGTCTATTTCAGGTTTTTCCGGTAGAAGATACTCTTCCAAATCGCTTTTACTTAATAAACCATTCCGATGGAGTAGTTCTGGGCTAATTAAGAGAGGATTGCCGGCAAAAGCAGAATAAGAGAAATAAGGCGAATTACCGTGTTCTAATTCGGTAGGGTTTAAAGGAAGGATTTGCCAGAATTGTTGTTTATTTTTATTTAATATATTGGCAAATTGATAAGCTTGTGGTCCCAGATCCCCAATCCCGAATCTGGAAGGTAGGCAAAATATAGGCATTAATAAGCCACTAGATCGATGATTTAACAGTTTTTAACTCCTCCTACCTTATATTATTAATTGCAGACAAATTATAGACAATATCTTTCCAATAATTATAAATTATTTTTAGTAAGGTAATTCCTGCCGTGATCATCAATAAACTGGTATTCCCAAAAGTAAGAAAAACTCGCTTACCCTAATTTTCATATTTTAGAATTTAGGAAGGCATATCAATTTTGAGCATTGCCCCTAATTCTTTAAAATGTTTCCACCAGGATTGTATATTTTCTTCTTTTTGTGCTAACTTTTGCTGGAGAGGAGGCAAAATATCCTGTTTAATCTCAAAATAGATATTCTGAGCTGTCCAGAGATGCAGTTGAACCTCAAAATCCTGCATCTGTTTTAATACATCGGTGATTTCCAGGATATATTTGATTTTCAAAGGATTTTTTCTTACTTCTTCCATAGCCTGGTTTATCCATCCCCCAACATTGAATTCCAAAGTAGCCTGGTCTATAGCAATAGACCAGTTTTCAATCTCCTGCAGGATGTCGCCAAGTTTCTCTAAATCGATTGATTTCTGGGAAAAGATTATCTTTAATTCCTGATTAAGTACCTGTTCTGTAATAAGAGAGAGAGCTTTAGGAATCGGTATATTCAATTGTCTTAAAAAATTAATAATGGTACGATTATCAAGATAAGTCTGGGCAAAGTTTCTTTCTATCTCAGTCAGGATAGGTTCCAGTATCTTTTCGATAACTTCTCTCTGTTCATCTTTAAACAGATACCACAAGGAATAGCTATTAGTGCCAAAATGCTTATCCATCAATCTAATAATATCTACCACATTTGCCTGTTCAAAGGAAGAGCTAATTTCTTTCTCCATGTTCTGATATGATTCCTCATTCTGATAAATTTTTACTCCCCCGTTTACATTATGATCCCCTAAATGAAGTACGGCAAAACTTATTTTATCCTGTTCCAGGGTAATTTCTGAATGAATTGTGGCGTAACCCATCGCTATTTTTAGTTGACCATTTTCTCTCCGCTGGATTTCATCTCCCATAATTTGATAAGCATAGATATTTTTTTGTTTTCCATTAAAGAGAGCAGAAATGGCATAATGAGCTCCAACTCGAAGTAAATCTATAATAACTGGTTTGACCATCAGCTGATAAATCTTAGCTCCATTCTTATAGCGATGAACATTACTGGGAGCCTGTTCTAATTTTTTGATATACTCTTCCTCTAAATCAATAGAATCCAGTTCTTTTATCAGCTGAATACAGCGAGCAGCATATCTCATAATCTGCACTGTCTCTATTCTGGATAAATCATCAAAAAACCAGCCACAGCTGGTATACATTAACATGGCATTACGTTGCATTTCCAGGTATTTAATGGCTCTCACCGATTCTTCTCTATTGAGAGAGTGACTGGCAAATTTCCTCAGAAAATCCTGAATGCATTCGGGATAACGATCAAGAATCACTTCAATATACTCATTTCTAGCCTGCCAGATATCATTAAAATAAGCAGGAGCTCCCTTCTTAAATATTTCCATAGATTGATCACGTAACCAGTCCATGGTATCTCTCAGTGGTTTACGCCAGTTTTGCTGCCACTCTGGATGACCTCCAGCTTTACAACCACAATCATTCCTCCAGCGCTCTATACCATGACTGCAACTCCAGGACGTGTTTTCCACAATTTGTACTTCATGAGTCGGCGGATTTAATTCCAGATATTCTCCATAATTAGTTATTTTAGCTAAGTCATTTTCCTCTATATAATACAGACAATAAGAGAGAGCCATATCGCCAAAACGGTGATGATGGCCAAATGTTTCTCCGTCAGTAGCGATATTCACCAATTCTGATTTTTCATTATCTTGGGAAAAGCCTGCTATCAATTGCTGGGCAAAGGTTTCGCCATTACGGAGAAGGTCTCCAAAACTAATAGCATGAGCTAGTGAACCGTTATAGAAAAAGATATGTATTGTTTTTCCAGAAGGTAAAGGACAAATGTAGGATAACCTGGAATCGAGATTACCTTCTTTAATTACCTGCCAGTTGGTATCTTTTCCCATTTTTCTTATCTGGGCAGCCTGGTGTGGAGCAAGAATGGTATATTTAATTCCCAATTCAGCCATTGCCTCCAATGTTTCATAATCAACGGCAGTTTCGGGTAACCACATTCCCTCTGGATAGTGATCAAAATGTTTCTGGAAATCTCTAATTCCCCAGAATATCTGAGTATACTTATCCTGTGTATTGGCCAGAGGCATTATCATATGATTATAGGGTTGAGCAATAGCTGAACCATGACCATTAAATCTTTTCTGACTGAATTTATCTGCTTCTAGTATCGATTGATAAACTTCGAGTTGATGTTTTTTCATCCAGGCCAGCAAGGTTGGTCCAAAATTAAAGCTAATTTGATTGTAATTATTAACTATTTTGATGATATTTCCTTTTTTATCCAGGATGCGAGAGGCAGCGTTAGCCTTGTAACATTCTTCTGAAATCTTTTCATTCCAGTCATGGAAGGGGTAAGCTGAATCCTGTAACTCAATATCTTCTAACCAGGGATTTTCACGAGGGGGTTGGTAGAAATGACCGTGAATGCAGATATATCTATTATTATTCATCCGGTACACTCCTTTATAATAAGTTAATAAGATTATGTTTCCAGCTTTTTGAAGAAAAGAATACCCAGTGGAGGAATAGTAATATTTACTGAATAATCGTTCTCGTGCTTGGGAATAGGCCTAGTCTTTGCTTTACCCAGATTGCCATGACAACTACCGCCGTATATAGAGGCATCACTATTCAAGCATTCCTGCCAGATACCCTTTTCTGGTACGCCAATACGGTAATTATACCATGGAGTTGGAACAAAATTACAGACAATCAATATTTTTTCCTTACTACCTCTATTTTTTCTCAAAAAAACCAGCACGCTGTGTTCCCAATCATTACTTTCAATCCATTGAAAGCCACTATTTTCAAAATCAACTTCATAAAGAGCCTTTTCCTGCTGGTAAAATTGATTGAGATCTTTAATCCATCTTTGTATACCCTGATGATAAGGTAATTCAAGTAGATTCCAGTCTAAGGAGAAATCATGCTGCCATTCCTGTCTTTGTCCAAATTCACTGCCCATAAAGAGCAGTTTTTTACCGGGATGGGCAAACATATAACCAAAAAGTAGACGTAAATTGGCAAATTTTTGCCAATCATCCCCCGGCATTTTCTCCAATAAGGATTTTTTACCGTGAGTTACTTCATCATGGGATAAGGATAAAATGAAGTTTTCATTAAAGGCATATAAAAGACTAAAAGTAAGTTCCTGATGGTGATATTTACGATAAATAGAGTCTCTACCAATATAAGAAAGGGTATCATGCATCCAGCCCATATTCCATTTCATACCAAAACCGAGACCACCCAGGTATGTTGGGCGAGAAACCATAGGCCAAGCAGTGGACTCTTCAGCAATTATCTGGATATCCGGGAAAGCAGAATAGGCTGTTTCATTTAATTTTTTTAGAAAAGAAATAGCCTCCAGGTTTTCCCGTCCTCCAAATTTATTGGGAATCCATTCCCCCTCTTTACGAGAGTAGTCGAGATAGAGCATGGAGGCAACGGCATCTACCCGTAGGCCATCAGCATGATAGTAATCCAGCCAGAATAGGGCACTGCTTATTAAAAATGCTCTCACTTCATTACGGCTATAATTAAAGATATAACTCTTCCAATCCGGGTGAAAACCCTGTCTGGGATCAGCATGTTCATAAAGATGAGTGCCATCAAAATAAACTAATCCATGTTCATCACCAGGAAAATGAGAAGGAACCCAATCCAGGATAACTCCAATACCACATTGATGTAGATAATCAATCAAGTACATTAGATCCTGTGGCGTACCATAACGACTGGTAGGAGAAAAATAACCCACCGTCTGATATCCCCAGGAACCATAAAAAGGATGCTCCATCACAGGCAGTAATTCAATATGGGTAAAGCCTTTTTCTTGACAATATTGAGCAAGTTCTGAGGCTATCTCCCGATAGCTAATAGAATCATTTTGTTGGTTCGATTTTCTACGCCAGGAGCCGAGATGGACTTCATAGATAGAAAAGGGCTGGTTTAGCTGATTTTTTTCTTTACGTTGTTCCATCCAATCTTGGTCCTGCCACTGGTAATCCAGTTCCCAGATAATGGAAGCGGTCAAAGGAGGTTTTTCTCCATAGAAGGCAAAGGGATCTCTTTTATCAACACAATATTGGTGATATCTGGATTTGATATGGTATTTATATTTTATACCCCTTTCCAGGTTAGTAATAATTCCTTCCCAGATACCGCTACCGACATGAATTTGTTTGAGAGGGTGAGCAGACCATTCCCAGTTATTAAAATCTCCTATGACAGAAACAGATTCAGCATTGGGAGCCCAAACTGCAAAGTGAATACCTTTTTTCTCTTTATCAACCATCGGATGGGTTCCCAGATGACGGTATAATTGATAATTGGTACCTTCATTAAAAAGAAAAATATCTTCTTTACTTAGTATGGAATGGTGGTATAAAATTTTATTCTCCTTTTTCATTCCCAATTGCTCCTACTTCAAAGAGGATTCCTTTCAATGGTATAACCAACCAGTCAGGCCTATTGTCCATCTCGTACCCTATTTCATATACTGCCTTTTCCAGTAAATATATATTAAGTAATTTACTTATTTCTGATTTATCTTCTGGAAGAAGAGAGGGCTGAATATACTCAAGATAAGCCTGAAGAAATAATTTACTGATATAAAAAGTCCATAATTTTGCCCAGTGTTCCAGTTCATTATAGTCTCCAGAAATTTTCTGTTGAATTAAGGGAGTAAAAGCGGCATAATAGAATGAACGCAACATTCCAGCTACATCCTTTAAAGGACTACGTTTCAGCCTTCTTTCGCCCAGAGGTTTAGCCGGTTCCCCTTCAAAATCAATTATGTAAAAATCATTTCCGGTATAGAGTACCTGACCAAGATGATAATCACCATGTATTCTAATCTTTTTGGCTTTAATCTTTTGAGACATAATTTCCTGGCAATAAGTAATAATTTGGGATTCTAATAGGAGAACTTTTTTTAGGTCTTCCTGTACTGTTTCCGAATATCTGTTATAATTTTTTCTTAAGGAAAAGAAGACCCTCTTGACCAGACTTTGTATAGATTGAAAAACTGAGCGTTGGTAAAGTGTTGAAAATGATTCTGGTTTAAAGTTAAGATCCTGAGTAACTCCACCTAGGGCACTATGTAGTTCAGCTGTTCTTTTACCTAAGAGATAAGCCATTTCTATAAAGGGTGCCCCTATTAATTCTTGTATAATATCTGGAATGTCCTTTTCCGTTTTTTCAAACAGAGAAGCAGGAAGTACAGGTAGTTTTTCTATTTGACTTAGTTGAGATAAAACTCTTTCATAGTACCTGATTAGATAATCCTGGGCATAATCCCAGGCATTCCCCTCGCTGGGTACGAAGGGATATAAAATACCCAGTGTAACCTGAGAACCGTCTTTTTTCTGATATTCCAGAGCACCAGCAAAAGCCGGTACATTCTTATAATTAGTGTGTTCCGTGATATATCTTACGATTTCCAGATCAGGATTTATTCCCTCACCCAGTTTCCGGAATATTTTAAAGATTAGTTGACGATCATAAAGGATAGAGGAATTACTCTGTTCTAGAGTAAGCAAATAGGAACGTTCAAACTTGCTGATCAGGTTACGCACTTTTCTAAAGTATTTACCGGGATAAGCCTTTAATTTTCCTTCTGTTGCCGGTATAATTCTTCTTCGGCCAACCAGTTGTAGTAAAGTCTGATGAAAAGACTCATCTAAAACTGCATCATATATAATACCTTCCTGTTTTGATGATTGGAATTGGAATAATACCGATTGGGGTTTTTCAGTTAAAAGTTCTTTGGCTAGTTCAATTTCTAGAAAGGAGAGTGGGATTTGATAGTATTCTTCTGCTGCAGCAGAATAGCTTACTTTTATAAGAAGCACGATGCTCATACTATTTCGGTTCTTTATAGGAATTATCTCCGCAATATTGATTTTTAAAATCTTCTGTGACTTACTGCCAAACCATCGTTGCTCTTTTAAAAATTGGGGTAAAATCTCGCTTTCAATTCTGGTTCTAATCCGATTATTAAATAGTTGAATCCAATCTAATCTAGATTTAACCATAGGGATTTCTCTGGCTTTTTTCTCAGGATAAACCTCCTCTTCTTTTTGTAGTACAAACCAGAAATAATCATAAAAACCCAGAGTCATTACATAAGGTTTTTCTTGGATAACAGGAAAAGAATTCTTACTGAATATTTCAATGGGAGTATAGCCGGCATATTGGGAAAGATCTAATTCCGCTACCTGGGAAAAGCGAGAGAGATTTACCACTACCAGTATGATTTCATCCTTATATTTCCTGAGGAAAGCCAGAATTTTGGGGTTTTCAGGATGTAAAAATTCAATAGATCCCCGCCCAAAGGCTTTGTAATTTTTTCGCATGTTAATTACTCTTTTCATCCACCAGAGAAAAGAGGTTTGGTTTTGTTCCTGGTTTTCTACATTAACTGTCTCATAATGATAAGCTGGGTCAATTATAACCGGCAGATAAAGCTTCTGAGGATTAGCGCGAGAAAATCCGGCATTACGATCTGCACTCCATTGCATGGGAGTTCTTACTCCATCACGATCTCCTAAAAAATGATTATCTCCCATAGCTATTTCATCACCGTAATAGATGGTGGGTGTACCAGGTAAGGAGAAAAGTAAGATTTTCATAATTTCCATTTTTCGGCGATGATTTTCCAGTAAAGGTGCCAGGCGCCTTCTGATACCCAGATTAATTCTGGTAGTAGTATCTCTGGCATAGACCCGATACATATAATCCCTCTCTTCATCGGTAACCATCTCTAGAGTTAATTCATCATGGTTCCTCAAGAAGAGAGACCATTGACAATTATCAGGAATAGGAGGAGTTTGGTCTAGAATATCAATAATCGGGAAGCGATCTTCCATTCTTAGAGCCATAAACATACGGGGCATGAGCGGGAAATGAAAAGCCATATGGCAAGCATCTCCATTTCCAAAATAGCGAATAGCATCTTCCGGCCATTGGTTAGCCTCGGCAAGAATCATGCGATTCTGATAATTACGGTCCATATAAGTCCGCATCTTTTTTAAAAATTCTAATGATTCAGGTAAATTCTCACAATTAGTGCCTTCTCTTTCAAAGAGATAGGGTACAGCATCCAGTCGTAATCCATCAACACCCATCTTCATCCAGAAATCAATTATTTTTAAGATAGCCTTTTGTACTTCTGGATTATCATAATTCAGGTCTGGTTGATGAGAATAGAACCGGTGCCAGAAATACTTTTCATTTTCAGGATCTCTGGTCCAGTTAGATGTCTCAAAGTCCTGAAATATAATTCGTGCATCCAGATATTTATCCGGCTTATCACTCCAGACATAGAAATCTCGCCATTTTTTAGGAGCATTCTTTTTTCGTGCTTTTTGAAACCAAAGATGCTGATCTGAGGTATGGTTGAGAACTAGCTCAATAATAACCTTCATTTCCCGCTTATGAGCCTCTCTTAAGAAATTTTTAAAGTGACGCATATTTCCATAATGAGGATGAATATCATAATAGTCAGAAATATCATAACCATCATCCTTCAATGGTGAGGGGAAAAAAGGTAATAACCAGATAGTGTTTACTCCCAGACTTTCCAGATAATCAAGTTTTTCCGTGAGACCTCTAAAATCTCCAATTCCGTCACCATTCTTATCATAAAATGTTTTAACATGAAGTTCATAGATAATGGCATCCTTATACCATAAGGGAGTTTCTGAAAAGTCTTCCTGGCTCAACATGTATTTTCTTCCTCCTAGTTAAAATAATCGAATTGATTTTCTCTTTTGAGATATTTTTTTATTTTTATAATATGAGCTGGTAATACATAGGGATTTAGCTCTACATAGTTATATTCACCTTGCCAGACATATTGTCCGCCACCCAATAAATCGTGAGCTAAAAAAGATTGCTCTGGCGGAATGCCGAGTTCATACAAAGGAACTTTGACCCATCCGGATTGGGTATAATAAGGATCTAAGTTAATGACTACTAAGATGGCATTATTTCTTTCCTCGTTAAATTTGGCGAAATAAAGTAACTGATTATTTTCTACTGGTAAAAACTGGATATTATTAGTTTGATGGAATTCAGAATTTTCCTCTCTAATACGATTAATGGTAGCGAATAGGTCTCTGATATTTTCTTTTACCTCTTCTGATAACCAGTTTTTAATTTCATATTTCTCAGAATTGTAATATTCCTCTTTCCCTGGTAAAGGCTTATTAATAAATCGTTCATAGGGCGGCCCATAAATCCCGTAATTGGAAGACAGGGTTGCTGCTAGTATAAATTTGATAATAAAAGCAGGATTACCATCGGTTTGTAAGTATTCAGAAAGAATATCCGGAGTATTAGGCCAAAAATTGGGACGAAAATATTCTCTTACCTGGGTTTGAGTTAATTCAATTAAATAATCTGTTAATTCCTGCTTGGTATTGCGCCAGGTGAAATAGGTATATGATTGAGTAAAACCGAGTTTGGCTAATCGATACATTACTTTTGGTCTGGTAAAGGCTTCTGATAAAAAAATTACCTCAGGATAATCTTTTTTTACCAAATTTATTAACCATTCCCAGAATAGAAATGGTTTGGTATGAGGATTATCTACTCTAAAAATTTTAATTCCCTGTTTAATCCAGAACATTACAATATTTTTTAGTTCTTCCCATAACCCTCGCCAGTTTTCAGTTTCGAAATTAAAAGGGACAATATCTTCATATTTCTTGGGTGGATTTTCAGCATATTGAATAGTGCCATCAACTCGCCAGCGGAACCATTCTGGATGTTCCTTGATATAAGGATGATCTGGTGAACATTGGAAAGCAAGGTCTAAGGCTATTTCCATCCCATATTCCTGGGCTTTTTTAATAACTTCCTGAAAATCTTCCAGTCTTCCCAGCCGGGGATGGATAGCTATATGCCCACCTGTTTTATTGCCAATAGCCCAGGGACTACCCGGGTCATCTGAATTTGCTAGAATAGTATTATTTTTTCCCTTACGGTGTGTTTCCCCAATAGGATGGATAGGGGGAAAGTAAAGAACATTGAATCCCATATTAGCGATTTCCGGAATCCAGTTCAAGCAATCACGAAAAGTACCATGAGCACCTGGTTTAGAAGAACAGGATCGAGGAAATAGTTCATACCAGGCACTGAAGCCAGCTCTTTTTCGATCTACGATTACTCTTAGATTCTTATCATAATGTGTAATATGATTGGGCAAAGGATATTTTTTGAGGAACTCTTTGTTCAATTCTTTTTTTAATAATTTTATTATTTCTTCCTGATTTTCACCCCTTTGAATAAGGGTAATGAGCTTTTGAATAGCAACTTTTTTATCAGCCTCTTCAATCTTAAGAACAACTTCAGCTAAGAGGGAAAGACCGTTTTTTAAATCAACTGTCAGATTATCACTGCCAGTTGCCTTTTTTTGAATATCTTTCCACCAAGTAGTCAAATGGTCGACCATTGCTTCTATAGTATATTCATAAATACCAGGCTCATTAACAGTAAATTCTCCCTGCCAGAAATCATTCACTATAAACTCCATGGTGTTTTTTTGCCAATATTTTTCTTCCTTTTTCCGAAAAAGTAAATAACTCTGAACCTGTTCATGCCCATCAGCATAGATATCGGCAGAAACTTTTACCTTCTCCCCCTCTATTCTTTTAATGGCAAATTGGCCATGGTTAATCTCTGGTTGTACATTCTCAATGACAACCCGCTGTTTTCCATTAAGTGTATTTAAATTTATAATTTTTAAAATCCTTTCTATTGATTCTGCTAATTATTCTGTTTAGTTTCCCCAAACCTGAACTATAACTTACGATTCCAGATATTTGGTTATTGATTTTAACATTCCTGGAGCAGAATGGGACATTTTTATTCTTCTTGCTAATTCTTTTGCGCCGAATACATCGCGTATCCAGTTGGCAAAATCATTATTTTTTGAATGGACATGATAACAAAACAATTCCTGTTCCATGTTAATCAGCTGATCAATTAATTCGGCTAAACTTTTTATCGGCGTCCCATTATGCAGATAAAAATACTGCTCTACGGTTGGAGCTTCTTGATAGATATCAATTTTTTTACCCTTAGTAACCATTTCTTATCCTCCTTCATTATTATTATATAGTCATACAATTATATTATATATGGTAACTTTTAGCCTCTGTAGTAGTATGGTAAGGTAGTGTGATTTTTGCATGGTATATAAAGTCAAATATTTTAATTATTTATTTGTATGTCTTAACTTGTGAATTATTTTTTACTCTTCCAGTTCTTGTCCAATGACAATTTGTCTGCTTTTACTTGTTATATAATATTATAAGATAAAAAGCCCCCAATTCAAAATTAAGAGCTTTTATCTTATGAAATAATAATCCTATTTATTGTTTATAGATATCTTTTTAAGGATTAAATTGTTCAAAAATTATTTTTATCCCGCCATTGGAATTTCCAGTAACAATATCCACTGTTTTAATCTCTCCTGGCTGAAAAGCCCATTGCTGTATCTCCCCTTTTTCAAGTGAAAATTCTATTGTTTCAATAGGATCCTGATATTCTCCCTTAAAGAAGGTGACCTCACCCTGAGCTATTGCTGATTTTTCATTATCACCAATAATGGTCAACTGAACCTCTTTGTCTTCACTGAAAAATAATCCCTGTCCAAAATTTTCAAAGAGATAATATTCTTTTCTTTCAATTTTATCCGTAAAATGCGATTCTTGAATTACCACTATTTGAACGGTACCCTCTTGTACTTTTACTTCAATTTTGTTAATTTTCAGGCTACTACTAAAGGAAGGTTTGATTTTCCCTTTTGGTGAAACTGCCTTCTCAATAATTTCCTCGTTAATAACTTCTCCTTCTCGAATAGGGATTACTGTAACATAGGCATCTTTATCACCTTTATTTTCAATTACTAAGTTTTTCTCCAAACCAGGGATAACCTTTATCTGCAATAAACTTCCTGATCCTAATACTCTTCCTACTGGAGCTTCAACCTCTGTCATTCCAGAAAACTCTTCTGAGATGATTGAAACACTCTCTTCTGTTTTGTTTGTCGGTATTTGCTCGGCAGGAGAGTCCATTCTTATATAATCTGCAGGAACTAAAAATTTGTCATCATCCTGGTTACCAATCTGTATATCCAGTAATTCAAAAATGCTCTTATTAGCATTGATCAGTGGAACAACCACTTTTATTCTCTGTTTTAATTCTGGGGAGTACCAGACTTCAATTGCCTCATCCAAGCCTTGCCTGCTATAGACGTATTTTTCGCATTCAAATCCGGCAATAACTTCTGTTCCAGTTTTCTCTTCCTGGTATCCGTCTGTAATCATTTCCCATCCAATGATGGGATTAAATAAAAATATCTCTTCTTTGGAAAATTCCATATAAAACTTCATAATCGGGTGTAGACCAAGATAAGAATCAATCTGGCGGTTAGCAATGATTACTATTGGTTCTTCGTTACTATCTTTGCCTTCTAGCCGATAAAAATGATCTTTCACAAAATAATCATAATAATAGATTTCTTCGGGTTGTTCAATCTTGATTTGAGCCGAAAATTCCTGGGCGTTAACTGAAGATTGAAAAATGATCAAATACATAGCAAAAAACAGAATAAATATACTACATACCAACCAATAAGCTTTATTTTTCATTTTTTACCCCTTTTTATTTTTTTATCTTTTTTTATTGTACTATTTTTTATAGTAAAATAAAAATAAAGATACCCCTTTTTTATTAAATTTAAATATTTTTTTATTTTCTTAAAAGTATATTTTCTTAATGAGATAATTCATATTTTTCCAATAAATTATATAAATTGTATTTTATTTCTGTCTGGTAGAATAGAAATGGATTAAAAATTAGACTATATATCAAAAAAGAAATAGAATAGTAAAAATTAGACAGGAAATATCTGATGCCAGAACATATAAAAAAGATAGAGTTAGCAAAAAGATTTATTGCAGAGAACATAAAAATATTTCGTTGTCCGGTTTGTTCAGAACAGATGTTACTGAAAGGCAATTCTTTGCTATGCTTAAATAAACATTGTTTTGACCTATCCAGAAAGGGCTATCTTAATCTCTTAATGCATTCTATTAGTTCTAAATATGATAGGCAGATGCTAAATTCCAGGAAAATTATTACCCGGCAAGGATTTTTCCAGGCACTGATAGAGCGGATAGGTGACATTATTATAAGGGAAATAAAGGAAAAGAAAACAGAAACAATAGTTAGAATACTTGATGCAGGTTGTGGAGAAGGCACCAATTTGGTCAGTCTATTATCCTATCTGAGCAGTAAGTCAAATCTTAAGTTTATTGGGATTGGTTTAGATATTTCCCGAGAAGGTATACATATTGCTTCTGTAAGTTATCCAGGAAATATCTGGCTTGTTGCAGATCTCGCTAATTGTCCTTTGAATGACCAGCAATTTGATATAATTATTAATATCTTATCTCCTGCTAATTATGCTGAGTTTAAAAGAATTCTCAAGGATTCGGAATTATTTATTAAAGTATTACCTGGCTCAAGCTATCTTCAGGAAATTAGAAAAATATTTTACACAAAAAAAGAAAAACGCGAATACTCTAATGAAGAGGTCATTGCTTTACTGGGGAAAAATTTCAACATTATCAGCCAGGAACAACTGGTATATAAATGGAAGCTCAGACGAGATGATTTCATTCCAATAATAGAGATGACCCCGCTCTCCTGGAGTATTAATAAGGAAGATATAAAACAGAAACGGCATCTTGAAATGAAGCAGATAACAGTGGATTTGACTATTGTTGCCGCAAAAAAACAAATTAAAAAAACTATTATGGGCACTAAGAAGAAAAGATAATATGATTCAACTGGCAAAAAGGAACAACAAAAAAGCTCATAGTTTAGGAACATCTAAATATGCTTTCCCTACCTCATATCACTATAGATTTAAGTTAGAATGGTTTTCTTTCCTCACTTCCCTATAATAGGCAAATAATCCGTTTTAACCAAAGTCTAGATAGGTTATTATTTCAACACTTCTTTAGTCTTCTTTTTTACTGACAACTTATTCTGTCTATATTATGGATAAATTTGGACCATTGAAGAGCATTCAATATGGATTTAGTTTCCGATCGTGTTTTAATAAAAAATAGATAAATAGGGTTTTTTGAACAATCCTCAAATAATCCACTTCTAATTAATTAATGTATTAATACTTCTATAAATAGTTTTATTGACGGTTAGTTAATCAGAGGATCATTATGTAGTAGTAGGAAAATATTCTGGAGAGGAGCATGCTGAAATGGCAATAAGATTATTACTGCTTTTTATTTTAAGATTAATCCATGGTATTGAATATTTTAATTAAAAAAATAAGATTATGATAAAAACATTTTAAAACAATTATTATTATTTTTACATAGATTAGCTCTAAAACCAGAAAATTTTAAAGTAAACAAAAAGTTGCAAAGAATCGATAAAGGCATGATTGACACAAAAAATAGTCAATGGTATAATTTATTTTAATATCATATTATAAAATCTATATTTCATATAGTGAAATATTTTATGATGAAAAATAAAAAAGATACAATTTATTCCGTTAAATCTCTAAAACGTGGCATATTAATAATTGAAGCTTTAGCAGGGAGAGAACCAGAATTAAGTGTTACTGAAATTAGTAAGTTAACAAAATTAAATATTAGCACTGTTCACAGATTATTGCAGACTTTAATTGATTTGCATTGGATAGATCAGAATTTGCAAAATCGTAAATACAAACTTAGTTTAAAAATTTTTGAATTAGGTAGAATTGTTGTTGAAAACATAGAAATTGTTAAACGTGCCATGCCTTTTATGGAAAAATTAGCAAAAAAATATAATGAAGCAATTAACCTTGCACAATTGCAGAAAGATGAAATAGTTTATATCCACAAGATTGAGAGTGACACAACATTAAAATTAGATTTGAAACTTGGTTCCAGGCATCCCATTTACTGTACGGGTTTAGGAAAACTTTTATTGGCTTTTTTGGATGAAGATACCATAGGTGCTTATTTAAAAAGAACAAAATTAAAAAAATTTACTGCTAATACTATCACCGATAAAGATATATTATTAAATGAACTTATGAAGATAAGAAAAAAGGGATACTCATTTGACCATGAAGAATATGTAAAAGGCGTAAATTGTATCGCAGTTCCAGTAAGAAATTATTTAAATGAAGTCTGCGCAGCTTTGAGTATTGCTATTCCTACCGTGAGATTTAGTCAAGATCAAATGCCTTTTATAATTAATGACCTGCTTAGTTATGCTAAAAATATATCAAGTTATAAGTAACCAATCTTTTATTATAAAAAATCATATATTAAAAATCTTATTAAAATATTAACTAAAATCAACATCTGGCATTAAACATTCAATACATAATGAATTAGAAATGAGAATTTT
>Ga0334888_1003647_pt1 | contig 14908 bp, 9 predicted proteins | sample GraSluR1_MG_FD_207227 | JGI IMG/M metagenome (GOLD analysis project Ga0334888, IMG submission 207227) | Sludge microbial communities from methane-producing bioreactor in Wageningen University, Netherlands - Granular Sludge_3_08-R1 | ecosystem: Engineered > Bioreactor > Anaerobic > Unclassified ...
TCCTCCTCTCCACCACGTGGAGAGGGGGCTGGGGGGTGAGGCCAGAGCGTGAGATGCGTTTTTCGCCCCCTATCCCCCGGCCTCTTTCCCCGCCTGCAGGGAAAGAGGGGAAACCTGTCCCTCCCTGCCGGCGGGGAGGGACTACAGGGTGGGATAGCGGCAGCGAATTAATGAACTCAGACGGTGACATGCTATAATTCGCCCGGCGGAAGGGTGTGTTCTGGGGGCGGGGCAGCCAGTACGTGCCCCGGTGGGGAGGTTTCCTGGCATCAGCAACGCGGAGCGGTGACGACCGATGCGCGAGACGATTCAGAACGCCCTGCCTTATCTCACCGGCAGCCTCTTTGGGCTGGCGCTGCTGCTGATCCTCGTCTCGCTACACCTGTTCCGCCGCAGCCGCACAGACATCTTCTGGCGGCGACGGCGCGAGGCCGGCCAGCGGGGCTGGAAGCTGTTTGTGCTCGCCTTTGGGTTGATCGTCTTCGGCAGCGTGTCCTGTGTGCTCACGCTGGTCGTTGGCGTACTCGGCGACGACGACTCCTCTGCGGCCAACACCCCGCTCACTACGCAGGAAACTGCGCTTAGCGTGGACACACCAGGGGCGTTGGACTCCGCGCCGCCGCCCACGCCGGAGACGAACAGCGCCCCGGAGACCACGCCCGATCCCTTCGCGCTCACGCCGCCGCCGGCCACGCTGATGATCGTCATCATCACGGCGACCCCCGCCTACACGCCGACGGTCACGCCCTTTCCCACCTTCACGCCCCAGGTGACGCCTGCTGTGTCCAGCGTCACGCCCCGCCCGGACGCCGCTCTGCGTATTGCTGCGCTCAGCGATCAGATTGACGCCGCGCTGCGCCCGGTGAACCCGCGCACTACGTTCGCCGCTGGCACCAAGCGTATCTTCTTCTTCGTCGAGTTCAGCGCCATGACCGAAGGCGTGCTGTGGCGGCGCACTATCTACAAGGACGGCGAGCTATTCGACGACAATACCTACGTGTGGGGCCTGGCTGCGAGCGGCACGGGGCACTTCTTCTTCGGCCAGGACAGCGGGTTCGAGCCTGGCGACTACGAGATTCGCCTGTACATCGGCGAGGCCGACACCCCGGCCAGTGTGATGCCGTTCACTGTCGTCCCTGAGACCTAGAGCGTGTTATGCACTTTCAACCCCTATCCCCCAGCCCCTTTCCCCGCAAGCAGGGAAAGGGGAGCGATTTGCCCCTCCCCGCTGGCGGGGAGGGGCCACGGGGTGGGGTCCATGCGCCGCACATGGCGTTGCGCGCTTCCCGCTGCGCCGAGTGCGTGGAGTTCATAACATGCTCTAGCGATTCTGGCGTGTCCGTTCCCGCTCGTCTGCGCCCGACCGCCCCGCGCGCCCGCGCTATCGCGGCGCTGATCGTGCTGCTGGCGCTGGCCGGGCTGGTGTTGCGCCTGGGGCTGCTCGTGCGCGCCGGCTGGCGCTACGACTACGACGAAGGGATGGTCGGTCTGCAAGTCCTGCGCATCCTGCGCGGCGAGCGCCCGGTCTTCCATCCGGGGCAGCCCTACCTGGCTGCGCTGGAGTCGTATCTTATCGCTCCCTTCTTCGCCGCGTTCGGGGCGAACGCCATCACGCTCAAGCTGGTTCCCTGGCTGCTCGCCGGAGTCTACACAGCGACGACGGGCTGGCTCGGCTGGCGCGCCTTCGACCGGCGGGTGGGTGCGCTGAGCGCGCTCCTGGCCGCGTGCGCGCCCGCCTACTTGCTGGTCACCGGTATGAAGGCATGGGGAGCTACTGCTGAGACATTGGCCCTCGGCAATCTGGCCCTGATCGCCGCGTCCTACGTCGTGGAGGAGGGGCAGCGCCCTGCCGTCCGCGCGCGCGCCCTGATTCTGCTGGGTTTCACCGGCGGGGTCGCTTTCTGGGTATCGTGGCTGATCGTCTTCTACGCGGTCCCCATCGCGGCAGTGCTCATCTGGCGCGGGCGAGGGACGCCACGCCGCGCGTGGTGGGCCGCAGGATTGGCCTTCGCCCTGGGCAGCGCCCCCCTGTGGGGCTACAACCTGGGCCACGACGGGGCCACCTTCCGCTATCTGCTGCGCTCGCAGGGCGACACCTGGGGCAATCTGCGCCTGGTGCTGGATCATTTGACCTATGATCTGGCCCCGCGCCTGGTCAGCGGCGACCCGCGCTGGCATATCCTGAGTTGGGACGCCGTGTGGTGGCTGCAAATCGTCTACGAGGGCGGTCTGATCGGGCTGGCGCTGTGGGCCTGGCGCGGCCCCTGGCCGCGCGCGCGCCGCCCGACTCGCGTGCTGCTCGCCGTGTTCGCGCTCGCTCTGCCGCCGATCTACGTGCTCAGCGGCTACGGCAACCACGCCCTGAACGAATTTGGCTTCGACGCAACCGGGCGCTACGTGCTGATGCTGCACAGCGTCCTGCCCATCGGGGCGGCGGCGCTGGGGGTGTGGCTTGCCCGGCGCGGCCCCGTCGCCCGCTTTGCGGCGGCGGGCGCGCTGGCGTCGGTGATCAGCCTGAACCTGCTCGGCGCGCTGCGCACCGACCCCGTGACCGGCTTCGTCTCGCCCTACTACACCCGCCAGCCGGAGACGCTCGACCCGCTGATTGCCTTGCTCGACGAGGAGGGCATCCGCCATGTGTGGACGGACGTGGGCATTGCCCATGTGCTCATGTTCGAGACAGGGGAGCGCATCCTGGCGGCAGACTGGTACGACATCTACGGGGCAGGGGGATTGGTGCGTTTCCCGGAAGTGCCACAGCGTATCAGTGAGGCTGAGCGCGTGGCCTTTGTGGAGGTTGTGCTGCCCGGCCAGGACTCCACGCGCTTTGAGCAAGCCTTCCGCGACGTGGGCGTGCCCTACCGCCGCGTCCGTGTAACGCCCGACCTGCTGGTGATCATCCCACGCGAGCGCATGGACCCCGCGCTGGTCGGCGACGGCCTGGGGTACCAGTTTTAGAGAGGTGATTGGTGATTGGTGGTTGGTTGTTGGTGGTTGGTTGTTGGTGATTGGTGGGTGGGGTGATCAGTCTTCGGTTTTCGGTGATCAGAGGGTGACTGGTGAGCCGGTCAGGCGCGAGTGAGGTTCCGGGGCGTATGCCATACGCCCCTACGGAGGCATTTCGCCAACAGGATCACGTGTGGAGAGGGGACTTAGTGGCAGCCTGACTCCCCCTCTCCACCACGTGGAGAGGGGGCTGGGGGGTGAGGCTAGACGTGAGACGTTCGCCAGCTTTCACGTTCGCTCAATGCCTGTCCGCCCCAGAACCGTTGAGGGAGAGGGGTGCAGGGGTGAGGGGGGCCATACACGCTCTCAGGGCGCGGCGATCACTGGCACGGAGGCGAGATCGCCGCTTACGGCCACCAACTCGGCGAAGACCCAGCCCGTGCCGCCAGACAGAGAGACGACCAGCCAGGTGCCGTCCACGCTGCGGCCCGTCACCGGCACCTGCGCGCCCTGGGCCAGCACGCCGACTACCTCGTACCCTGTCCCCGGCCCGGCGCGCACGTTAAGCTCCGTCACGACGATCTGCGCCAGCGGTCCCTGCCCGGCATCTGGCGTTGGCGGGTCGGTGGGCGCGGTGTCTGGAGTCGCTCCGGCCTCGCTGTCGGGGGTGCTGGCCGGGGTTGCACCCGGCGCATCGGTGACCTGCAACGAGACATCCTGCACGCCCAGCAGCGATCCATCTGCGCGGAACGCTTCCACCGTCAACAGGTGCCGGCGCTTGTCCACAGCCGTCCAGTCGGCGCGCGCGAAGAGCGAAGGCACGCCCGCAGGATTCTCTGCCGTCACCTCGCCGACGACAATATCATCCATGCGGAACGTGATGCGGGCGACGCCCGCGCCAGTGTCCTGGGCAATGGCGTACAGGGCCACGCGTGTCCCTTCGGCATAAACGCTGCCGTTGGCCGGGGCCAGCGCGACGACCAGCGGCGCGCGCTCCAGACGTTGCTGCGTCTCGTCCACTGGCGTCGTGCTCAGACTGCACGCCAGGAGCGCCCCGATAAGCGCCAGCCAGACCAGTCCCAGAGGCCATCGCCTCCGCCAATGGCTCATCCTTCGCTCCTCAAAGCTGACCGTCCGTCTGTCTCGCCGAGAAACAGCCCGCGCACAGCGGGGTCTTCTGGATCGGGATAGCCGAACCGCTCGATCAGCGTGCCGAGCGAAAACTCGTTGACGGTGCGCGTGCCGAGCAGTAGCTCCTGCAGGACAATATCCACGACCATCAGCAGCCGTCCCAGGTACAGGTATTGGCCACGTAGCCCCGTAAACAGCGTGGCAAACACCCGTTCGCGCAGATCGTCATTGAGGATACCGCTGCCCGGCCAGCCGACCAGCCACTCATACTGGTACGCGCCGATAGAGAGCACATCGCCGCGCAGCCGCACAAGCTGGTCAATGGCCGCTTTGCGCGCCGAGGCATCTACCAGCCGCCCCGTCTCGCGGAACGGGACGTTGCTCAGCGAGCGGCACAGGGTGCCCGGCTGCGCAGCGCCCACCAGCCGCCCCAGTGCTTTGTGGTGGAAGGCCAGCGCGCGGGCCAGGGCGTCGAGGCTCTGCCGGTAATAGGCTACCAGATGCGGCTGCTCGGCGTGCCGGTCTATGCGCCAGGCCAGCGACAGAAAATCGCTGAAATCCAGCGGAAGCTGCGGCGGATTCAGCGGGCTGTACGGCGAGGTAAGCTGGCTGACGCGCTGCATCTCGTCGTTACGCTTCATGCGCTCTATCCCGCGTGGTGCCGCCCGCGCGCGATGTTGATCATGTCCACCAACATGCCGTAAGCCGTCGTGGTTGGGTCGGTGTCGCCTTCCACCAGGGTTAGCTCGTGCAGCGTATCGGTCTGGAACGTGACCGCGCTGCTTGTCCGGCTGACCTGGCTCAGCGGGTCGGAGAGCGAGAGCCGCACCGGACGCACACTGGCCCGCACGGAGTCCCCGTCGCGCACCGCTTTGCACAGCAGCTTGATGCGTTCGCCCGCCATCACAGCAGCCTGGGCCTCGGCGACGGTGATGTCCGTGATCCCCATCCTGGCCACCTCAGTGGGGCGCAGGTCGGCGCCCATCAGCACATTGGCCAGCACGACGATCTTCACCGCCGCGTCCCAGCCCTCCAGGTCAGTTGACGGGTCGGCTTCGGCCACGCCAATCGCCTGGGCCTGGGCCACCGCCTGCTCGAACGGCACACCTTCTTCCAAACGGGTCAGGATGAAGTTGGTCGTGCTATTCAGCACGCCGCGCACGCGCTGGATGGTCGTCGCCAGCAGCGCCTCGCGCCCGATGGCGTGCACCGGCGCGCCGTCCATGACCGTGCTCTCGAAGAAGAAGCCCACGCCACGCTGGGCAGCCAGGGTCTTGAGTTCGCGGTAGGCAAAGGCGACCGGCCCCTTGTTGGCCGTGACCAGGTGGCGACCCTTGCCCAGCGCCGCGCGCGCGTAGTCCGTCGCTGGTTGGCCGGTGTGCGGGTTGAGCCAGGTCGCCTCCATGAACAGGTCGGCGGGGCAGGCGTCAATGAAGGCGAGCGTGTCGGCGACCGGCGGCCCGGCGTGCAGCGCGTCCAACACTGCGCCGCGCTCGACCAGCGCCAGCGCCGCCCCCAGGTCCAGCCCGTCCGCGTTGATCGCCCGCCCGCGCGTCTGCGTGGCAATGCCCGTGACGGTATACGTCAGCCCGTAGTCGTCGCGCAGGACATCGGCCTTGCGCAGCAGCAGCCCAGCCAGCGCGCGCCCCACGTTGCCAAAGCCCAGCATGGCGATTCGCATGTGCATCACGCAACACTCCTTCAGACTGTCGTCTCACCCGGCGCGTGAATCCCCGGCCCCTCTGCCGGATAGGGGCCATTATACTCGATTCGCGCCGTGCGTCACGTTGCCGTCCCCAGCGGGTGCATGTCACGAGGGGGCGAAGTGCTTGAACCGCAGCGGCGCAGATAGAACAAGACTTCCGCAGTCTTCGAAGACTGCGGAAGTCTGCTCTTCCTGCTCTTCTCTGCGCTCTCTGCGTCTTGGCGGTGATGGTTTCTCCCCAGGGCTGACATGCCCCCATCCCTGCGGGATGCACGAACAACTTGTTGCTAAGGGAAGTTCAGGACGCTCGCTGAACGCCTCCCCCCTTAGCCTCCCTCCAGCCGAGCTAGAGGGGGACGATCTGGCAAGCAGTTCTCCCCTTCCCCTGGCTTTGCTGGGGGAAGGGGCCGGGGGATAGGGGCATTCTGACAATTACCCAACAACTTGTTCGTGGACCCATCCCTGCGGCGATTCTTGCGAGCCTCGCTGCTGCTATGCTACGATCTCGCCGATGACACTCTCATCACGAGCGGCGGAGGGACGGCCCGACGAAGCCGCGGCAACCCCCCGGGCAGCACCGACCCGGCAGGTGCCAATTCCGGCAGGAGTCTCCTGGAAGATGGGGGCATAGGCCAGTTACCGTCTGCCCCTTGCTGAAAAGGGGCAGTTTTTTGCGCCAGATGGGATGTCTTCCCCGCACATGCCGACGCCACTGCAAAGGGACAAGCCAATGACGCGCCCGCTTCCGCCGTACACCAGTCGCCGCTACCTCGATGCCATCGCCGATCATGTGCTGATCTACGACGGGGCGATGGGCACCAGCATCCAGCGTTACAACCTATCCGCTACGGACTTCGGCGGCGAGCAAACCAACGGCTGCAACGATTACCTGGTGATCACCCGCCCGGACGTGATCGAGGAGATTCACGCTTCCTTCCTGGCCGTCGGCTGCGAGGTCATCGAGACCAACACCTTCCGCTCCAACCGGCTGACGCTGGCCGAGTACGGGCTGGCTGATCGCGTCGTCGAGATCAACCGCGCCGCCGCTGCCCTGGCCCGCCGCGTCGCCGACCGCTTCGCCGCCGAGACGGGCGTCCCGCGCTACGTCGCCGGCAGCATGGGGCCGTCCGGGATGCTACCCAGTTCCGACGACCCCGACCTGAGCAAGATCGGCTTCGACGACCTGGCCGATGTCTTTGGCGAGCAGGCGCGCGGCCTGGTCGAGGGCGGCGTGGACGTGTTGCTGCTGGAAACCAGCCAGGACATTCTGGAAGTACGCGCGGCAGTGGTAGGCATCGGGCGCTACTTCGCCGAGGCGGGCGTGCGCGTCCCCGTGCAGGTGCAGGTGACGCTCGACACCAGCGGGCGGATGCTCTTCGGCACGGACATCGCCAGCGCCCTGACCACGCTCGAAGCGCTGCCCATTGACGTGATCGGCCTCAACTGCTCTACCGGGCCAGAGCACATGGCCGGGCCGGTCAAGTACCTGGCCGAGCACAGCACCCGCCCCATCAGCGTGCTGCCCAACGCCGGGCTGCCGATCAACGTGGACGGGCAGGCCATCTACCCGATGCAGCCGGAGCCGTTTGCGGCCATGCTCGGCGAGTTCGTGGACTGGGGCGTGAGCGTCGTGGGCGGCTGTTGCGGCACCACGCCGGAGCACCTGGAACTGCTCATCCGGCGTGTGCAGGGCGACGCGCGGGCGCGCCGCAAGCCCGCCGCCCACCAGCCGATGACGGAGCCAGCGGCATCGAGCGGGATGCGCGCCGTCTCGCTGCGCCAGCAGCCGCCGCCTACCCTGATCGGCGAGCGGGTCAACAGCCAGGGCAGCCGCAAGATCAAGCGCCTGCTGCTGGACGAAGACTACGACGGCATCGTGCAGATCGCGCGGCAACAGGTCGAGTCCGGCGCGCACATCCTCGACGTGTGCGTGGCCCTCACCGAGCGCCCCGACGAGGCCGCGCAGATGGCTGAGGTCGTCAAGCGGCTGTCGCTGGCGGTGGACGTGCCGCTGATGATTGACAGCACCGAGCCGGACGTGATCGAGGCGGCGCTGCGCCTCTACCCTGGACGCGGCCTGATCAACAGCATCAACCTGGAGAATGGCCGCGCCCGCGTGGATGCCGTGCTGCCCATCGCTGTGAAGCACGGCGCAGCAGTCGTCGCCCTGACCATTGACGAAGCGGGCATGGCCAAGACCGCCGCCCGCAAGGTCGAGATCGCCCGGCGGATCACCGAGATCGCCGTCAACGAGTACGGGCTGGCTCCGCACGACCTGATCTTCGACGCGCTCACCTTCACCCTGGCCACCGGCGACCCGGAGATGGCCGACAGCGCCGTTGAGACCATGGAGGGCATCCGCCGCATCAAGGCCGAACTGCCCGGCGTGCTCACTTCGCTCGGCGTCAGCAACGTCTCCTTCGGGCTGAACGCCGGCGCGCGCGCCGTGCTCAACAGCGTCTTCCTGTACCACTGCGTCGAGGCCGGCCTGGACATGGCCATCGTCAACCCGGCGCACATCACCCCCTACGCCGAGATTCCCGCCGAGCAGCGCCGCCTGGCCGACGCGCTGATCTTCAACGAGCACCCCGACGCGCTGGCCGACTTCATCCGCTATTTCGAGGAGCACGCGGTCACGGTGGGTGGCGAAGAGCAGGCCGACCCCACCGAGGGCATGGCCGCCGAGGAGGCCCTGCACTGGCAGATCGTCCACCGCAAGAAAGAAGGCGTCGAGGCGCTGATTGACGAGTGCCTGACCCGTCAGGACGCGGTAGGCGTGCTCAACAACGTGCTGCTGCCCGCCATGAAGGAGGTCGGCGACCGTTTCGGCGCGGGCGAGTTGATTCTGCCCTTCGTCCTGCAGAGCGCCGAGGTGATGAAGAGGGCCGTCGCCTACCTGGAGAACTTCCTGGAGCGGGCAGAGGGAGCCAGCAAAGGCACGATCGTCCTGGCGACCGTCTACGGCGACGTGCACGACATCGGCAAGAACCTGGTGCGCACCATCCTCAGCAACAACGGCTTCACCGTCCACGATCTGGGCAAACAGACTCCTGCCAGCGTGATCATTGACGCGGCGGTGCAGCACAAGGCCGACGCCATCGGCCTCAGCGCGCTGCTGGTCAGCACGTCCAAGCAGATGCCGCTCATTGTCAACGAGCTGGCCCGGCGCGACCTGTCCATTCCCGTATTGATCGGGGGAGCGGCTATCAACCGCGCCTTTGGGCGACGAATCCTCTTCCTGGAGGACGGCGGCGAGCCGTATGCGCCGGGCGTGTTCTACTGCAAAGACGCCTTCGAGGGGCTGGAGGTCATGGAGCAGCTTGTTGCGCCCGACAAACGCGAGGCCTTGCTGGAGCGCGCTCTCGCCGAAGCGTACCAGGAGATCGGCAGGGAACGCCCGCCTGTCCGCGACCGGCGCGCCCCCGACCGCCGCTCAGCGGTCGGCCCCGCCCCGGACATCCCGACGCCGCCCTTCTGGGGCGCGCGCACCGTGCGCGACATCGCGCTCGATGCGGTCTTCCCCTTCATTCACAAGCCGGAGCTTTTCCGGCTGAGTTGGGGGGCGCGCAACGCGCACGGCGACGAGTGGGCACGGCTGGAACGCGAGTTCGAGGCGCGGCTGGCGCGCATGAAGCGCGCGGCCCTGTCCGACCACACGCTGCGGCCGCAGGCCGTGTACGGCTACTTCCCGGCGCAGGCCGACGGAGACGCCCTGATCCTCTACGACCCGGCCCTCTACGCCGGATCGGGGGTGCTGCGCGAGATCGCCCGCTTCAACTTCCCGCGCCAGCCGTTCGGCGAGCATCTGTGCCTGGCCGACTACTTCACCTCCGCTGGCGGAGAGCAGGTGGATGTCTGCCCGCTACAGGTCGTCACCGTCGGCGCGAGCGCGACCGAGCGCTTCGACGCGCTGCAAGCGGCGCACGAATACACGGAAGCGTACTTCTTTCACGGGCTGGCCGTGCAGACCGCCGAGGCGACCGCCACCTACCTGAATCGGCACATCAACCGCGAGCTTGGCCTGCCCGTCGAGTGCGGCAAACGGTACAGTTGGGGTTACCCCGCCTGCCCCGACCTGGAAGACCACGCCACGCTGTTCCGGCTGCTGCCCGCCGAGGAGATGCTGGGCATGTCGCTGACGCCCGCCTACCAGCTTGTGCCGGAGCAGTCCACTGCGGCGATCATCGTGCACCACCCTGACGCGAAGTATTACAGCGTGGGCGTGTCGCGCACCGAGCAACTGACGGAGGCTTAGCACGCTCCCTATGGCCCACATCCCCTTCCGCGAACGCCTGGCCCAGGGCACCATCCTGCTCGACGGGGCAATGGGCACCATGCTCCATGCCCAGCACAACCTGCCCATAGATACCTGCTTCGACCTGCTCAACCTGACCGAGCCGGAGGCCGTCGCCGCCATTCATCGCCGCTACCTGGACGCCGGGGCGGAGATCATCGAGACCAACACCTTCAGCGCCAACACGTATAAGCTGGCCGATTGCAGCCTGGAGCACGACTGCGCGGCCATCAACCGGGCGGGCGTGACCCTCGCCCGGCATGCCGTCATCGAGAGCGGGCGCGACGATGCCTATGTCGCCGGGTCGGTCGGGCCGCTGGGCGTGCGCCTGGCCCCGGTCGGGCGCGTCACGGCGGAAGAAGCCAGCGCCGCCTTCAGCGAGCAGGTCGGCGCGCTGATCGAGGCGGGCGCCGACCTGCTCATCTTCGAGACGTTCAGCGACGTGCACGAGATCGCCGTGGCCGTTGCCGCCGCCCGGCGCATAGACCCGACTGTGCCGGTCATCGCTCAGATGACCTTCACCCGCGACAGCCGCACCCTGCTCGGCGACACGCCGGCCCAGGTCGCCCGCGCCCTGCACGCGACCGGCGCAGACGTGATCGGCGTCAACTGCTCCAGCGGGCCGACGCACCTGCTGCGCATTCTCCAGTTGATGCGCCGCACGGTGCCGGAAGCGCGCTTCTCCGTCGCCCCCAATGCCGGCTGGCCGGAGATGGCCGGCGGGCGCGTCATGTACCCGGCCACGCCCGACTACTTCGGTGAGTACGCGCTGGCCTTCCAGGACGCGGGCGCGTGCATTGTGGGCGGCTGCTGCGGCACTACGCCCGATCACATCCGGGCCATGCGCGCCGCCCTGGACGCCCCCGCCCATGCGCGCCCCGCGCCGGTTATCGTCGTCGAACCTGCGGAACTCGCCGCCAGCGAAGTGCCGGAGGAGCCGACCGAACTGGCGCGCAAGCTGGCTGCCGGCCAGTTCGTCGTCACGGTGGAGATGCCGCCGCCGCGCAGCTTCACCGCGCAGAAGGTCATCGCCTCCGCCGAATTGCTACGCGAGGCGGGCGCGGACTTCATCAACGTCTCCGACAGCCCGATGGCCCGCATGAGGATGAGTCCCTGGGCCGTCTGCCACCTGATCCAGCACCACGTCGGCCTTGAGACGGTGCTGCACTTCCCGACGCGCGGGCGCAACCTGCTGCGCATTCACGGCGATCTGCTGGCGGCGCACGCGCTGGACGTGCGCAACCTGTTTGTGGTTATGGGCGACCCGACGAAGATCGGCGACTACCCGGACTCCTTCGACGCGCACGACATCGTGCCCACCAGCCTGATCCGCCTGGTCAAGCACAACCTCAACGCCGGGGCCGACGGCGCGGGCAATTCCATCGGCCAGCCTACGTCCTTCCTGGTCGGCTGCGCGCTCAACGTCAATGCGGGCGACCTGGGGCGCGAAGTCCGGCTGCTGCACAAGAAGATTGACGCGGGCGCGGACTTTGCCCTCACCCAGCCAGTCTTCGAGCCGGAGAGGTTGGATCGCTTCCGCGCCGCCTACGCCGCCGAGTTCGGCCCGCTGACGTTGCCCATCCTGGCCGGGATTCTGCCTCTCTTCGGCGAGCGGCACACGGCCTTCCTGCACAACGAGGTGCCGGGCATCGAGATACCGGAGGCCATCCGAGGGCGCATTGCCGGCGCGGGCGACCGCGCGCCTGCTGAAGGGGTGCGTATCGCCCAGGAACTGCTGCTCAGCGTCCGTGAGCGGGCGCAGGGCGTGTACCTCATGCCCGCCTTCGGGCGCTACGATTTGGTTGCTGCGGTGATTGACGCGCTGGGCCGTTCGCGCGCCGGGCAGCAGTGATGGCTCTACAGCGTGTTATGCGCTGTCAACCCCTATCCCCCAACCCCTTTCCCCGCAAGCAGGGAAAGGGGAGCGATCTGCCCCTCCCCGCTGGCGGGGAGGGGCCACAGGGTGGGGTCAATGCGCCGCACCTGGCGTTGCGCGCTTCCTGCTGCGCCGAGCGCGTGGAGTTCATAAGCACGCTCTAGCTCTTGGCAGAACGCCGGTTCGTGCTATCATGGCGATGGACAGGCTGTCTGCGCGGGTGCGTGCGAAAACTGTCAGGTAGGGCGCTGCTCTGTGCGCCCCCGTAGGGGCGTATTGCAATACGTCCCTACGGGGTTTCACCTCGCTCGGCGTCAAGCGAGTCACTGACAACCTTTGCGCACACCCTGCTGCGCAACCTTGCCGCTGCTCTGCCCGTAGTACAGGGTAGGGTTTCCGCTCGCTCGTGAACCAGGGAGACGATCCTCATGCGCGCACTCAAGCTGCTGCTGGTTCTGGCGCTGGCGGTGTTGCTTGCCGCGTGTGGTGGCGATGACATTACACCAGAGCCAACGCCCGACCCGCAGACGCTGCTGGCCGAAGGCATCACCCAGCTTCAGGACGCCACGTCGTTCAAGTACGAAGTGGACGTGAGCGGCTACCGCGTCAACGTCCCCATCGCAGGCCTCGACCTCCCCGAAGGCACGGGGGTTTCGTTCAAGTATGCCAGCGGGACGTTCCAGGTGCCCGACCGGCTGAGCGCGCATGTGCAGTTCCGGCTGGGTGTGCTAAGCTCGACCGCCGAGCTAATCGCCCTGGGCGGCACTCAATACTTTCGCGGCGAGCTGATCACGGGCAACCGCTGGCTGCAAGGCGAGTTCCTGCCGGCTTTTCTGCCTTCCTCCCTGGTGGCGCAGCCCGGCGGCGTCCCCCACACGCTCTCCACAATCCGCGATCTGGCTCTGGTCGGGCGCAAAGACCTGGACGGGCTGAGCGCCTACCAGGTGCGCGGGCGCGTTGAGGCCGGGCGTGTCTTCTCGCTGACGCTGGGTCTCAGCCGGGCTACCGCCGGTTTGCTGGACATTGACGTGTTCATCCACACGCAAAACAGGCGCGTCGTGCGCATCTCCCTGGTCGAGCCGCCGCCAGAATGGGCAGCGGACAGCGAGCCGACCACCTGGCAGATCAACATCTCCGAGTACAACGCGCCGGTCAGCATCACCGCACCCGACACGGACGGCGGCGCTTCATGACCGCACGCCCCGCCGCGCAGCGAGCGCCCTGGCTGGTGCTGGCTATTGTCAGCCTGCCCGTCTTCATCGGCGCGCTCGACCTGACGATCATCTCCGCTGTACTGCCCGAAGTGATCGTCAGCCTCGATCTGCCGGTTAAGGAGTATCTTGACCGGGCGTCGTGGGCAGTCAGCGGCTACCTGCTCGCCTACGCGATCAGCATGACCTTCGCCGGGCGGCTGTCGGACCTGTTCGGGCGGCGCGCCGTCTACATCACCTGTCTGCTGATCTTCATGGCCGGGTCGTACCTGGTGACTACCTACGACAGCCCGACGCTCAATAGCGCGGTCGCCCGCTTCTACCGCCAGGTGTTGGACGAGCCGCCGCCGCGCCTGGAAGAACGCTATCTCAACCTGGTCATCTTCGGGCGGGTAGTGCAGGCGTTTGGCGCGGGCGCGATGGTGCCGGTGACGATTGCCCTGGCGGGTGACCTGTTCCCGCCCGAACGCCGCGCCCGTCCGCTGGGCGTCGTGGGCGCGGTAGATACGCTTGGCTGGGTGCTTGGGCACCTTTACGGCGGCGTGATGGTGCGCCTCTTCGGGCAGCACGGCGACGCCGTCGTGGACGCCTTCGCCGGACTGGGAGTCTCCGTCGCCAGGCCTTCGTGGGAGACGCTGTTCCTGCTCAACATCCCGGTCAGTGCCCTGGCCCTGGTCGGCGCGTGGTGGGCCTTGCGCGGCATTCCCCGCCCGCGCCGGGCCGGGCGCTTCGACGTGCTCGGCACGCTGTTCCTCACCCTGGCGCTGATCGGGCTGAGCCTGGGCCTGGGGGCCAACCCCGAAGCCGCCGGCAGCGCTGAGAGCTTCGAGGACCTGGAGCGCACCGCGTCGCACTACGGCCCTACGCTGCTGATCGGCGCGGCGCTGGCCTTTCTGCTGTTCCTGCTCGTCGAGGCGCGCGTCTCGCACCCGCTGATCCGCCTGGGCATGTTCCGCAGCCGCAATGTCTCTGCCTCGTCGCTCACCAACTTCCTGGTCGGCTTCTGCCTGGCGATTGGGCTGGTCAGCGCCCCGCTGCTGGTCAACTTCCGCATGGACAGCCCCACGAGCCAGGACGTGCAGTACGCCGCCTACACCGCCGGGCTGCTGCTGTCCGGCTTGACCGTGCCGATGGCCCTGGCCGCGATCCCCGGCGGCTGGCTGAGCGAGCGGTTCGGCTACCGGCTGCCGACGGCGCTGGGTCTGCTCGTCGCCGGAATCGGGTTTGCGCTCACCGGCGCGACGTGGCAGAGCGACACGTCCTACTGGCTGATGGGCGCGCAGATGGCTATCATCGGCGTCGGTCTGGGCTTGACGATTTCCCCGATAGGCACCGCTGTGCTCAACGACGTGCGAGAGGGAGAGCGGGGAATCGCGGCAGCGATGATCCTGGTTCTGCGCCTGGTGGGCATGACTGTCGCCATCTCGTCGTTGACCATCTACGCGCTCGACCGCTTCGATGTGCTTGTCGCCGAGCGCATGGCGGGCGCTGCCGCCAGCCTGGAGGAGACAGTGCTCGCCTCGCAGACAGCCAGCCTCGAGGCGGCAGTGGATGTCATCAACGAGCTTCAGTTTGTCGGCGTTGCTGCCACGCTGATCGCCCTCGCCGCCGCCCTGCTGCTGCGCGGGGGCCGTGCTGCGCGCGAGCGTGTTCCGCTGGCCTGAGCGCGTCTCCTCCGTCCATCACCGGGTACATCTCTCACCGCAAAGACGCAGAGGACGCGGAGAGGGGCCGGGAACATTCTC
>Ga0334888_1003650_pt1 | contig 14899 bp, 14 predicted proteins | sample GraSluR1_MG_FD_207227 | JGI IMG/M metagenome (GOLD analysis project Ga0334888, IMG submission 207227) | Sludge microbial communities from methane-producing bioreactor in Wageningen University, Netherlands - Granular Sludge_3_08-R1 | ecosystem: Engineered > Bioreactor > Anaerobic > Unclassified ...
TTTGCTTCTTTCAACTGTATATATTATTTTTTCATCGCTATATTGAATCACATACCTGGTCATTGAGCATACCTGCGTTTAGCAACATTCATGACAGCTTCGATTATTATATCTATCTGGTCGTAATTAAGATTAAGATCAGGATGATCTGCCAGATAATCTTCTATTTCATTTATCATTCTGTTCTGAATATCCTGTTTGTAATGCCAATCTACAATCATGTTTTTTAAAATTATATCATCGATACCGATACCGATTTCCGCAGACATATTTTTTATTTTATCATTTGAGTTGTTTATGGACAATATTTCATTTACTATCCCGTAAAAAGCTTTAGCGGCTTCACGATTTTTTAATATTACCGGTATATCATTATCTTCACGATTGACGAAAGCTTCCTGTGCTTCTTTCATCTTTAAAAAGTATTCCGCCTCATCAATACGGTGCTCCCTGTAATCCTTTATCGCTTCCTCAATAAGCTTTGAAAATTTTTTATAAAATACAGGGTCCTCTTCCATTTTCTCATCAATTGATTTTTTCATTCTGTGAGCTATCATGTCAGCACGGGCGGCTTTACCTTCTATACGCTCCAGCTCTTTCTGAAAATTCTCTTTATCGAAGATATTGAAAGGCTCTGTAATCCTTACAACTTCATCTGAAGTCACATATGTATCTAACAGTTTCTGTATTTTGGCTTCATATTCTTTAAAATCGATGGATTCAGCATATCTTCTTTTGACCGATGCACGGAGACTCTGGTAAAATTTTAACGAATCAGTATAACTCCTGATCTGCTTATCATCATTCTCATCATAGAATATTTTTGTAGAAACAGCTACTCCAAGTGTACGGGAATATTCAGATAATTTTTCATAGAATTTTTTCCGGAGCTTTTCATCAAAAAGGAGAAGTTCATACTCCTCTTCATCTTTTCTGTTCTTTATACTTTTGAATATATCTATCAGGTCTGAATATTTCTGAGGGAGCTTGTTAACCTCTTCTCTGACATTTACAAGAGCACCCTCAAGGTCATCTTCTTCAAAACCTTCAAGCGCTGTATAGCTATTCAGCGCTCTATCGAGCTCGCCGAGAATTCCCTGATAATCAATGATATATCCAAAATCTTTCCCCTCATACAGCCTGTTTACTCTGGCTATTGCCTGGAGGAGGTTATGTTCAGTCAGAGGTTTTGCTATATAAAGAACTGTATTGCGAGGTTCATCAAATCCGGTTAAAAGCTTATCAACTACAATAAGGAGATCAGGATCACCGTTAGTACCAAATGCGCTAATTAACTCCCTATTATATTTCTCCTCACTGCCGAAACGCTCCATCATTTTTTTCCAGAATTTATGAACATCTCCATCAGGTTCTTCATCAACCTCACTATATCCCTCGCGTTTATCCGGTGATGAGATAATAACTTCAGTTGAGACCTTCCCCATTTCATCCATAAATTTTTTGAATTTAAGCGCAGCTATTTTTGATGATGTAGCGATCTGCCCCTTAAGGCCGGTCCCCTTCCATGTTTCGCTATAATGCTTACTAATATCATAGGCAATCATATATATTGTTTGATCTGTTTTATTTAATTTCTCAACCCTGCTGTATTTCTTTTTTAGATCAGCTGTTTCAAATTCGCTTAATGGCTCGCATACACGTTCAAACCATGTATCAATCGGTTTCTGGTTAACATCCTGTATAACATGACGCCCTTCATACAGAAGTGATAAAACAGCTTTATCTTTCACAGCCTGATCTATTGTATATTTATCGATGAAACCGCCAAATTTATCTGTAGTATGTTTGTCCTTCTTAAAAAGAGGCGTCCCTGTAAACCCGATATAGCAGGCGTCAGGGAGTATGCGCTGCATCATCACATTGTTTTTGCCGTATTGACTTCGATGACTCTCATCAACCAGAACAAAAACATTATCAGATAAAATATCATTTCTCTTTTTATTAATAGCTGATTCAAACTTATCTATAACAGAAGTTATAACGGATGTTTTGTTTTTTTCAAGAAGTTCAAGGAGATTAGCCCCGGTGCTTGCTTTTTCCGGTTCAAGCCCGCAATGACGGAATGTATCCCATATCTGGTCGTCAAGGTTTACCCTGTCAGTTACAAGAATTACCCGTGGATTTTTAATATCATCATCAAGCACAAGAGCCTTGGCAAGCATTACCATGGTAAGCGACTTCCCACTCCCCTGCGTATGCCATATTACACCACCATTTCTCTTTTTTGATTTTTCGAATGTTTTGACCCTGTCAAGAGTCCTTTTAATCGAATAATACTGTTGATAACGGGCAATCTTTTTCTGCCCCTTATCGTAAACAATAAACTGATATGATAACTCAAGTAATCTCTCTTTTTTGCATATTGAATAGATTGATTTATCCTGCTCTGTAACAAGACGACCATCTTCCTCTATTTCATTGAAGTAATCTTTAACGTATTTATAACGGCCTGAAAACAGTTTATTTTTAACATCATCATTCAATGAAGTATTTACAATCTTCACGACTTCATCTTCGGAAAAGATCTTTTCATTCCATACAGACCAGTACTTTTCTTTTGAATCAACTGTAGAATATTTAGCCTCATTCTTGTTAACCGCCATAAGAATTTGTGAATAGATAAAGAGAGAGGGTATATGCTCTGAATTCTGGTTTCTTATATGCTGTTCTATTGCATGGTGTATTGAATCATCAATATCTGGTCTTTTACATTCAATGACCATAAACGGTATGCCATTTACAAAAAGATTGATATCTGGCCGGCATGTAGTTTTCTGATTAGTTCTTTCAACTTCAAATTCTTCTGTTACATGGAATGTATTGTTTTCAATATTTTTCCAGTCAATATAGTTTAATGTAAAACTTTTTGTATTCCCCTGAATAGTCTCTTCAAAGCTTTTGCCAAGGGTAAGCATATCGTATATCACTTCATTTGTACGGACAAGGCCGTCAAAGTGTACGTTTTTTATTGCATCAACAGCAGCGTTTATATTGCTGTTTGAAAATTCGTAGACCCCATCCCGGAAATTTATTTTGTTTATTTCTCGAAGTTTTTTATCAAGTATATTGTGAAGAATTACATTTGATGCTCTCCCTCCACGGGCATCGAGCGCTTCTGCAGGGGTAATATACTCATATCCAAGATTTATAAGTAGTTGTAATGCAGGGATCTGGGAGATATGGTCTTCTTTCAATGAGGGAGTTTCTTTCATAAATTAAACATCCTTAAATAATCCTTCTCTGTTTCGTAAACAGATCTGCATATAAGATCAATAAATGAACCGCTGTTTTCATGGGCTGCTTCAATTGACGATATATACTCTGCCCTGAGTACCGGTGAAATCAGCGCGATATTATATCCATGCTGAAGAAGAATTAAATTCATAAGCAGGCGCGCTACCCTGCCGTTGCCGTCAATAAAGGGGTGTATAAACACAAAATCAAGATGAGCCCTGGCTGCTGCAATTACCGGATGTTCACTGCTTCTATATGATGCTATTTTTTTAATCATATCTTTCATTAGAATAGGTACTTTATCAGGGCCGGGGAGAGGATAACGAGAGCCTGAAATAAAAACCTGGCTTTTACGGTACACCCCGGCATTAGCTTCATCAATTTTTATATAGAATAACCGGTGAAGCGCAAGAATATCTTCTTCTGACAGAGTGCTTTTATTCACAAGGCCAAGCATATAATCAAAAGCCTCTGCATGCCCTTGGGCTTCAAGATGATCCCGTAAAGGTTTTCCCCCGATAGTAAGGCCGTCTTCAAGAACAACCTTTGTTTCAGATTCTGTTAGGATGTTGCCCTCCATGGCATTGCTTGACCATGTGAGGCCGATTTTGTAATAGTCTTTTAGAGATAAAACAGTTTCTCTGCTGAGCGGACGCAAGTTTTTTATCTGTTTGTGCAGCTCGTCTATTTTTTTTATTAGTTCATTCATTTAGTAACACTCAAATAGCATATTATATTATATCTCTAAAAACTGAATTTGCGGGTTTATCGTATCCCTTAAGATGTTCATCCAGAGACCAGATATATATCCGATGCTCTTTAAATTGTTTACAGGCACTTTCCCACTCTTTAATAATAGATAGATCAGCCAAACCAGTTTCACGCATCGCGGAATCAGGAAAATCATCTATCCATGACAAAACTTCTTCCATCTCAGGAAATGAAGTAGGCTTGTATGGGGTTTCACCTTTAAAAGCCAGTTTTATTTCCTCTATAAATCTCTCCGCGCATTCACGCCTTTGAGAACCGTTTCCATTCTGAGCTATATGATTACCTGTCTCAAAAACAGATGCAAAAGGAAGAAATAACATCTCCCTGCTTTTGATTTTATTTCCAACCTCGTCTATAATTCGATCACTATCCTGTGACCTGGAAGGGACTTTAATTATATTGCAAAAAACTGATGTATCAATAAGACAAATAGTCATTTACCCTCCTTTACTCTGGAGAGCCACTTATTAGTATTATTAAGGATATCCTGATAATTCTGCTTGCTTTTTGCAAACCGGTCTATTATACCTTTTGTCATTAAACTTCCAAGCCTGTCCTGCATTATTAACTCGGGATATCTTTCCATATCTTTAAGACGAACCAGCCGACTGTCACCTTCATAAGGATCTCTATAGCAAAAAACCACGTCACCTATCGCTTCGTCAGGTATTGCATCAACTAGTGCCGGATTATGAGTTGTTAGAAGTACACGAATATTTCTACTTTCAGCAATCTGCTGAATATTTTCCATCAATTGATTTGCCCTGCTGGGGTGAATACCATTATCAATCTCTTCAATTACGACAAGAGACCCCTCTTTTGCCGAGAGCATTGCAGCTGCGACAGCAAGAACTCTTAATGTGCCGTCAGATATCAGGCTGGCATCCCAGGATTTCTCGACTCCGCCAAAGGTTTCAACAACCGAAAAAATTACATTCTGCTTTAAAACATCAAATTTTATATCGCTTATATTCTGTTCAGGAAGGCTTTTTATAAAACCCAGAATCTGTTCTTTTGTGTTTTTATTTTCGCATAAATTATTAAGAACTGCTGACAAATTTCTGCCATTACCGCGTAAATTTATATCATCTTTATCACTCATTTCTCTCATAAGTGAAGGAACAGGTTCAAGAAAGAGTATACCTGTCAGCAAGTGCTGATATTCACCTGTAATTTCAGGAATAACCTTTTGCGCTTTCTTGTGCCCGGCTTCAAAACGTGCAGAGCTGCTCAATTGTGTGAAAACAGCAAGTTGGTCTGTGCAGATAATTTGAGGTTTTTTCCCACCACGGGCAAAATTATTATATTCAACGTTTATTGAATCACCGGGCGGTTCTGCAATACGGGCTATCCTGTATAAAGGAAAATTCTCTTCAATGGATGTTATGGATTCTTCTGTAATCTTTATATCTTTTGTTTTTACAGATAAGGTTATCAACAATTTATTCCATCTTTTTTTTGATTTGCATCCAATCGAAAATTCTTTCATTCCACTATAGGGAAGGTCTTTTACTTTTCCCCGCATCACTTTATCAGTATCAGATATATCATACTGAAGAGATGATAATTTTTTCTCCTGTGCCAGCCAGGACAGAAACCTTATCGCTTCAAGGGCATTACTTTTTCCGGAAGCATTCGCGCCAATAAGCATGGTAAGTGGAGATAAGGGAAGTTCTACTTCCCTGTAGCTTTTAAAGTTTTTTATAATAATTGACTGTAGCATATAATACTCCGGTTAAATATTTTTAATTATATCTCTATTTAGGACTATAACAATTATCGCTCTTACCAACATCTAAGCAATTTATATCCTTAATGCTTGCATCCGCACTGCCGCGAGTCCCTTGAATAAATTTCATACCTTAACCCTCACTTCACCGGTAAGGAGTTTCTGCATAAGGCCTTTTTTCTGCTGCTTCAGAGCTTTGAGTTTTTTATTTAAAACAGAGATTTCTTTATCAATGGTTGAGAGGACAGATGCGATGCGTTGTTGTTCTTTTTTGTCTTCCGGTATTGTAACATGTATTTGAGAAAAATGATGGTATTTTAAATTTAAAGTATCATCAACCAATCCTTGTGAATGCCTATGAAACAAATGTATGACGTCTGGTAATTTAAACAAATAACCCATAAATTGAGAATCAATGTTTTCATTGGGAATCACTACTGTATAAGCAGGGCTGACAATCCCTTCAAAATTTGAAACACCGGAAACACCCTGCCACATCCGCATTGTATTATAGCCAATATCACCGGGACAAATTCTTCTATACTTTGATTTATCATCATTAGATGTATCGGCTTTATTAATTGAGTCTCTTTTCACAACGCCTTTAGTTGATGTTATTGAAAGAAGTTCTAAATCATGATATTTAAATTCATTTCTTTCTTCAAAGATATCTCCGAGTTTGACATTAATCCTCTTGCTATTTTTAAATTCTTTTAATCTCTTCTGCCCAGTAAGCAGTTTCAACATTAACCCTTTTTTAAGTTTTGTTTTTGCATCAATAAGCTTTTCTGTTTTTTCAATTGCCCTGTCCCAGGTGGATAGGATTTCGGCTATTTTTTTCTGTTCCGGAAGGGGGGGGAGAGGGATTGGTAATTCAGAATATTCCTGACCGTTGATTCCGGGCTGTCCACTTCTGCCAGACATTACCGACACCCAATTATTATACTTTTGAGTTTCACAATAATGTTTAAGAAAATTAGATAATAACTTATCTTTATTTATTGAAAATTTTATTAAGAAACCCGCATAAACTAATGCACCATCAAGTTCATCATAAAGATATGCTTTACCTGTTGTAGAACCAGTTCTTACAAAAACAATATCACCTTTTTTTAAATAAAAGTTTTTTGAATCAACATGATCTACAGATCTCATTTTACCTTTTGAAAATCTGCCATTATCATCAATATCAGTAATCCTTAGATAAAGTGGTAATTGGGGATTATATTCTACTGAAGATGCATTAATTCCATATTTTGGTTCATCAATAGAACATTCACCTAAGTTATCAACAGTCCAATCTTCAGGTATCATTCCAACTTTTGTTTCTTTGTATCCGGTTTTAATTTTATCAATTTTATTCATTATATCCGAAAACCTGTTTTATTTTATCAATATTCCCATTTATGAAATAATCATTTGAACATTCCGGTTACATATTATTTGCCGTGTAGAGACAAGGCAATGCCTTGTCTCTACAAATTTTTCCCGGTACATACAAAATTTCCCCGGAACAGAATTTTTTGGTCACAAATCACACAGTACATCCCGTTACAATAATAATTACATGTCATAATTCATAACAATCTGATTCATGACGACTCTGCAATGGATTATTTATGATATATGTCCTGACTGAACTTTACCCTTTTTTATTAACAATGAAACCATTAATCATAACCATATCATTCATTGGATTGCTGTCATTCGTGCTCTGCGTAGAAAATTCATCATCATAGTAATCCAGATTAAACATATCTTTAATTAACTTTGCCTTTTGAGAAGTAGTACTCTTGCTGGTTTTGAAAAAACCGCAAATATCATCGGCGGTTGCGTAAGGAGTAAAACTTTTATCAAAAAGAAAATTGATCGATCCTATCGCATAAACAACTGCCGATGCCCAGATTTCTTTTTTCCCGGATAAAAACGGAACAGCTCTTTTCCTGGACATTTTGTCGACAAGCTTATTACATAAATTTTTATACTCCTCATCCAGAAACTGAATGCAAAAAGAAGAGGTCATTTCTTTAAGCTCATCCGCTTTAATTTTTACTACCGGATCATTTTTCATATTTTATTAACTCCTTAATTTAGTGTTCTTATCCGCCCTTCGCGCACCCTCCCCCGGTCAGGATCTGGCAAGATTCAAGACCGTGGGGCGAGGTTACTCTACCCTGACTGCCGCAACCGATTTAACCATTTTCCCCACCCGGGAAAAATGGTTGCCTGGTTCCTGCCAGGACTTATGGTTTATCTTTGATCACAACTTCCCCTTTTCCTTTAAACCTTATCCACTCCACTTAATTTATAAATCGCATCAACAAAACAATGAAAGCTTGGGGATAAATTCTCTTCAATTCTTACAAGCGGTGTAATTTTTTCTGCCCATTCATGTTTAACTGTTCCGATTTCAAAATACGATTTTTTGCTCAATACTGCTTTTCCACCAGAGTAAACAGCATCAGCAAGGAGTTCCCAGGTTCCACAAATACTGTCATTTCTATACGAAATCAAAATATCATTCCTGGCTTTAGGATATGCTTTATTAACAGCCTCCAAATCTCCAAGTAACCAGGCTTCCATTTCTTCAATCGCAATTCTAAACATGGTTACAGGCTTTGGATTGCATTTATTCAATACAGCAAGCATTTCATTCTTAAAATCTATACAATTTCTTGTATCACAATCAACTACCACCAGAACTGAATATTCCTCATTCAAAAATGATTTGCCATATCCCTGCAGCAGATTATGTAAACGATCCAGCAATATTCTTTTTTGAGGATCAGACTTTCCTTTCAAATCTTTTGGTATCCTTCCGATACCCTTATAAGGATGAATTCGATATGTACACTTTTCACCTGGCAAACCGGCAATTCTATTTAATAGTATTTCAATAATCTTCTTTCCGGAACTGTCTTCAACAAGTATCTCGATATGCTTCATCTTAAAGGAAAGCCTCCTTCAAGGTATTCACTATACCAGAGACCACCCAGTGGCAATCCTTCTGCAACCATATTAACAATTAATGGATCACCGCTTGCTCTTCTGATTTGTGAGAATCCATCTATTCCCTTTTCAAGAATCCAAACTTCATCCGGGCTTAACGCATCGACAAAATATGGCTGGTGAGTTGTAATAAACACCTGGGGACCAGTCGCTTTACCCGTAGCATGCTCTCTAAATTCTTTTGCTAAAGTTTCTAATAACTTGTGATATAAACCATTTTCCGGCTCTTCAATGCATATAAACGGTGCGGGTTCCGGATCTTGAAGCAACAGCAGATAGCAGAACATTTTCAGTGTTCCATCTGACATTTGCTGTTGAGAAAAAGGTTTAGCAAATCCTTTATCTTTAAAGAGCAAATATAAATTGTTAGTTACTTCATCCCGGTAAGTTTCAATTTCGCCAATTCCGGGAATTTTATTGGAAATCTCCTTTAATATACGCTTGAAAATGTAAGGATGTGCCCGCTCCATGTATTGAACAACGTTCACCATATTATCGCCATGCAGATTCAGATGTTTCTGAATTCCTGCCTGAGGTATACTTCGCGCAGCATCAGGTGTAAAATAACTGAGATACCAACTCTGAATAAAATGTTTAAACTTTGTAATTCTTGGGTGTTCTTTATAATGTTCTGCAAGAGTTACAATTGCAAGTTTATATGGATCAAGCTCAACGTCCACCCTGGCAATATTATCTCCCTCAAGGCTGTCACTGCCAGTCCATGCTTCACCCTTTCCATACTGCAGGTTTAAAAATGACAGCGGTTGTCCTTTACTCTGGAATTTGCGTCTTTGCCGTAATCTCTCACTTGCTACGATAGGCAATCCTGTTTTTTCATCTTTTTTTATATTTACTTCGTATGTTATCGGTCTTTCATTCTGAGATTCTCTGTAATAAATAGTAATACCAATAGGACCTTCAGAACCTGATGAAACCAATTTGTCAAAACCACCCCTGTTTCTAACATTACATGCTGTATCAATATCGGTGTCCATACAGTTGGCAAGAAAACCCAGAGCATCAAAAATCGAACTTTTGCCTACCCCATTTTTCCCGATAACGGCAGTGAGAGGCGTCAAAGATTTAGCATCTTTTAATTCCTGATCAGTTCCGATTCTTCCGAGTGCAACATTTTTTAATGAACGGTAATTTTGTATTCTGAAACCTTCAAGTAATGCCATTTGGATTATTCTCCATCATATCATAATTCGAAATTAAGTGTTTATGCTTAATTATTAATTTCAACTAAATTCTTATTCAATTACCTTTTTGTATATATTATGTTTATTTAACTACCTCCCCCTCTCTTTGAGGAGAGGGGGACCGAGGGGGGGAGGTCACCATCCCAATTCCCTCAAATACCCATCCATCTCCTTTCTCACTTCAACCAGTTCCTTATCAATCTCTTCAATCTCTTTCTGCACAGCAGCAATATCAATCTCCTCTTCCTCTTCAAAGGTATCCACATACCGGGGAATATTAAGATTAAACTCATTCTCCCTTATCTCATCAAAGGATGCTCTGTGGGAATACTTATCTATGGTTTTATAATCACTATATGTCTTAACAATCTTATCAATATCAATGCCTCTTAACCGATTCTGATTAGTCCCCTTTACAAACTCCCTGCTGGCATCAATAAAAATCACATCATTAGTACTTCGTTTCTTTTTAAAAATCAGAATAGCAGCAGGAATCCCTGTACCAAAAAAAAGATTGGCAGGGAGCCCTATAACAGCATCAAGAAGGTTATCCTCTATCATGCTCTGTCGTATCCTCCCTTCTGAAGCACCGCGGAATAGAACTCCATGAGGAACAATAACACCAACACGCCCTGTATCCTCCATCATGGTTTCTACCATGTGAGTTATAAAGGCATAATCCCCTTTACTCTTTGGAGGAATCCCCCGGTGAAACCTTCTGTACCTGTCACCCGCGGCATCATCTGCTCCCCACTTGTCCAGTGAAAAGGGGGGATTAGCCACAACAATATCAAACTTCATTAAACTGTCTTTTTCGATAAGCTTAGGGTTACCAAGAGTATCACCCCATTCGATCCTTGCGTTCTCTATGCCATGAAGGAACATGTTCATTTTACCAAGGGCCCAGGTACTGCCGTTGCTTTCCTGACCATAGAGAGAGAAATTCTGATCAGCAATCTCCTGGGCGACTTTAATCAAAAGAGAGTTCGAACCGCATGTGGGGTCGCATATTCTGTCACCACTTTTCGGCTTCAGCAGTTTTGCCAGTAAAATAGCAACCTCTGCAGGTGTGTAAAACTCCCCCCCTTTTTTACCCGCATCACTGGCAAAGTGAGATATAAGGTATTCATAAGTATTGCCAATTACATCAATATCCCCGATTCTTGAAGGACGCAGGTCGAGTCTCGGGTCTGCAAAGTCCTCTATTAGATTTTTAAGCCGTTTATTCCGGTCTTTGGTTTGACCAAGATTCCCCTCTGAATTAAAATCGATATTCCTGAATACACCCTCAAGTTTTGACTTGTTCGATTCTTCTATATGATCCAGTGCTATGTTTATTATTTCACCGATATTTGCTTCATCACGTTTATTATATATATCATAGAAACTGCAGCCCTCAGGGAGAATAAAGGATTCCCTGCTGAGTTTGCGTCCGATTCTCTCTTTATCACCCTTGTATTGCTCTTCATATTTCTGCTTCTTTTCTCCCCATACATCACTGAGGTATTTTAAAAACAGAAATACCAGTATATAGTTTTTATATTCCGATGGATCTACAACCCCCCTGAAAGTGTCACAGGCTTTCCAGGCAACTGCATTTATTTCATTCTGGTTTATTTTCTTTGTCTGTGGCATTAGATTTCCCTCATACTGTTTATATATTCCGACAAAATATTATCTACATACTTACTCTTCAGCTGAATTCTACGTTCTATTAATTTTTTTTCTCGTCTTTGAAGAGACCCAATTTTGATAATATTCTCCTGTACATCAATAGGAGGAACAATAACTTCAAGTTCCTCCAGTGTTCTTTTTTGAACTAAAAGTGTTGTTGTACCCGCAGCCTGCTGTTTGAAATATAAACGGGCAGTTTCACTGTTTATGTACCAGGCTAAATATTCAGGAATAATACCGGCATCTGTTAAACGAATTACAAGAAACTGATGTGAAGCTATTGTTTTTGGCCAGTCAAGATTATAGAGAGCAGCACCATTTTTTGCGCCCCTGTTTTTAAAAAGAATATCTCCGGTTTTTAATAAATATTTATCAACTGAACTCTCTTTTAACTTAGGGTCAACATCTATCACTGCATCAGGAATAATTGTATTGTCAGAATCGACATCTCTCATCTGAATAAATTTCCAATCTCCGGATGATAGTTCCGGGGAATCATTCCTGAATTGATAACCCGAATTTATCTGTGCGACATTTTGAAGATGTATAACTTTGTCCATACCCGCCATTTGATTTGCAATAATTAAGTTCGTGAGTTAAGTATAGCTTTCTCCGCCATTATTGTCAAGACTAATTGCATTTTTTTCGCACGAATTGAGTTATTTTAACTTTTCCTGTTTTTTTGTTATTATATCCCAAAATCTTATAGATATTGACCTGTAATCACCCATTGATAAAGCCGGCACAATCCCCCTGCTTAACAAGCTCACTACTACCCGCATTTTTGCTCCCGGGCCCCAGCCGATAAACCCGGTGTGCTGAATAAACTTATTCCGGCTTCCCCCGGAGGGGGATCAATAAATTCCTGTTCATATTTATATTATATCAATGCTGAAGTAGTATGAATATGTCAAAAAAATATAAAATGAGTAAATCAGCCCCCTCCGGGGGGCAATGCCATTAAGTTAAGAGCTTCAAAGTTTCGCAACTGCCCTCAAACCCCCCGGAGGGGGGCTGATAAGGATTTTTAGAGAGAAAAATTCATTCCGCCGGGGCGCAGCCGATTTGATTATCCATTGAAAGAAGTAAATAGTAGTCAGCCTTAACAATGGGGGGGCTAAACAGAGCCTGGCTGATACAATTGTGAATTGAGATTATTAGAAAACTGACATTCAAAAAAAAATTGACTCCCCCCTCTTTTATCAAATCATGTCCTATACTTCAATAAATTAAGCGGGGAAAAGATGCCTCTTGTAAAAGCCACACCTGAAACAATTGCCCGGGCAGCTGAAATAATAAAAGCCGGGGGAATTGTCTCCTTCCCCACTGAAACTGTTTACGGCCTTGGGGCTGATGCCCTTAACCCTTCGGCAGTGGCAGGTATTTTTGAAGCAAAAAAGAGGCCCTTTTTCGATCCCCTCATTGTACATATTGCAGAGATAAGCACACTGGATAAACTCTGCCTGAACATTGACAGAAGAGCGGAAAAACTGACGGGAAAATTCTGGCCCGGCCCCCTTACTCTTGTACTTGAGAAAAAAGATATTGTCCCTGATCTGGTCACATCCGGATTGAATACAGTTGCAGTAAGAATTCCCTCACACCCTGTGGCGCTTGCACTGATTAAAGCCTCAGGGACACCGATTGCTGCTCCAAGTGCCAACCGTTTCGGATGTCTCAGCCCCACAACTGCCCGGCATGTGGAAAGTCAGCTGCATAATGATATTGATATGATACTTGACGGCGGCCCATGTTCAGTGGGTATTGAATCAACTATAATCAAAATCGACTCATCGGGATTATACCTTCTCCGCAGTGGCGGTATAGCACTGGAGGAGATTGAAGATTGCGCAGGAGAAAAAGTTCTTATTAAAAATGCAGGTGATATTCCGGAAGCACCGGGACAGCTCCCCTGGCACTACTCCCCTGAAAAACGGATCATTATTACAGACTCTGCACCCGCAGATGACATAAGGGGGGGATTCCTTTATTTTACTACCCCCCTGCAGAAGTCCCCTGCAGAAAGAACCCTTCTACTTTCGCAGAAAGGGGACCTGAAAGAGGCTGCAGCAAACCTCTTTTCACATCTTCACACCCTTGACTCAATGGATATAGACACAATCTACGCAGAACCGCTCCCCTATAACGGACTTGGAGCCGCCATTATGGACAGGCTCGAAAAGGCTTCTAAAAAATTCATTAAAAACAGTTGAATTATTTTATCGCTGAAGTAATGTTACATCATATCAATGTTAATTTTATAACATTTATTATAGACTCATTTTCGGCTCACTCCGAATTTTCGGGAAATGTAATAATATCATTTGTTCCCAAATATTCTGGAGTCAGCCCCCTGTCCCCCAAAGGGGGCACGTAAAACAAAAACATGAGTAAGTAGATAAATCAAAGTATTAAGAGATCCTTTATATTGTTGAACCTGCAAAAGATTTACGGAACAATATCAAGGAAATAGTTATCGAAGTGGTAACAATTATATTTTCAGAGTGATAATAGATAACTCGTACCCCCTTTGGGGACAGGGAGAAAACAAGGGTAAATATGTTTAAAAAAATTAAGATAACTGATACAGCATCGGGCGGGTTTGCTGATGTTTTTAATTCTTTCAGCTTTGTTTCGCAGAATAAAAGTCTTATCAAATACTTCATTGTTCCATTCCTGCTCAATATAATAATATTAAGCGGAATCTTTTATTTCTCCTATAACAGTATAAATCCCTGGCTTCACAGTTTCCTCTCCGGGGATGCCTGGTATATCAATTTTTTAAGTCTAATCCTGTCCCCTGTAATCTTTGTTATTCTGCTCATTACAACAATTTTATTTTATTCCATAGCAGGAACAATTATTGCATCACCCTTTCTCGATTTTCTCTCCTCAAAAACCGAGGAGATATATTCAGGGATATCACCTGAAAGTAACCTTTCATTTGTCGAATCGATTAAAGATATAATACGCACCACAAAAAATGCACTTAAGCTTATATTTCTTCTTCTGTTTCTAAACATACTTTTTCTTTTCCTTAATTTTTTCCCTGGCGGCTCTTTTATTTACGCATTTTTGAATTTTTTCTTTACCGCCTTTTTCTACGGTTTTCAGTTTTTTGACTACCCTCTGGAAAAGAGATTCTATTCTTTCAGGGAAAAATTGAGGATCTGCTGGAGATTCAAAAAAACCCTTGCAGGGAATGGGGTCGCTTTTTTCCTCATATCCTTTATCCCTGTAGCAGGATTTCTGGGACTTA
>Ga0334888_1003651_pt1 | contig 14892 bp, 10 predicted proteins | sample GraSluR1_MG_FD_207227 | JGI IMG/M metagenome (GOLD analysis project Ga0334888, IMG submission 207227) | Sludge microbial communities from methane-producing bioreactor in Wageningen University, Netherlands - Granular Sludge_3_08-R1 | ecosystem: Engineered > Bioreactor > Anaerobic > Unclassified ...
ATGTCGGTTATTTCACCTTCATTGAGCAGTCCTTCTTTGGCAAGGCGGGTGGCTGTGAAGAAATCCCATGTTTTGAGGGTGTTCCAATTGTCAGTAACGAGTTTATCGGTTTCCAGGAACACCTCGTCTTTGCCTTCTTTGGCTGACATGTGGGCGTAATAGCTGCCTGTTGGAATCCATTCACTATTGACGAAGGGAGTTCTCGAGGTTGTCTGGGTAGTGATGATATCGGCACCTTTGAAGGCTGCTTCCACACTATCCACCACCAATACCTTGATCTGGTCTGAAAATTCTGCCGCCAGTGCTTCTGCCCGTTGTTGATTGAGGTCATATAAGCGGATTTCTTCCAGTGAAGGCATAGCAGTGGTCAGGGACATGATCATCGTCCGTCCGATGATGCCGGCACCAACCAATCCGGCAACTTTTGAACCCGGATTGGCTAAATACTTTGCGCCGACCCCCGCCACTGCGGATGTGCGCATAGCCGTGATGAGTCCACCTTCCATGATGGCATGGGGGATGGCGTGCTCCATATCATGCAGCAGAATCACATCAACGCCCATGGGCATATCGCCGCGTCTGGCATTCGCCATGGATTCTGCCGCCCATTTGTGTCCCAGGCGGTTGATCTCACCTTTGACATATACCGGCATAGAGACAGCCAGGTAATATTGTTCTTCGCCTGTTTCGGGGTGATCAATGCGAAATACAGGTTTGTGGGGCTGTTCAATCTGGCCAGACGAGAATAATTTATAAGCAAGTTCCACATCTTCCTGGGTTGCTTGCATATCCAGACCGCCAGCAGCGATCACATCTTCCTGGGTCAGGAAAAGAAACTCGGGGATGTAATAATCTGTCATTTTTTGTTCATTTCTGTAGTGTGTGAGAGTCAGGAACGAAGTCGAGGGAAAACACTCCGTTCCTGACATATGATTGATTTGGTGATGTTCTTAAGAAATTCGTCTATTCAATGCCGTATTTGTCAAGCACACTGCGGATGAAACCTTCGTTGAGCATGTCCTGTATATGTTTGTTGATTTCAGCAGCCAGGGCATCTTCGCCTTTCATGAGCGCAATTGCCTGACCATTGGGGTCAAAAGGCTGGCGCAGCAACTCAACAAAATCGAATTGGTTATCTGCCAGGAACTGCTTGCCGGGTTCGAGATCCATCATGGCAACATCGATACGACCTGCATCCAGATCCAACGCCACTTGCTCATTGCGTTCGTACAGGAACAGGTTGTCTTGTGACATCAGTCCGGGTTCGATCAGGTTTTCTTCCACCCAGTACTGCATGATTGTACCTGTCTGGGTACCGATCTTATAATCGGCCATTGCCATGGGATCATCAAAATCGATGCCTGAATCGGCTTTGGTCAGCACGACATTGTCGCCAGCATAGTAGACCATCGAGAAATCGACCTGTTCTTTGCGCTCATCGGTGGAAGCCATGGCAGCGATGGCGGCATCGACTTTGCCTTCCTGCACCGCGGCAACCAGGGTATCAAACCCAAGATCCTGGAATTCAACTTCGACACCCATGCGCCTGGCGAGTTCGGTCATGATCTCCATATCGGCGCCGACAAAGTTATCGTTCTCATCTTTGTATTCCCAGGGTTCGTAGTCTGCCGAGGTGCCGACGACGATTTTGCCTGCATCGTTGATTGCGTCCAGGCGGCCTTTCTGCGCACAGGCGGTCAAAGCCAGCAGAAAGATGGCTGCGATGATGATGATTTTTGTGTACTTTTTCATTTTTTTCTTCTCCTAAGATTATTTGTTCAGCTTCAATTTTCAAACGACTTCGGTTTTATTTTTCATTGGGATTGATTTTGTGCAAACACACCTCCAATATTTCTAATGCGTGATTGATCTCTTGTTCTGTCACGATCAAAGGCGGGATGAAACGAACCACCTGCCCGTCTGGACCAGCCATGTACCCCAACAAGCCAGCTTCTAAAGCGGTATTAAGGATCTTCATGGCTGTTTCCGGATCGGGTGTCTTTTTTCCATCGGGTTTGACGATCTCCAATGCCAGCATCATACCGACGCCGCGCACATCACCAATGAAATCATGCTTTTGCTTTAGCTGCACCAGGCCGTCATAAAAAAGTTTTCCCATGGCTTTGGCATTGCTGAGGATATTTTCTTCCGCAAACACCTCCTGCACTGCCAGCGCGGCCGCACAGGCAACCGGGTTGCCTCCAAAGGTGGTGCCATGTGATCCCGCCCGCCATTGGCTCATAATGTCACGGCTCGATACAGTTGCGCCTAATGGATACCCATTGGCGATCGCTTTGGCGACTGCCAGGATATCGGGAGAGACACCAAACGTCTGCGCGCCAAACATTTCTCCGGTGCGGCCAAACCCGGTCTGGACCTCATCAAAAATGAGGAGTATCCCATGTTCATCACAAATTTCTCTGAGCTGATGATGAAATTCTGCGGGTGGTGCGACATATCCGCCTTCCCCCTGCACCGGTTCAACCAGTATTGCGGCGACTTCATTGGGTGGGATGAAGTGTTTGAAGAGGCGCTGAATACTCGCCAGGCTCCATTCGACTGCCTTTTCTGGTGTATCACCGATTGGGCAGCGGTAGGGATTGGCGTATTCCGCAAAATAGATGCCCGGTACAAATGGCTGATAGTGTTTGCGATATTTCGATTTAACGGAGGTCACCGAGGTAGCACCATAGGTGCGCCCGTGAAATCCACCAGTGAATGCGATGATTCCCTGACGTCCGGTGACATAGCGCGCCAGTTTGATGGCGCCTTCCACCGCTTCCGAGCCGCTGTTACCAAAGAAGAACATATCCATATTGGCGGGCATGACTGTAGGCAGCACTTCTGTCAGCTTTAAGATCGTCTCATGCATCACGATGCCAACTGCGCTGTGTGTGACTTTTTTCATTTGTTCGATGGCGGCATGTAAAACCTTGGGGTGGTTGTGTCCAAGGTTGGTTACCCCGATGCCAGAGGTGAAGTCCATCACTTTCTTCCCATCTGTTGTGTGCAGATAGGCACCCTGGGCACTTTCGATCATCAACATGGGCCAATCCTCGGCGAGTGATGGCGCCAGGTTCTGATGGATTCTGCTGGTCAATTCTGTGTCGTTTGCTTTCATGTTTCCTTAACCCTTCTTCTGTGTGAATTTGTTGTTAGTGATAGGCGCGCCATAACCAAATGCACCATAATATTGGCAGGTTTTGGCGGCGGATTGTGCAGCGAGCTGTAATGCTGTTGGCAATGGTGTGTTTCCGAGATATTCCACCAGGAAGCTGGCGGCAAAAGCATCCCCTGCACCCAACGTGTCGACGATATTCGTAGCTGGTACCACTGGCTGGCTGTAATACTGCTTTCCATCATAGACCAGTGCGCCTTGCTCTCCACCTGTGATGATCACGATCTCAGGACCCTGACTGGCAATCCATGCCAGTAACTCACGGTTTTCATACAGGTTGGCGGTATGTGAGGAGAGCAGTGCGATGTCTACATGTTTGGCAAATTGCGCCAGGTAGTCCTGATCCCAATCGCTGGTGAAGTCAAACGATACTTTGGGGGATGTTTTGTGTAATTCAATGATATAAGGTTCGATGAAACTATACAAGCTGGTATGTACCAAATCATGGCTGGTAATGAAGGCAAAGTCGGCTTCGGTGAGTTGAATCTGTCTGCAGACCCCCTCACTGTATTGCCCAAACACCCGCTCGCCCTCCACCACATTCACTTCGCAATAGGCATTATCGCCGCTGACGATTCTGCTGTGGGAGAGATCAATCCCTTCGTTGTTGAGCGAATCCACAAGCAGATTGCCCCGTTCGTCATTGGCAATCCAACCCAGGTAACTGGCAGCCGCGCCGTAACGATGCGCCAGCACGGGTACATTTACCGCGTTGCCGCCGGGGTACATTTTCCCCAGATGCAGATAACAATCCACGGTATTGTCGCCTACGCCGATGATGGACACCATTTCAGTACACCACCTTTCCCATATACCGGCGGGTAGTCATTGGGTGGTCGCGCAAGAGGGCAATCGTTTCCACCAGATTGGTCAAGGCGGCATCAACGATCATGGGGGCAACCAGCGGGCGAATTTCTGGCGTGATGCCGCTCATCGGAAATTCCTTCGAATCGTAAACGATGGTATTTTGTGAATATTGTTTGGTGAATTCGAGCACCCGTTCGGCTATCGGCCGGCTGGGATCCTCGCCGATCAACAATAAGAGCGGTGTGGCTTCATCAACCACCTCAAAGGGACCGTGGAAAAATTCAGCGGCTTGCAGGGCATGGGCGTGCATCCGTTGCATTTCCATCAGGAAGCAGCTGGCAAAGACATAAGCAGTCGTATACATCGGCCCGGCGCCGAGAACATACAATGGCTGGCTGTCTTTCAGTTTTTCTGCCTGCAACACAGCAGTGGAGATGGTTTGCGCTTTGGCTTGTGCCAGGGCAGCAGGAAAGTGGGGAAGCGATTCCATCAATGCTTTGTGGAAGGGCCAAGCTGGCTCTTTTTGCGCCAGAAAACCGCTCAGAAAAGCAAAGGTCAGCATAAAGGCAGAGAAGTAGCCCTGTTCGGTGCTGCCATAGGCGATGGTGTGATCGACTGCCTGCCCCAATGGTGAATCGGCTGATTGGGTGATTGCCAGTGATTGGGCGGACGATTGCCGGGTGAATTGGGCTGCCTCAACCGTTTCTTTGGTGGTGCCTGAATGGGAGCCAAAGATTACCAGGCTATGTTCATCCAGCGCTAGCGGGGCATGCAAGACAAATTCTGCCGGGAAATAGCGGTGAAAAGTTGTATTGGCTGCGTATTTCGATGCCCAGTATTCCAGGCAATAGAACAGGTGGTGGGGAGCGCCGCAACCGACAAAGAAAATTTTACGGATGGGTTGTTCTGCGAGCTGCCGTGCAATTTCGAGGACTGTGTCGAAAAGTGTCAGGGAACCGGAAAATTGTTCGAGGAAATGAGATTGGTTGAATTCAATGATCTTGCCTGACGCTTTCATATAGTCCTACTCTTTAAAGCTATATCTCCATCACATTCGTGATGCAGTGGTCGATATACATCGAAATTACCAGGTTCAACTGGTTGTTTACTGGAGCTAGTAGACTGGTTGTCGATGTTTTGGTTTGCATTTTATGGTTTGATCTGACTAAGTTTGTGAGAATTTGATTGAAATGGGTGAAGTGTTCCGAGGATATGCTTAAGATAGCAGAAAATCTCAGGTTATACCAGATAGAGTTCGGTATTTGCGGGAAGGTTCGTTTGTGAAGCTGTAGTTTCTAATGCCTGAATCTGGTATGGAAATTTTCCTACGAGTTTCGGGTAGATGGGGTTCGCTTCCCGGCTGAGTATGTCGAAAGAGTTCGTCGAGGCAATGGGACTGCCCGCTCGACGGCAGTGATGTAAAAAGGGATTAATTTGGGATTGGATAAGACGGGTTGTTTCGACATTGGGATTAGGATACTTAGAACTGGCTTATCTGTCAATAGCAAACAGGGGATTAAGTGGTGAAAAAATGGATTGGATGGCCTGTTTGCTGTAAAAAAGAAGTCAGGCCGGCAGGCGTAAGAATCCATGTGGCAGTGTTGACCAGCGGGTGACACTGGATGGAACCCGCCTGCCACAGATCCTGATCGATCCATAGTTCAACCTTGAGATCAGGGTCATTGATCAACGACAGGGGTGAGACGGCACCCGGCTCAATCCCAAGATGGCTGTGCAGTCGACCAGGTGAAGCCAGAGAGAGTCTGGTAGAGCCGGTCTGTTGTGCCAATGCGGCCAGATCCAGGTCTTTGCTGTCATCGAGCATTACCAGAAAATGGCGTTTGCCTTTTTTATCGCGCAGAAAGAGATTCTTGGCCGGCGCGCCCTCGTTGACAGGAACGAACTGTCTGGCTTGCTCGCTGGTGTAAACGGGGGGATGCTCAATTTGTTCATAGGAGATACTGAGTTCTTCCAGGATTTCAATCAGGGTTTGGTGTGGCACTTTTTTTCGCTCTCCAATCTTTCATCTTGCATGGCGATAAAATCGCTTTCTATGGTAGTACAAACGGGAGGATTTGAGTAGGCAGAATTTACTCCTTGCTACAAAAAAGCGCTATTACTTATTGATTTTGGTTTCAAAATTAGGTTGCAGCAAATTTCTTGTTTGATGCCAGAAATGTTGTGTTTCCTGTATAGCAAACGTTGACCGTTGGTCTCCTCTGGTGGGGATAACAGGTTTGGTTAATGTTATGATTGACTGAAGCTACCGCAGTAGAAAGGTGTGTAAAGGGCTCAGGTAGGACTCATGGTGGATGATATAAACCAACAATTCACACAACGCGAGCAAGACGTCATCGCCCTTTTGCTAATGGGGAGGAGTAATCAGCAAATCGCCCTCGAACTTGGCATTGTTGTTCGCACTGTCTAGTTCCATCTAGGAAATATATATGAAAAATTAGGGGTGGCATCACGCACTGAAGCAATCGTGGCACTTTCCCGGCAGCACCTGTGGAAACCCACAGGTGAAGGAAATTCCGACAATCAGGGGATATCCGCAGTAGATGGCAAAACGGAATCATCACAAAATGGACGTATACCCATTTTACGGAGGATTCCCATGAAAAACTTAATAAAAATTATCGGTGGCAGTGTATCTACAATCATTTTCGCGGTTATGTTGTTACTATCGAGGACACCTGAGAAAAAACCAGAATCTATCGTGCCAATTGAACCCAGTCCCCAAACTTTGATCGAGGAATCGACTAAGGTTCCTGTTATTACAGAGGTTGCTTTCACACCAGAACCCCCCCCAATAGAAGCAGAAATTTTCATTGAGGCAGCCGGGGAAGACACACAGTCAGCTGTTGCCCATTTTGTCGATGAAAATTATCCTGACGGAAGTTCTGTAGAAAAAAGCGCATCATTCATAAAAACCTGGGTCTTTAGGAACGATGGCACTACCCCGTGGACGCCGGAGTATGCATTGGTTATCACCGGTGTGTCAGCTCCCCTGGGCAGTGAACACCAGGCACCAGGCGTAATAAGTATGCCCCAGGAGGTCAAGCCAGGTGAATTGGTTACTCTGTCAGCCAATTTCACAGCCCCAAACACTGACGGTATCTATGAGGTTCATTACAAACTTGTAGATCAAGCAGGAAATTCGGCTGAAGGTAATGGCAGCGAAGTTTGGTTGAGCCTCAATGTGGGTGAGTATTTGCCCAATGCTCATATACTTGATGCTATTGGCATCAATATAACCCTGGTGAATATTGAGAAATTTGAAGCCCTTACGAATGTAGAGATTTGTGCGCAATTGCCAGATACCCAGGACTGGAATATGAATGGGGTTTTATTGAGCGCTGGCGAGGTTCAGAGCACGTTATCAGGCATGGCGCTTAGGAACTCGAAGGATGCGAACACCTATCTCAGCAGTTACAGGTGTTATGTTCTGGAATTTCCAGTCGGGATCAATGATTATGGCAATGAGTCTGTAGCGATAACAATAAGCAATCTGAGGGTTCCGGCCGAAAATAACCTGGAAGCAAATTGTGCGCGCGCCAGTGAGACCCTATCGTTGAATTATCCTGGGCTGACATTTACCTGCGGTCCTGCTGGTTTTTACTACACCAATCCAAAATTACCGGCAGGAATGGATCTAAATCAAGCGGATTTTTTAATAATGGACGCTTTAGAGCAGGCAATATATGGGAACTGGGTGTTACAGGAGTAGTTATTTCCATCATGTTCCAGATTTGCAGGCATTAGCATTACTAATAAAGAAGCTCTCTAGAATTTCTGGAGAGCTTCTTTCTATGCATAAAAAATTGTTCAGGACAAGCCTACAATCTCGCCGTTCTCGTCGATGTCCATATTTTCGGCACCAGGATGGTCCGAAAGGCCCGGCATGGTGCGCATGTCGCCGCACAGGGGGTAGATGAAACCAGCGCCGACGCTGGCGCGCACCTCTGTGATTGGCAGGATGAACCCGCTGGGTGCTCCCTTCAGCTTGGCATCGTGTGACAGGCTGAGGTGGGTCTTTGCCATGCAGATCGGCAAGTTGCCGAACCCATTGGCTTCATAGTCACGGATCTGGCGTTCGGCCTGCGGCTCATAACTGACATCTGCAGCGCCGTAGATCTTTTTGGCGATGGTTTCGATCTTGGTCTTGATGGGCTGGTCGAGATCGTAGAGGAACTTGAATTCGTGTGGTGAATCGGCGGCTTCTACCACCATCTCCGCCAGTTCTACCGCACCTGCACCGCCTTCGGCATGATGGCGGGCTTCGGCAGCACCCAGAGCGCCGGCTTCCACCGCGATGCGTTTGATGGCAGCGATTTCTTCGGGATGGTCACTGTCGAAGACATTGATGGCAACTACGGGCACCACACCATGCAGCTTGAGATTTTCGATTTGTTTGATCATGTTGGCGGCGCCTTTCTCCACATCCGCCACATTACATTCCAGCATATCATCCGGCAGCGGCCTGCCCGCCACAACGCGGTAATTGCCCGAGTGAGATTTCAACGCACGCACGGTGACGACCAGCACGGCGGCATCGGGGGTCAGTCCACTGTAACGGCATTTGATGTTGAAGAATTTCTCTGCGCCGATATCTGCGCCGAAGCCGGATTCAGTAAGGAGATAATCGCCGCATTTGATGCCGATCATGTCGGCAAGGATGCTGCTGTTGCCGTGGGCGATGTTGGCGAAGGGACCGGCATGCACCAGGGCTGGTGTGTTTTCGATCGTCTGCAATAGATTGGGGCGTAAGGCATCCTTCATCAGCACTGTCATGGCGCCGGCCGCGCCGATCTGTTCGGCGGTGATGGGCTGCTTGTTGTTGGTCAGGCCGACAACGATACGGCCCATACGCTCGCGCATATCACGCAAGGAGGTGGTTAACGCCAAGATGGCCATGACCTCGCTGGCCACAGCGATATCGAAGCTGGATTCGCGCGGTACACCGTCGGCTTTACCTCCCAACCCGATGATGATCTTGCGCAGGGCGCGGTCATTCATATCAACCACGCGGTTCCAGGTGATGGAATAGGGGTCAATGTCCAATGGATTCCCACGCATCAGGCGGTTATCGATCATGGCAGCCAGCAAGTTGTGGGCAGCGCTGACAGCATGGATATCACCGGTCAGGTGCAGGTTGAAGGTTTCCATGGGGACGACTTGCGAATAGCCGCCACCAGCTGCACCGCCTTTGATACCAAAGGTCGGACCCTGTGAGGGTTGGCGCATGGTGATCACAGAGCGTTTTCCGATATGTTTCATCGCTTGCCCCAAACCAACCAGGGTGGTGGACTTTCCTTCTCCTAACGGAGTGGGGGTGATGGCAGTGACGTCGATGTAACGGGCGTTGGGGCGGTCTTTCAATTTCTCCAGCACATCAAGATGGAGTTTGGCGACATATGGTGTGCCGAAGATATCCATATCTTCGGGTGATAATCCCATCTGGTCAGCAATTTGATGGATATGTTTCAGATTTGCCTGTCGGGCAATGGCCAGATCAGTAAGCATGCAGATCCCTTTCTACTAAATAGCAAATTATTGGTTATGTTAGTAAGTATAACAGGTTCGCTTCATCGTCATAACTGCGCCGTTACTTAATAGACAAAAAGGAAAAACTCTTTCATTCTCAAATCTTGAACACGAGCATCTTATAAATAACGGTACTTTCCAAAACTTTCAGTATTGATAAAGTGGAAAGACCAACCATTGCCATTTCCATTGCCATTCTTTTCATTAGGGCGGAAAATGAAAATTTTCGCTGTCGATTTTAGGTGGCCAAATTCAAGATAGTCTGCTGTTGCAGGGATGACATTGCGCCAGGTGCCGGAGTTCAGATAATAGCACTCTTCTCCGCGTCTGGTTGAAATTAAGGCGGCCTCAGGTGTGTGGGTGTGACCGCTGACCACGCATTTGAGATTGGAATGCTGGTCCTGAATCAGTTCTTCTTTTTCGGCCCACTGCACCTGTGAATCCAGCTTGATCTGTTTGGAAACCATTTTCATCAGCCGTTTTACCACCCAATAGGTGCCTATCAGGTCAAAAACACCCAGGTCGAGCAAGCCGAACAGAAGGACTTTCTTCCATTCCGCAAGCACAGCAGACTTTTTGATCTCACGACGGAAACGTTTATTGCGTCCCAGGTCACGAATAATTTGTTCAAAACAAGGTTTCATCAGATCCCAAGTTTTTCGCTTTTTCACCCCGGGCGTTGAGAATAGAAAAGAAAGCAAGGCAGTGTTGGGGCGGACATCGTCGAAATCCACCAGTCGGCGGTAGAGGGTGTTTAATTTCTTATTATGAAGGATAGCTTCTTCGCCGTATAGTTTGAGAAACAGATATGGCAAGGCGGCGCCGAATTCAACCGAAGTAATATCACCGAGGCAGGAGGCTTGATAGTCTTTTTCCTGAAATTTTGTAGGGATCACGGCCAGTCTGTCCGTGCGCACTGAGAAATTGGTGGAATCATACTCATGGCCGTGGCGGATCAGGCAAAATGGTTCGCCGTCCACATCCGGTAAGACCAGGTGATGTTTGAAGGGGGCGTCAGCGCCGGGTAAGCCCAGTAACCCGCGAATTTTGGTGCGAATGGCCGGGGTGGCATTGATCAAGCGATCGTGGTTTCCCAATATATATTCGATTTGAATGGAACATTCGAAGCATCTTTCAACATTACGGAAAAGCGCCAGGGTGTCTTCCACGTATTCTTCCTGGGCGATGGCATCGATGATTTTGAGGATGACTTTTTCTGTTTCTGAACCACTGACAACATCTTCATTGTCTATATAAGGGCGCTCTTCACCTGCGAGCCAGAGGGCAGAGCGGGAGATTTCAAAGATATCGCCTGCCAATACGAGATCAATGTACTTCACGCCGTTGGCTTTGGCGAAGGTGTTGACCTCGGCGAAATAGGCTTCAAAGACCTCAGCGGGTATGTTGCGGTTGAAGCGCAATGGACCCACCTGGGTGGATTGTGCTTCAGCAAAGTGCAGGTCAGAAAGAACGACGATCATTGGTTTATTTTTTCAATTTATCTGTTTCTTCATTGAGGAGAAAAACGATCAATGTTGATTAAAGTATACCTTTAATCAACATTGCTACGCGGTGATAAGGAAATTCTTAACAATTTGTTTTCTTTTTTAACAACTGGTTGATTTTTTAGTGTTTTTTAACCTGGCTGCCAGCAGCTTGACCATAAAAGTTGCCACATGGTCGGCAAATTTCCCCGGCCCAAAGCCGGCATCATACCCCAGTTCTTTGGCCAATTCGTTGGTAATGCGCGGGCCGCCACAGATTAAAATGACATGTTCACGCATGCCTTCAGCTTCCAGCAGTTCTACCAACTCGGTCAGGTTGGTGATATGTACATCCTTCTGGGTGACGGTCTGTGAAACCAGCAGTACATCCGCGTTGAGTTGTCTGGCTTTTTGGACAAAATCGAGATTGTCAACCTGGCTGCCCAGGTTGTGGACTTCAATCATCTCGTAGCGTTCCAGGCCGTAGTGGCCAGCAAATCCTTTCATATTGAGAATGGCATCGATCCCCACGGTATGCGCATCGGTGCCTGTACTGGCGCCAACCACCACTACTTTTCTGCCTATGTGATGGCTTATGTATTCATTGGTTTCCTGGCGTGTAAAAACTTCTTCATCCAGGATAGCTGCCTGCAGGGCTGTGTAATCAATGCTATGCCGGGTAGACCCATACAGAATAAAAAAGGTAAAGTTGTCGTCCAAAGGTTTCGCGTAGGCAACATGAACGGCATTCAGGCCCATTTTTTCAGCCAAAGTTTTGGCAGCCTGCACAGAGCGCTCGTTGTGCGGCAGCGGCAAGGTGAAGGAAAGCTGCACCTTGCCATCATTGAGGGTGTCGCCGTAAGGAAGGATTTTCTTGTGATCGATTTGTGTCTTATCAGGATTCATCAGAAAGTTCTCCTTCCAGCAGTTGTGCGAAGGGATTCCAATAATCGGGGTCTTTGTGTATGACACCTTCCAGACCTTTGCCGCCATCGATGAATCGTTTTGTCGCGGCAAAAGTGCCTTTTTCAAGGGCTTTGAACAATCCATCCTTATGAATGGAGGAGAGCAGTTCGACAGCATCATTCAACACCTGGTTGGCTCGTTTCTGGATGATGCCATCTGGCCTGAACTGTATCTCGTCTGCCAGATCAGCCATAGTGTTGGCAATGTAGCGGGCGTTTTCAATGGCAAGATACCGGTCAGAAAGGAACGGCGTGTGAATGGCTTCGGTTAACATGCCTAACAGGTGAATCTGCTGGTTGGTTGCCACGGTGACAACATTGAATAAAGCATCCTGTACATGCCCCTGGAAGATGTTGCCGTTCATGAATTTGGTGGGGGGCATATATTTGAGAGGTGCATGGGGGAAAATTTCGCGCGCCATCTGGGCTTGCGCCAATTCAAAGAGAAAGCCGTTTTTGATGGACGGGTCAATTTCGAAAGCATGCCCCAAACCGATCTGTTCATCGGGCAGGCCGGCTCTTTTTGCCAGCTGCTCATTGATAAATTGCGAGGCAAGCACGGTACCGGCTTCCTCCACCGCATCTGAGGTGGTAAGGTAATTGTCTTCACCGGTATTAATCACGATCCCGGCGAAAGCGTTGATTTGGCGTGAGAAGTGCTGGTCAATAAGGGTGCGCTGCATGTTGATGTCACGGAACAGGATGCCATACAGGGCATCGTTGAGCATCACATCGAGGCGCTCTATGGCGCCCATGGCGGCGATTTCCGGCATGCACAGGCCTGAACAATAATTGCACAGGCGTACATAACGACCGAGTTCACGGCCTTTTTCATCCAACGCCTGACGCATCAGGCGGAAATTGGCCTGGGTGGCATAAGTACCGCCAAACCCTTCGGTGGTGATGCCATAAGGTACATAATCCAGCAGGCTCTGCCCGGTGGTACGGATGACGGCAATGATGTCGGCGCCCTGTTGGGCGGCAGCCCTGGCCTGTTTGATGTCTTCATGGATGTTGCCGGTGGCAACGATCACATACAGCAGTGCTCCTTTGTGGTCTGGATGCTCAGCGATAGATTGTTCGCGCTGCTCCCGATTGCGGATGATGGTGTTGATCGCAGTTTGCGCTTGTGTGAGAATCACATGGCGGATTTCAGCTATTGGTTGCAGTGGAAGGCTGGTGATGTCCAATTTACCCTCAGCTACCTGTTGAGCGATCTCCTGTGGGGAAAGTTTCAAGGTGAGTATGGCATTACCGAGAAAAATACCAGCCCCCAAAGAAAGAGCCTTTTTCTGGTTCAATTGATCGACGAGGCGGTTGGGTAACGGGACTTCCTCAGCGTCGATACCATCAACCCCCAGCAAACGCACGATGGTGCGTTCCACGGACACAGTGGTGAATTTTTCAATGTGAGCGTGTACGTCACCGGCGATGGCAGAGGCCAGGGTTCTGGCTAGTGCTATTAGGTGGAGATCAAGATTCAGTTTGGTTTCCAAAGGCATTCTCCCATGTTTCATCATCAATCAGATCTAAAAATTCCTGTGGCAACCCCATCAATTTTGCTACCCGAATGGCATCTTTTGGGGCTGGATTGTCCCATGGCACCGCTTCAATGGTGAAATCCATCATTTCTTGCAAATGATTGACCGTTTTCTCTGCCCTCACCGGTGACAATGTCTCCAAAGGCGCGTTTCGCAATCCAACTACCTGCAGGTGTTGCATGTCTCGTTCCACGATCTTGCTGAAGTGGGTGGACAACAGGCAGAAAGAGTTGTGTTTCTCACACAAACGAAGTAAGGTGCGCACCATGGTCTGCCCTTCTTCCGGGTTGGTGTCTCGGGCAAACTCATCCACCACGGCGAACCCGCGCCCATCTCCCATTTGCTCGATCATTCGGGTTATCTGCCGCACTTCGGCGCCGAACGAACTGACACCAGCTGTGACGGATTGATAATCGTGTGCGAGATAGAAGAGAAAGTCGAGAACCGGCAGAGACAGGGAGCGGCAAAAAACAAACAACCCGCAATGCGCCAACAGGATGTTCAGGGTCAGGGTTGCCAAAGCAACAGTCTTGCCGCCCATATTCGCGCCGGTCAACACATTGGCTCCCTGATTTAGCGACAGTGAAAGCGGGGTGAATGATTTGCCATCTTTGTTGAGGATATCATTCACCCAGGGGTTGACAGCTTCCTGGATTTTAATGGTATCGGTGTCAAGGAATTGTGGGGCGACTGCCCCGAACGCGTCAGCGAGTGTGGCTTTGGCGATCAAAAAATCAAGTTCTGCAATGTAGGTGATATTATTGGCGACTTCAGGGACAAAAATGCGCAACCGGTCAGTGAGATTTTGGCAGACCTGGTATTCCGCCTTACGTTCCTGTTCAGTCAGTTGGGTATGCAAGTTGAGTAATTGTTTGTCAGGTTCAGGTTGCGCATTAATTTGATGTTCGATTTCGGTCTTCGCGACTCGAATCTGTTCCAACGCTGTTGCATAGCGGCTGTCTATGGCAAAGGTGCGGGTGATCTGATCATCTGGGTTAAGCAATGTCACGGTATCGTGTAAGCTGTAAAGCTGATGGTCAAGTAGAGTCAGCTGAAATTCTTCAACAGCCTGCCAAAGGTGTTGACAATCGATGGCGAAATTTTTGAGTTGGAACAACTCTACTTCGTCCAATGGTTCGACCTGGGCGTTGATCTGGCGGATGATGCCACGAATCTCTTTGAACCTTGTCAGGATATTTGTGAGTGCGGCTATATCTTCAGGGTATTTATCAAAGAAGATTTTAAATGCTTGCAGTTGCTGCAACTTCCGCAACAAAACAGGCTTCTCAGCAGCAGAATACCAATCTATGGCGTCTTTTCTTTCTTTGCCATAACAGGTAAGGGGTGTCAGGTGAGCCATGACAAAGTCG
>Ga0334888_1003653_pt1 | contig 14881 bp, 14 predicted proteins | sample GraSluR1_MG_FD_207227 | JGI IMG/M metagenome (GOLD analysis project Ga0334888, IMG submission 207227) | Sludge microbial communities from methane-producing bioreactor in Wageningen University, Netherlands - Granular Sludge_3_08-R1 | ecosystem: Engineered > Bioreactor > Anaerobic > Unclassified ...
GGGCAACCTTGGCTTTGAACTCGGCTGAAAAGCGTCTGCGTCGCGTGCTACTCATGGGTGGCCTCCTGATTAGGGGTGTACAACCCACCTTAATACATTGTCCGAAATTAAGGGGCCACCTCTAAGATCCCGGACAAGCCCAAAAGCAATAACTTCTATAAAAAGAATGAAAAACGTTAAAAGCAATCTTCTAATTATTGCTGTCCTAAACTCTTGGCTAGGCTGCGCACTGGCGGCAATGTTTTCGTTTTCCTGAACAACGCTTTTGGCAGGCGACCGGCTGTATTCGACGGAGCTTACTCGCCCTCCCTCAAGCACTATGTAGAGAATGGTGGTAAGTACGGAAAGAGCTGCTACTTGTAGGAAGAGTATCTGGAAATCGACAGAACAGGATCCTTTCCTGTCGTTAGGGATGCTTAACAGAAAGGAATGTCCCCTGTCTATGACGTACCTTGCCCCCTGTGTTGTTACCCTTTCCACCATATAGGGCGGGAAGACAAACATTAAAAAGAGCACCGCTAGATAGGCAATAAACACCTTTGATCTAAAAAAGTCCTTCACTCCTACCTCCTCGCAGCCCTGCCAATCAAACCGAAGCGCCCTACACTTCCCCAGCTCGCCAGCGTACCAGGCCAAGGATTATGCTCTACTATATCGGAATGCCAGTTGAAGGGGTATGGCATGGGTTAGTTTTTCCCCACAAACTCGCTGTAAAGGATGCCTTTGTAGCCAACAACATCCCCGTATGCTTCCGGGTTTTTCTTTATATCATCTTCGTAGCTACTGACCGCTTTCTCGTAGACTGACTGCTTCAGGTCTGGAGCGTTTTTTGACCTGTCATACTCAAAGTAAGCGCAACTATTCATAGACCTGGTAGCCTGCGCCACATCAGCAACGCTAAACCCAGACGTTCTTGATTTCCACCACCCCATTGCTATGTTCTGATTAAGGAGATAGATCCTGCCAGGCTCAAAGTTTATTTTTGCCACTCCGACATTTTCCGTTACAGTTATTACATACCTTTCCCCTGGATCAACTTTCGCAACGAGATACGCTTTATCTTGTGTTTCTCCAATAAATTTTCTGTCCACATAAGTTTCAAATACAACTACTCCTCCCCAGACTGTATCCCTCAAAACAACTAAGGTAGCCTTGTCTTCACCTGGATCAAGATTCGGCAGTGCCGACGATGTCGCTGTATATTTTTTAGAGCAACCGGTGAGCGCTAACAGAAAAACCATCAGAAAAATAATTCGTTTCACTTTCATCCTCCTTTTTTATCTACTCTTAGGTATGGCGTTGGTTAGCGATATATAAGTCCTCGAAGAAATAGAAAATAATAGGCAGCTGCCAGAATAGAACTCCAAGTTGCAAGTTTTATAAGTCCAATATCGTATTGCGTGGAGATATAAAAAAGAACCAAAGGGATAATCAATGCCGGAGTCCAGTCTATTTTTTCCGGCATTCTCTCCTCAATAGAGTCGTAAACAACAACCCAAAAAAAAGCGGCGACCAGAAAGACCACCGCAATTATGATATCACTGCTATCAAATGACGAATAGCTGCCTTCCCATGGCTCACGATCATCATTCCAAGAGTTTATACCGAACACTACCTCCTCCCTATCCTACACTTCTCCGGCTCTCCACCGAACACGACCAAGAGCATTTGTCTCATTAAGAGAAGTTACCTCGGTTGGGCTACCCTTTTCGCCAAATCACTGGCAATAATTTCAGCCAGAGTGCTCACGCCCTTTTGCAGGCTCTCAGGTTTTTCTGCGTATTCATCAAACGGGTACTCTGCCAATCTCTTGTCGTGGCTGTAGTACTCGCGACCTTTCCACAGGGTTTGCCCTGTTGCCCTATCAACCAGCTCGGCCCCAATATTGCCCCCAATCTTTGGAGAAATTCCTATAACGTTAACTTTTACGTGTAAACTTGCGTCTTCTTCACCCACAGGGACACATTGGAATAATCCTTGGCAAAACTGTTGAGAAAAAGCATCAGCAATGGCTTTTTTCCCCATACCATCTCTTAGCAAATTTTCCCAAACAATATCTTCGTAACTACTGTTCTTGGTCGCTTCGTAAATCGCCAGCCCTACCACGCCTCCCATGCCTGACCAGCCCTTTCCGGGGGTGGAAAAATACAGAATTGACTTTCCGCTCTCGTCCCCGTATTTGACGTTTTTGTATGAGACAGAAATCTTCTTTATTCTTTCCCGGTCTGCACTAGAAAAAGCCTTACTCCCTGCGCAGCCTGACAAAAAGAGAACAACCGCTACGCAACACAGAAAGACGACTCCCTTTTGCACCATCCACCTCCTTGCAGCCCTACCAATCAGGTCGCAGCGTCAAGACAAATCAATTTTCCCTACTACATACCCATAATGTCCAGGTCTTTGCCAGCCATTTTATGAGGTCATCCCTGCCGGATGTAAGGCAACAATAATCTGTGTGCATCGACAGGGAAACAATACAGTGCTCCGGGTTTTCGGGAGACCCCAAACCAGCAGGGCTTCAGCTTTCTTTAGTTCGCGCACCAAGCCTACGGCACAACATGTAGTGCTCGACATCACTTGCAGTACGATATGTAGCGCTTTAACAATTAAGTTTTGTCAGGTGATCGAGAAAAGGCGGAGTTACGAGTTTTTTAACACGATAAAAAAGGCTGCCTGCTGCTTGGCATGGTCTGCCCACCTGTTAACAAAAGCTAAGGTTCCGGTGCTGTTCTACGCCACCACCTGACAACAAGTTTTCTTGGCGCCAGCTTCTTCAAAATTGGGAAGGCACTAATCGGCTCAGTTTTAAGCCGATTTGAACCGACAGGGGGGATAGGAAAGGGTGTATCCAAAACAGATACCCTTAATGGGGAGATTCCCACAAATTGTGGGATTTACGGCGCTGCAGACTTTATGGCTGAGGGCAGCAAAACTGAAGTCAGGTAATTCTCCTGACACAAGCCTGACTGTAACTTTGTTAAAGTCAGCCGCCAAACTACCCGGAAGGGGGTAGCGTTTCACGACCCCCTTGCAATGCTTTAAAATTGCTTCACTTAAATTTGAGTATCCAAGGACGACGCCCAAGCATTGTCTCCCTTCACCGGTAGGCTGGAGGCCCCTGATTCCAAACAGAACATAGCCCATACATAGCCCAGAACAAAAAAGGACTTGCAACGATGTGTCGCAAGTCCTTGATTTTACTGGTGGGCCGTTAGGGATTCGAACCCCAGACCAATTGATTAAGAGTCAACTGCTCTACCAACTGAGCTAACGGCCCATACTACCGGTGCAAAGAGAGCATGCACAATGGTGCAGCTCCTTTTTGCAGGTGAGCCAACTATGTAAACAACTCACACAAATTTTGCAAAGGTTATTTCTCCAGCATAAATAATTTCCGCCATACCCACCAATCTGTACACAACAGGCAGAACAGCCCATTATACCAACTCTCGTGTTTTCAAGAACTCCACCTCGGGAAAGAGTTCCTGGGTGTGGGCCAGGCGCCAGTTGCCCTCGGCCAGGTAGCTCAGGTGGCCTTCGGCGTCCATGGCCAGGTTGAACTGATTTTTTTTCTCAAATTCCGCCATTTGACGCGGGTTATCGCTTTGCACCCAGCGGGCCAGGGTGAAGTTCAGCGGCTCGTAACTGGCATCTACGCCATATTCGTCCTTGAGCCGGGCCATGGTCACTTCGAACTGCAACACCCCCACTGCGCCAAGGATATAGTCGTTACCCATCAAGGGCCGAAAAACCTGCACCGCACCCTCTTCCGCCATTTGCACAAGCCCCTTCTGCAGCTGCTTGAGTTTAAGTGGATTTTTGAGCACTGCCCGACGAAAATGTTCTGGGGCAAAACTGGGAATGCCGGTAAACTTGAGCAACTCCTTATCAGTGAAGGTGTCGCCGATCTTGATAGTACCATGGTTATGAATACCAATAATATCACCAGGATACGCCTCATCCACGTGGGAACGCTCCTGGGCCATGAAAACAATGGCATTACCCAGGCTGATCTCCTTGCCCAGACGATGGTGCTGCACCCGCATACCTCGGGTAAACTTGCCGGAGCAGATGCGGAAAAAGGCGATGCGGTCGCGGTGGGCCGGATCCATGTTGGCCTGGATTTTAAAAGCAAAGCCGCTGAAGGTCTCTTCATGCGGGTCAACCTCGCGGGTCGTGGTGGCGCGTGGCCCAGGCGGCGGTGCCAGTTCGACAAAGGCATCCAGCAGTTCCCGTACGCCAAAGTTGTTGATGGCGCTGCCAAAAAATACCGGAGTCTGCCCTGCCTTGCGGTACTGCTCAAAATCAAAAGGATTGGCTGCACCCTGCAGCAACTCCACATCTTCCCGCAGGCGCTCAGCCGCATCTGTACCTAAAAGTTTGTCCAGCTGCGGATCGGCCAAATCGCGCAAAATTACACTGTCTTCAGGCCGGGTAACGCGACTTGGGGTAAACAGGGTGATCTGCCGGCGCAGTAGATCGTACACCCCCTTGAATCCCTTGCCCATACCAATGGGCCAAGAAAGAGGCGCGCATTCAATCTGCAGCTTGTCTTCGATGTCAGCCAGCAGTTCCAGCGGCTCCAGTCCATCGCGGTCGAGCTTGTTGATGAAGGTGATGATGGGCGTGTTGCGCATGCGACACACTTCCATCAGCTTGCTGGTTTGTGTTTCCACCCCCCTCCCGCTGTCGATGACCATGAGGGCCGAATCCACCGCGGTCAATACCCGGTAGGTATCTTCGGAAAAATCCTGGTGACCGGGGGTATCGAGCAAATTGATCTCAAAATCACGGTAATGAAATTTCATTACCGAGGTGGTGACGGAGATACCGCGCTCTCGTTCCACAGCCATCCAGTCGCTGGTGGCGTGCATGGCTGTCTTGCGCGACTTGACCGCGCCAGCCATCTGAATGGCTCCACCAAAGAGCAGCAATTTTTCGGTTAAAGTCGTTTTACCGGCATCCGGGTGGCTGATAATACCAAAGGTACGCCGTTTGGCGACTTCCTTGGCTATTTCTTTAGCAAGTGTGCTCAACGTTGTTTCTGCCTTCTTTAAAAAATTTCCATCTCCCAGGTGGGATCCAGCACATTTGTACTTTTCGGCACAAACAGGACAAACAAAAAAGGGGCGCTCCATGAGCACCCCTTGTCATAACCGCTGAATACAGTCTTATTTCAGCAAATCAGCAATGGCATCACGCTCGCCCTGGAGTTCCTGTTCGGTCTTCTTGATCATCTCCTTGCTAAAGGAACTCACTTCCAGGCCAGTGACAATCTTCCACTCGCCATTCTCGCAGGTGATGGGGAAGGCAAACATCAGGTCCTCATCAACACCATAGGGGTTGCCCTTGCTGTAAACGCCCATGCTCACCCACTGGCCATTGCTGCCCTGGGCCCAGCTGCGCATATGATCCACTGCGGCAGAGGCGGCAGAGGCGGCAGAAGATGCGCCACGGGCCTTGATAATAGCTGCGCCACGCTGCTGCACCACCGGAATGAACTCGTTCTTGTTCCAGTCTTCGCTGACAGCATCTTTCACAACCTTGCCATCGGCAGTGGCATAGCTGATGTCCGGATACTGGGTGGAAGAGTGATTACCCCACACCACTACCTTCTCCACCTGGGTGGAATGGCAGCCCAGTTTGTCGGCAATCTGAGACATGGCGCGGTTGTGATCCAGTCGCATCATGGCGGTGACATTGCGCGGATTGAGCTTGGGTGCGTTCTTGAGCAGAATCAGCGCGTTGGTGTTGGCCGGGTTGCCGACCACCAATACCCTGACATTGGGATTGGCATGATCGCTCAGTGCCTTGCCCTGCACAGAGAAAATAGCGGCATTGGCCTTGAGCAAATCGGAACGCTCCATGCCGGGACCACGCGGACGGGCACCAACCAGCATGGCATAATCAACATCCTTGAAAGCCACGTTGGGATCATCGGTGGCAATAACTCCGGCAACCAGTGGGAAGGCGCAGTCCTTCAACTCCATAAGCACACCCTGCAGGGCGTTCATCGCCGGGGTAATTTCCAGCAGCTGCAGGATAACCGGCTGATCGGGACCCAGCATGCTGCCACTGGCGATACGGAAAATAAGGGAATAACTGATCTGACCGGCAGCTCCGGTCACTGCCACGCGTACTGGTGCTTTCATGCGTTTTCTCCTTGTTCTGTGAAACATCATTGAATGCAGAACCTTGATTTTACGGCCTGCGGACACTTATTTCAGCCAAAAGAAACCCTGGCGGCAAACAGATTGAAGGCCCCTGCCCTGCATATGGATGTCTTGCCATACTGCTACAAAGACCATTGTGCAACGGACTTAAGTCCATTGCACAATGGTCTTATCTGATACCGGCCTTGCCGGAAAAAGTCAAGCGCTCTTTACGCCGGCCAACTCTTGTTTTGTAACGCGTCCCAGCTCCTGGCCAACCTCAATCATACCATCGTAGCGGTCGGCCAAAAGTACCATCAACACACCATAGGTAAATCCCCAGATAAGCCCGTCGGTGGCGGGAATAGCCGGAAAAAGCCGTTGCGGCTCGGTGTGGCTCATGGGCAGATGCACACGACTGGCCTGATCGGCAATAAAGGAAAGTGGCATCCACTCGTAGCAGGTTATTTCAGAACGCTCCAGCACAATGATTGGTTTTCTTGGTATTTCAAACAAATACGTAGTAACCGGCACTGGTCTGTTCAGGTGGTTGCCTGCATACTGAACCGGGTATTTTTTGACGAGGCATTCGGAAGAAAGGCTGATACCACACTCTTCGCGGGTTTCGCGCAGGCAGGTGACAAAAAGATTGCCATCTTCAGGATCCTTGCGACCACCGGGGAAGGCATAGTGGCCAGACCACGGATCCTGTGGATGCAGCTTACGCTTGAGCACCAAAATTTCCGGATCTGACGCTGCAGTGACAATGGCTGCCACCGCAGCTTCGACAATACGATCAGCCTGATTAGCCATACTTATAACACACAAGACGTATACAGCAGGTTGTTGTGAAACAGGAATTTAGGTGTGAACTTATCCGTCGTGTTATACGATATTTCTGTAAGCATTGCATAAAAACCAAGCCTGCCAGCTCGGCCGAGCTGGCAGGCACACGTGTTTTTTCGGTCGAAGTGTATTTATCCGCAAGGTCGCAAACACACCCCACAGGGTTCAAAAACCCGCGCAGCCAGCGAATACAAACACATATGCCTCTACCTTTGCATATTGACTAATATAGGAACTATGGTAGATTTCGCCATAGTCGTTCAGGTTTCCATAAAAATGGATGAAAAGGGAATCCGGTGCCAAGCCGGAACGGGCCCGCCGCTGTAACCGGGGACGAATTCTGCAAATCGCCACTGTGTTTGCATGGGAAGGCGCGGAAGGAGAATGATCCGGGAGTCAGAAGACCTGCCTGAATACTGTCCACACTTTTCTGGCACGAAAAGGGACACCTCTCCAGCGGTTAAAACGGGACATCCTGGATCACCTCCTGATCCGGGTTTTTTTTTGCCCAGCAGGATCAGAGCACAATATATCTGTACGCCAAGGATCATGAGCAACCGCAACCAAGCCACCCATAATGACCGTACCGCCATGGTCCTGGCCATGTTCGGCACCACGGTGCAGGCAGGTTTGCGTGGTCTTTTCGGGGTGGAACAGGCCCTGCGCACCGCTTTTCCCCACACCCCCCTGGTGCTGGCCTTTACCTCCAACCAGATACGGCGGGTGTGGCAAAAACGCGCTCTTGACCCCACCTTTCGCGCGCAGCATCCGGAAATACCCGAATATCTCTACCAGGTACAGGGACCACTTGCTGCCATCGCCAATTTGCAAGACCGCGGTCATGGCAATATTGTGGTGCAACCGGCGCACATTGTGCCTGCCGAAGAGTTCCACGATCTGCGCAACTACGTCTCTTCCCTGGCCTCCATCCGCACCATGAAACCCCGCTGGCGGCCCTTCCGCAGCCTGGTGCTCGGTCGGCCAGCCCTGGGCACCTACGACCTCAAGCGACCTTATTCCCTTGACATCGAAGAGGTGGCCAAGGCCTTGGCACCAGACATTGCCCTGGCCCGTCAACAAGAAGCAGCGCTAGTGTACATGGGCCATGGCAACCACTATTTTCCCTCCGGCGGCATGTACCTGGAATTTGCGGCAGCCATGCAGCGGCAGGCCCCGGATGTCTGCACTCTCATTGGCACGGTCGAAGGCTTTCCTTCGCTTGCAGACATACTCGCCTCACTTGCAAGACAAAAACGCAAACGGGTGCTGCTCAAACCTTTTCTCATCAGTGCCGGCGATCATGTGGCCCACGATATGGCCGGCCCCCAGGAAGATTCCTGGTGTTCAATCCTTGCAAGAAACGGTTTTGAAGTGGAGCCTGTGCTGCAAGGTTTGGGCGAGATTGCCCAGTTTGCCGACATATTTACCCGGCATGCCGCTGAGGCGGCCCATGACGCCGGTTTGGAGTTGTACTGATGCAGCCGGGCCAGTCCTTTGTCATCAGTCTTGTGTTGCTGGCAGCATTGGTCCTGTTGTGCGCCGCCCTTGCCGCCACCCTGGGTTTTCTCCAGATACCCTTGCAGGAGGTCGGCACAGTGTTCAGCGCCAAGCTGCTGCAGCGTCCCCTGCCCCAGGAGATCGACGCTACCACCGTGAGCGTACTCTTCAATGTGCGTCTGCCCCGCATCCTGGCAGCCATCCTCATTGGCGGCGCGTTGGCGCTTTGCGGTGCGGTTTTCCAAGCCGTGCTCCTCAATCCACTGGCCGATCCGTACACCCTGGGCATCTCCACAGGCGCCGCCTTTGGCGCATCGCTGGTGATTGTGCTGCAAATCTTTGGCCTGGCCCTGCCCACGGCCGTGTCAGTGCCTCTTTTCGCCTTCCTGGGTGGTATGGCCACCCTGGCAGTGGTGCTGTACCTGGCAGCAGACGACAACCGTTTGTCCTCCACCACCCTTATCCTTGCCGGGGTGATAGTCTCTGCCATTCTTTCGGCAGCCATCGGCTTTTTCAAGTTCCTTGCCGATGAACAGGTGGGCATCATCATCTTCTGGCTCATGGGCAGCCTAGCTGGAGTCAGCTGGGGACAACTGCACATGCTGGCCCCCTTTACCCTGGCAGGCGCGCTGGTGCTCTGCGCTTTTGGCCGCGATCTCAACATCATGGCTGCCGGCGACCGCACTGCCGCCTCTCTGGGCATTTCCATCCAGCGGTTACGCCTGTTTCTGGTGTGTATCTGCAGTCTGCTCACTGCGCTGGCGGTTTCAGTTGCCGGCATCATCGGCTTTGTGGGTCTGATTGTGCCGCATCTTTTGCGCCATCTCTCAGGGCCAGACAACAGGGTGCTTTTGCCCTACTCCTTCTTTGCCGGTGCACTGCTCCTGCTTGCCGCCGACACCCTCACCCGGGCAGTGCTACCCTCCGAGGTGCCCATCGGTGTGTTGACCGCACTTTTGGGTGGCCCTTTTTTCTGCTTTCTTTTCAAAAAAAGGCAAAAAGATGGCAGCATGTTCTAAACAGGAGTGTCCCCTGTGGCAGCTCGAGGGAGTGTCCTTTGCCTATCGGGACAAGCCGGCGCTCAAACAGATCAACTGCGTGCTTGAACCTGGCCGCTGTATAGGCATTCTTGGCCCCAATGGCAGCGGGAAAAGCACCCTGCTCGACGTGCTTGCCGGGCTTTTGCAACCGCAACACGGCCGGATTTTTTTCCAAGGCAAGGCAATCCGCCAGTACCGCCGCCGCGACCTGGCCCGCTGTCTTGCACTGGTGCCACAAAATTTCCGTATCCGCTTTGATTTTTCCGTGCGCGAGGTGGTGGAAATGGGGCTGCACCCGCATCTGCAGCGTTTTGCCCTGCCAACTGCGGCAGACCAGGAGCAGATCAACACCATCATGCAGCAAACCGGCATACTTGCCCTGGCAGGGCGCCCGGTTACCCGGCTTTCGGGCGGCGAACAGCAACGGGTGGCTGTGGCACGCGCCCTGGCGCAAAGACCACAGGTACTTTTGCTGGATGAGGCCACTGCCAGCCTGGATATCCACCACAGCCTGGCCATGCTGGAGCTGCTGAAAAACAGGGTGGCAGATGGCCAGTTATCGGTAATTGCAGTTTTGCACGACCTGAATCTGGCTGCACGCTTCTGCGACGAGCTCATCCTCCTCCATGAAGGCGGCTGCCACAGCCAGGGGCCAACAGCCCATATCCTGCAACCGCATATTGTGCAGGCGGTCTATGGGGTCGAGGCAGCGGTACAGTACAATCCCTTTACCCAATCACAGCAGGTCAGTCTCAGGCTGCCTGCCTTTTCATCTCCAAACCAATAAACTTATGAAACAGATTTTTTCTACGTTCTTCCTTGCTGTCACCTGTATTCTGGTGCTTTTGATCTGCCATTCTGCCCTGGCCACAACTAATGAACCCATGAATAGTCTGGTGGACAGCGAGGGTACAACCATCCACTTCAACAAGCCTTTTACCCGCATCATTTCGCTCTATCCAGCCCACACCAGCAACCTCATCTACCTTGGCCTGGAAAAACAGATCGTGGCCGTGGGCAGTGGCGATGCGCGCCTTGTCCAGCGCCCGCAAGTGCGTTTTCAGGACGACCCGGAACGCCTGCTTGCCCTCAAGCCCGACCTGGTGCTCATCCGGCCGATGATCAGCCGTGCCTATCCGAACCTGGTGAACATTCTAGAAAAAAACGGGGTGCGGGTGGTTTCACTGCAGCCAACCTCGTTGGATGATCTTTTCCATTATTGGCGCGCGCTGGCTGCACTGGGCGGCGTTGAAGCCAGGGCTGAAAAAATGATCGCCACCTTCAAGGAGGGCCTAGCCAACCTGCGGGAAGAGCTGGCCAGCTTGCCCATGGAAAAACGTAAACAAGTTTATTTTGAATCCATCCATCGCCAGATGAAAACCTTTAGTCCCGACTCCATCGCCATCTTTGCCCTGGAAACGGCCGGTGGCATCAATGTGGCTGCCGATGCCGAACAGGTACGCAACACCAACATCGCCACCTATGGCAAGGAGCGCATTCTGGCCAAGGCACACGAAATAGACATCTATCTTGCCCAAAACGGCCGCATGAACCCGGTCAGCGTGGCTGACATCGTACGCGAACCAGGCTTCGAGGTGATCAAGGCGGTGCGCCAAAATCAGGTTTTCCTGGTGGATGAGGCCATGGTCTCCCGCCCCACCATGGATCTGCTCCAGGGTATTGCCTTTATCCGCTCGCTGCTCTATCCGGATTTCGCCCAGGAGGGGCTGGCCTGGCAATGAGTGGCGCTCCGGCCCTGCTCATCGCCGGTACCCATTCGGGTTGCGGCAAAACCACGCTCACCCTGGGGATAATGGCGGCCCTCAAACAGCGCAACATCGTGGTGCGCCCCTTCAAGTGTGGTCCGGATTTCATCGACCCAAGCCTGCACGAGATGGTTACCGGGCAGGTCTCACGTAATCTGGATGTGCGCATGTGCGGGGAGGATTTTGTTCGCGCCAGCTTTGCCAGGCACAACCCACCTGCCCCTGGGCAAGCAAGTTGTGCGGTGGTGGAAGGGGTGATGGGGCTCTTTGATGGCGGTGAGGGCTCGGCTGCCCATTTAGCCAAAACTTTGAATATCCCGGTAATATTGGTGGTGGATGTGCGTTCGGCCGCCGAGAGCGTGGCTGCAGTGGTGAACGGTTTTACTACCCTTGATCCAGAGCTGCAACTGGCTGGGGTTATCTGTAACCGGGTGGGTTCTAGCCGCCACGCCGAGCTGGTGGGCACGGCCATACGCAATATCAACCAGTTGGATATCCCTCTGCTGGGATTTTTCCCCCGGGAAGAGACCATTAGCATACCCTCACGCCACCTGGGTCTGTACATGGGGAAGGAAACGCCCTTGACAGACGCTGCACTCGGCAACCTGGTCCAGCTGGTGGAAAAACACCTTGATGTGCCGCTCTTGCTGCAGCTGGCAACACGAGGCAGCCGGATAAACGCCAGCCAAACCAGCAACATGACCGACCGCACACCTGCTGCCGGACCATCGGTGCGCATCGGCCTGGCCTATGATGCAGCTTTTTCGTTCTACTATGCCGACAACCTCGACCTGCTGCGCCAGGCCGGTGCCGAATTGGTGCCCTTCAGCCCACTGACCGACAGCTCCCTGCCTGATAGGGTGCAGGGCCTGTACCTCGGTGGTGGTTATCCAGAACTGCACGCAGAGCAACTGGCAAACAACGCCACCATGCGTGCGGCCATTCGCCGCTTCAGCGAGGCAGGTGGGCCAATCTATGCGGAGTGTGGCGGCTTTATGTATCTGTGCCGCAGCCTGCGCGATCTCAGCGGAGCTACCCAGCCGATGTGTGCTGTCTTCCCCTTTGCCTGCGCAATGCACACCACACTCAAGGGGCTTGGCTACCGGCACCTCCATCAAAACAGAACCACCTTTTTTGGTCCAGCCCACACAGCTCTTGCAGGCCACGAATTCCACTACTCAAGCCTGCTACATTCTCTCCAGGATACACCACACCATGGGCACCCCCCCCCCATCTGCGCCTGGCAAGTGGACAACGGCGAGCAGGAGGGGTATTTGTACCACAACACCTTGGCCAGCTATATCCATCTACACTGGGGCCGAAGCCCACAGGCGCCGGCTGCCTTTGTGCAGGCCTGCCGGTTTGTATCCCTTGCAGACAACCATTGAAGAACACTAAGGAACATTGAGGAAGACCATGGTGCAACTCCAGCATGTCGCCCCCCAGGATATTGAACGCGAAAGCTTTCGCCTCATCGAGGCGGAACTTGGCCCCACCACCTTGCCACCGCGCGAATTCCAGGTGCTGCGCCGCATTATCCACGCCACCGGTGATTTCTCCTTTGCAGAAAACATCCGCTTTCATCCCCTGGCCATTGATGCAGGTCTGGAGGCCATCCGTACCGGAAAAAACATCCTGGTGGATGTCAACATGGCGGCCAGCGGTGTTTCCACAGGCCTGCTCGCCCCTTTTGGCGGCCAAGTAGTCTGCCACATCAATGAACAAAAAACCGCCCAAATGGCGCAGGAGGCTGGCAGCACCCGCTCCGAGGCTGCCGTGCTCCGCGCTCAACACGACAACATTGGCATTGTGGCCGTGGGCAATGCCCCCACAGCCCTACTCAAGGTCATGGAACTCATCGACCAGGGCCAGTTCAAACCGGCCCTGGTGGTGGGGGTACCGGTGGGTTTTGTCAATGCAGCCGAATCCAAAGAACTTTTGAGCAGGGCTGACTATCCCTTTATCACCACCTTGGGCCGCAAGGGCGGCACTCCAGTGGCCGTGGCTGCGCTGAACGCACTGTTGCGTTTGGCAACAACAGCCTGAAACGTTTTCCAAGCCCGTGGACGGCAAAAGGCAGAAAAAAAAGCTGCGCAGTGGCTACACCACCGGTGCCTGCGCAGCAGCAGCAGCCAAGGCAGCACTGCTGACCCTGAGCGGGCAACCTGTGCCGGCAGCAGTGGCTATCCCCTTTCCAGATGGTTCTCGCCACACCTTTAGCCTGTGCCGCTGTCTGAAAAAAAAAGACTTTGTCTTGGCCTCGGTGGTCAAGGATGCAGGGGATGATCCAGATGTTACCAATGGTGCGGAAATAGGAGTTGAGCTGCGTTGGTTGGCGCACGATGGAGAGCAGGATCAAGGGGGCACGGTGCTCTTTGCACAGGGCCGGGGTGTGGGCCGGGTAACTAAACCCGGACTACCCCTGCCTGTGGGTGAGGTAGCCATCAATCCAGTGCCCCGAAAAATGATTATAGCCGCCCTGGACGAAGCTATTCCACCGGCAAAGCGCCCAGGCCTGGAGCTGCGTGTTTTTGTGGAAAACGGTGCAGTTCTAGCCGAAAAAACCTTGAACCAGCGGCTGGGCATCCTCGGCGGGCTCTCCATTTTGGGAACCACTGGCATTGTCCGCCCCATTTCGACCAAGGCCTGGACAGACACTATCGAGGCCTCCATGGCCGTGGCCAGGGCAGCGGGTTTGACCGAAGTGGTGCTGGCCACTGGCCGCACGTCGGAGGCTGCGGTGCAGGCCAGGCTCGGTCTGCCGGAAGAGGCCCTGGTGATGATGGGCGACTATTTGCGCTATGCCCTGGAGGCAGCCCAGCGCCATGGCTTCACCACCATTCACCTTGCAGCCATGTGGGCAAAACTGGTGAAAGCCGCCCTGGGTGTACCACAAACCCATGTGCGCAACGGTGCCCTGGATGTGCGCGATGCCGCTCTGTTGTTGGCCGAGCTTGGCCTGCCTGCCCAGGAGCAGGAAACGATGCGCCAGGCCAACACTGCCCGGCATATCTACGAGCTGCTTTGCCAGCAGAAACGCTGGGACCTGATTGCGGCAGTGGCCAGCAGGGCACGCAAGCAGGCTGTGCAGTGGTCGGGCCTTGCGGTGCAGGTATACCTGGTGAGCGCTGAAAAGGAGGTGGTTTTGCATGTTCCACATTGAACTGATCGGCATCTGCGGCGAGGCTCTCAGCCAAAAACAGCGCGAGCTGATCGCTGCCTGTGTGCTGGTGGCCCATTCCCGCAGACAGGAGCCCCTGCTTGAACATCTGGCGGTTGAACGCAGACTGGTGACTCCCTTGGCTGCGCTTTTTACCGCCATCGAAGCAGGCCTAACCAGGGGCAATGTGGCGGTGCTGGCCAGTGGTGATCCCCTGTTCTTTGGTATTGGCCGCGCCTTGTTGAGGCAATTTGGTGCAGAACGCCTGCGGGTGCACCCAGCACTGTCAGCGGTGCAGCTCGCCTGTGCCCGCTTTAAAATCCCCTGGGATGACCTGCCCCTCCTCAGCCTGCATGGCCGCAGCACAAACAGCGCAGAGCAAATAAACAGTCCAGATCATCCAGCTGCGCGCATCCTTGC
>Ga0334888_1003655_pt1 | contig 14872 bp, 9 predicted proteins | sample GraSluR1_MG_FD_207227 | JGI IMG/M metagenome (GOLD analysis project Ga0334888, IMG submission 207227) | Sludge microbial communities from methane-producing bioreactor in Wageningen University, Netherlands - Granular Sludge_3_08-R1 | ecosystem: Engineered > Bioreactor > Anaerobic > Unclassified ...
ATGCGGAACTTCAGAGACAGAATGATGTAATGGCCGCAGAAAGAAAAGGCCAGGTCGGCACCGGTGACCGCTCAGAGCGCATCAGGACATATAATTACCCACAGAACAGGATATCAGACCACAGGATAAACCTTACCCTTTACAAACTCGATCAAATCCTGGACGGAGACATCTACGAACTGATCCGTGCTCTTTCTGATGCGGATCAGGCAGAAAAACTCAAAATGCTGACCGTTTAAGGTGTGAAATTTGAAACTCTCTGAACTTCGTTCCGAATGTGTTGAAATACTTCTGAGGGAAGGAATAGAGAGGCCCTTCTATACTGTTGATCTCATAATATCAAGGGTTCTTGGAATAGAGAGAGCGCTCTTGATAACAAAAGGTGGAATGGAAATTCCCGCGCAGAAATGTGTGGGAATTTTGTCTATGACAGGGGAACGATCAAGGAGAGTACCTCTCTCATATATACTGGGCGAAGCAGAATTTTACGGCAGGCCTTTTGAAGTAGGTGAGGGCTGCTTAATTCCCAGGCCTGAAACCGAGTTGCTGGTCGAGGAAATGCTCAGAGCCTGTCCCAATGCTTCAAGGTTTGCAGACTGGTGCACGGGAAGCGGCTGCATAGGCATAACATTGCTTCTGGAAAATGACAAACTTTCCGGTTATGGTATTGATTCAAGCCAAAAAGCTTTAAATTGGGCAGTTCTGAATACAAATAAATATAATTTAAATTCACGTTTTGTTTTAATTCTCAATTCAGACCCTTCAGTTTGCAGCATTGAGAAAGGATCTCTTGATTTTATAATTGCGAACCCGCCATATATTTCAACAAGAGATATAGATGGACTCATGGCAGACGTAAAGGACCATGAACCGATCGAAGCGCTTGACGGTGGAGAGGACGGTACTGACCTTTACAGACTCTTTTTCACACATTTCCCCAAGTTATTAAAAGATGAAGGTTTAATAGGGGTCGAGACAGCGGGTGACGAACAGGCTGAGATCCTGCTGTCTGTTGCGCCGCCGGATTTTGTTCTAATGAACAGGATTTATGACTATAACGGCATATTAAGACACCTGACGTGGAAAAAGAATTAAAAATAGTATAGAATTCGGAAAGTTATTTCAGATAAACAATATTTTCGTGAAGGAGCGTTTTTTATGGAAAAAAGAGAACTTGTCATCATTGGAGCAGGACCCGCAGGTCTCACCTCAGCTATTTACGGGCGCCGTGCCGGTCTTGATGTGCTGCTTCTAGAGAAAGGCATTCCGGGCGGTCAGATCAACATAACAGACGAGATAGAAAACTGGCCCGGTGTCATTCATTCATCAGGTTCAGAGCTTGGTGTTTCCTTCCGGAAGCATGCCGAACACTTTAAAACGGAATTCAGGGACTGTACTGTATCAGGGATCGAGATACGGAACGGAAGCAAGATCGTTATTACTGATAAAGGCGAGGTCGAAGCTGAAGCGATAATCCTTGCAACAGGAGCAAGCTTCCGCAAGCTTGGCTGCAAAGGCGAAGCCGAATTCACCGGCGGGGGAGTCAGCTATTGTGCCGTATGTGATGCTGCATTTTTTGAGGATGAAACTATCGCGGTGGTCGGCGGCGGTAATGTTGCAGTAGAAGAGGCCGGCTATCTGACCCGCTTTGCTTCAAAAGTGTATATAATCCACAGGCGCGATGAATTCCGCGCGGACAGGCTGGCAATAGAACAGGCTCTTTCAAATCCCAAGATAGAACCGATCTGGAACTCCGTTGTTGAATCCATCGAGGGTGAGGGACTTGTAGAGAAGCTGGTGCTGAAGAACGTCAAAACAGGAGAAGTCTCTGACCTTCCTGTAGCGGGAGTATTCATCTTTGTAGGCACTGAGCCAAACGTATCCTACCTTGGCGAACCCGGGTCGGTAGTAAAACAGACCAGAGGCGGATGGATCGATACCAATGACAAAATGGAGACATCTGTCGAAGGGATATTTGCCGCAGGCGACATCCGCGAAAAGTATCTGCGTCAGGTCGTAACGGCTGCCGGGGACGGAGCAGTTGCTTCCATGGCAGCATATTCCTACATAACAGAACAGCTCCACCTACGTTCCGTACTGATCGACCCCGAACACGTATACGCACTCCTGACATCCAGCATAGATCAGGATCAGATAAACCTTCAGGTAGAGGCAGAAAAGTACTCCGGGAAGAGCGGAGTAAAGATCGCTCTCATAGACGGCTACAGAAACGCAAGAATGGTAGAAAAACTTGGAATAAAAGAACTGCCCGCACTTCTTGAACTTAAAAAAGGCGAGATCGTACGCTCATCCAAACCCGAAAATATGGAAGCAGTCAAAGAGTTCGTTAAGTAAGAATATTTCTACTATGGTGAAGTGCGGCGTGAAAACGCCGCGCTAAGCGGCGATCTTATTGCCGGGAAGCAATGGGGAAGCAGTCGTAAAATGCAGCCGGGAAAAGCTCCGGCGGCAATCAATAGGCAAGCGTACGCAAGCAATAGGCAAGCAGTCGTTAAAATACTGTCAAACAATGGTCAAACGGTCGTCAAACAGTTGTCAAACTATCGCTATTGAGATAACCATTTTTATCTTTATCGTCTTCCCGGTATGCACGTGAGCCGGGATCCAGTGTATTTTGTTTAAATCTGTAAAGCCTGTAATAACCTAAGTTCGAAGCCGCTGGATTCCCGCTCAGGTACATACGGGAATGACGGAGAGGAAGGCCAATGCCGGGAACGACGGAGATTTTGATTCCCGGTTCGTAATGCACCCTTAAAAACTTTTAATTTTATCCGCTAATAATAGACTGACTTATCTTTATCGTCTTCCCCGAGTGCTTGTATCGGGGATCCAGTGTCTTTTGGTTAAGTCTTTAAATGCCAGTAATAATCTAAACCTTAAGCCGCTGGATTCCCGATAGGGACATTCGGGAACGACGGAGATTTTAGTTCGTGTTTTAAGGGTTCTACAACTGCTTGCCTATTGCTTGCCAACTGCTTGCCTATTGCTTGCCAGATTTTTGTCCGCCCCTACAACGGCTTCACCATTGCTTCACCACAGCTTCACGCTGAGGGGCTTCCGGCAGCTTCACTATTGTAAGGCGACAAATTCTCCGTGGCTTGAAAGCCGCAATTTCCTGCATCACCATATTGCCGTATTTCCCCTGATTGTTTCATCACTGACTAACAGCTAGAATAAGCGAATGCCAATATAACTCCTGGGGGAAATCTAATGAAGAAGTTCCTGCTGTTTATTTTCGTTTTCATAATTATATCTGTCCTCAACATTTCTCAGAGCTCAGCCTCTGATAAGGACCTTACCTCTGCGGACATAAGGGAAAAGGAACAAAAGATCACAGTAAACATTTCTGAACAGGTAGAGAAGCAAATACCACGGGTCAGGGATCCTGAGCTTGAGAAGATGCTTTCTGATCTGACCGCCAGGATCAGGCCTCATATGGAAAGGGACCTTAATTACGAGGTTCGAATAATAAAAAGAAAAGACCCCCATGCCTTTTCTCTGCCGGGAGGACTGACATACATAACGACCGGGATGCTTCAGTTCCTTAAGAGTGAGGATGAGACAGCCGCAGTCCTGGCACGCCAGTTTACCCACTCTGATCTCTCTCATTGGCTGGTTCAGTCTTCCAGGAACGAAAAGATAGATTTCCAGACCATGGCAGAAGTCGCCGCGGCTACCCAAAGCGGGAAGGTTGCAGGAAATATGGTCAGGTCGTATCTTAACAGGGCAGTGATCAACTTTTACGATATTGACCTGGAAGAAGAGACTGATCTCAAAGCCCTTGGTCTTATGGAAAAATCCGGTTACAACGAGGTGGCCATGCTGACTTATCTTGAACGGATGCGGATCGAAAGGTTGAAGCAGATATATGTAAGAGGTATAGACATAAAGTACCGCAACGGATTCAAACCTTTGGAAACAATTATGGAAACAATGAAATTCCTGAAGAAAAAAGATAACAATAAGCCAACCGATCCTGTCCGGACAGATATGATACGGGCCAATACGGACATGGAAGAAAGGGTGGAGTTGTTATTAAAGTACTTTAAAGACAATAATATTGAGATAAGAAGAAAGGATGCAGTTAACATACTTCGGGTCAATAAGAAGGACTATTCCGGCAGGATAAGCATTAGTGTCGACAAGACAGAAGTGCTGTCAGCTGAGAAAAACAACGGAACAGAGACTATGTTCGAAGTTTTTAAAGCAAGATTGGACCGAGACCTTCAGCTTGAAACGGCCCCGTATGACATACAGGTACAGAATGTCCTTGGATCCAATGCCCTTTTGATAGCAGGCAGGCCGGTCCTTTACGAAAAAGACCTGACCGATGTGGTCCAGGACCTTTCAATTATCAGGACTAATTTAATAAAAGCCCTTACAGAAGCAAGAAGGGAAAATTTCCTGACGGATTATTACGAGTGATGCATGGGATATCTTTGTGAAACTACCGGAATAACACCGGCGTGAAGCAATAGTTAAGCGGTAGTGAAGCAGTTGTAGAGACGGACAAAAATCTGGCAAGCAATAGGCAAGCGGTCGGCAAGCAATAGGCAAGCGATTGTAGAACCTTAGGAACCAACCGCCCCTCTCCGTCCTCCCGGTACGGGGTTGAGCCGGGCTCAGATGCATACCGGGAAGACGATAAAGATAAGTCAGTCTATTATTAGCTGATCAAGATTCAAGATTTTTATGGTTTCACGACTGCTTGCCAATTGCTTGCCCACGCTTGCCAATTGCTTGCCGGTCTTTACAACCGCTTAGCGACCGATTAGCTATTGTCCAAGCAATTGCTAAGCCGATTTTAACGACTGCTTGCCAATTGCTTACGCTTGCCGATCGCTTGCCAGTCTTTAAAACTGTAATTGCTCTTCCACCATCGTTAAAGGCAGGTGGTAAAACATGGTGAGAAAATTTTTCATCTTCATCCCGGCAGTATTATTGCTGCTCCTTTCTTGTGTTGCCCAGTCATGGGCAGCTGCTTCCCCTGAACCTACGGACAAGACCATCCCAAGAGAGATAAAGATCGGGAAGAAAACTGCTGAACAGGTGGAGAAGGAGATCCCACGTGTCCATGACCCTTCGCAGGAGGCAAAGCTTGCAATGATCGCGAACAGGATGACGCCCTATCTCCAGCGTGATCTTCAGTACTATGTCAAGATCCTGGACATGAAAGAGCCAAACGCCTTTTCACTTCCGGGAGGTTTTACATACATTACGACCGGGATGCTTGATTTTCTTAAGAGCGAGGATGAAATAGCAGCGATACTTGCTCACGAATTTGTCCACGCAGACAGGGCTCATGGAATAATTCAGGCTGCCCGCAACAACAGGCTCAGCCTGCTGACACTGGCAGGGATGATAGCAGCGACCCAGGGCGGGGGCATGGCTGCCGCGATGCTGTCAAGCGCCATTCAGACGGCGATAATGGGAGCATACAGCATTGAGCTTGAAAAAGAGGCCGATGCAAGAGGAATAGACATAATGTACAGGGCCGGTTATAACCCTGCCGCAATGCTTACAACGATGGAACGCCTTCAGGTCGAGCGAATGAAAAGGGCATACGTGGATCCGGGAATATTCCAGACTCATCCCGAGGTAGAAGAAAGGGTTAAAGCAGCCCTCAAGTATATGAAAGACAATGGCATCGAGGTCGACAGAAAGGATGTCGTCCGGAAGCTCAAAACCGAGGTCTTAGTTAAAGACGGCAGGGCAGTTCTGATGATCGACGGAAAGACATTTGCAGACCTGACAGCCGGTGATGGATCAGTTGAATTCTTAAACGAGATGAAAATGCGCTTGGACGATACACTTGCACTGGAGCTCGCTCCTTATGATGTGACGGTCCATGGTGTTCCGGGAGATCAGGCTCTTATCGTAAAGGGAAGGATAGTATTGAGTGAAAAGGAAATGCCTGAAGAAATGCCCTCGATCACGGAAATAAGAGAGAGAGTTATCACTGCCCTTGCTGATGCAAGAAGGGAAAACCCTTTGGCAGATTACTATGAATAGCTTTATATGCACTCAATCTTAATATCCTCAGTAAAAACTACATGAAAAACTCTATTGTGAAATTCTAAATATTTGCTCACTTAGGCATAGGAGAATAATTCTTGTTCTTCCTGTAAAATAGATAGTGCTGAATAGGAGGGGTAGAATGTACATTTCACTTTATCGAAGATACAGACCCCAGAAATTTTCTGAAATGGTAGGACAGAGTGCAGCTGTCAGCGTCCTGCGTGAAGCTTTAAAAGAAGGCCACCTTGGTCATGCATATCTCTTTTCAGGTCCGCGCGGCTGCGGTAAAACTTCTGCTGCCCGTCTTGTCGCAAAAGGGCTCAACTGCCAAAATCTCGGAACTGACGGTGAACCTTGCGGTGAATGCGAAGCATGCAGCTCGATCGCCCAGGGTGAGCATCTTGACGTTATAGAGATAGACGGCGCTTCAAACAGGGGCATCAATGAAATACGTGACCTGAAGAGCCATGTCAACCTCAAGCCACTGATAGCGCCTTACAAAGTTTATATAATCGACGAAGTCCACATGCTTACCGAAGCAGCCTTCAACGCGCTCCTGAAAACTCTGGAAGAACCGCCTGCAAACGTGGTCTTTCTTTTAGCAACGACCGAGCCCCACAAGGTGCCTGTCACAATAAGGTCAAGATGTCAGCACATCCCGTTCCACCGGATATCCATGGCGGACATGGTGACCAGAGTTGCTTATGTGTGCGCCACTGAAAATATCCAGGCCGATATGGAAGCGGTATGGGAGATATCAAGACAGGCAGACGGTGCCCTGAGGGATGCGCTCTCACTTACAGAACAGGCTGTCTCCCTTGGAAAGGGAAATCTTACCCTTGAAAGCGTTAAGGCACTGACTGGCGGAAGCAACAGGACCGAACTGGAGAAATGGGTAATAAACCTTCGTCTCGACCCTAAAGCGTCAAATGCAGCACTTCACGAAATGCTGGGTAGGGGAATTTCGGTAGAGAGGCTCACTGAATCTTTATTTGCAGTATTCAGGGACATGTGGATATTCTCCCTTTGGGGAGAAAAGGGGATGGAAGCCCTCGAAATATCCGAAGAGGAGGGCAAGTTTCTCCGCGAAGAAACACCTCATTGGAGTGCTGAAAAGCTTAGATCTGCTTGTATTTTCTGCAACCGTCTTCTTCCAAGGGCCAGGTATGGCATGCGCATGGAGGTTTTTTCCGGACTTATCATGCTGGAGCTGGTGAACATCATAGAAGGAAAGAACGAGACAGTGTACTCTGTCCGGGAAGGCATCAAGCCTAAGGAAAGAAATCGATCATCTGAGACAGAGCAGCCAAAACCGGAAAGCATGGTCAGCCGGACGGAGCCGGCAGTGAATAACAATAAACAGGGTTCTGAAACAGCTGCAGAAGCCCCTCCTGAGCAAACCACAGAAGCAGTATCTTTTGAAGAACTGTCCGACAAGAACTATGCAAAACTCCTTTCGAAGCTAGGAAACAGGGGGATAGCAATTGGGGCAGCCCTCCTGAATTGCGGGATCCAAATAGAGAACTCAGAATGGAAATTTATTACGAATGTTCACTCCCCATCGCACACATACCTGATGGTGCCACAGAACCGAAAACTCCTCTCGAAGGCACTGGAAGAACTCTGGGAAGCTAAAGACCCGGCCGGGAAGGAAAATACAGCGGCCATGCCCGAGAACCTCCCTGTTGAAAACAGAGTCGGGGAGGATACTTCAAATCTCCGCGAGAAAGTTCAGAAGGGATCTCTAATTTCTGACACAGACAGGATAATTAAATTACTTGGAGCTGAAGTTCTTTATGTCAAGGATGCGAACGGAGATAGCGAGACGGATGATTTTGGGAGCACTGACTGATGAGTGAGAGGCCTTTTGTACATTTGCACGTCCACAGTGAGTACAGCTTGCTGGACGGCGCAAATAAATGCGACAGCCTTGCATCTGCCGCTGTCGAAATGGGAATGGACTCCATAGCGATCACCGACCACGGAGTGATGTACGGATGTGTGGAGTTTTACAACAAATGCAGGGCAAAGGGAGTAAAACCGATCCTTGGATGCGAGGTTTACGTTGATCCTAACGGCTATACCTGCAGGGAGGGCAAAAACCAGTATCATCTTTTACTGCTCGCCGAAAATGAAGAGGGGTACCACAACCTTATGAGGATAGTCTCTGTTGCGAACACAGACGGATTCTATTACAAACCAAGGATAGACCATGAACTCCTCTCTAAATACAGTAAGGGGATAATAGGCGCCTCCGCCTGTCTTGGAGGCGAGATACCGGGATTTATACTAAAAGGTGACATGGAGGGCGCAGTCTCCAGGGCCGCCCTCTACAGGGACATACTCGGTGAAGGTAATTTTTTTCTCGAGCTTCAGCATAACAGTATTCCTGAGCAGGCCATCGTCAATAAAAAGCTTATTGAAATTGCAAAGAAAGATAATTATCCACTGATAGCAACAAACGACGTTCATTACATGCGTAAAACTGACGCTGAGTGGCATGACGTTCTTCTCTGTGTTCAGACAAACAGCAATGTAGATGATCCGAACAGGTACAGGTTCAGGGGAAATGACTTTTACTACAGGTCTCCGCAGGAAATGTGGGACCTCTTCGGCACAGAGATCCCTGAATGTCTTCTCAACACGCAGAAGATAGCGGACAGATGCGACGTAAAACTTGAAATGGGACATTATTACCTTCCTGAATTTCCGCTTCCCGAGGGTGAGACCCTGGAGTCATATCTGAGAAGGACAGCAGAAGAAGGTCTCAAAAAGAGACTTAAAAGCGATACCCCGCCGGAAAATTATATTGAACGTCTTTACTATGAACTTGGTGTGATCGAACAAATGGGATTCCCCGGCTATTTCTGTATTGTTGCCGACATCATTTCAGCTGCAAAGGAGAGAGGCATACCTATCGGCCCCGGCAGAGGATCAGCGGCAGGTTCCGTGGTAGCTTGGTCTCTTGGCATAACAGACCTTGATCCCATCAAATACAATCTGCTTTTTGAACGTTTTCTTAATCCTGAACGCATAAGCATGCCTGATATCGATACCGACGTCTCTGATAAAAGAAGGGACGAGCTTATTGATTATATAGTGCAGAAGTACGGCAGCGACAGAGTAGCACAGATAATCACCTTCGACCGCATGAAGAGCAAGGGTGCGATCACCGATGTTGGCAGAGCTTTGGGAATGACTGTCCCTGACGTCCGGAGGGTCACGAAACTGATACCCGATTCACTTAAATCAGGGATCACGAACATTGGCGAGGCACTGGCGGGAGTTCCCGACCTGAAGGCAATATACGATACCGAACCTGCGGTAAGAAAACTCCTCGACATATCTGCGAACATAGAGGGGATATCAAGGCACTGTTCACAGCATGCGGCGGGTATAGTTATAACTCCTAAGCCGATAATTGAAATGGTCCCTGTGAGAAAATTCGGTGAAAGCCAGATAGTGACACAGTATTCAATGGATCCTGTCGAAAAGCTGGGGCTGGTAAAAATGGATTTTCTTGGTCTCAGAACACTTTCAGTTATTGAGGGAGCTCTTGAAAATATTAAGTCAAACGGCAAGGGCACCATTGATCTGGAAGAGATCCCAATGGATGACGAAAAGACATTCGAAATGCTGCAGCGCGGCGACACACTCGGGGTATTCCAGCTTGAATCAAGCGGCATGACCGCCCTAGTGATAAGGATGAAACCTGACTGCTTTGAAGACCTGATCGCCCTTGTCGCCCTTTACAGGCCAGGACCGCTGGAAAGCGGAATGGCGGACCAGTATGTAAGGTGTAAACACAAGGAAGAACCTGTTCATTTCCTCCATCCGGCACTAGCAGAATCCATGAAGGAGACATACGGAGTCATCCTCTACCAGGAACAGGTAATGCAGAGTGCATCTGCCCTTGCGGGCTACTCACTTGGCGAAGCCGACCTTCTCAGGAGGGCCATGGGGAAGAAAAAAGCAGAGGTCATGGCTGAGCAGCGTGAGAAATTCATTGGCGGAGCAGTCAAAAACAATGTCGATCCAAGAAAGGCCGGAGAGATATATGACATCATAGAAAAATTTGCCGGCTATGGATTCAACAAGTCCCACAGCGCTGCATATGCGCTTATAAGTTATAGGACGGCGTGGTTAAAAGCCAACTACGGGCCTGAGTTCTTGGCGGCATACCTTTCCAGTATCGTTGGATCTAAGATGAGCATCTTAGGGCAGTATATAAGAAGTGTTAGAGAAGCTGGGTATTCTGTATTGCCTCCTGATATTAACGAATCCAAGGAAGATTTCTCTGCTTCGGGCGAGATAATCAGGCTGGGACTCTCTGCCGTTGCAAAGGTCGGACACAGCGCAGTAAAAAATATTATTGAATTGCGTGATAAAGAGGGAGCCTTTCAATCCTTCTGGGATTTCTTCCTTAAGATAGACACTCGGGTCGTAAACAGGGGCGTAATTGAGAACCTTATCAAATCCGGAGCCTTCGACAGCCTTGAAAAGAACAGGGCAAAGCTTCTGAATGCGTTGCCTTCGTTTTTGGAGTACGCATCAAAGAGGTGTACCGATACCAACCAGTGCTCTCTTTTTGACAACGTAGAGGACGCTGTTCTCGATCCGGTGATGGATGAATGCGAAGATTTTTCTGTCAGGGAAAAGCTTGATTTTGAAAAGGAGAGCATGGGGCTTTACATCTCAGGACACCCTTACGATAACTATTTCCCGATCATAAAAAACTATATCAACTGTTCTTTCTCGGATATGCAGCTCTGGCAGGCCGGAAATCAGCAGGTCGTCACAGCCGGTCTGCTCACCTCGTACAAGGAGCGCTATACAAAAAAGGGAGACCCAATGGGAGTCCTCGATTTTGAGGATTCTGAAGCAACCATCGAAGCTGTGATGTTCCCCAAACAGTGGAGTAAATACAAACCGATCCTGAATATTGGATCCCTTTACTTTATAAAGGGGCAGGTAAGGCAGGACAGGGGACTTTCCATTCTTGCAGATGAGATACTCCCGGAAGAAGATTTTCAGTCTTTCCTGACGCCACATGTTACAATTACTATTGAAGCAGACGGATTGGGAGAGGCTTTTTACGGAGATCTCTGTAAACTGCTTCGAAAACATCCCGGCAAATACGAGGTACTGCTTAAATTAGTTAATTCCGAACAGACAGTCGTCTCAATGCTGAAATCGATAAAGGTAGACCTTAACGAGAAATTATGTGAAGAGATAATAGACTATTCGAAGGGCAGAGCATATTGTTCCTGACGAACAAAAGCAGAGGAGAGGAGAGGTATCAATGCCTCAGAGCGAGAGCGAAGGACGCCTCACCGGAGGAGACTATATAACGGTGAAAGCGCTTGAGAACGGAGTTACTGTCATAGGTGTGACAAGAGGTGCCGAGAACAGGTTTCTCCACACTGAGAAGCTGGACGAAGGAGAAGTTTGGATCGCCCAGTTTACCGAACATATATCGGCAATGAAGATAAGGGGCTCTGCCACAATATTGACTAAATACGGTGAGATCAAGAGCGGAAAGTAAAAGGTGCCTGTACCTATTATGAAAAGACTCGAAAGAAAAGTAAAAATAATATGCACAATGGGTCCTGCGTGCTGGGATGAGGAAACAATATCCGAGCTTGTAGTTTCGGGGATGAATGTTGCCCGTCTGAACTTCAGCCACGGAGACTATGCCTCTCACACAAGGACCATTGACAATGTCCGCAAGGTCGAAGAGAGACTTCGCAGGCCGGTGGCGACACTACTTGACACAAAAGGCCCTGAGATAAGAACAGGAATGCTGCCAAACCACGAAAAGATCCAGCTTGAATCGGGGAAAGAGTTCTATCTCTTTTTTGAAGCCGTAGAGGGAAATGCAGACGGAGTACACGTAGATTATCCCGATCTTTATAAAGAAGTATCTGTTGGTCAGGAAATTTTTATTGACGACGGTTCCCTCCTCCTATCAGTGGAGGCTCTTGACCCCGCAGCGATCAAATGCCGTGTTCTGGTGGGCGGAGAGCTCGGAGAAAAGAAGGGCGTCAATGTCCCGGGAGCGAACCTTTCTGTCCCAACTCTCACAGATAAAGACATTAGCGACATTCGGTGGGGTGTTGAGCATAAAGTTGACTATATCGCGGTTTCTTTTGTAAGGACAAAGGAAGACATCCTTGGCGTTAGAAAAGTTCTTGAGGAACATTTAGGGGAGTCAAAGATAATAGCCAAGATCGAGACAAGGCGATCGGTTGAAAATATTGATGAAATACTTGCTGTTGTAGACGGAATAATGGTCGCAAGGGGAGATCTTGGTGTTGAAATGCCCACTGAAGATGTCCCAATGGTTCAGAAAGAGATAATTGAGAAATGCAGGTCACAGGGAAAACCGGCCATAGTGGCAACTCAGATGCTTGATTCAATGATACGTAATCCCAAACCGACCCGGGCAGAGGCAAGCGATGTAGCCAATGCAGTGATCGACGGAGCAGATGCAGTCATGCTTTCAGGTGAGACAGCAAGCGGCAGATATCCTGTCGCCTCAGTAAAGATAATGAATAAGATATTAATGAGAACAGAAGAAAATCTCAGGGAATGGCAGAGAACTCCAAAGATCTTCTTCAACTGCGGAGAAGTTGCGGACGCGGTAAGCCGTGCTGCAAGAGACATTTCTGAAACAGTTTGTGCAGCTGCTATCCTTTCTCTGACCAGGAGCGGCGCTACTGCGCGAATGGTAAGCAAGTACAGGCCGGACTGTCCGGTCATAGCACTGACCCCCTCATTCTCCACATGGCGTGAACTCGCACTTGTCTGGGGCGTATATCCTCTGATCTGTCCCTTCACTACCGATGTTGAAGAATCTGTCTCAAATTCCCTCTCCATAGTACAGGAAGAAGGGTTGATCAAAGGCGGAGACAACGTAGTATTCACATCTGGCATTCCTCTTGGAATTCCGGGCAGTACTAACCTCGTTCAGGTATATACTGTCGGAGAAATTATCGGAAAAGGCCTCTCCTTAATAAAAAGAAAGGTCCGAGGGGTCGTTTGCAAAGCAGAAAATTATGAGGAAGCAAATGAAAAGGTGACACCAGGTTCAATTCTGGTCGTAAGAAAGACAGACAAGGATTTTATCCCTTCCATGGAGCGATCTGCCGGTGTAATCAGTGAAGAGGAAGGTTTTTCCTGTCACACGGCAGTGGCATCATTGGATATGGGGTTGCCGGGGATAGTCGGAGTATCAGGAATTTTCGACACGGTAGAGGATGGGATGTTAATAACACTTGACGGGATACGCGGCGTTGTTTATCTGGGGCGTAGTCAATAGTGGCTCTCATCGGTGCGCACATATCAGCTGCCGGAGGTCTCCACAAAGCGTACCAGAGGGCAGATGCAGTAGGCTGCGAGTCTATGCAGATCTTTACGAGGAACCAGCGTCAATGGCTCAACAAGCCGCTCTCATTTCAGGAGATCGAGGATTTTTACAGGGCATCTAAAGAGAGCTCTGTCAAAAAAGTAGTCTCTCATGCCTCATATCTTATTAATCTTGCAGGATCTGATGAGATAAGGCAAAAAAGTGAAGATGCATTGATCAAAGAATTGGATAGATGTCATCATCTGAGCATCGGAGACGTGATCCTTCATCCGGGATTTGCGGTCAACGGGACCTGGGAAGATGCTTTGAAACAGGTTTCTGAGTCACTTCTTAAAGTGCTTGATATTACCTCGGAGTTCAAGGTAAGGATATTGCTCGAAACGATGGCCGGGCAAGGTTCAGTGCTTGGCGGTGACATCGCTCAGTTTTCCGGCCTTCTGGATCTTGTGGAAGATCATCCCAGAATAGGTTTCTGTGTGGATATTTGCCACGTTTTTGCAGCAGGATATGAATTAAGGACGCATGAGTCATACAACAGGCTTGTAGGCATACTGCAGAAACATGTTGGGCTGGAGAGGATACATTGCTGGCATCTGAGTGACAGCAAGATGGAGAAAGGAAGTAAAAAAGACAGGCATCAGCACCTGGGAGAGGGAGCGATAGGACTTAACCCCTTTTCAATGCTGGTAAATGACCACAGGTTTGAGGATGTACCTGCAATACTTGAAACACCCAAAGAGGGAATGGGAGATGAGGGTAATATTGCGCTCCTAAGAAAACTGAGGGGGCAGTAGCAGCAGGCGTGAAGCTGCCGGAAGACCACTGGCGTGAAGCGGCGATTTTATCGCCGTGAAGCAATGGTGAAGCGGTTGTAAAGACTGCGACCCAAAGCAGCGCAATGAATTGGATCCGTCCTTAACAATTGCTTTACCACGGCTTCACGCAACACGTTTCACGTTGCAGCTTCACGCCGGACGTTCCACCTGGCAGCCCTTAACAACTGATTCACCATTGCTTCACGCGACTGATTTCTGTCGCAGTTTCACGCCAGATGTTACACCTGGCAACTTCACGCGGCATATTTTACGCCGCAGCTTTTAAAAGGAGGTGGTACCATTGCCCTTTTTTGATTTACGCTGGCAGGATATGCCTGACATTTTTATTGTTGCCTTTATCATTTACAGAGTTCTATTGCTCCTCGTCGGAACACGTGCCATGCAGCTCATACGTGGCGTAATGATCATAGGACTGATCGGCGCCTTAGCTAATATCCTTGAACTGAGAAGCCTTTCCTGGATAATTGGAAAACTTTTGAGCGCTTTCATTATCGTCATTCCCATCCTGTTCCAGCCGGAACTGAGGCACATGCTTGAAGAGCTTGGCAAGGGACACCTGTGGAAAGTTGACAACAACGAAGAGATGGTAGACATAAAAGCCGAGAATCTTACCAAGGCCATGCTTTAC
>Ga0334888_1003660_pt1 | contig 14843 bp, 6 predicted proteins | sample GraSluR1_MG_FD_207227 | JGI IMG/M metagenome (GOLD analysis project Ga0334888, IMG submission 207227) | Sludge microbial communities from methane-producing bioreactor in Wageningen University, Netherlands - Granular Sludge_3_08-R1 | ecosystem: Engineered > Bioreactor > Anaerobic > Unclassified ...
TATACACTTTTGCTCCTTTGATAAGCAACCTCCAGAAATATCATTCTGGATACTACTTACTTTTTTTCGGTTAAAAAGTGGAGCACTTTTTAGTTCCGACATGGTGCACTTTTCAGTTCCGCCGACAGCAAAGTTAAAGGCAGCCGATTCTTTATCGTTAATCTTGCATAAGTAGGATATCTCATCAACAAGTTTTTGTGTGAAAGTATAATCGAAGATACCATTATCTACTTTTAGAAGATGAATTCGTGAAAGATGATTAAGAATTTTCTGAATCACTTCCCGTAGCTCCGGTGCTTTATTAATATCGACTAATTCGGGCATTAATTCCAGATCTCTCCATGAAAAAGCACTTCGATGGAATTTGAAAATGTGATCCATCATAAAGGAAGTTGCTACTAATATCTTATCCTTGAATTCTGTGATAGAAGTATTAATAAGCAAATGGACAGGACTAATAAGATAATTGATCAAATTTATAGCATAAAGGTCATAAAATCCGAGATGGAGAGCTAATCCTATTTCTTCGGGACTGATGGTAATATAGCTATTCTTTTCTTTGATTTCCATAGGTCTAACAAAATCTTCAAAGATATTTGCAATTTTTTTGGGAGCTCCGTTACTTCTGTATGCTAAATAAACAATAAAGTGTCTTAGTTCAATGATGATTCTTTCTCGACATCTTCGGTTGATAGTGTGTTTGATGTAATATTCGTGTAATTCATTTGATTTTAATTTCTTGAAGAAGTTACTTTCTAAATCAACATCAGGGTTCAACTTGATTTTGTCCAAGAGATCAAAGTCAACTATATAAATAGCCTCTTCTGAGGTTTTTTTCAAAAAACTGAACCAGTTTGGTTTTCTGAAAACAGCTTTCTTGTAAACTCCTTTGAGTTCATCAACATGAGTGTTCGATAGACGAAATTCTTTGTTTATCCTAAAGTACTCCTTTAAAACCAGATTAAAGTATCTCAGAGAGTGCTTAGAATAGGAATCATTTTCATCAACTAAAGCATTTTTTGTATAGCGTTTTCCTAACCTTGGAAGAAATTTGCAAATATATGCTTCTGTCATACCAATCAAATCTGAGGATTTTCTATTGGAACGATCGGATAAGAAGCTATCAACATAGATAATTTGATTAAATATACTTCCTACAAAGAAATTCCTGTCCGAAACATCAGCTAAAGAAGCATCGAACATCTCTCTTCCGGCAATAAAGACAAAACGGGCTTTAGCTGTCGTAAGTAAATGCTTAAGATTGGAAAGAAGTGTGATAATCAATTCCTGCCTTTTTCTCAGATGGTCTGTTAAGAATCGCCTACCGCCGTCATATTCGTTATCATCATAATAATCTGAGAATGCTTGCTCCTCTTTATAGATATTTGGTTCGATTTTATCAATTTCATCGAAAACAATTATGAACTGAGGGCCTCCAAACATTCTTTGTGATAAATCATTGTTCATTTCAAAAAACTCAATAAGCTCTAATTCAATTTCTCTTGCCGACATGACCGGTGTGACTTTGTGCTTCGAGAATGTCGGAGCGAAAGGAAAGGAGATACCTCCCAGATAACTACCTGCCTGTATCTTTGAATCTGTAGACATGGAGTTTATTATGTTGCTGTCGATCCGTTCATTAAGGGTCTTGAGCTTTTTATAAACTTGATCGGTTGTATAGGAACTTCCAAAGGGAATCCTTCTAATCTGGATTAGGAGAATCATCATTATCAGGTAATAAAAAAGGAACAAATAAATCTTCATATATGCAATCGAACTGGGCATAAAGGAAAGAAACGGAGCATATTCAAAGAAAAATTTCTCATAAGAACGTTGGACTCTTCGATCAACCTTTCCAAGTATTGTATGATAGAGAGAATTGTCATCGATAAGATCTGCTTCAAAAAGTTTGTCATCAAATGATTCTGTATCAAGATTATCCCATTTCTGAGAATAATCCGGCTTAAAATCATACATCTTCTGAGTGGGCAGGTAGTGACTGATAAATGTTTTTGTATGAATTTGAGAATATATGTCATTGCCAATTAGATTCATGAATAGTAAAAAAGTGAGAAAAATCAAACTCACAACAAAATAGCTATTTACTCTATAGAGAAAATTACGTCTTCTATAGAATTTGTACTTACTTAGCAGATCTCTGGACAAAAGACGCATAACGTCTAATTCTTTCAGATTCTCTATGTTCAAATTAATAAAGAGAGGAATTATCTGTGAATTGTTGAAGACTATATATAACGATCGTTTGATTGCTTTTATTGTTAGCATAAGTTGGACACTAAACCCTTTCTTTTGCATCGCAGCTTTTGCTGCTTTAACAATCATACTATCCTTTACATTACTCCTACAAAAGTAAAGCAGATATATCAGCCATGTAGATATTAATGATACAATATAGAAATACACTAATAAATAGAAACCGTATATGATATCTCCTCTTTTGTAAGACCACCAAGCAATGATGACACAGATTATTAAGGATAGCAGGAGTTTAAGTAAATGAACCCGATGTTTTTCCCATCGATCTGCTTTAGTAAAAATATGTTTAAAGGCTTTGCCCCATCTATGAGTGTTGTGTGATATTGATTTTCGATTTGAGAAATACGGATCATTTTTGGGAGATGATGGTCTAAAGATCATTAAAATGGTACCAACTATAATGAAGAATGGAATTAGGTAGAGTGAAAAACATTCATAAAGAGTTCCCGTAAGCGAGATTGTTTCGCTGGAATCAAAAATCCAACCACTATAGAATTGTAACATAAGTAAACTGTGTATCAATAGAAAGAATAGTGAGAATAGATATATCGAAAACAATGCTGCATTGATTCTTTGCTTTCCCGGCATTATTAATGTACTGAGTACTCGTTTGATCATACTAGATTTTCCCATACCCCTGTAACCGGTTATCAAGTAAGAGCCAGAATTTGTTTTACTATACTCCAACATACTCGCTAGTTTATCTTTCACCCGATCTCTTGCTATAAACCGGCTATCCGGTTCTCTATAGTCGTATGGAGAATGATAAAAACTATATTTCGGAAGATGTATCCGAAAACCTTTGATTTTTGAGTCTGCCTGTTTTAGTCTTTCTTTTAAAACACTTTCAAATGAAGAGGACGAAGAATCATATCTTTTATTATGCATGGTAAAACATCTCCCTATACGTCAAATAAAATACGTTTACTTAATAGATTTTAGAGATCTCTGTGTCAAGGATTATTTACTATTTTTTGGGGTTACTAAGAGAAATCATTAAAACTGCTTTTTTAAAGCCTAATTTTGGAACATCAAGTAGTTATGTGAAATTAAATTGCATTGCAGGAAGATGTGACAAGAAGGAACTTGCTGCCTTGGAAAAACCTTCGGGAGTAGGGAGAGAAAATAGCTAAGAGACTGAGAGACTGAGAGACTGAGAATCTTAGGGCAAAGAGCTGAGGGTTAAGGAATTAGAGAAAAAACCTGCGGATGAGTAGCTTAGGAGAATAGAGCAGGGCAGGATGGTCATTTTGTTTTCCTGAGATATAAGTGGCAACAGGTCCCGGGGGAGGAGGTTTAGGGAAGTTTGCCGGGTGTTTCTCTTGACAATTATCGGTGGTTTCGAAGGAATACCGGGAGTTTGGAGATAGGGAGAATGAGATGAAAGCAGTATGCACGGTGTCCGGTAAGGATGTCATTTACCGGCTCAGCGATTTTGACCCGCTGTATGAAGAAGCTTTCCGCATGTGTTTTTACGAACAGGACGAAGAGGGTTATTATAAAAAGTTTCCCCTGTCCTACAGATACACCGGCAAGGTAATTCGCCGCTTTGAGAAGTATGCAAAGGAGATGTTTGACCAGCTGCTTTACAGAATAAACGTTCCCTGGGAAGAGGCTTTGGAGTGTTTTTGCCGCCGGGTGAAAGATAGCGGGATCTCCTGGTGGCTTACGGGAAGCTGTGCGACATGTATTAGAGGGATAGCTTTGAACCCTCACGATGTAGATATCATCATCGAGAGCAGAGATTGTGCTTTGGTGGAGGAAATTTTTGCTGATGAATTGATAGAACCTTTGAGAGATACGAGCGGATGGGTAACGAAGGATTTTGGGGTGATCTTCCTGAAAGCAAGAATTGATATCGCCTCCGATCCCTCACCGCAGATTGATCTGCCGGAACCTGGAGACTGCGGACCCGAGGCTATATCAAGGCTCGAAGTTGTTGAATGGCGGGGCTATCAGATAAAGGTGCCGCCGCTTGAGCTGCAGATAGGCGTAAACAAAAGGAGAGGCAGGACTGAACGTGCGGAAGCAATAGAGGCTTTTCTCCGGAAAGAATCTCTGGCCGTCAGTTCGACTAAACTGAGTGAACCGGGTTAGAAGGCGGCATAGAAATTGCTTTCTGAGTTAAGAAAGGGAGGATTGATGAAGAAATTCATATTTTTTATATCAATTGGCATATTGGTCATATCATTTTTATATTGTGACAGCTTTGACAAGACGAAGATGGACGAACTGTTTGCCGTTTTGGAGTCAAATGATATGGGAATGGGTAATGTTTCGATATTCAAGGACGGTCTGGAAGTCTATAACAATTCAATTGGCTTTGCAGATGTTGAGAACAGGAGAGAGATTACCGGGGAGACGAGGTTCAGGATCGGTTCAATCTCCAAGATCTTTACGGCTGTGATAATTATCCAACTGATCGAAGAAGGGAAACTCTCCTATGAAACAAAACTTCAGGAATTCTTCCCTCAAATACCTAATGCCAAAGATATTGCCATAGAACATTTGCTCAGGCATCAAAGCGGGATCTACAACTTTACCAACGACGAATCCTATGTGCAATGGATGGAAGAACCTATCACCAAGAGAGAACTGGTCGAAAAAATTGCCGCTTACGAACCGGTCTTTGAACCGGGTGAAAAAGGAGAATACTCCAATTCGAACTATGTTTTGCTCTCTTATATCGCCGAGATAGCCGATAATGAGGAGTTCAGTAAAATACTGCATGCCAGGATCGTTGAACCGGTTAAACTGGAATACACCTACTACGGTGCTAAAATCGACACAGAGAAAAATGAGGCAAAATCTTATAACAAAACCGATAAATGGACTCCTGCCAAAGAAACCGACATGAGCATCCCTGCGGGTGCCGGAGCTATTGTTTCCAATCCGCATGACATTAATCTGTTCCTTAACAGCTTATTTAACGGCAAGCTTATCTCAGAAGAGTCTTTGAATAAAATGCAGCGTACCGAACAGGGATTGGGTATAGGGATGTTTAAATTACCTTTCTACGATAAATATGCTTTCGGGCATACAGGGGGGATAGATGCTTTTCAATCTGTTGCTGCCTATTTTCCCGAAGATCAATTAGCTGTTGCTTATAATGCAAACGGAGTATCGCTGCCGCAAAATGATATACTGATCGGTGTTTTAAGCATCTATTTTGGTCTGGATTACGATATGCCCGAGGATATGGAGAAAATTGCGCTGCCGGCAGATCTCCTGAATAGATATACCGGTGTTTATGAATGTCCGGAGTTGCCGATCAATATTACTGTGTTTGTTGAAGATGATATATTGTGGGCGCAGGGGAGCGGGCAAAATGCCCTGCCGCTTGATGCTCATGATGAGTATAATTTCTCGTTTACGCCGGCAAATATCAAGATGCAGTTTGTTTCTGAGAAGCAGCAGATGATCCTGTTGCAGTCTGGACAGAGGTTTGTGTTTACAAAAAAATAAGCAGAGAGCAGAGGGCTGAGGGCTGAGAGATTAGGGATTAGGGATGAGAGAAAATCCTGCGGATGGATAGCAGAGAAGGAGTTATTAGATATTAGCTATCAGTGACCAGAAAACTAAAGAAAGAGAAAGCAAGTCCGTTGGAAGCAGAGCAAGAATATGTACCGCAATTTGGTAAATTGCGGAAAAAGGGACATCAACCTGTAACTTGTATTGTATTAAGGGCGGCTCGCCCTTGAATAATTAAAAGAGAAAAACCTACAAAAGAGTAACAAGTCCATTGGCAGGGAAGCTTCGAAGAAAGAGCAAATCCTGCGGAAGTGCAGCATGAAGAAAAATGCATATCAAATTCATATTTTACCATCTTTCTTTTCGGCGGAGAAAAGAAAGAAGCAAAGAAAATCCGCCGGCGTACAAGCAACGACGCAAAACCTTCTCGAAACTGCTTCTCTGGATAAACTCCTCACTTCGTTCGTCAGACAGTATCTTCGAAGCAGTCTCTCGTACGGTTTTTTTCTTCGTCATTCTTGTATTGCCGGAAAGAAAAAAAATCCTTACGGATGGATAGCAGGGAAGGAGTGATTAGATATTTGATATTAGTGATCAGAAGACAAAAAAAGAGAAAGCAAGTCCGTTGGGGAGCTAAGCAGGAACAAGTTACCAACTTGTTGTACATAAAAAGCCTGTGGGAGTAAAGCTTCGAAGGAAAGATAAATCCTACGGATGGATAGCAGGGAAGGAGTGATTTGCTATTAGAGATCAGAAAACAAAAAAAAGAGAAAGCAAGTCCATTGGCAGGGAAGCTTTGAAGAAAGAGAAAAATTACAGGATCAGGTAGAGATAGGTAAAGATCCCGGCCCAGAGGAAGGAGGTAAAGGTGCCGATGAGATAGTATTCGGTGAAGTCCTTTCCCTTATTCTCGCTGTGTCTGATAATGGATTTTGCGGCAATAAGAAAGCCGATCAGTTCGAAACGTCCGATGAGGATCGAGACGGCAACGATGATCCTTTCCAGAATACCGATATATTTTCCGGCATCCTTCAGGGAGTAATCTATATCTTGATCGCTGTTTCTGAGTTGCATCCGGAATTTTTTGCAGACCGCATCGGTAAAATAACTCCCCCCGAGAGTGATCAAAATGAAGAATACACCGAACTTATACCAGTCAACAGTGACTGTCAGTAGAGTCAAAGTGCGACTTAACGTATCCCAGTATCCCGGGAAAAAGAGATAGAGTGCCAGAAGGATCGAGCCAAGATGCAATAACTGATCGACAATGAAAAGCAGCCAGTTCCAGTTACCTTCGGAGATCCTGAGCAGTCTCGCTTTGCCGAGATCTATGCCGCCGTGCAGCACTGAGATGGAAAGAAGCATTAACAAGAGGCGGATACTGATTAGATCAACAAAAAAAACAGTTGAGACGACGAGCAGGATTAATGAGTGAGTCAGATTGGTCGTTACTTTGATTTTATTATTGATACCTACTTTGGTTTGCAGAAAGAAATCGGTAATAACGTGAGCTAACAATAATCTCCAGATCATTCTATCTCCTTGCCGGACTGCCGGAATGTTCTATTTGATAACATCTCCCTCTATTATCCCTCATTATGAAAACGGAAGTATGGAGTTTCTCAATACAAGTTTGCAGCCTTGCTGAATGTAATTGCAAGCCTTCAGCCTTGTAGTTCGGGTGTGCAAGTTCAGGGGCTTGTTGTGAGCAATTCTGAAAAGCTCTGAAAACCTCTGTCCATCTGTTTCCATCCGGAACCATGGATCCTCTGCTGCATTGCTTGATAGGTTATCTTTATCGCCGCCGCCGCTTTTTCCAGAGAGCCATGCTTCTTATAGAGACAGATCGCTTCTCTCTGTTTTTCGGTCCATTTATCTTCGATGTAGTCGTTATACATTGCTATTAGATTCAATTGCTCAGTAATCTGGTGATCATCGGTTTCGATGATGGTCTTTCTGTCCTGATACTGAGTTTTAGCAAAGAGTTCGAGAGCATCCCGGGAGTGATGAAAGGCAGAACCGTCCATTTGATAGATATCTTTTTCGTAATACATGATGTCACCGATACCTATTCCGGCACGGAAAACGGGCTTATGGGGCGAAAGTGCCAGGATCAGGCGGAAAAAAACGACAAACTGAGAGGCATAAGCGGGGTTATTGATGAGGTACTGGAATTCGTCACCCTGAACAACTCTGAAAGAGAGCTTGTCGGCATCCGCTTCGGAGATAAGTTCACAACATTCGGCAAATCCGGATCTGATTGCGGCGTTTACCTCTTTTCTTGCGGTATTGGAGTAATCTCTCGATTTGATGATGTCAGCAGTAACTACAGCTTCCATGTGAACCTCTTTCTTATTGATCTGCAAGGATATTGGGGAGATATGTTTGAATTTGTCAATGTTAATTTTGATTGGTGATTTCCGGGAAAGGGGGGAAAGGGTTCACGCAGATTACGCGGATGAATCAACCTCTTATAAGTTATATTTGATTTTTTATAATTACTTTCTTTGCAACAGCTCAAAGAAAGTAACAAAGAAAAGCCGCCGGCGTACAAGCAACGACGCAAAACCTTCTCGAAACTGCTTCTCTGGAAAACCGAGGTGCTCTTTTCTGTGTGGCTGCGACCGAGCTCGGCGAAAGCAACTTTTCAGCTTCGAAGCTCTCCTTGCTTTCGTCAAACTCCTCACTTCGTTCGTCAACCGAGGTGCTCTTTTCTTTGTGGCTGCGACCGAGCTCGGCGAAGCCAAACAGTATCTTCGAAGCAGTCTCTCGTACGGTTTTTTCTTTCGTCGTTGTTGTAATGCCGGAAAGATCTATTCCCACCCGCCACCCAAGCAGGCAAAGATATTCAGATGCCCCAGCGGAAGAAAAGCTTCGAAGGAAAGATAAAACCTGCGGAAGGGAAAGAGCTGATAGAGATTAGGGATGAGAGATTAGGGAAAAACCGGAGGAAGGGATAGCAAGGAAAGATTAATGAAGCTTATCACGGATGTATCGTAGAGGCGGGGCATGCCCCGCCTGAGCGGAAGAAGTGCTTTGGCTTGCTGCTGTCGAGTATGCGGGAGAAGGTTATAATTACTTTCAGTTGCATTATGTTCTTGGTGCCTTCCTTTTCAAAGTATTACTTTCTTTGCAACAGCTCAAAGAAAGTAACAAAGAAAAGCCGCCGGCGTACAAGCAACGACGCAAAACCTTCTCGAAACTGCTTCTCTGGAAAACCGAGGTGCTCTTTTCTGTGTGGCTGCGACCGAGCTCGGCGAAAGCAACTTTTCAGCTTCGAAGCTCTCCTTGCTTTCGTCAAACTCCTCACTTCGTTCGTCAGACAGTATCTTCGAAGCAGTCTCTCATACGGTTTTTTCTTTCGTCGTTGTTGTAATGCCGGAAAGATCTATTCCCACCCGCCACCCAAGCAAGCAAAGATATTCAGATGCCCCTGCGGGAGAAAAGCAAGGGGGGTAAAGAGGAAAATGCTCACGCAGATTCCGCAGATAAAAAGTTAAATGTAAGATGTTAAAGTGATAACCGACTGAAAAACATGTAGCAAGGGCGTCCCTGCCCTTGCCAAAAACAGAGCTGGAAGCTCTGAATACGAACAAAGAAAAAACCAGAGGAAGGGTAAGCAAGAAGCTGGTGGAAAGCAGTTCACCAAAACGAAGAAGCCTGCGGAGGAATAACTTCGGAGGAAAGAAAAAGCCTGCGGGAGGGAAAGAGCTGATAGAGATTAGGGATGAGAGATTAGGGAAAAACCGGAGGAAGGGATAGCAAGTCCATTGGGAGCTTAGCAGGAACAATTTAGCAAATTGTTGTACATGAAAGAAAAAGCCTACGGTAGGATAGCATAGAAGGAAAGATGAAAACCTAAAGGAAGGGATAGCAAGTCCGTTGGGAGAAGAGCTTCGATGGACAAAAGATAAAAACCTGCGGGAGCTAAGCAGGAACAATTTAGCAAATTGTTGTACGAGGGAAAAGCCTGCGGGAGGGAAAGAGCTGATAGAGATTAGGGATGAGAGATTAGGGAAAAACCGGAGGAAGGGATAGCAAGTCCATTGGGAGCTTAGCAGGAACAATTTAGCAAATTGTTGTACATGAAAGAAAAAGCCTACGGTAGGATAGCATAGAAGGAAAGATGAAAACCTAAAGGAAGGGATAGCAAGTCCGTTGGGAGAAGAGCTTCGATGGACAAAAGATAAAAACCTGCGGGAGCTAAGCAGGAACAATTTAGCAAATTGTTGTACGAGGGAAAAGCCTGCGGGAGGGAAAGAGCTGATAGAGATTAGGGATGAGAGATTAGGGAAAAACCGGAGGAAGGGGTAGCAAGTCCGTTGGGAGAAGAGCTTCGATGGACAAAAGATAAAAACCTGCGGAAGCTAAGCAGGAACAAGTTACCAACTTGTTGTACGAGGAAAAAGCCGGAGCAAGTGGTATAGAGGAAAGGGATCCGGGTTATGGTTCGGGAGGGGGGGGATTCAGGAGTGCTTCGTAGGGGGCTGCCTTTTCCCGGGCAGCGGTTTTATGGTACAGATCAACGATCCCCTGGAGGGTTTTGAGGGTCTGGGGGTGTTTGTCACCCAGTTTTTCCCGCAGAATCTTCAGAGATTTCAGATAGAGGGGTTCGGATTTATCATATTTCTCCTGCTGATAATACAAAAGAGCCAGATTATAAAAGATTATTGCCGTAGTGGGATGTTCCGCTCCGATGGTTTTTTCCAGGATTTCCAGCGTCTTGAGGTACAGTGGTTCAGCCTGGTCAAATTTTCCCTGAGCACGGTATAAAGCTGCCAGATTGTTCATAGACAATGCCGTATTGGGATGCTCCGGTCCCAGGACTTTTTCGAAGATCTTCATCGATCTCTTATATAGGGGTTCTGCCTCCTCATATCTTTCCTGAACCCGGTAGAGGGCTGCCAGGTTATTGAGGGGCATTGCCGTATCAGGGTGTTCACTGCCCAAGACCTTTTCCCTGATCTGCAGTGCCCGCAGATATAGGGGTTCTGCCTCATCATATCTTTCCTGATCATTGTAGAGGAGAGCCAGATTATTCAGAGAGGTAGCCGTATCGGGATGATCTTCACCGAGTACTTCTTTCCAGACCTCCAGAGCTCTTAAAAACAGGGGTTCAGCCTGCTCAAATTTTCCCTGTGCACGATAGAGAGCTGCCAGATTATTGATGGATTGAGCCGTTTCCGGATGTTCGGCACCAAGAATCTTTTCCCTGATTTCCAGTGCCCTCATGAACAATGGCTGCGCCTGGTCATATCTACCCCGGTCGCGGTAGAGGGCTGCCAGATTGTTCAGCGGCATTGCCATATCGGGATGATCTTCGCCCGGCAGTTTTTCTCTGATCTCCAGAGCCTTTAAATAGAGAGATTCAGCGAGGTCATATCTTCCCTGCTCATTATAGAGGAGTGCCAGATTGTTAAGGGTCATAGCCTGATAGGGATGGAACTCTCCCAGAGCCATTTTCCAGATCTCCTGAGCCCGCATAAACAGGGGTTCTGCCTGATCATACCTGCCCTGATTTACGTAGAGATTTGCCAGATTGTTGAGAGACAGAGCCGTGTCGGAATGATCTTTACCGAAAATCTTTTCTCTGATCTCCAGAGCCCGGAGGAATAAAGGTTCCGCCTGTTCGTATCTCCCCCTGTTCCAGTAAAGGACAGCCAGATTATTCTGAGATTGAGCAGTATCGGGATGTTCGGAACCAAGAATTCGTTCCCTGATCTCCAATGCCCGTAAATAGAGAGGTTCGGCTTGTTCATATCTACCCTGGATCTTGTAAAGCTCTGCTAGATTATTGAGAGAGGATGCCGTGTCGGGATGGTCAGGTCCTGACTCCTTTTCCCTTATCTTCAGCCCCTTTTTCAGGTTCAGTTCACTCCGGTGAAAGTCATGTTTATCACGGTAAAAGCATCCGGCAATATCGAAAAACCGGGCAGATCTGGTTTCCAGTTTTGCTTTTTCATAGTGCAGAGCAATCTCTTCCGCATTTTCAGCCAAACTGCCGGCAAATACCTTTTCCATCGCTTCTGCTGCTGCCAGATGTAAAATCCGGAGCTTCCCGGTCATCATCCTTCCGTAAACGATATCCTTGATCAGGATATGGGTAAAGATGTAGCGTAATTCGTCGAGATATCTCCAGATACGGTTTTTAATCCCGCTTTCCAGTTCGTTCCGAAGGTCAGATTCCAGCATCTTGGAGAGCACTCTGACATCGAATTCCGTACCGAGAACAGAGGCGTTGGAGAGGCATTCTTTAACGCTCTCGGTCAGTCTGTCGATACGGCTGTCGATTATATCGCTGATGCTGAACGAACTCAGATAACCGATCTCACCTTTGATGTACCCCTTGGCGTCGATGTTGCCGTTCTCCATCAGATAGGCAGTAAGCTGCTCGATAAAGAGGGGATTACCCATCGACCGGTCTTTGATAAGATCGAGGGTTTCATCCGGTACATCGGGGAGACGGAGTATCGTTTTGATAAGTTCGTTACTCCCCGCTTCACTCAAGGAACTCAATTCCAGGTCATACTTCCGGTGATTGGCTAAGCGGAGATCAACCTTTTTACCATCTTCCACGTAGCGGCAGGGTGAGATTATGATAAGCGGTTTTATCTCTTTTTCACTCATCGTCTGCAAGTAGAGCCTGCTTTCCTGGTCAAGCCACTGTTGGTCATCCAGATGGATCAAAACCGGTTTTGTTTTGCAGAGCTGAGTGATAAATCTGACAAAAGCATCCTGAAGCTGCTTCGGCTTTTCATCACCGGGGAGAAGGCTCCAGACCGAATCTTCCCATTCGTAGCCGAGCAGAGAGGCGATAACGGATTCGATCCGGATCATCTCCTTATCGTCCCGGGCAAGACCCTGCCATAATCCTCTGAACATCTGTATTCCGGCTTCTCTGGGCAATTGGGGATTGTAGTAGAAAAAGCTTCTTACAATCTGTCTGACAGCCTCTAACGGTTTCTGCAGGATAGCATCGCAGCTGACATAGAACTGATGAAAGGATTCGCGGGGATAGGAGGCAAGGGCTTCCTTAACAAGGCGTGATTTGCCGATCCCGGCATCTCCCGAGACATAGACTATGAGATTCTCTTTCCCGGCGACCGCTTCATCGATATTATTCCTGATGCATTTTAACTCTTCCTCCCTGCCGACAAAGCGGTTCTCCTGAAAATCCGCCAGCTCTTTACTTCTTTTGCCGAGGCGGTAATAACGGATAGGGATCTCAATCCCTTTCAGAGTCATCAATCCGAGATAATCAAATTTGTATTTCTTTTGCAGTTCCTGCCAAAGATAGGTGTCAGTCAGGATCTCACCCTCTCTTGCTTTACTCATCAATCTGGCAGCTAAATTTACCGGATGTCCGATAGCGGTATATTCTTTGACTTCTCCACTTCCGCAGAATCCGGCAAACACACTGCCGCAACTGATTCCGAGAGCGAGGCGGGGGTTGATCTCAACCGCTTCCAGAGAAAATCCGGCAATCCTTTCCAGAGTCCTCCCTTCACTGTGCGGCATGCCAAAGAGGATAAAAGCCAGGAATCCTTTATCAGTAGCATCGAGCTTGTTGACAAAGCCACCGTAGCTTTCAGCCATCTTCTCAATGTTGGCTAACGCTTCAGTTCTCTCTTCCAGCTCTATCTTCTCCAGATTGGCGAAGCAATAGGCTGCAGAACGGATCTCGTTATCAGGATTTTCATTTTTGAGACGGGCACGGATGAACCGCTCCTTTATCCTCTCATCATAGCTGTAGTCAAGAGGAATGTCTTTCTTAACGATCTTTCCGCTGGTCAGGCGGTAACCCTTTTCAAGTTTCTCGAATTTCTCTTCTCCGATCTCCTGAGCAGCAGCGTCCGAGAAGATAAGCTCATTCTTTAAGCCGGAAAGATCGGAGATTTCATTCAGCGGCTCGCCAAAAAACAGATACTCATTCTGGATGTCGTTTTCGAAGATCTGCCAGCCGATATCTCCAAAAGTGACTGTCTGCCTGACGTGCAGGGCAAAATTCCCAAAATGGGTCTCATAGACTCTCCTATCGCTGAAACAGGCAGTGATTGTGTTAACGGCAGAAACTATATCTTCTTTTTCGGCATCCGGGAATACGGCACAAAAAGAATCTCCGGCAAAGAGAGTGACAAATCCGCCGTAACGGTTAATGGCTGCAATTGGTCCGGCAAAAACGAAATCCAGAAACTTTCTCAGTTCTTCGGCACTCTGTTTCCCCTGTCTCTGCATCTCAGTTCCGATAGGGGTGAAATCTGCAATGTCAAAAAGAAGGACATAACCTCTGAGCTCCCCTGTTAAAATCCTTTCTTCGTACTTTTTCAGAATATACGGAGGTATGTAACGGATCATATCATTTCCTTAACCGGTATTTGAGTTAAAAATCATTTGGGTTCAGTCATCCTGCTGCCCGTCTTTCTCTTGTTGCATTTCTTGAGTTTTTTGTCAATTAGAGAATCAAAAAGCAGGTTCAGATCTGGAGGAGTTAGGATTGTTGAGCTCAGTGTGATGATAGTTGTCTCGTAAAGTCATCCGAATGTTTTGGTTGTTGAGACGGGGTATGCACCGCCTGAGCGGAAGAAAAGCACGTTCATTGGGAGAAGAGCTTCGAAGGAAAGAAAAAACCTGCGGAAGGGGAAGAGCTGATAGAGATTAGGGATGAGAGATTAGGGAAAAAGCGGAGGAAGGAATAGCAAGTCCATAGGGAGCTGAGCAGGAATATGTAGCGCAAATTGGTAATTTGCGTAAACTAAACAAGTTAGCAACTTGTTGTACATAAAAGAAAAAACCTGCGGAAGGGGAAGAGCTGATAGAGATTAGGGATGAGAGATTAGGGAAAAACCGGAGGAAGGGATAGCAAGTCCATTGTGAGCAGAACAGGAATATGTAGCGCAAATTGGTATTTTGCGTAAACTAAACAAGTTAGCAACTTGTTGTACATAAAAGAAAAAACCTGCGGAAGGGAAAGAGCTGATAGAGATTAGGGATGAGAGATTAGGGATGAGAGATTAGGGATGAGAGATTAGGGATGAGAGATTAGGGATGAGAGATTAGGGATGAGAGATTAGGGATGAGAGATTAGGGATGAGAGA
>Ga0334888_1003691_pt1 | contig 14740 bp, 7 predicted proteins | sample GraSluR1_MG_FD_207227 | JGI IMG/M metagenome (GOLD analysis project Ga0334888, IMG submission 207227) | Sludge microbial communities from methane-producing bioreactor in Wageningen University, Netherlands - Granular Sludge_3_08-R1 | ecosystem: Engineered > Bioreactor > Anaerobic > Unclassified ...
TGTGTCTGGTTCTTTGAACCAGACACAAGGACCGTCCCCCCCTGTCTCACCCCTGTCCAAAATTATTTTTAACCGGGTTGAAAGAATATGTTCCCTGCTGTTGTATAATTAAGAAAGAAAAGACAAAATACCTGTATTTTCTACCATAGTATAGAAGGACTAAAAGAGGAAAATGTCGAAACCAATCTGCACAGGATTTAAAGTAATACAGTTAAATAGTTTTTTGTGTTATTAAGACAGGTGTTTTGCCAATGTCATCCTGAGGCAAAGCCGAAGGATCTTAAGACTCCCCTTCGGGTACTACTGATGTTTGCTTTGCAAACATTTAAGGTGGCTTTACCAATGCTTTGGAATGACATACCGGAATTTTAAATTATGCAAAGGTCTCAATAAAGAGAAAAGCGGAAGCTTTCTCTACCATAATTAATAATTATAATTCAACAGTAAAAATGGATTATACAAGGTGGGTTACATGAAAAATAATTCTAAAATTATAATGGCTTTTTTCCTCAGCATGATTATTCTCCTGGCCTATGTACTTCCCGCTGCGGCCAGCAGCGGAACTATTAACGGCAGTGTAGTGAGGGTCAGGTCAGGTCCTGGAACCGAATACCAGGAAACAGGAAATCTCCTGCGGGATACCGAGGTAAAGATACTGCAGACATCGGGTGATTGGTACCAGATCCAGTACGGCAGTCTTACGGGCTGGACATCTGTTTCGCTTATTGACCTGCAGGAAGAGATTGTCACAGTCACTGGAGAACTGGTAAACCTGCGCTCAGGCCCCGGTACCTCCTATGAAAAAACCGGCCAGGCTGTAAAAGGAGATATCTTGACTGTAGTAGGCAGTGAAGGAGAATGGTACCAGGTACGGGATAAAGCAGGCAATGTGGCTTATATAGCTGCTTTCCTGGTCGCAGGAGGAACTGCTCCCGCAAGCGCCCCGGCTACCCAGGTATCAACAGGCAAAAAAATTCAGGTTCAGGATGGGCCTATCAATGTCCGCAGCGGACCGGGAACTTCTTATGATAAAGCAGGCATGATAGAAGACCAGGCTGTTTTTTCGGTACTGGAAGAAAGCGGTGACTGGTATAGGATAGCTCTCAATGATGGCAGAAGTGCTTATGTAGCTGCCTGGCTGGTAAAGGAAACGGAAACTGAAACGGCAGCGGAAGCTGAACTTGAGGAGGCAGTCCCTGCCTTACAGCCACAGGAAAACCCTGTCTACTCAGCCCCGTTGGTTTTCATAAACCAACAGGAACTCAGTTTCGATGTTCCGCCTATTATAGAGAATGGGCGTACCCTGGTTCCTCTGAGGGCTATATTTGAGGCCATGGGTGCCAGTGTGGAATGGGATAATGCCACCCGAACAGTTGTTGCCCGGAAAGGGAATACCATGGTTGTTTTGCCTATAGGCTCAACTATGCCGACAGTGAATGGTACAGAATGGAAGCTGGATGTAGCAGCTAAAATAGTACAGGACCGGACTCTGGCACCGCTTCGTTTTGCCGGTGAAGCCTTTGGCGGCGAGGTTAGCTGGGATGAAGTCAATCGTACTATAAGCATCAACAGCAAAAACAGTGCCGTAAATGCGGAAGAACAGGCTAATGCCCAGCTGGCTGCGGTTACAGTCAACAAGGAACAGGTCAACCTGCGCAGCGGCCCTTCAACAAACTATGCCCTGGTTGACCAGGCTCGACCAGGAGAAAGAATGGATGTGCTGGGAGAAAAAGATGGCTGGTATCAGGTCAGCAGAGGGGACAACAGTGCCTGGATAGCCGGTTGGTTGGTCGATTTTATCTGGGAAGAAAATGACGAGATACCGGCGGAAGAAAAACCAATTGAAGAAGATCCTGTTAAAGAACCGCAGGTACCTGTGGTATCATTCGACAGGGCTGTCAGGATTGCTTATGATATAAATGAAAAAGGCGTTGAAATAGCAATCGGATCAGGATCAGCATTAAAACCCGATATCATAGAGGATAAGGATAGGAAGACTGTTAGTTATCTATTTAAGGACAAGCAAATAACCGGCTCTGATTATATGGAAAAATCACTGGGAGGCCATACCCTGGTAGTCAGGGGTGAAAACAAAGGAAATGATGCCCTGGTTGAAGTGGAATTGCCTGCGGGGTTTGATTACGAGCTCAGAAGCGAAAATATGGGCAAAAAAGAAGTATTGTTTATTCCCAATTGCATAACCGGAGTAGGCAGAAAGGTTGTCGGAGAAACGGGAGAAATATTACTGATAAAGACATTGGTTCCCTGTGAGTATAGTTACCGCGTCAAGGATGATGATATACTTGAAGTCACCCTGGAAGCTACTGCTGCAGGTACGGCTCGTGAAGAATATGAATATACTATAAGCAGAATATTAAAAGAAATGACGGTAAAACAGAATAACGATAATGAGGAACCCTTGACTATTCTGGAAATAGAAAACAAGAATCCCTATAAATATGCGCTGACAACAGATGCTGATAATGTGCTCAACATTATTCTTACATATAAACCAAAGATCAAGTCCGGTGATAAAATAGTAGTACTAGACCCGGGACATGGCGGAACAGATTCTGGTGCGTTTAGAGAAAACCTCATGGAAAAAGAGATTAATCTGGATGTGGCTTTAATGGTAGGAAAGCTGCTGGAAAGGGAAAAAGGTATTCAGGTAGAATACACCCGTATTACGGATACAAGCGTAGGACTTGAAGAACGAGCTAAAATAGCCAATAACTTGGATGCCACGATTTTTGTATCCATTCATGCCAATTCCACTACTAATGGTCCTGATCCATCAGGTACAGAGACATATTTTTACGCGCCGCTGGAAATAGAACATCTATGTGAACAGCGTGCGCAGAGAGAGGAACTGGCTGCGGCCTTACAAAAAGAGCTTTTGAATAAACTCAGGAGAAATGACAGGGGAGTAAAGGAAAAAAATTATTCGGTATTAAGGAATACGCAGATGCCTTCGGCACTGGTTGAAATTGCCTTTATGAGCAATCCGGTTGAGATTCGGCTCCTGAAACAGAATTCTTTCAGGGAACTTGCCGCAGAAGCTATAGCAGATGGGATAATGGAATATTTAAACAATCAATAAGGAATGAAAATGTATTTAACAGCGGGAATAAAATCCCGCTTCAGAGCGTCAAAAAAGGTGAATCTCTGCGTCATCACTCAAACGCCGCTCAATCGACGTACCATGTGTACGCCTCAATCGCGGCGTTTAAGTAATTCCTTGACCTTCACCTTTTTTGCTCGCTCTGATAGGTTTTTTGACAAATGGCAGCGGGAATGAATCCCGCTTTTTTTGTATTAACCACAGATGGACACGGATTTTTTAAGTAACCACGGATGGACACAGATGAACACGGATTTTTTATAAGGGGATTTTTTCGGGGGAGGGCAGAGTTTTATTTTTTACTACCTATTAATTATGGAAGATTAAGTATTTTGCTATGGGTGATAGGTATGAGAATTAAGTAAGAGAACAGCGCAGAAAAAATTTACTGGAGGAAAATTGTAAGATACTGACGAATACCACGTAATAATAAATATGAGGATTTCGCATAATAAATTTTTCCATATTATTGGGCAAGTATTGTAGTACTGTCATCCTGAGGCAAAGCCGAAGGATCTTAAGATTCCCCCAGGGGGACTACTGATGTAAACTGACGCTTACCATTAAGGTTGCTTCGCTGGCGCTGAATGACCAGTTGGATTTTTTTGCCGTAGGTTGACATAGATATACATGGATTATTTTTTGAAATACAGCTGTAAGGGGTTTTAAAAGTGAATATAATACATAAAAGACGGCGGATTGTGTTATCGCTGCTGCTTGCGTGCCTTATGCTGATGGGGCAGTTTAATACATATTTATTTTGTTCACCATCTTTTGCGTCTACAGTACTGTTGAATGACCGGGCGGCGGATATTATAGCTTCCAGCCCCTTAACTGCCTGGGATTTATCAATACCCGGGGGACTGGATGGTGAAGGGCAGATTGTGGGTATTGCTGACAGCGGTCTTGATAAAGGCAGTGTAAGCGATATTCATCCTGATCTGAAGAGTGAAGCCGGCAAAATGCCCAGAGTAGTCATGTTGAAATCATATACCGATCGTGAAATCCCTGATGACCCGGATGGCCATGGAACCCATATGGCAGCCACCATTGTCGGAAACGGCAGCGCGTCAAATGGGCAGTATCAGGGTATCGCTCCGGGTGCCAGCCTGTATTTTCAGGCAATGTTGGACAGCAATGGGAAACTTCAGATACCCGGAAATCTGAATAACTTATTTACTCCGGCTTATGCTGCGGGAGTCAGAATCCACGTGGACGGCTGGGGGACTGCAAACAACAGCTATGGGAACAAAGCAGCACAGATAGACAACTTTGTTTATACCCACCCGGATTTCCTGCCCATATTCGGTGCTGGAAACAGCGGGCCAGGCGCAGGGTCTCTGACAACTGAAGCCAACAGTAAAAATGCCCTGGTTGTAGGGGCCAGTCAGGTACCACGCGCGGCATTCAGCCCTGAAGCTCGCTATGCGGACCAGATCGCGGATTCCTCCAGCCGGGGACCGACCGCTGATGGCAGGATAAAACCGGAATTACTGGCTCCCGGGTCAGCCATAATTTCCGCCTGTTCGAGTTTGAGCGAAAGCAATTTCAAGGCGAATGAACAATATACCCGTATGGGGGGCAGCAGTATGGCAGCCGCAGTCAGCGGAGGAACAGTTGCCTTAATAAGAGAATACCTGAATAAAGAATTAGAAATAAAAAACCCCTCCTCAGCTTTGATTAAAGCCTTGCTCATAAATGGTGCCCGGCCTCTGGAAGGAGGACCTTCCGCGGAAGGATTCGGGATAATTGACGCTGCCGCTACAATACTCGCGCTGGAAGAATCCTCTTTTAAGTTGCTCGATTCTGAAGCTGTAAAAGAAGGGGAGACTTTGGAATACAGTATAGATATAGCGGATATCAAGGGAGCCTTTAAGGCTAGTCTCAGCTGGATTGACCCGCCGGCAGCAGCCGGGACAGATGCCGCGCTCATAAATAACCTGGATCTTACAGTAAAGGACCCCGACGGTAACTTGATCTATGGTAATGATTTCAAGAAACAGGGAAAGATGGACAGCAAAAACAACACCGAACAGGTATATATCGACAATCCGCAAAAAGGGCAGTACATAATCACCGTAAAAGGACAGCGGATTGCCGAAGAGTATGCTGAGCAGAAATTTGCCCTGGTATATGGGCAGGCTCTTCAACAGTCAGCAATAAAAGAAATCAATAATAATATGATAAGTCTTGAAAATGGATTGGACTTGAATAGTAAAAATGTAAAGATAAAAGGGGTAATAGACGGGCTGAAGACCTCAGCTCCCCGGGATATGGCAGCGGGGAATGTAGTATACCTGGGTGCTGAAGCTGTTTATTTATTTGGCCGGAACTGGCAAACAGGAGGGGTTCAGCTTCTTCCCACAGGCGAAGGGAATCTGCTGGTGGAAATGAGTTCTGAAGTCAGGCAAGGCGGATATTATCTGGACGACAGGGCAATAAGCCAGAGCAGCGATATTCTGGTAAATGATGAGCCTTTAGCTGCTTTTAACAATTTCCCTGCCGGCAGTCAGATTAAAGCCGCCATTAACCCTGTTCTGCAAAATCTCTGGCAGCTAAGCGCGGCCTATGAGGAAATAAGCGGTTATATATCCAGTATTAACATAGAGGAACAAACATTAAAACTGCTGAAAGATGAGCGGAGTTATAGCCTGGCACCATGGATGGCAGTAAGTTATAGCAATAATCTGCTGGACAGTTCCGCTGAAGAAGCCCCGTTTGCTTATGGAGAGAGTGCTTTTAAGAAACTTATGCCGGGAATGAAGGTTTCTCTTTTATTATCACCGGGTACGCAGATAATTCATTATGTGAAGGTGGAAAGAGACCTGGTTTCCGGCAGGGTTAATAAGATTGACAGATCAAAGGGCGAACTCCTTCTGGACACGGGCGGTTCATACCATCTGTATCCGGGAACCGAGATATATAAAGACTTCCAGGAGGCTTCCCTGGAAGATATTGTACCCGGAGATCGGGTAAGCGGGCTTCTTTTACCAGACAGCAGGGAACTTCTGCAGTTAAATGCTCAGAGCCAGGTAAACTACGGGCGGATAGTATATTTCGGTGAAAAGCAAAAAACCCTTTATCTTGTGGATAAAAAAAATAATTTTCAGATATATAAAACAAGCGATGAAATGGAGACATTCCGCTGGAGGACTTCCATTGAAACAGCTTCGCTGGAATCGGGAAATTGGGCCCGACTGATTTGCGATCCAGAAAATGGCCAGGTATTGCGTATTGATATTGCTGAAATAGAAGAAGCAAGCTCCAAAACCTTCTTGAAATTCGATAAAAATAGTAATTTGATTAAAATGACTGATGGCAGTACTTATAGATATCATCCATCTACCCTGATAAGCAAAGATGGATATGTCCTGTCTCCCCAAGACCTGATTCCAGGAGAAGAGCTTGGGATAACAGTCTTATCCACTTTTGGGAGATATAATGGTTTTCTGGCAGAGATGAAGGCAGAGCCCAGCGGGAATGAGCTGAAACCGGAGTTAAGGGTGTCGGCATATGAATTGAATGGGGTCTTGATAATCCAGGGATATACCAGCGCAGACCGCTTATCTATATACCGGGAGGATGGACAGAGACAGGTGATTATTCCGGAGCAGGACGGGCATTTCAGCCGCCTGTATAAGACAGTGGAGAATGAAGAAAAACTGAGAGTCATTGCCATTGATTCTTCGAGCAGGGCTATTAATGTGACTGAGCCGGAAATAATAAGTTATCCTTTACCCCGGGAAAAGGAAACATTTACAGATATAGAAGGGATTCCGGCACAGGAAGCGATTGAAAACCTGGCGGCCCGGGGTATTGTTCATGGCTATGAAGACGGCAGATTCAGGCCAGATGAAGAGATGAGCCGCCTGGAAATGATAATGATGATAGTAAGCTGCAAAAACCTCCAGCCTGAGGTTTCTGGAACCCAGACGTATTTCACTGACAGCAGCGATATTCCCTACTGGGCATTGAGTTCAGTAAATGCGGCCCGGGAAAATGGCATTATAAGTGGTTACCCTGATGGGACTTTCAGACCCTGGCAGGCTATGAGCAGAACTGAAATGGCGGTTATCCTGGATCGGGCTTTTGGGGATGAAGCAAATACCGATTTGCTGTTATTACCGTATTTTGACAGTGAGTATATACCCTTATGGGGCCTGAGCTCTGTTTCCCGTGGCTACCAGAGGGGACTTTTCGAAATCATGATAAGAGAGCAGTTCCAGCCCAACAGCCCCCTGACCCGAGCCCAGGCCGCTGTAATCCTGAACCGGATAATCATAGACCTATAATTAACCACAGATACACGCGGATGGACACAGATTATTTGTGCTGTTTTTTTTAATAAACCACAGATGAACACAGATTTACACGGATTGGTGTTTTTTAAACCACGGATTAGCAGGGATAGACACGGATTTTCTTTTTGGGGATTGTGATACATGGAATATTTATATAATGAGTTAACAGAAAGGATAATAGGCTGTGCATATAAAGTTCATAATACCCTGGGAGCAGGTTTTCTGGAAAAAGTATATGAAAATGCACTGGCGATTGAATTAGATAAAAATGGATTTAAGGTGGAAAAGCAAAAGGGAATAAAGGTTTTTTATGATAACAAGCCTGTGGGTGAATACTATGCAGATTTACTGGTAGATGAAAAAATAATCATTGAACTCAAAGTCGCTGCTGCTATCGACAACATCCATGAAGCTCAGCTAATAAACTATTTACAAGCAAGCGGAATCAGATTAGGCCTGATAATAAACTTTGGTAAAAAAGTAAGCATCAAAAGAATAATCCGATAATTATCCAAGTAAAAATTCGTATAATTAACCACAGATACACACGGAGGGACACAGATTTTCTTTTGGGGTTTTGGGGGAATTTGGTATATGGAATATTTATTACTGTCATCCAGAGGCAAAGCCGAAGGATCTAAAAACGTTTGCCGAGCTCAAAAAATTTCCTGATTTTAGAATTACGCAAAACTCTCAAATAAAAACAAAAAAATAATCCGTGTCCATCCGTGTTCATCCGTGTTCATCTGTGGTTAAAATCCAAAACCCGTGGTTAAAAAAAAGACACAGAACAAATCCGTGTCTATCCGTGTTCATCTGTGGTTAATTAAAAAAATCTGCTTTATTTTTGTTGAACTATCAGGACGATAGTTTGTTTTTCGGCCTCTTTTTGCCAGTTGGACAGTTGTATTTCCAGTGACTCGATCTGCTTTTTAAGCTGGCGCTGTTCTCCCGCGTCACTGCTGTTATTATACTGGTTGATAAGATTGCGGTATTGTTCCAGACTGTCTGTATAACCCGCGGCGACATCTTTTTCATCTTCCTGATTTACAAGTATTTTGCCCATATCGGCGAATCTAGTAATCAGATTGTTTGCCTCAGCTACAGGTACAGCCATTCTTACTATAGTACAGCCATCTTCATTTACCTTCTGAACCATTTTAACATTGCCGGAGGCTGTTTCCAGAACCTCTGCCAGTGTTGCCGCAGAATCATCCGCCTCAATCCGCAGCATGCTTGTTTTAATTACCGGCGCGGTACTCAATAATGTAGCGTCAGCTTCATAATTGTTATTTGCCCGATTTTCTTCCGGGGTAGTAATCACATCATTGCCCTGATTAGCAGGCACCGCAGGGTTTACATTATTGCCGGTATTTTCACTGCCGCTGCTTGCCGGATTGCTCTCATTATCCGGCAGTACCGGCAGTACAAGATTACTATTGTTTTCAAAAAGATTGCTGTTATTTTCACCGGGCTGAACCGGCGTATTAATTTCCGTTGGATTATCTGGAGTATTATCAGCTATTTGCAGCAACGGACCCCAGTTAATCCCCGCGGCGGACAGAGCGATAACTAACGCGGCCGCGATACCGGCAGCCCATCTTCTGATACCCTGGCCCCGGAAAAGAGGAGTATGGGATTCAGAAGCCGCGGCTTCTTCTTTTATGGAACGCATCACCGAATCACTGAACCCGGCAGGAGCGGCCAGAGTATCTCCGGCAAAATCCTTTAAAGCCACAGAAATATCTCTTATTTCCTCAAATTCCTGCCGGCATTCATGACAATTATCAAGATGAATTCTAACTGTTTCCATTTCAGCGGGAGACAGTTCCTCATCCAGGTATGGAGATATTAACGCTTTAATTTTTTTACATTCCATAAATTAATCACACCTTATTTTATAAGCCGCAAATACTAACTGTAATCTGCAGCAAAGCTATCTGAGTTCTAATTGTTCCAGTTCTTTTTTCAGTGCTTTTCTTCCCCGGTTTATCCGGGATTTAACCGTGCCGGGCGAACAATCCAGGATACCGGCTATTTCTTCATAACTGTATCCCTCAAATTCTCTCAGTACCAAAACTGTTTTAAACTCGGGTATTAATTGGTTAAGTGCCCTGTTCACCATCTCACTGAATTCAATCTGCTCCACTTTATCCAGCGGGCTGTCTTCGTTGGCTGCCAGCTCCCGGATTACTTCCCCGTCACCTGTGGCAACGGGTTCATCCAGCGAAAATGCAATTATTTTCTTATTCCGGCGGCGGTTGTTTATCCAGAGATTAACCGCTATCTTATGCAGCCAGGTTCCAAAATCAGCGTCTTTTCTGAAAGACCTGATATTCCTGTATGCCTGTATGAACACATCCTGGGCCAGGTCCTGTGCGTCATGAGGGTTATTCGCCAGGTGAAAACAGTGCGTATAGACCCTGTCTTGATATAAAAGCAGCAGTTCTTCAAAAGCTGCCGTATTATTCGCCTGGGCTTGGTTAATCAATTCGTCTATCGGCATAAATGAAAGAACACATCCTGATCATACCGGTAAAAAAACCCCGGTAGTTATTAGACAACAGTAATTACTAAAAAGTTCCCTGACAGAAATAGTTTTGAAAAATATTTTGACTTAATCCTGATTATACCATGGAAATATTTTTCTTAATATTATTTAATTAACAACTTAATTAACCACGGATGAACACGGATTTGTATTAACCACAGATGGACACGGATGAACACGGATTTGTAATTTTGTTTTAATTAACCGCAGATGGACACAGATTTTTTTAAACCACGGATAAACACAGATGGACACGGATAGATACAGATTAAGGGGGGAGAGAGTTTAGTATAATTCAATAATCCAACATGTCATCCTGAGGCAAGGCCGAAGGATCTTAAAATCCTTTGGCTTTGCCTCAGGATGACAGTACTAAAAATACTGGCCTGATGATCGGGAAAAATCATTATGTATAATTCTCGGGTGAGGGGTTTTTATAACACTATATATGGAAGAAAAAAATAATTTAGCAAAAGTGCAAAAAATTTTCCACCAATGGGGAACTTTTTGTATAAAAACTTTGTCTAAGTATATCAGGTAGCCATCTTATGTTACCACTGCTGTGAAAATCAGGCAGTTTTAGGGCTACAAACTTGGCCGCAACTTCATCTTAGGGATAATCAAGCGGCAAAAAAGGGGGGAGAAATCAAAAACAGTCAAGGAATATCGTTCAAAGCGATGATCACCTGTAAGTTTGGGGTAAAGCCCTGATTACCTGAAAAAAATATTTTATGAACTAAAAATTCTAAGGAGGGAAAATAATTGATAAAGGCAAGAAGCAAAAAAATATCAATGCTATTAATATTAGCAATGATGATGACTCTATTTGTCGGTGTCGGCACAGCCAGTGCGGCCAGCGTTAACTCGGTTAACAAGGTTCTTGCGATATCCGATGATTATGATTCAGCTGCAGCACCTGCAGGACCTTTGGGTGTGAATATTACCATTCAGGAAGACTCTGATTTTCCGAATGATTTTGCGGATGGTGAAATATTTGAACTGGAACTGTGTGAGGGTGTTAAATGGGTTCCCGCCCAGACAGTTATAACAAACTCGGCAGCAACCACAGTAGCAGCTATAACCAAGAGAACCAGCCGAATTCTTGAAGTTACCATGCCTACTGGCTGGACAACAGATGGAATCGTGAATACGATAACTATTAATCCGGGTATTGAAGTAGATGGAGCACAAGGAGACATTTACGTAACTGTTAATCCTCTGGATTCTGCAGTATCAAGTGGTGACATAGTATTTGCCACTGTTTCGGGTGATACCTGTTCAGTTACAGTAGATTCAGTTAAGAAGATTGGAAAGGGCAGCGCAAAGACTGCTGGAACATTAACTATCAGGGAGAATGCAATTAATGCAATTGGAAAATCTGGAAGTTCAGGTGTACCACCTGCTTCAACTACAGATAATAAACTGACATTAAAACTGCCTTCAAATTTTGAATGGAATACTCCAACTGTTACATTCGGTGGAGGCCTCCAGGGATCGACAGTTCCAGCAGGAGGAATAACGGGTACAGGCACAAGAACCTTAAGTATAGAATTTGACACTTTAGGTGCTGTTGGAGGTTCTCGTGGATCCATATATGTCGTACCTTCTATAGATGTGACTTCCGAGGCATCCAATGGAGAAATTGAGGTCAACATAACAGGTACCAAGGGAGTAGATAACGGCAGTATATGTGATGACGACATAGTTATAGCAAATTATGTTGACTATGGTGTTACTACAGAAATCAAGGAAGTAAAAGAGCTTAAATCCGGTAAATTTGAAGAAAAGACTGCCAAAATAACTATCGAAGAAAACATGGCGGGTGCTCTTCTGGCTAACCGGGATATCCATATCGAATTTCCTTCTTGGGTAAAAGTAACCCGGGTAAGCAATTTTAATGCTACTAATGGTGGAGCTGGATTTAATGCTACTGCTGCACCTACTATCACAGGTAAGAAGAGCTATATTGACATTACTATTGCCGGCACAAGTACTAGCAAAGGTAAAATTGAACTGGATGTAACACTTAGTACCCAGGCCAACAAATTCGGAGAAATCGAAGCCACGATTAGTGGGGCTGGTGCTACTGAGGAAACTCTGGTTGTAGCTGAAGTTGTTCAGAGGGCAAGCATGGAAACCACTCCTACTGATGTAAGAGTTGGTATTCAGGATCAGGAATTAGCTGATATAATCATCAGCGAAGCTGTAAAGGAAGGGTTTGCACGTTCAACTAAGGTGTCTGGTGCTGAAGCTACTGACGGCGAAATCACCGTGACTCTTACCGAAGGTGTAAGATTCTCTACTACCCCGGATGTTGAAGTAATCGAAGGTAATGTCGAAGTTAACAATGTAGCTGTAAGTGGTGGAGTACTGAGCATGGATGTAAAATCCGAATCAACCAAGCCCAGTCAGATTAAGGTATCTGGAATCAAGGTTACTCTCGACCGTTCTGTTCCTGAAGGCTCAATTTATGCCAAGTTAGGTGGCTCGGCTGTGAATGAAAACAGCAAGGCTGCTCTTGGTTGGGTAAATGGATCAGGTGCTGGCGGAAATACAGCAACAGTTGACGAAGGTGAATTTGATGTTGCAACAGTACAGAAAGTGGCTATTGCTAATGTTGTAACCACAGCTCCCGGTGAAATAACCAACCAGGCTGGGTTCGTAATTGGCTCTGCTACCTATATCCTTAACGGTGAAGAAAAGGAAATGGACGTAGCTCCTTATATCAAGAATTCCCGGACTTATATGCCTGTCCGCTATGTAGCATATGCTCTGGGCATCGATGACAACAACATCCTCTGGGATGGCGTTAACAGAACTGTTACCCTTATGAAGGGCGACAAAGTTGTTCAAATGCAGATTGGCAGCACTACTATCCTGATTAACGGCGCTGCTGTTACTATGGATGTAGCTCCTGAAATCACTTCTGATCGTACTATGCTTCCTGCTCGCTGGGTAGCACAGGCTTTCGGCGCAAGTGTAGGTTGGGATGAAGCTACTCAGACTGTATCAATTAACTAGTAAAGTACAGCTAGTAACTTGCTAATCCTTATTAGAGCCCGGTTTATTATGCCGGGCTCTAATTTATGGTGAATACGCCTAGTTGACCGGCTGGTCAAAGTCAGCTATACTGTGAAAATAAATAGTATAAACTGGAGTGGTACATATGCTTAAGATTATAAAGAAAAGAAAATACTTTTCAGCTATATTATTATTGTTTTTCTTCTGCCTTTTCTGTATAGGAAGCAGACCGGTTCTGGCGTCTGAGAATGCAAATCAGATTCTATCATTGGAACAGGCTGTATCACGCGCTGTAAAAAATAGTGAGACAGTGAAAAGGGCTGCCAAAGAGGTCGAACGCACCGAAGAAATTCGTAATTACCGTTATAAGAAATTGCAGGGTTTATCAACTGCGCCTGCGTTTACAGCGGCTGCGGAGGTGCCGCGGAGTCAGTTGCTGAGTTCTGACCTGGAATGGCGCATGAGCAAGAAAAGCCTGACTGCAGAGGAAGATAGGGTCGTGCTTGATACCTGTAATAAATACTGGAATGTACTAAAGGCTGAAAAGGAACTTGAGCGAGCCGAGGTGGCCCTGAATTCTGCTCTTAAGCAGCTTCAGGTAGCACAGGCTGGTGAAAGGGTAGGAATATCTCTGGTGCCTGCCATGTCTCCAGGACAATTGCTCTTATCATGTGAGGCACAGTATAAAGCTGCGCAAGCATCATTAGCGGCTGCTGAAAATGATCTTGGTACCGCTTACATGGCGTTGAATCAAATGATTAGACTGCCTGTGGATGAGAGCCCCGTCTTGTCTGATGAATTGATATATGAAAAGCTGGAGGTTGACAATCTGGATTTCGAAGTAGCCAGGGTATTGGAGAACCATCCTCAGGTATGGAATGCGGAGGAAGCGGTAACCTTGCAGGAATACCTTAAGAATATGATGTTCTACACTGGCGAATATCAGCCCTATGAAGCCCGGCAGATTCCAGTGGAACAAGCCCAACTGGATGCCGCCAACCTCAAAAAGCTTTGTAAGGAAGCCACTCGCTCCTCGTATTATGCTGTGAAGAATCTGGAAGAATCCTATGAAGCACTACAGGAAAGTCTCAAGGCCAGCGAGGAAGATCTTCGGGTCAAAAGCCTGATGTTTGAGCTTGGAATGGTAACGGCAGCCGAAGTAGCAGCTGAAGAGCAGAAGGTAGCCAGGGCTCGTTCTGATGCCTTTGCTATATTGTGTCAACATGCTTATGCCAAACTGGCTTTCCAAAAACCCTGGGCCATTTCCTAGTAAGAAAATTGAAGTTATAGTATTAACTTTCGGGGAACAGGTTAATTGCCTCTACGAATAAGCCCTGATAAAAAGCATCTCGCAGCCAGAAACATTTGTGAGATGTTTTTCTTTTGCAAATAAGAGTTTTGCATAATTAGGTTTTTGACGTTGGTGTCATCCTGAACGAAGTGAAGGATCTCATCGCGAATCATGCAGCGAACACCGTAAAGTAGACATTTACCTCCAAGTTCTATTATAGATTCACCCTCCGGGCACTACCCCCTCCGGGGACTACTGATGCTCCCTTACGGTCGCTATTAATGTTGCTGATGTTCGCTTTGCTCACGATTAAGGAGGCTTCGCTAGGGCTCAGAATTATCATGCGTTGTCCGCACCAACAATAAACGAATAAGCCTATTATGTCATTGTTATGAATACTACTAGGCATAAGGCCATACTTAACTAAGGGTAGGTTATACAACCCTTCAACTTTT
>Ga0334888_1003702_pt1 | contig 14701 bp, 11 predicted proteins | sample GraSluR1_MG_FD_207227 | JGI IMG/M metagenome (GOLD analysis project Ga0334888, IMG submission 207227) | Sludge microbial communities from methane-producing bioreactor in Wageningen University, Netherlands - Granular Sludge_3_08-R1 | ecosystem: Engineered > Bioreactor > Anaerobic > Unclassified ...
TTAAGGACCTGGGCTACAGGGTACTGGTAGTCCCGGGCAATCACGACTACGGCACGGGAACAATGGGCAACATCAGGAATGTCAGGCTTTTTAAGGAAAGGTTCTATAACGATCCTGACATAACTTATCCAAAAGTGGATATCATTCACGATACAGCCTTTATTGGTCTGGACTCGACAGCTGAGGAGCTAAGCTGGCACGACAGGATCTTCGCACAGGGAGAACTGGGCAGAGAACAGCTCGGGCGTCTTGAAGAAATCATTAACGATCAGGCAATCAGCAAAATGATCAAGGTTACTTATCTCCATCATCATCCATTCGACTTCAAGATCGGCAGACAATTGAAAGACAGCAGGGATCTTAAGGAGATAATTGAAAACAGGATCGATATTCTTCTTTTCGGTCATTACCACCGCAGTAAACAGGGGGCCTTGAAGGTTCATCACGGCACGTGGGGAATAACGCGCTGTTATAATGCGGGTACCGCCACTCATAAAAACGGAAATCCCGGCTTCCACAGGGTGATAGATCTGTCGGAGTCTGACCCGGGAGCGGATTATGACGGAAAGTTTTTATAAGGGGAACGGTCAAAAGAAAGCTTCGGATTCCTCCAGACGGAGCGGACTCCGTCCGACGAGGTCGGAGGGTAAAAAAGGCTGAGGGTCGAGGGCTGAAGAATGATATAAGATTAAATTATTTCGTCATGGATTTTTACTAATTTGGAAACTGATAAAACATACTCCTAATCCACTATTATCAATTTGATTATGAAAAGTGTAAACGTAATACATATCAGGGCTTTGATTATAAGCTCATTGCTGGTTATACCTTTTCCCGCTTTACTTGCTCAACGAAATGAAAACGGGCAAAATCCATTATTGCATTATACCGTTTCAATGAATGATCCCGGAAATCATCTTTTCCGGGTCCGGCTCGAATGCAGGGACATAAATGAGGATACAATTTATTTCAGGATGCCCGTGTGGATGCCGGGTTATTACCAGATAATGGGATACCCGGATAACGTCAGAAATTTCTCAGTAAGCTCTTCGGGAAAGCCTCTCCCGTTCACTAAAACCGATGGCAATACCTGGAGGGTAATACCATGGAAAGAGAGCCCGTTCACCATAACCTATGAAGTATATTCCGACAGGAAATTCGTTGCCAATAATTATCTCGACAACACTCATGCATACATTGTGCCGCCTGCAACTTTCATGTATATTGACGGGAAAACTGACATCCCGGTCGACTTAACAGTCGTTCCTTACAGGTCATGGAAAAATATTGCAACAGGGCTTGAAAGGCCGGAGAAAAATGAAAATTTGTTCAAGGCTCCGGATTTCGACATTTTATTTGACTCTCCTCTTCTCATCGGAAACCTCGAAGAGCTTCCCTCATTCAAGATAAATGGAATAAATCACAGGTTTATTGCTTACAATCCGGGCGATTTCAACCGTGAAGCGTTCATTGCCGCACTCGAAAAGACCGTAAAGGCGGCAGTTGATATTATCGGTGATATTCCCTACAGGGAATACACCTTTATCGGCATCGGTCCAGGTGCCGGAGGCATTGAGCACCTGAATAATACAACGGTGAGCTTCAGCGGCAGAAGGCTTGAGAGCCCTGAGGGAATGAAGGGAATGCTCAAGTTCCTTGCCCACGAATACTTTCATCATTATAACGTGAAAAGGATCAGGCCGTTTGAGCTCGGACCCTTTGACTATTCGGGGGAAGAAAGGACAAATCTTCTCTGGGTAAGCGAAGGGCTGACCGTTTATTATGAATATCTGATAGTCAGAAGAGCCGGCATAATAAGCGACGCAGAGCTTCTTTCAGGTCTTGAGGGCAATATCAATGCTTTTGAAAACGATCCCGGGAGGGAGTACCAGTCATTGGTACAGTCAAGCTATCAGACCTGGAGCGAAGGTCCCTTCGGCAATAAATTGCCCGGCCCCGACAGATCGATATCTTATTACGATAAGGGACCGCTGATGGGCTTGGTCCTGGACCTGTCAATAAGAAATGCAACACGGAATGAGAAGTCGCTCGACGATGTGATGCGCTATCTTTATTTCACCTATTACAAAAAACTCGGGAGGGGTTTTACCGATGCCGAGTTTCAGCAGGTCTGCGAGAAGATTGCAGGAACCTCTCTCAGCAACGAATTTGAATATGTTTACACAACAAATAAGATAGATTATTCAAAATACCTCGCTTATGCCGGATTAAATATTTCTGAGGAGACTGATACTGAATCAGGCAGGCGAAAATTTACGATCATAAGGCAGGAAGAAACAGACCCGCTTCAGTTAGTGATATTTAACTCATGGTCAGGTAAATAATTAGACTCACACTGAAGTGTGTTATACATTAATGGTCATTTGTCCGCCGGCAGGAGGACGTCATTCGGCTTCGCCGTCATTTTGCTTTGCTGTCATTCAATTGTAAGACAACTTTTTCCACTTTTGTCTTTAGCTTTTTTTTCGTGTTAATTCAGCGCCTTTTTTTTCAAAGAATTGGCTTATTTCGATATAATTACGTAATATTATAGTTAATATTTTAAATATTACGCCTTTATATGCATTCAAGATCAATATTATCCGGTCTGATAAGAAAGAGTAAGACATCCTCAGGAAGGATCCTGGTGCTTACGGGGGCACGGCAGACTGGAAAAACCACACTTGTCAGGCTTGGTTTTCCTGAAATGAAATACATAGCCCTGGATGATCCGATGATGACTGTTCAATATACATCACTGACGGCAGGGAGATTGACCTGCTTCTTGAATCGGAGAAAGGGTATGTGGCGATTGAGATCAAACTGGCAAGCAGGATTGAGAAGACCGATGCCAGGCATCTTACCGGTCTTGAATCGCTTCTTGCCTTCGATCCGCAGGAAGGAAGATTTGTCCCGCCATTCCGCATCTTCGACCTTGATGAACCGGGAGTTACCATACAGACTGTACCTGAGGTTTATGGCTCGGTGATACAGAACCTTAGGCTGATAAAGAGACCCGGGACTAACGTCTGGTCGAGGCAGGATCGTTATGGCCGCACCCTGACTTATGTTTAAATTGCCGGCTGAACGTTCGTCATTACAGAGCTGTTAAAACTGTGTGCCGTATAATGATATTTGCATAAAATATCATAATTAAAAAGCATGATTATTCCTGTTTCTCGGGAACAAAGCTGAGAGAAGTAATATTATGGCAGCAATTAATAATGAATGCCCAAGCCATTTAGAAACAACAGGAAAGACTGAAGAAACAAACAAATATTCTCTGGTAGCGGCCCATATTAGGCCTGAAATTATGATACCAAATATACAGAATTGCATAAAGCTTATAAACCGGGATGACTTTGATGGCAGCTTTAAATTGCGTTTGCCTGAATAGATCCCCTTTGTCAGCCTCCATAATTGTACTGACAAAACTAATACGAGCAAAACTATAGAAGCCCTGAGTATCTTATGTCCCAGAATAATCTTACTCATTCCAATTCTGGAAAACCCGTTCCATTCGGCCCAATCTGTTAAGATGTATGAAATCAGAGGCCAGCTTCGCTGGCTGTTGGTTAAAATTACAATCCCATCACCTGTTGTTGGGACCGAATGAAAATGGGTCATCCAACCAGTGCCCTGGCCGCCATGTGAAACTGCAATATTGCCATTTGATAAATATTCAATGAAATGCCCCAATCCATAACACTCAAATGCTAGTCCAAGGTAACCAGGAATATCAACCAGTGGAGTATAGAGTTCATTAATACTTTGGATATTAAGCACTTTATTGCCTGTGTTTGAAAAATTAGTCATTCCTGCAGCTACGAAGGTTGCTATATCAACGACACTGGCAAACAGACCACCAGAAGCTTTCCCGGGATATATATATAACGGTATGGGGTTGCCTTTCAAATCGTAACCTGTCGGAACCTCAGAATTAAAGTCTTCACTCCATGTAAAACTGGAATTATACATACCCAGCGGAATCAGAACTTCATTTTTCATAAATTCAGCAAAATCGCGATCTGTAACTTCCTCTATAATCAATTCAAGCAGGTTAAATCCTGTGTTGGAATATGCAAATGACAAACCTGGCTCCTGCTTAAGGATGGCCTCTTCTGACAAGCTTACTTCTAATGATGGTAAGTTCTCAAATGGTGAGTATCGAGCACCGATTGTGCCCAGGGGAAATCCGGAACAATGGCTTAGCAGTGCACGCACTGTGACATTTTCCTCCGAATATTCGGATTCAGGGATCCTCCAATTCTTAAAATAAATTTGTACAGACTGAGTCGGGTCTAAGACACCTTGTTCAACTAATTGCATTATGCCCCAGGCAGTTATCGATTTTGAAATTGACTCGACGCGGCAGTAAGTGTCATTGGTCATTTTTCTGCCGGTTTTCAGGTCAGCATAACCATATGAATTATACCATGCAACCTGGCCATCATTTATAATTGCCAGACTGACCCCGGGTATTTTATATTTCTTCATTAATACCGGAAGACGCTTATTCAGGTGAGTTTTAAATGAGTTTAATTCAATTTCAGGTTCGGGAGAAACTAATGGACCGGTAATCTTTTCATTTAACAAAAGTATAATTGAAATGAACCAGCAGCCCGAAGCAATTTTTCTCGTCATATAATTAAAATTCAGCAAGTCCGTTCGTTGTCTAATCAAAGACATTACAGATTAATTTTCAATGGATTTATAACTTGCAATCTCTTCATTTTTAAATCTTTCAAAAGTAAATCCTGTAGGTCATCATTGGCATAAAACCCATCTGGTATGAGGTTGATACTTCCTTCCTTTCGTTGTTCCAGTTTTGAGTAAATATATTTCTGTGATTGGTGAAATTTTGCAGATCGAGGGCCCATTCATGGTTAACTCTGAGCAGGTTAAGACGAAACGTGATTCTCCCATTCATTCTGAAATAATCCGGATACTTCTTATCGTAAGCCTGATCCCACTTGTATCTTACAGAATTTCCGGCCAGCGAGAGTTCCTCATCAATTTCAAGATAGCGATTTCCACCGGCGTAAACCATCTTTATATCTGCCGACAACAAGGACCTCCTGCCTAATTTCCATTCATAGCCGGATAATGCATTAAATACAAAATTGTTATTAAAGGCTGAATTTCGCCACACTCCGTCGTATCCTCTGTACCCGGCATCAAATAAAGAGAATGTAAATAAATAATATAATCCCTTATGAAGAAACCTTTCCAGGGTAATCTCCATTCCTAAATTCTCGCCGATCCCGCTATTCTCCATATTATCAAAAACAAAAAATGAGTATCCTCCTCCCTGGCTGAGAAGAGAAAACTCCGGCCGTTGCCATGCAACAGGGATATTATAGAGTTTTTGATAATACAGTTCTGCCTTAAGTCTATGTTCATTGCCAAGCAAACGATCATATCCTGCGGCAAGGTGAAGGCTTCTGGAGAGGTCAATTTGCTCATTGGTTTTCTCATAATGCAGGTTAGCAGTGTCTGCCAGTCTTTGACTAAAATATACGGCTTTCATCTGGGTCTGGCTGTGAAGCCCGGCACCCAGATTTAATGATTGGCCCCGGGCAAAACTCCATTTCAACCCCAGCCGTGGTTCAACGGATTTGCTGTCATTCAGGAAAAACCACGAAGAATTTAAACCTGTACTCAGTGTGAGTTCATCTGAAAACCTGTGCTGCCACTCGCCAAAAAGCCGGGCAAAACTGGTATTTCCCTTCGAATTAAGGTAGTGGAAATATTCTCCACTGCTTTTCTGAAACTGGGCCCCGCTATACTTCACGTCATAAAGGTCAAAAACCAGACCCGTATTCAGATAGTTACGGGAATTAAACCGCTGGTTGAATTTTGTTGAAAGTGTATATTTTATCTCATACATGTTTTCATCGATAACCTTTTGGTGAAGGTCCTCGTTCAGGTCATAGATCTCTGCCGATCCTTCAATGCCCGATACTGCTAATGTTCCGGTAAAGCGGGCATCATCAGTAATATACCTTACATAGTTTAGGCCGGCAACACCCATTTTGTTATCATAATAGAGATCTGTCCCCGAGAAGCCATACTGCGCATCATCACCTTCACTGTCGAGCATGGCAATACTGTTATCACCACCCAGTGCAAACATCGAGATCCGGCCCTTATTAAGAGGGATATTTAGTTTCAGGGATATATCCTTATATTTTGGAATGGCTGCACCGGTGCCAAAGCTCATGCCCAGGGCATGCAGAAGCTCAAGTGTACTATACCGGAAATTGATCAGGTAAGAGGCCTTACTGTTACCCGGGAGGGGACCTTCAGCCCCCAGTTCGAATCCATTAAATCCAATTTGGCCCAGGAATTCATTACTCTGATTGTTCCCGTTGCGCATTCTAAGATCAAATGCCCCCGAAAGTGCGTTACCGTATTCAGCGGGAAACGCCGAGGTAAAGAAATCAGAATTGGCAAGCAGATTATTGTTTAGCATGCTAATAGGGCCACCCGTTGAACCAAGCGAACCGAAGTGGTTGGGATTAGGGATCTCTACCCCCTCCAGACGCCAGAGCAGACCAAGAGGAGAGTTGCCACGGATGACTATATCGTTGCGCTGGTCTGAGACTGAAGAAACACCTGCAAAATTGGTTGCCATGCGCGATGGATCGCCCAGACTGCCTGCATACCTTTCAGTTTCATCGATTGTAAATGACCGGGCGCTTACAATTGCCATTTCATTTGTTGGCTGATCCTTACGTGGATCGGGGCGTATAATGACATCCTCCAGTGAGAATACCTGCTCCTCGAGCCTGACATCAATAACAAGCTCACGGCCTGAGATCAGAAGCATGTTAGTCAAAACCGCAGGTTTGTATCCTATGAAACTTGCTTTTATGCTAATCCTTCCCAGAGGAAGGTTGTCGAACCGGAAAAAACCGTCTGCATCTGTTGATGTCCCTTTCAGAGGATCTGAACCCTCGATAATAATTGTAACACCGGGAAGAGGCTGTTCCGTGTATGCATCGAGTACACGTCCTCTTATGGTCTGAGTCAATTCCTGTGATTGTAATACAGATGATATCATGAAAAGGAAAAGGAAAATGACAACAATCGTTGAAATAAATAAGGTTCTCATTAATACTCAATTTTATTTTGGATATTTATCAATTAATACCCAAAACTAATGTGAGCGTATCAGTGTTGAAAGTTTTTGTGGATGAATGACTGAAATCAGCCTTTGAATACAGGAGAGGCCTGGCTATGTAATTGTGAACCTAACGGTCTAGCCACTTCTTGAAGCTTGTTACTTTGTCAAGACTGACAAAAACCTCCTCGTGAAATTTCGGATTAAGATCAAGCTTCAGGCGGCTTTTCGGGTATACGTGAATATCAGCAATGCCATGTATCCCCAGTAGTATTTTCCTGTTTATCCTGAAGAACTTTTTCGGATCAAGTTCATTAACCAGCCTGTCCAGACTCAGATCGACAGGGTAAGAGCCTTTATTAATCAGATACGCAAATGTAAGTCCCTCTTCGCTGACGAAATACGCTATCTGGTCAACCGGTATGGTTTTTATTTTTGCTCCAAAACTGACAGAAAACCTTTCCCGGTATTCAGGGGTCTTATCTGTCATCAGACGATAAAGCGATTTGAGATCATTTATGCTTCTCGTTTGCCCGGTCAAATCCCGGTATTTTTTAATAGCGGCAATCAGCTCTTCCTGTACAATTGGCTTGAGCAGGTAGTCTATACTTTTAAGCTTGAAGGCTTTAATGGCATATTCATCAAATGCCGTGGTGAATATAATTGGACAGGAGATGTTAACTTTCTTGAATATCGCAAAGCTAAGGTCATCCTCAAGATGAATATCAAGAAAAATAAGATCCGGCTCCTTGTTGGACCTGAACCATTTTACTGACTCCTCGACCGTCTCCAACTCAGCTATCACTTCTATTTCGTTGTCACAGTCCTGGATCAATTTCTTTAATCTCAGGGCTGCATATGGTTCATCTTCAATAATTACTACTTTCATGTCATGATGTTTTTAAAATTCTCCTGCCTTAATCTCCAATTATCACATTAATCCAACATTATCAGGGGTATTTGTGCAATATACTCTGTTTCTGTTCTTTTAAAAACAGGCTCTTTGTCTGATATCAGTTTATACCTGTTCAAAACATTTTTCAGGCCGATACCTGTTGAATGGGTTTGAGTCTCCCGAAGCCGGATGTTATTTTTGACTATCAGGAAATCCATCTTATCAACACTTATGTCGATATGCAATGGATGTGTTTTGGAGAATGTATTGTGCTTAATCGCATTCTCGATAAGGATCTGTAATGCCATTGGCAAAATCATCATTTCCTGTTTAGCATCATCAACAGAGATATTCATGGATATTTTATCGGTAAACCTAATGTTAAGAAGGAATATATAGGAATTAATAAAGTCGAGTTCAGTTCTTAAGGATACCATGTCTTTTTCCTTGTTCTCAAGAACGTACCTGTAAACCTTCGACAGCTTTTCGGTAAAGGATTCTGCCAGGTCGGGAGCAATCTTAATCAGAGAGGCCAGGACATTTAAACTGTTAAAAAGAAAGTGAGGATTTACCTGTTGCTTCAGAACCTCAAACTGCGACTGCAGGTTTGCCTTCTGCAGTTCTATCAGGCGTGTGTTTGCCTCAGTCAGCTCACGGGTCCTTTCCCTTACTTCATTTTCAAGCCTTTTGTTCAGGTTTCGTTCCTGTTCAATCAGTTTGAGAGCATGATTATTTTTCTCCTCCTCCATCCTTATCTGCAAGTCAGTTTCAGCTTTCTCGTTGGCTATTTTAAGTTGTTTGTAAATGAAGTGGATCATAAAATGCTGGAGATAGATGCACAGCACCCCGATAAAGATGATATAGGCTGTTTTAAAGATATGTGACACGGGAGAGGTTGAAAGGCTTTGTGAATAGATCTCAGGCGCCCGGACATAATTAATGAAGTATACCACACTTAAGCCTGCCATGGCGATCACAATCAGAAAAACCATCAGATCCCTGTCAAGCCTGAATGTATACAGAAGAAATAATACTGGTATAAGGAAGATTGTTGCCGCAGACACACTTGCCAGTTGATCATGACCTGAGGTAAGTATGAACAGGTGGGTACATACCACCCCTACATCGAGAACAGCGCTCAGGAAGCCCAAATATCTCGGGTTATATTGCTTAATGGCAGCATACCACAAACCGGAATTTGAAAGGAAATATACTAATATTAGCACAAACGCATGAAGCGATTCTTTCCTGTACCCCAGTGATAGCTGAACAAGCAGCAAAGTCGTAACCAAAAAGATAAAAGCCCATCGGAAATATACCGACATCCTTGCTCCCTTAAGCTGTTCGTACCTGATTTGTTCGGGATTCAGCCCTATATGCCATTTAAATATCTCTCTGCTGTTTCGTTTAGTGTTCATTCGTCATATAAAGAATTTTCGGGATTTCAATTAATCTGAACCATGACATAAAGTCTCAATTTAGGTGTTCTTTAAAAAAATTCAAAACATCTTCCTTAATTTCTTCCGGATTCTCGTGTCCAATTTCGTCATAAGTTTTAATCTGTGCCTTTTTGTTGTTTTTATCATAATAAATATGTCTTGCTAGTAGACCAACAGGGATGCAACAATGACAATTAATCCAAATAATCCCGCAACAATATCTATCAATACAATTTTTCTCCCCTGCTTCTCCGCCAGCATAGTGGCTACCCACTTTTGAAACTTCTTATACTCGAAAATGAACATCAGAGCTTTGATAGCGGTGAGTGAAAAAATAATGGTAATCACAATTGACCATGGCACATCGGTGCTAAATTCTTTATACCATGTGAAGGCAACCAGAAGCAAGCCCGCAATGGCAACCGGGACAATCCATTTCGGGCGTTTTTGTGTGTAAGCTTTGGCAATGAATTTATTTTCATCCCAGGGGATCAGGTGCATATAAAACGGTTTTAGCATTGCGGCCAATCCGAATGTAATACCTAAAATCTTAAAGTAACTCATCTTTTTTCCTCCTGTTGTTTTCCAGCCATTCTTATCTTACCGGTTTTGCTGGTGATAGCCTCCAGATAACAAGATTCAGCACTAGCAGTACCATCATTCCTGCCAGGCCGGAAGTGCCAATCAGCAGGTCGTTGCCTCCTTTCAGGAGCATCACTGAAGTCCCTCCAAGGGCATTAAAACTCCCATGGAGCAGGGCTGCAGCTATTACCGATCCGCTTCTTATCGTCACCAGTGTAAAGAAAGGGGAGAAAAGTATACAAAAGAGAATCATCATAGCCACACCGGCCATCGGATGATCAGGATAGTTATGACCCATCAATATGATCGGTGTATGCCATACACCCCAGACCAGGCCAATGATCCATGACATCTTCCAGAATCCGAGGTGAGAAAGCTCTTTTAGCATCAGGCCACGCCATCCAAGTTCTTCCCCAAAACCGGCTAATGCATTGATCGTAATTCCGGCAATAAGTCCCTGCACTATGGAAAGAAAAAAAGGATGTACCGGTAATGGCGTATTCCGCATCTGCTCCATCTGCTCCGGAGTGAGAATATTCTGGAATTTATCAAACATTCCCTCCATCTCAGGAGTGAATTTTACTCCGGGGATGATTAGGCCTGTCACAAATGCAGCCAGTGAGATTGCAAGGGGTGATAACCATGCGATCCACCACCACCGGTTCCACCTGAAATTTAGAGCGTAAACACTTGTAAGTTTGCTCTTCAGGAAAATTTTTTCTACGATAATGACACTGAGCATCGGAGTGAACATAAAGGCAAGGGCCATTAAGAAGAAGCCGATTGAAAAAGGTCCTGTATTATCGCTTGCAAATGAATAGGTTATGGCAATTGACCAGCTTATTCCGAATGTGATAATTAAGTAGAGACTTAGCTTATAATATATTTTCATCATATAATAATTTATTTATTTTAATGGTATGATAGCCTCCCGCCTGAGGCGGGACAAGTCGTCCCGATTTATCGGGAAAACCTCCATGTTGTTAATTATTATACTACTGTGTTTGCCTATAAAAATCCATGAAGGTTTCATGATTATTATTGATTCTTAATTGCCGGATTGTTTATTTTCCCGGGGGTTCACATCTGTATACACTACGTGGTCCATTTATTTTTTGTTTATGTATTCTTTATTGAGGTTAAGCCATGGGCAAAAGTACTGCGGCCTGATCGCCGAAACAAAAAAAAGAGAACGAACGGGCAGTTTTGGGGGATGAAAACGGGAACACGCATGACCAATAAATATTCTGATTACTTTTATGAGTTTTAATTAATAATCCCATGCCGGAAAAACCTCTTGGAACTCAATTAACTACTTATGATGACACAACAATATTTAAAGGTATTAAAAGGCTACATGTCAGGGATTTCTGCCGGATTATCGTTTAAGAGCCCAGTCGTGTAATAATACATAGCCCTTGAAGTTAAACATCAGTAAAAACATTCAATAATTATATCCCCATGAAAATCCTTGCAGGTTTAATAATTTTTGTAACCGTTATCATATCAGTTGCAGTTATTGCGGCACTCATTTTCAGGGGCAGGTACCTGTCTGATGTGAAGGCCGCTCTCAGTCACCCAGCCCCGGTTCGCCCCGAAATTTTAACCGAAGAGAGTATTGCCTCACTACCCGGACCGGTGCAGAGGTATATCCGTTACACCGGCGCACTGGGTAATCCGGTTGTCAGAAACATGAAGATCACCTTTACCGGACAGATACGTTCAGCGGAAGATTCTCCCTGGATGAACTTTACGACGGAACAATACAATTTCCAGGATACTGCCCGGAGGCTCTTCTTCATGAAGGCCCGGATGAAAGGACTGCCTGTTGCCGGGTACCATGCTTTTAAGAACGGTGTTGCTTATATGGATATCAGACTTCTGTCGCTTGTAAAGGTACAATACCAGGACGGAGAAAAGATGAACGTTGCCGAGACAGTGACATTCTTTAATGACATGTGTTGTATGGCACCGGGCTCGCTTATTGATGACCGGATTGAATGGCTCGAAACTGAGGGCAATGTGGTGAAAGCTGCCTTTGCCAATAATGGAATAAGGATCACTGCCTGGCTGCACTTCAATGATGAAGGCGCTCTTGTCAATTTCGTTTCCGACGATCGCTGGGCTCTTGAGGAAGGAGGCAAATTATCGCAGGTAAGATGGGAAACTCCACTCTACGGATACAGGGAGATTAACGGACATCGCCTGGCATCATCAGCCGATTTAATTTACAAATACCCTTCAGGCGACTTTTGCTACGGGAAGTTCGTAATGGGATCAATTAGTTATAATGTAATTGAATATTAAAGCACTTACTTACAACCTTCTTATCGATCCCCTGCTTTCAGGACCAAGGAAGAGGGTTGCAGAAGAGATATCCGGGCCGGACACGGTTATCGATATTGCCTGCGGACCAGGAACACTGGCCATGGAACTGGCTAAAAGGGCCGGCCATGTAACAGGAATAGACCTGGATGAAAAGCTAATATCCTTCGCTGAAGACAGGGCAGACAAAAAAGGCATAAAAAATTTGGACTTCAGGGTGCTCGATGCTTCACATCTTTCGATATACAAGAAAAATGAGTTTGATATTGCTGTCACATCAATGGCCATACACCAGTTCAGCGAGGATCTTGCCGTGAATATCCTGATTGAGATGAAGCGGATCGCCCGGAAGGTCGTAATCGCCGATTATAACTGCCCTTTACCCCGAAGCTTTTCCGGATCAGTTGCTTTCGGAATAGAGCGTATTGCCCGGGGCGACCATTACCGCAATTTCAGGAACTATATGCTGAGGGGCGGACTAACATGGTTTACCGACAGGGCCGGACTGACGGTATGGTCAAAGGTGATAAGGGGCAATGGTGTGTTCGTTGTGGCAGTATGCGAATGAAAGGCGCAGAGCGCAGACAAGGAACGAAGTGACACAGTTCCGACTTCGGTCTTCCGTCTTCAGTCTTATTAAGGCAGGGCGCAGAGGACCGGCCAGATTCTGCGGAAATCTGCATAAACATCTTCGATAATCTGCAAGAAATAGTATTCAGACTTCAAGATGCAGATTGGTTCGTCCTTTTAAACAGGATTCGTAATGACTTTTTCCTTGATAGAGCCTGACAGGGAGCATACATACCGCTGCCACGCAGCTCCTGAGATACCCTAAAAATGCCGGAACTGCAAAAATGGCAAAGCTATGATACTAATGAATTTGTTGGTATTATTGTTGTGATTTTGTCAGGGGTATTAAGAAAAGCTTATAGAATTGGGTGTTCTGAGTCCCTTGGGGACGGCATGCTTGTAGAAACCGACACATTGGTAACCAGGCAGAGCTCCGTTGGAGCGGCATGTTGATCTTTTAAAAATCTTCCATAACTTTCGGATCTGAATCCGCCGGAATGAGTCATGGCATATAAAGTTTTAAAAAACCAAAAGATCGAACCGGTAAAACCCGCGTGCAGGAAGACCATCTATAACTCCCCTGAAGAGGCTCAGGCCATGATACGGCATATTAACGAAACCCGCGTAACCAGACAGATACACGTATACCAGTGCAACATCTGCGGGAAATGGCACTTAACCAGCAAAAATGAAAGATTTTAAGTACATCATCACTGCCTCGCTCCAACCCCTTCTCCGGCTTTATTCCTTCTTCATCCGCCAATCCCTCCATACATGCCGCAGCTACGCAGCTCATAACAATTCTTATGAATCACGGTACTATAGACATACCGCTGCCACGCAGCTTAACATACCTGATAAATTACGATACTACTGCTAACTCTAGTCACTCTAGGCACTCTAGGCAATTTAGGCACTTCAAACTCTAAAAAGCAAGTGGGTCGAACCGGCACGACCTTTCAGTCCTTAATGCACCTGACAGAAAGCCCGTCATAATAGCTCATTGAATAATGTGTCATATCGACCCAATTGTAGCTTACCCCCATTGCATCGGACCTTCCGGAATGCCAGAAATAGCCCGAAACTCTGAATCGCTGGAAATGCCTGTAATAGTTATTTCGGAATCCTCCCGGAAGGGCGTTGAAACCCGACTCATTTGTTGCTCCTGTGTTGGGAGAGAGCCAGTTCCTGGTTCCGGTCTCTTTCATACTACCCCCCGCTGTTTCATAACCGAGATTGTTTTTAAGGACATACCACTCATCTGTGGAGGGGACATGCCAGCCAACAGGACAAAGCTTTCCTGAATTTACTGCGTGGAAGTTATATAAAGCCCCGTAATGGTTCAGGCTGAAGAATGCCTCATAATTACCGTACCAGCAGTAACCGGGTGTTTCCAGGTTACTCCAGGCGGTATCCGACTCAACAAGCGGGATCTTCGTTCCGTCATTCAGCCTGGTGGTCCTCAGATTCTCAGCCATCCAGACCTGGGTGCCGATAACCACAGTGTCATATACATTCCCGTCGATGTCTGTAAGTCCTGCCCTTTCAGGATTCTTCTCACAGGCCAGGGTCAATAGCAGTAAAATACCTGTGATCATGAAGACCGGCTTTCCGAATAATGCTTTTTTATATGTTATAAGTCCTGCCATCCTCATCTCATTTACTGCAATCAGTTGTGAAATAATAATTTGGACTTCCTTCTGTCCACAACATGCTTGGGAAAGGTGTTACCCATACGCAAACCATTGTCAGGGATGGCATATG
>Ga0334888_1003708_pt1 | contig 14679 bp, 11 predicted proteins | sample GraSluR1_MG_FD_207227 | JGI IMG/M metagenome (GOLD analysis project Ga0334888, IMG submission 207227) | Sludge microbial communities from methane-producing bioreactor in Wageningen University, Netherlands - Granular Sludge_3_08-R1 | ecosystem: Engineered > Bioreactor > Anaerobic > Unclassified ...
CCCGCCGCCGCATCCCGCAAAATCATCGAACACGGGCTCGCCATCCAGTCCCTTGGTGCCGCCAAAACCATAAGGCGAAACCGGCGCCACCAAAGTGACAGACTTGATTCGCTCTGGCACTTCCAGCATCAGCCGGTAAATGGGTGCAGCACCCAGCGACCATCCCACAAAATGCGCGGCGCCAATTTCCATCTCATCCATCAAGGCAGTCAGATCTTCTGACCAATCACGCACCCCGCGGGTGGCATCCGTCCTCTTGTCTTCCGACCAGCCATAACCGCGCAGATCCGGAGCAATACCGTAGTAGCCCTCTGGCAAAGCCAGCATCAAATCCTGCCAGTACAACGCAGCAGAGAAATTTCCATGAATGAAAATGACAGGTGTGCCTTTTTCCATGCCGCTGACCAACACATGTGTATCCAATCTTTCTGTTTTCACCATACGGGATTCAATACCACTCTTGTATTTCGGCATATCCATTTCAATCCTCCTTTTCTATTTCTGTTACAGTTCAACGCCGGGGAAAATCAGCTTGGGCACGATCCCCAACCGGTTGGCTTCCTCCCGAATCCAGTCACGAAAATCCGGATGGGCAATGCGGATCAAGGCTTCCATACGATCCCGCACACACAGACCGCGCAATTCCGCCACGCCATATTCCGTCACAATCGTATCCACATCCTGGCTGGGCACCGTAACCTCAGAGCCTAATGGCAGGGTGGGTGAAATTGTCGAAATCGTTCCCTTCCGGGCTGTCGAGCGCAAAGCAATGATCCCCCGCCCGCCAGGCGAAAGCTGAGCCCCGCGATGCGTGTCCAATTGTCCGCCAGTCCCGCTAAAATGCCGGCTGCCAATGCTCTGCGAACACACCTGACCATAAATATCGACCTGAATGGCCGTATTGACGCTGACCATCTTGTAATTCTTGCCAATCACATACGGATCATTGGTGATCTTGCCGCGGTGCATTTCCACGGCAATGTTGTGGTTAATGAAATCATACAGGCGCTGCGTGCCCAGGGCAAAAGCCCCGACCATCTTGCCATTCCACAAGGTCTTGCGCCGGTTGGTCACCACGCCCGCTTCGTACAGGTCGACCATTCCGTCCACAAACATCTCAGTATGGATCCCCAGGTCCTTGCGGTCCATCAGGAAAGCCGTGATCGCATTGGGAATACCGCCAATACCAAGCTGGATGGTCGAACCATCTTCAATCAGATCCGCCACATACCCGCCAATCGCTTTTTCCAGCTCGGAGGGCGGGTCCGAGGGCAGCTCAAATAGGGGAACATGGTTCTCAACGATATGATCCACTTCAGACAGGTGGATTTGCGTATCCCCCAGCGTCCAGGGCATATTTTCATTGACTTCCAGCACCACCAGATCTGCCGCTTCGATCAATTCCTTCTCCACAATCAAGCCCAATGAGAGCGACATATACCCGCGCTCATCCGGCGGGGTGGCCGTGCCCCAGTACACATTCACATGGCCTTTGGTCGCCACCAGCTTATCGGTGGCCGCGCGGTGCAGATTGTTAGGAATATAAGAAACCCGTCCCTCGGGATGCAGTTTGCGGTCCCCGCCGCTGTAAAACCAGTTTTCCACAAAGAAATGACCGGCCATCTCGGTTTTGGTTGCATAGTCATAAGAACGCAGCGGCAGGCATACCCACACCTTCACATCTTCCAGTCTGTCTTTATGATTCGCCAGCTCGGTCAACAAACCCGGCGGTTCCGAACCGGCAATCCCGATGCCAATCGTCTGGTGCGACCGCACCAGCGAAACCGCTTCAGGGATCGAGAGCAGCTTCTCTTTAAAAAGCGCTTGATAATCCATCCGTTAATCTCCTAAGGCATGATGAAAGCAGCACCAGCCTGGTTGTATCCCACGCCAGAACCAATAAATGTGACCAGATCCCCTGATTTGACCTTGCCCAGCTTGCGCGCATCGTCAAAAGCCATCGGCAGGCAGGCCGAGCCGGTATATCCCCATTTATCCATCACATAATGCGCCCGCTCTCTGGGAATACCCAGCTCATCGCACACCAGATGGATTGAATTCAAGCGCACCTGAGTAAAAATAGCGGCATCAATATCAGAGAATTCAAAATTGCCATTCTTTGCGAGTTCACGCATTCTTGCGGGCCAGCCTTCGTTGTTGACCTCAGCCGGGAAAGCTGTGATCAGCCGTACCTGCGTCCGCCCGGCCTCCACCGATTCCACAGTGGCCGGTTCATACGTCCCGCCAGAATAAATCCCCCAGTGTTTATGGTACGAACCATCCGCAAAGAACGTCGAAGCCACGAAACCAGGCTTGTCAGATACACCCAGCACCGCAGCCCCCGCGCCATCGCTGTAGAAAAAAGACATCAAATCCGTCTGCCAGTTCGTCAGCCGGGACATCATATATGCACCGATCACCAGAATGTACTTCATCTGATGATTGGTCGCCAGCATACCGGCCGCCTGCACCAGACCGGTCGGGAAAGAAGCACAGGCGCAGCTGATATCAAACGACCCGGCGTTGACTGCCCCCAGTTTATATTGCACCACCACCGAAGTGGCCGGGGTAATATAGTCCGGGCTGTCTGTGCCCACCAGCACCATGTCCAGCTCTTCGGGTTGAATGCCGGCATCTTTCAAAGCATCTCTTCCAGCAGCCACGGCAAGATCGGATGTTGCCCAATCTTCCGGCGCATAGCGCCGCTGCTTAATATTGCTCGATTTTTCAAACTTGCCCACCACTTCAGGCAGCTTCGGGCTGACCTTGCCCATATATTCCTTGAATTCACTGTTCGTAACCACTCGTTCCGGGACGTATCTTCCGGTGCCGAGGATTGTGGCGTATCTGGTCATTCACATCCTCCGTTCTTGGTAAATCGATTCCGTCAAGTTCAATCCATATATGTCAGGAATAAGCACTGCGAAGTTCTACGTTCCCAGGACAATACCGCCGTCCACGCTGATCGTTGCGCCATGCACATAGCTGGCTTCATCGCTCGCCAGCCACAAATACACGTTTGCAATATCCCGCGGCTCACCCAAACGGCCCAGCGGCGTCTTGCTGCGCATCGTATCCAGCACATTTTCCGGCATCTTCTGCACCATTTCGGTCAGCACAAACCCGGGAGCGACCGCATTCACGCGGATATGATATTTGCCCAGCTCACGTGCCCATACCTTGGTCATGCCAATCACGCCGAATTTGGTAGCCGTGTAATTGGTCTGTCCAAAATTACCGTACAGCCCCACCACCGAAGAAGCATTCAGAATCACTCCTGATTTTTGTTTGATCATATACGGAGAAACAGCCTGTGCGCAGTTAAAAACGCCCTTCAGGTTGACCGAAATCACCCTGTCAAAATCGTCTTCCCCCATCTGTCCAACCAGTTCACCCTCTTTAACCTTCACAAAGCGGGCATCGCGGGTGATCCCGGCGTTATTGACCAGCACATCCACGCTGCCATATTTTTCATATACAGCATCTACCCATTTCTGCACGTCTTCGCGGTCGGCCACATTCACCATGTAGAAGCTGGCGTCTCCGCCCAGTTCAGCAGCAACTGCTTCCCCGGCCTCCTGATCCACATCGCAGATCGCGACTTTCGCACCTTCCTCAGCAAAACGCACCGCGGTTGCCTTGCCAATCCCTGCCGCACCGCCCGTAATCAAACACACCTTATCCTTCAAACGCATGGCGTAAGCCTCCATTCAATAGTTTAAAAGCACAATTTCCACATTCTTCCATGAAAACCAACTATACAGTAGCATCTCCCCGTTGCAAGCCAGTTACAAATCAGTTACCAGCGTATCAAAATTCCCAATTTTCCCTCCCGCAGGTTTCGCATTGTCCTCTTTAGGGGGAAGGTATCACCAGGCTCTTACTTGCAAGCCCCTGGCTTCTAACCCCGCCACCTAACTCCACCCTGCGGGAGGGATAGCGGTGGCCTCCCATAAAAAAAAGACCGTCATGTAAAGACGGTCTCTTCATCAATCAATTCATTTTCCCTATAATTTTCCCATCAATTTCTCATAAAGTGACTGGGTCTCGCGGGCTGGCTCAATCCCCAGACCATCACGCAGCACCAGCTCACAACGGCGGTAAGTGTGCATCAACTGTGAACGATTGCGTTTGCTGGCGTACCCTTGCATCATCAGGCGGTACGCCTCCTCCCAGAATCGATCGCGGTGCAGGATCAGCTCGCACACCTCAACCAGCTCTTCCACTTCACCCATCTGTAACAACTTCTGCGCCAAACGTTCCGCCGTTTCCAGATACATGCGGCTCAACCGGCTGCGCGCTTCCATTGACCAGTCACTATACAGACTGTCCGGTAAATAATCCCCCGCATACAAATCCAGCGCCTGTCGTAAAGTAATCACATCATCAGCCGCCGACATTTCCTCAAACAAATCAACATCTACCACCAATTCAGCAGCCGGGTTGAGCGCATACAAATGATCATGCCGGACAATAAAAAATGGCGCCGCCCCGCGTGGACGCGCTGGTTCCAACGCGCGGTTAAGCGCATTCAACGCCACCTTAAAATCCCGGATAGCAGCGTCGGCATCCAGCTCCGGCCACAGCAGATCAACGATCTGCTCGCGCTGCATCCATTTCCCGCGGTGCGTGAGGAACAATTGGAAAAGCTGACGGGCTTTCTCGCGCCGCCAGTCATTTGTCCCCACCATCTCATTACCCCGCCACACTTCAAACAATCCCAGCGCCCGCACGGAAAGAGTCGTACCAGGATGGTATGATAATCCCGAGACGCCTTTGCGCACCAGAAGTTTCTCGATAAACAGCGGCATCAATCCATGCGTATGGGCTTCCATTAACATCGGCAGGGCAGCTTTATCATCTTTCAGGCCCAGATATGTAGGCTGGATCAACAAGTCATCGTAGCCCTCCTGCTTTGCCAGCGGCAGCAGCGTCTCCAGTACAGCCATACAACGATCAACCTCACCAGACCACCAGGCATTCAACGCCGACCACAGCAGAGAAGCCGCCACACCATGCGAATCGCCCACCAGGGTAAAGCCCTCCGTACAGGCCAATAAATGTTCACCTGCCCGGTCAGCTTGCCCGTCCATCGCCAGACTGGCTCCCAACGAGAGTTTTACCAAATAATACAACCATTGGTCGCCCGCCCGCCAGGCAATCTCCATGGCCTGGGCAGCATACTGCCCGGCCAGGACAAGCTGATTGGCATAACCATACACTCTGGCTAATCCCCACAAAGGCTCCACCTGCACGCGGGTCACCTTAAACATCTTCACCTTGGCAATGCCGTTTTTGTAGCAGGCGATTGCCGCTTCACGTTTACTGTTATCCCAGGGCACCAGATCCTGCAATTCATAAGCATGCCCCAAACGGAACAGTCCCACCGCTTCCACAAATGAGGACTCCAACCGCTTACCGATTGCCGCCCCTTCACGGGCATAAGACACGGTCTTTTCCACATCGCCCTGAAAAACACAGATCAAAGACAACAGCATCATCGTTTCCCGATGAAAGCGCTGCGGGCGCGATCCCTGCATCTCACGCTGTTCTTCCTCTACCACTGCTTCCAATAACTGCCTGGCCTGTTTCAGATATCCCGTACGCAGCAAGGCACGTGCTTCAAGGTAAACATCGCCGGGGTCTTCTTCGTTGCGCAGCAGTTTGGCTTCATGATGCAGCGCTGCGGCCTGGCCGGGATGCCCCAGATTTAATTTATTTTCTGCCAGCAGATCCAGCAAAGCCGCAGTTTCAATATGAAACTCCTGTGGTTCCAGCAAACGCAAGGCTTCTTCCAACAGGCTGTCCGCGCGCAGCGGGCGCACCGTATCCAGATAAACCTGCGCTTGCCCGCGCAGGGCATTGCTGCGCCCCAACGCGTCTTCCAGGCGGCCAAAGCGTTCCTCCGCTGCTGTATACCATTCCAGCGCATCATCAAAATCGGATGTCAGGCGGCGCACATCCCCCAGGAAAAGATGTAACTGGGGATGCTGATCCAGCACATCTCCCGGAAGATCCCCGATTCTTTTCAGCAGGGAATCAAAGCGTCCCAACCGTATCAAACCCCTGCCGATCTCTTCCAACAGGCCAGCTGCTTCATCAAACTGTTCCGCCTTCATCAGATGATAAATTGCCTTTTCAGGATAGTTTTCCCGATAATATTCCGCGGCTTTCAGGTGCAGGGCATTCACAACCTCTTTATCCTTGCACAATCGTGCCTTAAGAAAATCATGGAAAAGATGCTGATAGCGGTACACATTTGCCCCGGCCGACACCACGAACAGACCACTGTTTTGTAATTGTTCCAGCATAGCCAGCGATTGAGAAGTTCCCAATACGACATCACATACCCCGGCATCCATTTCAGTCAACACAGAAGATTGCAAAAGGAAATTTTGTACCGCTTCGTTCTGCTGCGCCAGCACTTCGCGGGCCAGATAATCAAATAACGCTTCCAGGGTAGATGGCCGGCGCTCCAATGCCGCCGGGATACTGGCCGCCGCCCCACTCTGCAAACTCTGCCAGATCATTTGCAGGGCAATGGCCCAGCCTTCTGTCTCCACCAGAAGCCGGGCAGCATCTTCATCGGATAGCGCATAACCATAAAATTCATTGAATAATGCCACAATCTCATCCTGAGAGAAAGCCAATTCTTTACGTCCAATCACCAGCAGCTGCCCCTTCACCCGCCATTTCGACAAGGCATCAAAGTGCGGCATCCGCCGTGTAGACAGGACCAGATGCAGGTTAGGCGGGCAATACGCCACCAATCGCTCAACAAACCCATTAATTTCCGTGATCTCCTGTACCAGATGATAATCATCCAGTACCAGAATGGCATCCTCCTGCAAATCCCGCGTCAAAGTATTGATCAATTGCGTCAGCGCATTTTCGGGAACCCTCCCCTGCGAATCATCCAACGCCTGCAAGGCTGCATCACCAAAATCGTGTTTGCCTACATTGAAAGTGGAAAACAGATTAGCAAGGAATAATAATGGGTCACGATCCGCACCACTGATCGTATACCAGTACAGATGGGGAACCTTATCCGCCAGCAGCGAAAGCTCCGTGCTTTTACCATACCCCGTACTGGCTTGCACCACGGTCAACGGATAATCCAGCGCGCTCAAAAACCGCCCGGCAACGCGCGGGCGGCGAAACAAACCGCTGCGTTGGCTGGGTGCTACCAGTTGACTTTGAATGACAAGCTTTCGAATACTCATACTATTGAATTATAGCTCCTCTTGAGAAAATATGCTTTTCCCATAAAATTTTTCGTTACCATGATAAATTTGCCCTGTTATTTAACCTTTTCATCATTTCTCTGGTAAACTAAATAGATAATTTTTCTCTACCTTCACGGAAAAGAAAATGGTTTGGACGGGTGTCCAAACCATCTTTTACAAATATGGAACGCCCAGTCACCAGCAGGCATACAATGCAGGAGTTATCAGTATGGAAAATGGATCATTTCGCACAGTAGACGACCAGGTCATCATGCGCTTGCGCGATCGCATTTGCGACACGCCCGACCGAATGCTCACCAGCGCATTATTTCTGCGCATCATCAAACAATACATCGCTGGTCTATCCAGAAAACAATCGCGGCTGTTGAATATCTTCCCCAACCCGCGCGCCATCACCGATGAGGACATCCATCTGCTGGTTGAAGCACTACGGTATCTGATCAAACTGCCTGTAGACCTGATCCCGCGCATCATCCCGGAAGCCGAAGTCTTCTTTACCGACAAGGAATTATTCTTTGATTTTATCGAGCAATTCTATAATTACTGGCGGCATCTGCACCGTCTGATCATCTGCGATTCAGCCGGCAACAGCTTTGACCAGCGCCCCTATCGCACCTTCAATGGCACCCTCGAGACCCTGATGCACGTCGTGCGCAGCACCTACCGCGATATTCAGGAAAATGTATCCGGCAAACACCCACGCATCTACCGCCAGGTGGCTGCCGGTGCCCAGGTTGGCACCATTGCCCTGCCCAAAAATATTCCTTACCCGGATGCCTACAGGAAATTGAACAACATCTCTGTCATCCGCCAGGTATTGATCTACCCCCCGATGATCTTCGACTCAACCACCAACAAGCGCAAAGGCGTTTTTGAACGTGTTTACCAAAATCCGGTGGGCAATCTGGACATCAACAAAAATGACTGGTTGTGCTACCCCGCCAAGGTTGGACCCTTGTTGATCATGACCTATTTCAACGTCAAACTGTTTGAATTGGGATTCGCATTGAGCAATCTGTTTGAGGTTGCCAATGACGAAGATCTAAAAAAGAAACCCGACGCTATCTATATGTACGGTACGCCGGACACGATGATGCCCATCTCGGACACTTCCGACACGGTCTTTTTTGACGATGAAGAGAATGGCATCCTCACCAGCACCGTTCCGATGCGGGATGAATTCGGCTACTTTGGCTACCTCAAGAAAATGATCCTCACCCTGCATAATATCAAAATCATGAAAATGGGGCGCCTGCCATTCCACGGCGCCATGTTCAACATCACCGTACGGGACAAAGGCTCTTACACCGTGATGATCATCGGCGACTCTGGCGCAGGAAAGTCCGAAAGCCTGGAAGCCTTGCGTACCATCGCCGGCGACGATATCGAAGACCTTACCATCATCGCTGATGATATGGGTTCCATAGAAATCGACCCCGATTCCGGCAAGATTCTCGGTTATGGCACCGAAACCGGCGCCTTCGTGCGCATGGATGACCTCCAGCCCGGCTTCGCCTTCGGCCAGATCGACCGCGCCATCATCATGAACGCCAGCCAGGTCAATGCGCGTGTCGTCTTGCCCATCACCACCTATGACGAAGTCATGCACGGCTATTCAGTCGACTTCGTCCTGTATGCCAACAACTATGAAGCTGTAGATGACCACCACCCCACCCTCGAACGCTTTGACAGCGACACGGCCGCCCTGAATGTCTTCGAGGAAGGCCGCGTAATGAGCAAAGGCACCACTGCCACTTCCGGGATTGTGCACAACTATTTCGCCAATATTTTCGGCCCACCCCAGTACAAAGAAAAGCATCAAGAACTTGCCAAAAAATACTTCAAACAATTCTTTGACCAGGGCCTGTATGTCGGTCAATTCCGCACCCAGCTCGGCATCGCCGGAAAAGAACACAGCGGCCCGGAAGAAGCGGCAAAACATCTACTCAATCTGTTGAAAAATATTTAGCAAATCGTTGTAGGGTGTGGTCGAACACGCTTCGCGCGACCGCACCCATTCTGTTTCTCAAATAATGATGGGGGTTGCCGCGCTGTTTTTCTTTGCGGCTTTGCGTGAGAATAAAGAAGCAGGCACAGGGTGTGATCATTTTACCGGCAGTTCAAATTCAGGAAAATCTGCTTCTGTTCAATCCGTTGATTCTCTTGTATACTGTGTGTAATTCATAACCCGACACCGAGGTTTCTTCAGTGGACGACCCTTATCTATCTAACCTATTAATCAAAAACGAGCGCGTGCTTTTTCACACCCGACAGCACTGGCTCAGTCTTGCTCTGCAAATCCTCCCCGAGATTTTATCAGCCATAGCAATCACCATCCTGGTCTGGATCATCAGGACCAATTGGATGTTTTCACCTGTCGTCCGGTGGGCCTACCTGCTCAATCTCATTCCCCTTGCCAGCCTGCTCAGGGATGTTGCCCGCTGGCGCTATCACCAATACATCATCACCACCCACCGTATCATCCATCTCTCCGGCGTCATCGCCAAATATGTCAGTGATTCCGCGCTGGATAAAGTCAATGACATCAATCTGGAACAAAATTTCTGGGGCCTCATCTTCAATTTCGGCAGTCTGGAAATCCTGACCGCCAGTGAGCTGGGCATGGAACGCTATGTCAACGTCGCTGCGCCGCTTGAATTTAAAAAAGCGCTTCTGGAAGCAAGTAATGGTTAAAAATTTACCCTCTTTTCTACTAAAAAATAACAACCACACATTGGAAAGGAAAGCATTATGGCACAAAGATTTGATCATTGCCGCCTGATAGGCAGCCAGATCACTTATCTCGGGCGCGATGGTCTCTTTGAATCCCGCAGAGATATGAGTTGGAATGAGTTTAGCGCATGGGATTTGCTGGAAAAAGAAGGCTGGGAGCTGGTAACCGTCATTGTCAACGAAGACGGCCACGAAGTCGCCTATTTCAAGCGCCCAACCCAAACCAACCGTTAAAACAAACCGGGCCAGGGAAACCCTGGCCCGGTTTGTTTTCCTCAAAAATCTTTTTATCCCTACTCCTCTTCAGCAAACAAATCCCGCTTCACGAAGGGAGCTTTCAGGAAGCGCATAAAACTCTTCCAGGGAGTCAGCCAGGCAATCTTTGCACCGTGCGTCTCATTCTTCAGCACCTCTTCTGCCAGAAAAGGTGCCACCGTCTCCACCCTGTCCGCCAGAATATTATAGATGCGCTTCTTGCGCTCCCACTTTTCCCCTGATTGTTCTTCCCCAACCAGCAGATCCGTGATCACCATGCCGGGGCTTAAATACCCAATTTTAACAGCGCTGCCTTCAGCGTCCAAAACTGCCGTCTGCGTCAGTTTTGTCACCGCGCTCTTGCTGCTCTCGTAAAATGCCAACCCCTTAACCGCCCGCTTGCCGCTGCCCAGCCCTTCCATATTGTAAATACTTCCGCCGCCCTGCGCCGCCATCCCGCGATAGGCTGTCCTTAACCCGTTGATCGATCCCAGCACATTGACGTCAAACACCTGTTCAACCCTGTCCATATCTACGGACCAGAATGGCAGGGCGTCATGGGTTACCCCGGCATTATTGATCCAGATATCCACGCTGCCAAATTTCGCACAGGCAGCATCCCACAATGCCTGCACCTGATCTGCATGGGCAACATCACAAGCCTGACCAAACACCCGATCAGTTCCATACACACCTGCCAGATCGGTTACGGTTTCGTCCACCGATTGCGCATTGCGTCCGTTAACCACCACAGCACAGCCATGCTTCAAAAATGCCTCTGCCAATCCCCGGCCAATTCCCCGCGTACTTCCCGTTACCACGACAGTTTTCATCTTTCCTCACCATTTAATTAGACATGCCAATGCACCTGTGGTCTGCGCGAGATTAAAACCTGGGCTGCCGCCTGACAATCCGCGAACCAGTACAACCGTTTTGAGCCAGGTTGAACCAATTGGGCCGGGAATTTCCCAACCTCTTCGTCTGCTGCCAGCACATCCTGCAAAACCTGTGCCTTCGCTTCCCCTGAAACCAGAAACAGCACATCTCTGGCTGCGTTCAACACGGGCAGGGTCAATGTCACCCGCCAGGCATCCAGTTTCTCTACATACACCGCTGCTGCCCAGCGCTCCTGCTCATCCAACGCAGTTGTACCTGGGAACAGCGAAGCCGTATGTCCATCACTGCCCATCCCCAACAGGATCAGATCAAAAACCGGCGGGCGGGTTGTGTCCGGCAAGCCAAAACTGGCCTGTAATTCCTTCTCATACTGCCGGGCAGCCTCTTCAGGCGGCAGTTCCGTCAAAAACCGATGAATATTGGCTGCCGGGATAGGCAAATCATCCAGCAGAGCTTCGCGCGCCATTCGGTAATTGCTTTCGGCATCATCCGGCGGCACACAGCGTTCATCTCCCCAGAAGATATGCACCAAATCCCAGTTCAACGCATCCTGCATGCGTGTTACCCGCAGCCGCTGGAAAAGCAGCTTCGGTGTCGTTCCACCGGAAAATGCGACCATGAAACGTCCCCTGTGCAAGATAGCCGCCTGCCCAATCGACAGGAAGTGATGCGCCCCCGCAAAGGCCAACGCTTCACGATCTGGAAATATGCGGAGTTTTGGTTTCATTTATCCCTCCTGCAGGAATTCATTCAGGCCCATTTACAGAAATTCGTCACCACCATCTCTCTGGCGGCTTGCGGCCCCCACGAACCTGGCGCATAGCTTGCCAGTTCGGGGCCTTGTTTATCTTCCCAGCCCCTGACCAATGGATCGATCAGATGCCAGGCCGCTTCGATTTCATCGCTGCGCGCAAACAGGGAAGCATCTCCCCGCAGCGCATCCAGGATCAACCGCTCATAAGCATCCGGTAAAATGCTGTCACCAAAAGAGGAACTGTAATGGAATTCCATATCTACCGAACGCGATTCCTGAGCCGAATCGGGCAGCTTGGCTTCAAAACGCAAATGAATACCTTCATCCGGCTGAATATAAATGGAAAGCATATTCGGAGAAAAGGTACCATTGGTCGCACGGTTAAACATCATATGCGGCGGACATTGAAACTCAATATTGATCTCGCTGCGCTTCTTCTCCAACGCCTTGCCAGACATCAAATAGAACGGCACTCCCTTCCAGCGCCAATTATCGACATACGCCTTGACCATGGCATACGTCGGCGTCCGCGAATCACCGGCTACTCCCTCCGTATCCCGATACCCTTCATACTGTGCCAGCACACTGTCGGAAATCGTTAAAGGACGGATAGACTTCAACACCTTCACCTTTTCGTTGCGCAAAGCCTCCGCTTCAAAAGATGCCGGCGGCTCCATTGCCACCAGAGCCAAAAGCTGCAGCAAATGATTCTGGAAGATGTCTCGCAGCACCCCGGCGTGGTCATAATACCCCGCGCGATGCCCCACATCCACCGTCTCGGCTACAGTGATCTGCACGTTTTGCACATACTGGCGATTCCACACCGGTTCAAAGATCGCATTTGCAAAACGGAAAAAGAGAATATTCTGTGCTGTTTCTTTTCCCAGATAATGATCCATCCGATAGACCTGCTTTTCGTTGAAAACAGCATGCACTGCCTCATTCAGTTCCACCGCGGAATCCAGATCGCGGCCAAACGGTTTCTCGATGATCACATTCCGAAAACCTGTCGTTTCATTCGCCATACCATAGCGCCCCAATGCCGCCACGGCCGGGATATAAAACTTCGGTGCAATTGCCAGATAATACAGCCGGTTGGCTTGTTCCCGTTCTTCCTTTTTTTCTTCTTCTTCCAGATACACAGACAGCCGTTCATAATCCTCCGGCACACTCAGATCGCCGCGGAAATAATGCAGCATCGGCACAAACCGCTGCCAAAGCTGCTCATCAAACGTGTTCGCTGAAAACTCTTTCACCCCTTCAAGCAGCAGCGCACGAAATTTTTCTGTCGTATAGGGTCTTCTGGCAAATCCAATAATGCGCGTCGTCTCCCACAGACGTTCTTTGCGATATAAATTATACAGCGCAGGGATTAATTTGCGGTGCGTCAAATCACCTGAAGCGCCAAAAATAACAATCGTGGAACATTTCGAAATTCCCACATTCGTGGGTTTATTTTCTTCCGGCATACAATCCCTCCAATAAACATCCGCTTTTACTCGCTCTACCGAGACCCCCGCCGGGAAAGCACAAAATCTATCCCTCAAACCAATGATCCTATTATACTATCTGACAACACCAGCTATCATTGGTTTACAATTGCAGAACAGCTTTCGGTTTTCTGTCCTGCTTTACCGCAAATACCTCTATTCAATCTTCACAAAGAAAGGATGTTTCCCATGCAGCGAATCGCGATCCCCGTTGATAAATTCCAATCGCAGAACTATACTCTCTTCTCGGAAAAATGGTTCCTCCTTACCGGCGGAGACTATCAAAAGCATCACTTCAACACCATGACCATCGAATGGGGTTCTATCGGAAAAATCTGGCGGCAGCCGCTTGTCCAGGTTTTTGTGCGTCCCTCCCGTTATACCTATCAATTCATGGAACAATACCACACCTTTACCCTGAGCAGCTTCCCCAGGCAATACAAAGACGCCCTCCTGCTGCTTGGCACCAAGTCTGGCCGCGATGGGGACAAGATCGCTGAGGCCGGCCTCACCCCTGAAGCTGCCAGCCGGGTCGCCGCACCGGTATTTGCCCAAGCAGAACTCACCATTGAGTGTGTAAAAATCTACTGGGATGACATCGTACCCGCCCAAATGGTCGACGAAGAAGCATTCAATCGCTACGGGAATCTTCCTGACCCCCACCGCGTCTACTTCGGCAAAATCGTTGCCATTTACGGGACGCACCAATACCAATCCGCCACTTAACCCGATTTCAGCCTCACCAGCCTCAAACGCGTTACAATAGAGTTAACCTTAATTCAATGATCGTTTCACGTTCGCAGAGTTCCTGCCATGTATCCAAAAAATCCGGATGACAAACCCCTTCTCGAGGTATGGCCCGAATCCATTGATTTTGGCAGTTTTCATCCCAACGCCCCCCTCACCGAACAACCGGCTATCGAAATCACCATCACCAACGCGGGCACTGGCATCCTGCAAGGCCGGCTGGTGCCTGCGGTCAGCTGGCTGATTCCCCATCCCATCGCTTTCGTGTGTAAAGCGGGTGAAACCAGCCGTCACCGCATTCACCTTAGCACCGGCGCGCCAACAGATTCCTATCGCCAGGCATACAGCTTTGAAGAAAGCTTGCTGGTTACCAGCAATGGCGGCGAACACTGGTTTTCATGTGCTTATCAAAAATCTGCGCAAAATATCATCCCCAATCGTTCCAACCTGCCCTGGTTGCTGATCCCGTCCATCCTGTTTGCAATCGCCGCGTTAATCTTCTTTTTTGCAATCCGTTCACCAGGTAACGACACCCTCGCTGACCTGCAAGCCAGAG
>Ga0334888_1003712_pt1 | contig 14674 bp, 13 predicted proteins | sample GraSluR1_MG_FD_207227 | JGI IMG/M metagenome (GOLD analysis project Ga0334888, IMG submission 207227) | Sludge microbial communities from methane-producing bioreactor in Wageningen University, Netherlands - Granular Sludge_3_08-R1 | ecosystem: Engineered > Bioreactor > Anaerobic > Unclassified ...
ATCATCGAGGCGGGAATCGTGAGCGCGGGGCTGGTCGGCTTCTGGACACGTCTCGTCCACGGCCTCGTCATCCTTCTCTCCGTCTCGGTCTACGCGCTGCTCGCGCGCAGGAGGGCGAGGTAGCGAAAAAAATGCGACCGGTAGATTCTCCATTGCCGTATAATCTTCTTTCGGTTATAATTTTTATTATAATAACGGCAAATGCGGCGCCCTATCATCTCCTCTCGCCGCCTGCTTCCTGAAAGGGGTTTCCGTTTCATGGCAACGCTTCGTTCATCCCGTGCCCTGCTCGACCACATCTCCGAAGAGTCGCTCGCCGCGCCCGTGCGCGTGAAGGAGGCGAAGGAGCGGGGCGTTCCCGTGGTGGGGACCTTCTGCGTCTTCACCCCTTGGGAGCTTGTCCGCGCCATAGGGGGAATCTCCGTCTCGCTGTGCAGCACCAGCGAAAAGCCGATCGCCGCAGCCGAGGCGCACCTGCCGCGCAACCTCTGTCCGCTCATCAAGTCGAGCTACGGCTTCGCCCTCACCGACACCTGCCCGTACTTCCACTTCTGCGACATCGTCATCGGCGAGACCACCTGCGACGGCAAGAAGAAGATGTACGAGTACCTGAACCGCCTCCGCCCCGTCCACGTGATGCAGCTCCCCCAGACGACGGAGGGGGAGACGGCCCGCGCGCTCTGGCGGGCGGAGACGGAGCGCCTGAAAAGCGTCCTCGAATCGTTCTACGGAAGGACGATCACCGACGATGCGCTCCGCGAGGCGATCCGGCGCAAGAACCGCGAACGGCGCGTCCTCAACCGCTTCTTCGCCCTCGCGCGGCTTGATCCGTCCCCGCTGACGGGGCTCGAAATCCTCGCCGTCTCGGACTATCTGAAGTACTCAATGGCGTCGGAGGAGGCGCTCGGCGTCGCGGAGGAGCTGACGGCGATGATCGAAGAGGAGCGGCGGCTCGGAAAGCGGCGCGAAACGGCGGGACGCAAACGCATCCTGATCACAGGCTGTCCGCTGGGGAAGAGCCTGCACAAAGTGATTCGCGCGGTGGAGGAACAGGGGGGCGGCATGGTCGTCGCCTTCGAGAACTGCGGCAACCTGAAGAGCAGTTCCGATCTTGTGGACGAATCCCGACCGCCGATGGAGGCGATCGCCGACCGCTATCTGCACATTCCATGTTCGTGCATGAGCCCCAACCCCCGGCGGCTGGAGTTCCTCTCCCGCTTCTGCGGGGAGTACGCCGTCGACGGCGTGGTGGATGTGATTCTGCAGGCGTGCCACACCTACTCGGTGGAGAGCTTCTCGGTGCGCGAGCACCTGAAGGCGCTCGGAATTCCGTATATCGCGGTGGAGAGCGACTATTCGCAGGGGGACGAGGGGCAGCTCTCGACCCGTATGAACGCATTTTTGGAGATGATATGAGATGACGACGATCACAGCGGGCGTGGACATCGGTTCGACGGGCGTGAAAGCCGTCCTCTTCGACGGCTCCATCTTGGCGCGCTCCGTTCTTCCCACGGGGTGGAGCCCCGCCGAGACGGGAGAGCGGGCGCTCGCCGACCTTCTCTTGGAGCGGGGGCTGCGGAGAACGGACCTCGCGCGCGTCACGGCGACGGGGTACGGCAGGAAGATATTCCGCGAGGCCGACGACATTATCACGGAGATCACGTGCCACGCGGCGGGGGCCTTCTTTCTGGAGCCGGAGGCGCGGTCGGTGCTCGACCTCGGCGGTCAGGACAGCAAGGCCATCGCGCTGGGCGGCGACGGGAGCGTCGTCGACTTTCTGATGAACGACAAGTGCGCCGCCGGGACGGGGCGTTTCCTCTCGATGACCGCGAATCTGCTGGAGGTCGACCTCCGCTGGTTCGACGCCCTCGGCGAGGGCGAGACGCACCCTATTTCGAGCATGTGCGCCGTCTTCGCGGAGTCGGAGATGGTCGGACTGCTTGCCTCCGGAGTGGCGAAGGAGGCGCTGGCGCGGGGCGTGCTGGACTCCATCGCGTCGCGGTCGGCGGGAATGCTGCAGCGCGTCGCCGCGCGCGGCCCGGTGCTGTTCACGGGAGGGCTCGCGCGGTGCGCGCCGCTGCTGCGGATGCTCGAACGGAAGACCGGGCTGGAGTTCCGCTCGTCCGAACACTCCCAGACGGCCGGAGCGCTCGGCGCGGCGGTGCTGGGCGCGATGAAGGCGCGCGTCCGGAGAGCAACCGTCGTATAACGTGCGTTTCCCCGGCGCCGACGTTTCTTGTCGTTTTTCTCCCGCGCCGCCAACGAAGAACGCGCGTCGACCGCCCGCCTGAGCAACCTCTCCTGATACCCGATTTCGAGCCTCTGCCCGGGGATTCGCTTCCTTACTCCCTCAGTATCGTCGCGCTCTCCCTTTCGAACGAGATCCGGACGCGCTCGCCCGTCCTCCATGCGTCGCCGGATCTTCCGGGAACGTCCGCCTCGACGGTGCGGCCCCCGGTGTCGACGAACCAGGTGACGACCGCGCCCTTGAACTGACGGTCGAAGACGACGCCCTCGATCCCCTCGCCGCCGCTCGAAAGACGGATGTCCTCCGGGTGGACGGCGACTCTGCTTCCGTCCTCCAGGACCAGGATATTGCTCCTGCCGATGAAGTCCGCGACGAAGCCGTTCGCCGCCGCGCCGTAGACCTCCTGCGGGGCGCCGGTCTGGACGATGCGTCCCCCCTCCATCACGGCCACCCTGTCCGAGAGCGCGAGCGCCTCCTCCTGATCGTGCGTGACGTAGAGCGCGGTGATGCCGAACTCCCGCTGCAAACGCCGGATCTCGCCCCGCATCCGCACGCGGAGCTTCGCGTCCAGGTTGCTCAACGGCTCGTCGAGGAGCAGCACCTTCGGGCGGACGATCAACGCCCGCGCGAGGGCTACCCGCTGCTGTTCGCCGCCGCTGAGCTGGTCGATCGTCTTGCCTCCGGCCCCCGGAAGGCCGACCTTCTCAAGCATCGCCCTCCCCGCCGAGAGCGCCTCTTCACGGGGAATCTTGCGGAACTTCAGGCCGTAGATCACGTTCCTCAGCACGGTCATGTGCGGGAAGAGCGCGTAGCTCTGGAAGACGGTCGCCGTAGGGCGCCGCTCCGGCGGAAGCGCGGTGATATCCTCCCCGTCGAGGACGATCCGCCCGCCGTCGGGCCGGAGAAAGCCTCCAACCATCCGCAGCGTCGTCGTCTTGCCGCATCCGCTCGGCCCCAAAAGCGAGAGCATCTCCCCGCGTTCAATATCGAGAGAGAGCTCCCGTACCGCCTCCGTAGCTTCGAATTTTTTATCGAGCCGCTCCAACCGAAGATACATACTCCGCCTCCGATCCTTTTGTTCTCCTCTTCAGGAGGAGCCACGAAAACGTCACGTTCACCGTCATGGCGACCAGGATGATCACCGACGCCATCACCGAACTCGCGCCGATGTCGCCGCTCTGGATGGCGTCGAACATCTCCGCGGTGAGCACCTTCGTGTACGGCGTGATGAGGAAGATGATGCCGCCGATGGTGGTCATGGTGAACGTGAAGGTGTTGATGAAGCTCACCAGGAACGCCGGCGCGAGCAGCGGCCCGATCACGTCCCGCAGCACGGCGAGGCTTCCTCCCCCCTGGTCGCGGACGGCGTCCTCGAGCTCCGGGTTGATCTGCCCCAGCACGGAGACGCCGCTCTTGATCCCGAGTGAAAGCTGCCGGTAGACGCAGTTCGCGACGATGAGAAACCCCGTCCCCAGGAACGCCTCGGGCAGCCGGTTGAACGCCAGAAGGTAGGCGATGCCGAAGAACGGCCCCGGCAGAATGAAGGGGAGATCCGCGATGAAATCGACGGCCCGGCTGAACAGCGTGGCGCGCCTCCCGAGAAAGCGCGCCAGGACGACGCCCATCGCGCCCGTGATCAGGGCGGCGGCGAAGGCGTAGCGGACGCTCCGGAGCAGGCTGTCGAGCTTGGTGAGCTGAAGCGTCTTCAAATGATGGAGCGTGAAGGAAAAATCGACGCCCCACGTCCTGACGAAGGCGCCGCAGAAGATTGCGCCGTACTTCATGGCCTCGAAGAGGACGAAGCTCCAGACGACCGCGAAGACGAACCATCGCACCGCGCCGGGCAGCGAGCGTTCCTCTCCGGAGGCGACCGATTTGGAGGAGAAGAGGGGCGCCCCGGCCATCAGCTTCCGGTAGACCAGAAAGACGAAAAAGGCGGGGACGACGAGGAGCGTGGAGATGGCGGCGGCCTTCGGAAGGTCGAAGGAGCCCATCGCGGTCATGTACGCCTGCGTCGCGAGCACGTTGTAGTTGCCGCCGATGAACATCGGCGTGCCGAAGTCGGAGAGCGAGCGGATGAAGACGATCAGCGCCGCCGTGACGATGCCCAGGCGGGCCAGCGGAAGCGTGACGCGGAGCAGCGTTTCCCACCTTCCCGCGCCCAGGTCGAACGAGGCCTGTTCAAGACTTCTGTCGATGCCGCGGAGCACCGCCATGATCAGGAACGCGGCGACGGCGGCCAGCCCGACGGACTCCATCAGGACGATGCCGTGCGCTCCGTACGGGTTCCAGCGAAGCCCCAGAAGCCGCCAGGTCACGAGCCCTCTCCGTCCGAAGAGCATAATGTACGAGAGGGAGGAGACGAAGGGCGGGGCGATCAGCGTCAGCAGGAGCACCCCCAGCACAGCCCGCTTCCCCCGGAATGAGGTGCGCGTCACGTAGAGGGCGCAGCAGAGGCCGATCGACACCGCAACGACGGTCGTCCACCATCCGATGAAGAGGCTGTTTTTCAGCAGCGTCCGATTGCCCGTCAGCAGATCGCGGTAGCGCTCCAGGCTGAACGCGCCGTCGACCAGGACGCTCTCCTTCAGAATGGCGACCGTCGGCCAGAGGATAAAAACAAGTACGCCCCCCGCCAGGAGGGCGTACAGAACGGAGGAGGCGTCCGGGAGGAACGCCCCCTTCGAATGTGCGCTACTGCTCTGCTTTAGTGCCAAATTCCTGCTGCCACCTGTCGAGAATCCCCTTGCGCATCTCTCCGATCAGGACAGGGTCCGGCACGACGATCTTCGCGTTCTTCAGCCCTTGCAGATACTCGGGGACCTCGGCGTCGGGGCGCGTTCCCACCTTCGCCGTGTACGCCATCTGCACCTCCTGCCCGCGCTTCGAGAGGCACCAGTCGACGAAGGCCTTCGCGGCCTCCATGTCCTTGGCCCCTTTCATCAGAGCGACCGGCGAGATGGCGCCCGGGACGCCCTCTTCGGGGAAGACGGAGACGACGGGATACCCCTGCGCGACGAGCTGCACGCCGACGTCGTACGGGTCGATCCCGATGGCTACTTCGCCCATCGCGGCCTTATTGGGGGGCGCCGCGCCGCGCTTCGTGTAGAAGGGGATGTTCTCGTGCATCTTCCGGAGAAGGTCCCACCCCGCCTCTTCGCCGAAGAGCCGGATCAGGTGGAAGACGACGGCGTAGTTGGTCCCGGAAATAGTCGGGTTGCTCATCATGAGCTCGTCCTTGTACTCCGGCTTGCCGAGGTCGAGCCAGGTTTTGGGCAGCGGCAGGTTCTTCTCCTTCAGCACGTCGGTGTTCACGATCAGGTCGACGGCCACGAGCGAAAGCCCGGTCCAGTATCCTTCGGGTGACTTGTACTCATCCGGGATCAGTTCGGCCTCGGGGGAGCGGTACGGTTCGAGGAAACCTTCCTCGCCCGCCGCGATGTAGCTGTCCACGCCGCCGCCGAACCACGCGTCGGCCAGGTTCTTCCCGCCGGAAGCCCGCAGCCGGGAGAGCACCTCTCCCGACGATATTTCGAGGTAGTGCACCTCGATGCCGGTGTCCTTCGTGAATTCGGCGAACGTCTCGTCCTTGCCCGTCGCGGCGGTGAAGATGCTGATGCTCCGCCCCGCCAGGGGCTTGTCCGCCTCGGCGAACGCCGCCGTCCCGACCGAAACGGCGAGCGCGACCAGTACGACAAGCGTCATGATTTTTCTCATACGTAATCCTCTCCTTGCTCGTATTGTGATTAAAGTTATCACAAATATGAATGCTACAGGAAAAGCGCAGGGGTGTCAATCTCGGTTGTAGCCAGATGCGAGGAAGAGGGGGAGAGTATGTTTTGATGGTAGGTCCGGAAGGAAAAAGACGCGACGAGGACGCCTCCTCTTGGTTTCGCAGCGTCCCCGGATATAAGTTCGAGAGGAACGAACGTCAAGCCGGACGTTCATCCCCCTGTTCCCGGGCACTCTCTGAATCTAAGTATCCCGCAGGATACACCACCTCGGAAAGGGCATGGCGCTTCTGCTTCTCCCGATACATTCGCTGATCCGCCATATGAAAAAGATCGCCCGCTTTCGTCCCGTCCTGGGGGAAAAGGGCGCTTCCGATGCTGATGCGCAGACGGAGCTTTCTGCCGTCGCCGAGCGGATGCTCACGCTCAACCTTGCGGCGGATTTTGTCCTGGAAATCTTCTACGCTCTTCCGGTCAGCCGCTCCCCGGTCCAGCAAAACGAACTCGTCGCCGCCGAACCTGAAGCCCGTCTGCCCGGCTCCTATAGTTTCCCCAAGGGCCTCGGCCGTCAGGATCAGCGCCCTGTCTCCAAGCGCATGTCCGTAGGTGTCGTTGAGCCGTTTCAATCCGTTGAGGTCGACAAGCACTATGGCGAACGGGCGCTTGGCGCCGTTCTTCCGCGAAAAGAGCATATCGAGATTTCTGTCGAAGTTTCTTCGGTTCGGGAGATTCGTCAGCGAGTCGTAATCCGCCATCCGCAGAATGTACCGCCGTGTTCTGAGCATGACCGCCATGCTGGCTCCGAAGCTCCAGGTCGTCAGCATCCACAGAATCGCGGCGAAGTAGACCAGGCGCGAAGAAGCGTGAATCTGCTCGCCGACGATTCCGGCAAAGGCGAGCGACCACCGGTAGGACAGAGCCGTACCCAGCAGCAGACAGCCCGTAGCGCTTATCCCGTGGACGACATGTTCCAATCCTCGCGTCCCCTTCACCATAAAGAACGCCGACAAGAAGAGCATGACCACCATGAACCCGTCGTTCAGAAGCGACCTCAGGCCCGCATGGTTTCCTGCAACATACGATGTGGCCGCGAAGAGCAGAAAGAGGAGCGGAAGAAGGCGTTTCCGGACATTTTCTCCCCGGACGTCCCGGAAGCGTAGAATTCCCTCAAGACCCAGAAGCAGTGCGAGCGGGAAGGCCATAGAAGCAAAAAACACGAAAGGACCGAGAAATCTCAAAAAAGGGCGGGCAGGAACGGCAACGCTTATGCAGAAGCAGGCGCCGGCCCAGAAGGCAGGCCCTTTATCGGCCCCGTGATTCGCTTTATAATCGACGTGGGGGCGGAGCGGCCGCTTGTCGTGGAAGAGAGCGCCGCATCCGCGCGCACCGCTTCCCCCGGAGAGCGCGTCTCGCTGCGCTTCTCCCCGGAGGACCTCCGGCTGTTCGGAAACACATCTCCGGAAGCCGCCCCGATGAAAAAGGAGGCTACGCCATGAAATTTCCGCCGCACCACACGTTCGCCCTCTCCGCAAAGGCCGCGGACCCCGAGAGCCGCTACCCCTGGGCGCTGAAGCACGGCTTCGCGCTGGAGTACACTCCCGACCCGGAGCAGCTGGAGCTTCTGCCGGCGCACACGGCCGAATTCCGCCGCCGCAACGTCCCGGTGCGCTACCATACGCGCTACTTCGGCCTCGAATTCGGCGACGCGCGCGCCGAGTACGCGGAAGCCGCCTTCGACGCGCACCGCCGCACGCTCGACGCGATGGCCCAAGTCGGCGGCGAGGTGCTCACAGTCCACGCCGGACTCTCCAAGGGAGTGACGCTGAACTCCGACACGGTTGCGCGGAACCTGCGGCGTCTCGCCGACCACGGAAGATCGCTCGGCGTTACCGTCAGCCTGGAAAATCTGCGCTCGGGCCCCGCGAGCGATCCGGAGAACATCCTCCGCTGGGCCTCCTCCGCCGATACCGCAATCACCATGGACCTGGGGCACGTCGTCTCCTCCGAACAGGTGAAGTCGGGCGAGCTGAAGGGGGAGGAGGTCGCCCGCGCCTTCCTGCCGCGCCTGCTGGAGGTGCACTTCTACGGCAGGGAAGAGGGGCGGCACTTCCCGTTGGAGAGCATGAAGAGCGTCGAACACATCGTGGAGGTCGTGCTGGAGTCGTCGTGCCGCTGGTGGACCGTCGAGCTGGACAACACCGCCGAAGCGCTGGCGACAAAATCGCTGCTGGAAGAGTATCTGCGGGAAAAAGGTCTCCTGCCCGCCTGACGCGGCTGCCTCGACGGACAACAAAACGGCGCTCTCCGGAGTTTTCTCCGAAGAGCGCCGCATGTTTTTCTCACGCTGAACTACTTCGCGAGGACGACGCAGAAACCGTCTTCGCGCTCCTCTTTCTCCACCTTCCAGCCGCGGCTTCCGCCGAAGCGGGCGACGTTCTCACGCGACGTCACGGTGTCCACGAGCACCTCCACGCGCCCGCCGGAGAGCTTCTCCAGCGCTTTCTTCGTCTCGAGGACGGGCTGCGGGCACGACAGTCCGCGGGCGTCGACGATCACAGTATCGGCCATTTTCACATTCCTCCTCGTCAATCCATCTTGATGCGGAACAGGAAACCGACGGCCAGGCAGAAGACCATGCCGATCACCGTCGCCGTCATTCCGTACGCCGTCACGCCCGCGGGCGAACTCGCAAGCGAGAAGTTATGCGCGAACCCCGCGCCGACGAGCATTCCGAGTACGAAGATCGCCGAGTCGCCGTCGCCCTCGCCGGACATGATGAACTGCCTTCCGGGGCAGCCTCCGGCGAGCGTGAAGGCCAGTCCGGAGAGGACCATGCCGAGGAAGTTCCACAGCTGGTTGGTGTGCGCCACCGGCTGGCTTTCAAAACCGGGCTTGAACATCCCGAGCGCGTAGTTCAGCGCGAAGGCGACGACGACGAACGCGGCCACGCCGTTGAAGAGATGGGCGTCCTTCACCATGATCAGGTCGCGGATCGCGCCCACGGTGCAGAAGCGGCTCTTCTGCGCCATCCATCCGATGAGCAGCCCCGCCGCGAGGGAGATCGCGACCGGCGCCACGGCTGCGCCCGGCCCGGATTTGGAGAAAAAGACCGGTCCGGTTCCTTCGGGGCCGAAGAGCGGCCTGAAAAAGAGAAGGGCAAGCAGCGCGAGCGCGGCGAGCGGCATGACGACCCCCGCCCACTTGGGCGACTTCTCCGCCTTACCGAGGCTGAATCCCTGCCACAGGAAGACGATGCCGATGCCGATGCCGACGATCAGTCCGCCGATGCCCGCGAGCGCGTTCCAGTCGCCGCCCGCGAGACGGGCGTACGCTCTCCACGGGCAGCCGAGAAAGATCAGCGCCCCGATCATCGCGAAGAAGCCGAGGAAGAAGCGGACGACGGGGGAGGAGCCGGAACGCGGACGGTACTCCTTCGCCAGGAATGCGGCGAGGAACGAACCCAGAATGAAGCCGGGGATCTCGGGACGGAGGTACTGCACCACGCCCGCCCTGTGCAGTCCGAGGGCCCCCGCGATATCGCGCGTGAAGCACGCAACGCAGATGCCCATATTGCCGGGGTTGCCGAAGTAGACCAGCAGCGCCGCAAGCGCGCCCACGACGCCCCCGGTGATCGCCGGGCCGAAGCGGGACATGAGAAGATTGTTGAAACCCTTCATGAAGAACACTCACCCTTTCGAATCAAATACGGAATAAAAATAATTCCTCTTGGTGAGATTATAATTCGTATTCCAGAATATCGCAAGGAGGTTTTTTGCCCCCGGCAGGCGCAGGATGCTTTCCCTGTTCCTCAAAAAAACCTTCTGCGGGCACACAAGTTCCGCGGGCTTTTCCACGAACAGACCTCGGGATCTCTTTACCAGCGTCTCTCCGCGTCCACGAGATTCCTCCGGCAAATTCCATTGTTCCTGCTGCGTCCGCCGAAGGACGCACTCTCTTTTTGAAATGCTCGGGGTTGCAAATCGGCGGGGGAGGTTTATAGTAATGAGAACAGATATCAACAAGCTGGCCGTACGGCCGGAATTTCGACCCGAGGAGGCGTTTTCATGAGCAGCGACATCGTCCGGATAGGTATTTTCATCTGCAACCGCTACCACACGTGCGCGGGGGGAAAGTGCCTGCGCTCCATGCGCAACAGAGAGGGTGCGTTCAGTATCTATAAGGACAGAGAGGTAGAACTCGTCGGCTACACCACCTGCGACGGCTGTCCCGGCGGCAACATCGAGTACGCCCCCGCCGAGATGAAGAAGAACGGCGCGACGGTGATCCACCTCGCCACGGGCATGGTTGTGGGCTACCCGCCCTGTCCCCGGATCGACTACTTCCGCCGCTATATCAACACGGCATTCGATCTTCCGGTGGTTGTGGGCACGCACCCGATCCCGGAGAAGTACTTCGTCATCCACGAGGCGCTGGGAACGTGGAACTCCCCGATGTGGCAGGAGCTGATCGCCCCGACGCTCGCCACCCCGGAGATCCGCCTGGCGTACAACTAGAGGCCGGGCGAAACGATTTCATCACAAAAAAGCGGGAGGATCACGCCTTTTCGAAGGGCGATCCTCCCGCTCTTTTCATTTTTGGCGCGCTTGCGCCGCGCCGACTACTTGCCCGCCATCATCGCGGCGACGTCTTCCTCCACGGTTCCGATGGGCTTGATGTCGAAATTCTTCACCAGCACTCCCGCGACGTTGGGCGAGAGGAATCCGGGAAGGGTGGGCCCGAGGCGGATGCCCTTCACGCCGAGCGAGAGGAGGGCCAGAAGGACCGCGACCGCCTTCTGCTCGTACCAGGCGATGTCGTAGGAGATGGGCAGCTTGTTGATGTCGTCGAGGCCGAACGCCTCCTTCAGCTTCAGGGCGATCACGGCCAGCGAGTATGAGTCGTTGCACTGTCCGGCGTCGAGCACCCTGGGGATTCCGCCGATGTCGCCGAGGTCGAGCTTGTTGTAGCGGTACTTGGCGCAGCCCGCGGTGAGAATGACGGTATCCTTCGGAAGGTTCTTCGCCACGTCGGTGTAGTAGTCGCGGGACTTGAAGCGGCCGTCGCACCCCGCCATGACGACGAAGCGTTTGATCGCGCCGGACTTCACGGCCGCGACGACCTTGTCGGCGAGCGCCATGACCTGGTTGTGCGCAAATCCGCCGACGAGCTTGCCCGTCTCGATCTCTTTGGGCGCGGCGCACTTCTTCGCCATCTCGATCATCGCGGAGAAGTCCTTCGCGCCGCCCTTCTGCCTGTCCGGAATGTGCTTCGCGCCGGGGTAGCTGGCGACGCCTGTGGTGAACAGCCTGTCGAGGTAGGTGTTTTCCTTCTTCAGCGGAACCAGGCAGTTGGTGGTAAGGAAGACGGGTCCGTTGAAGGACTCGAACTCCTCGTTCTGATGCCACCAGGAGCCGCCGTAGTTCCCCACGAAGTGCTCGTACTTCTTGAACGCGGGGTAGTAGTTCGCGGGCAGCATCTCGCCGTGGGTGTACACGTCCACGCCGGTACCCTCGGTCTGCTTCAGAAGCTCTTCCATATCCTTCAGGTCGTGGCCGGAGATGAGGATTCCCGGGTTGTTCCTGACGCCGAGATTGACTTCGGTGATCTCCGGGTTGCCGTAGGTGCTCGTATTCGCCTCGTCGAGAAGCGCCATCGTGGTGACGGCGGTCTCGCCGATCTTCATGACCATGCCGACCATCTCGTCGGTGGAGAGGTCCTTCGTGGTGGAAGCAAGCCCTTCCATGAGCGCCGAATAGATCTCGTCCTTCTCGAAGCCGAGGACCTCGGCGTGCTCGGCGTAGGCCGCGACGCCCTTGCCGCCGATGATGACGAGTTCCCGCAGCGAGCGGACGTCTTCGTTCTGCGCGGCGGTGACGCGAACCTCGGCGGACATGGCTTTCGCGAGGATCTCTTCCTTGCTCTCGGCCTTCCACGTTGCGCAATCGGGAAGGTTTCCGGCGGCGCCGGCCTTCTGCGCGACCGCGTCCTTGACCTTCAGCCCCTTGCGGATCCACTCAATGATGGAGTCGTCGTCCCACGCCGCATTGGTGATGGTGACGAAAAGCGCGCGAATGATGAAACGGCCGGCCTCTCTGTCCACCGTCCCCTGCTGCTTCAGCTTTTCGCCGTATACGGCGATGCCCTTACAGACATAGATGAGAAGGTCCTGAAGATTGGCGGTGCCCTCCGGCTTTCCGCAGACTCCCTTTACTGTGCACCCCTGATTCTTCGCTGTCTCCTGACACTGAAAACAATACATGCCGGCGCTTCCTCCTTTGTGAATTTGATTTTTTCGAAACATGCCGAGTACCCGTTGATACGTCTCCGATAGTGCGCTCATGGCTGTCTCCTGGAGAACCTGATGGTCTCCTTGTCCAGTATATCACCACGAATACCTATCGTCACAATTTTCAGCGATATGTTCCGCTCCGAGGCCTCGCATGCCGCCTCCAGAATGCGCGTCATCCCGCCGCAGCAGGGGACTTCCATACGCACCACAGTGATCGCGGGCGTTTCGTTGTATGAGATAATCCGCGTGAGCTTTTCGACGTAGCTCTGCGCGTCGTCGAGCTTGGGGCAGCCGATGAGGCAGACCTTATCGCCCCCGGCGAGAAAGGTTCTGTGGAAGTCCGGGAAGGCGAACGGAACGCAGTCGGCGCCGATCACAAGTTCCGCCTTGTGCAGCCAGGGCGCGGTCTCCGGCACGAGGCGTATCTGCACCGGCCAGTTCACAAGCTCCGACTGCAGAGGCGCGGGTGCCGCTTCGGGGCGCGCCTGCAGAGTCGCGGACGGCGCGGCGCGCAGATCGCGGGCCGCCGAACCGGGGCAGCCGCAGGGAAGAGGATCGGCGGAGCTTTTGCCCGCGGCCTTCGCCGCCATGTGGCGCTTCACAGCCTCTTCGTCGTACGCCGCGGCCTCTCTCATTTCGAAGCTGATGGCGCCCTGCGGACACTCGCCGATGCAGTCGCCCAGCCCGTCGCAGTACGTTTCGCTCACCAGTTTCGCCTTGCCGTCGATGATCCGGATTGCGCCCTCGTGGCAGGCCTCGGCGCAGATGCCGCAGCCGTCGCACTTCTCCTCGTCTATCTTGATGATCTTTCTCATAATCGTGTTCATTCCGCTTCTCCCCTCCGCAAATCTCCAAGCGTTGTGTTCTTCAGGTAGTCGACGAACTCTCTCGTTAAATTTCTAAGCAGCGAACCGAAGATGCACCGTCCGAACGGGCACTGCTGCTTGTGGAGCAGGCAGTAGTCTCCCTTTGGAACTCCCTCGATTGCGATGTAGATATCGAAGAGGGTGATCTCGTCCGGCCGTTTCGCCAGCTCGAAACCGCCCTTCGGCCCGCGCGTGGAGCCTACCAGCCCTTCGCGCACCAGCCTCTGGAAGACCTTGGCGAGGTGGGCTTCCGAGACGTTCACCGCCTCGGCCATCTCTTTCGCGCTCTTTCTCTCCCCCGAAGCAAGCAGTCCCATTCCGTGAAAAGCCAGGGACACCGCCTCGGACACAGCAACCACCTCGCTCATGGCCTCGACTCCCTTTCTCATTTCTGGTATTATGGTACTGTAATTCCTGAATATGTCAAGAGGGGATTTCGAAAAGTTTTCGAAGAAGATGTGAAAGAAGGAGTACGGCGGCTGAGGATGAAAACGCCCGCCCGGCGGTATCGGCCGGGCGGGCGCTGGAAAGCGGCGCCGTTCAGAAGAGAAGCGGGGCCGCGTGCATGTCCGTTACACGTTGGCGACGTCGGACTCCTTGATGAAGAGCGACGTGATGATGAATCCGCCGACGTAGGAGATCAGGATGCCGACGAAGTAGTTCATGATGCTGCCCGGCTGCATCAGCGGAAGCGCGACCAGCCCGGACGGCCCCCAGGAGGTGGCCATGACGCCCGTCGCCATGACGTACGCGCCGCCGAAACCCGCGCCCAGTCCGGCGGTGATGAACGGCTTGCCCAGAGGGAGTGTGACGCCGTAGATCAAGGGCTCGCCGATGCCGAGCACGCCCGCGGGGAGCGCGCCCGCGATAACGCTCTGGATACGCGTGTTCTTCACTTTCCGTGCTTTCAGCCAGATGGCGACCGCCGCGCCGACCTGCCCCGCCCCGGCCATCGCGAGCACAGGGAAGAGGGAGACGCCGCCGAAGTTCTGGAGCTGGATGGCGTAGATGGGGATGAGCCCGTGGTGCAGCCCCAGCAGGACCATGGGAAGGAAGAGCGCGGCGAGGACGTAGCCGGAGATAATGCTCACGACGGTGTTGTCGGAGTTGATGATCAGGCCGAGCGCCTCGACCAGCCAGTCGGAGAAGTAGCCGGAGACGGGCATGATGACGAAGACCATCCCCAGCGCGACGATCAGGAGCGTGATCAGGGAGGTGAAGACGAGGTCGAGTACGTCGGGAACAAGCTTGCGCACGCGCTTTTCCACCTTGGCGAGAATGTACACGCCGAGGATGACGCCGATGATGCCGCCCTTGCCGGTGATGAGGATGGAGTTGAGCGGAACGTCCTTGTCGAAGAGTCCGAGGAGCTGCGAGATCTCGTTGATCTGCGCCCCGACCGTCATGGCGCCGACCATGCCGCCGAGCGCCTCGGTCGCGCCGAAGCGCTTCGCCGCGTTGACGCCGGTGAAGATGGCGAAGTAGCCGAGGAAGGCCGAGCCTCCAAGCTGACAGATCAGGCGGGCGAACTCCCACCCGG
>Ga0334888_1003714_pt1 | contig 14672 bp, 10 predicted proteins | sample GraSluR1_MG_FD_207227 | JGI IMG/M metagenome (GOLD analysis project Ga0334888, IMG submission 207227) | Sludge microbial communities from methane-producing bioreactor in Wageningen University, Netherlands - Granular Sludge_3_08-R1 | ecosystem: Engineered > Bioreactor > Anaerobic > Unclassified ...
ATGTGAACCAGGGAAAATTTTAAGCCCGGCAAAGAGAAAAGCAGCTGTAGAGAAGATATGCACTGAATGCAGTTTGCCCCAACGGCGGGTTTGCCGGGCATTATCAATATGCCGAAGCAGTGCAAGATACATTCCGATAAAAAAAGACGATGAAGATGAAATAACAAAACGCATCATAGAACTTTCTTCAAATTACGGAAGATACGGATACAGAAGAATAACAGCACTCCTGCAGAGAGAATACCACATAAATCATAAACGCGTAGAAAGGATATGGCGCCAACAGGGGTTAAAAGTACCGGAAAAGCAGAAAAAGAGAAAAAGGCTGTGGCTCAATGACGGAAGTTGCGTAAGCCTTAGGGCAGAGAGCAGGAATCATGTATGGAGTTATGATTTTGTGGAAGACAGATTAAGCAGTGGACATAAAATTACCAATAAGATAAAATGAGGAAAACAAAGTAAACAGCGGAGCACAATAATTATGAAGCAAAAAATTCCACTCATAAGAGCTATGGAAAGTTGGATAAAAGAATATAATATATATAATAATTCATATATAAATAAATGAGCATTTTAAAAATAACAATATATTAAATTGTAAAAGTGATTGTTTTATCATTTTCCAAGTTGAAAAAACGAAGTTGTTATTTTATGAGGATATTATGAAAAAGTCGGATTACAAAAAAATGAAAAACGAAGAATTAAGAGATTTTTTTGAATCGATTTTAAATTGCATTCATGATAGAATTTATGTTTCTGATAGTGAAGGGAATATAATTATGGTCAATGATGCTGCAATTAGAGACTATAATAATCAACTACGCAGAGAAGATTTAGTCGGAGCAAATTTAAATGATTTAGTAAAAAAAGGGTTTATGGATGAATCCTTGACCATGAAAGTTATCAAAACAAGAAAATCACAAGGACTTATATACAATGAACCAGAAGGGCATGACTTGCTGGCTTGGGCCAATCCCTATATTAAAGATAACGAAGTGCAATTTGTAGTTAGTACAGAATGGGACATGCAAAGCCTAGATACATTAAATTCATTTCTTGTAGATAACAGTGGCTTAAGTCGTAATGTAAGATCAGAATTGCTATATTACCGTGAGAGATCTACTATACCTGGAGATATAGTTGCAAAGAGTGAAGTGATGAGAGAACTTCTTGATACGGCAGCAGTAAGTGCTAGAACTGATGCTACTGTTTTAATACAGGGAGAGTCTGGAACAGGAAAAGAAGTTTTAATGAAATACATGCATTACAGAAGTCCTCGTATAAACTCACCTTTGATTGAAGTTAACTGTGGTGCCATACCAGAAAATCTCTTTGAGTCAGAATTTTTTGGATATGTGAAAGGTGCTTTCACGGGAGCTTCGGAGAGCGGTAAAGCAGGGTATTTTGAGATGGCAAACCATGGCACTCTTTTCCTAGACGAAATAGAGGCACTACCTTTGCTAGCACAAGCCAAGCTATTAAGAGTATTGCAGGAAAGAGTTGTTACTCGAATTGGAGGAGCATTAAGCTTGCCTATTGATGTAAAAGTAGTAGCTGCAACAAATGCAAATCTTGAAGAAATGGTAGGGGAAAAGACATTTAGAGAAGATTTGTATTATAGGTTAAATGTTATACCTCTAACAATACCACCTTTGAGAAAAAGAAAAGAAGATATTCCTGAATTTGTTAGGTACTTTAATAAGCACTATAATATGAAGTATAAAATAGAGAAACTTATCTCACCAAAGGATTTTGACATATTTCTTGATTATTCGTGGCCAGGAAATGTTCGGGAACTTCAAAACCTTATAGAAAGAGTTTTGATTACAACTCATGATGAGAGAATACCTAGAAGAGTATGGGAGCAGTTGATAAATATAACTAATGTTGAAGATGATGAAAAAGGAAAAACGCCGTCAATTATAAAAGGCAGCCTTAAAGAAACGGTTGAAGAGTTTGAAAAAACTTTACTTCTTTCATATATGCCATATTACGAAAACTCTAGACAGTTTGCAGAACTATTGGGAATTGAGAAGACTACAGTAAATAGGAAGATTAACAAATATAATATAAAGAAGCCAAAAGAAAAAGATTGAAGAAATTATGGTGCAAAAAAAAGCCAAAAAGCGTTTGTGCGCCATAATTTCGCCAATAAAAAGAATAATCGCGCAGAATTGCGCCAAAGTAAATATCTATGGAATTGCAGTAAATGTTGAAAAACAAGGCATTTACTGCAGTTTTGTTTTTTGGCATAACTTTTGCTGTATAAGTTATAAGGATACAATACAATCTAAAGGAGGCAATTTATGAAAATCTTGGTTATGGGTGTGGGTGGTCAAGGAGCACCTTGCGCATCAATTTTATCAAAGGATCCAGAGACTGAACTCATTAAAGTTGGCGACATTAATGTCGATGCATTAGAAAAAGTACGAAAGAAGATAAACAGTCCGAAACTTACAATAGAAGAGGTTGATGCAAGCAACCCAAATAGCGTAGCAGAAGCTGCAAAGGGGATGGACGCAATAATTGATTTAGTAACGCCAACATTTTTCATGAATGTAATGGAAGGTGCAAGAATAGCAAAAGTTCATTATATTAATACTGCATGGGAAGAATACATTTTTGAAGGATTTGAACAAAAGGGCATACAATTAGGAGCGAAATGTAAAATGCATGATGACTTTCTGAAGAACGATCTTACAGCAGTTTTGGGATGTGGAATGACTTCAGGGTATACTACGAATGTAATTATTCGGCATTATGTTGATAAACTTGATACTGTTGAAAGTATCAAAATAAGATTAGCAAAAAAAGATACAACTGTCAGTGAAAAAGAAGAAATTATAACTCCATGGAATCCAGGATGGAATCCAAGACAAGCAATACTGGATTATGTAATCCCAACTTTTAAATTTGTAGATGGAGAATTTGTTGAAATGAAAGAACTGTTTTCGGAACCTGAGGTTTGGGATTTTCCAAGCATAGGAAAAACTTTAGTTTCACATCATGCTCATGAAGAACCATTTAGTTTGCCTCACACATTTGCCGAAAAGGGACTTAAATATTGTGATTTCAAGTATTATGTAGGAAAGCAAATAGCTCCTATAATAGCATTGGGTCTTGGCCAGGAAGAAAAAATAAAAATTAAAGAAATTGATGTTAGCCCATTGGATGTTTTGCTTCATTTTGTTCCTAGCCCTGCAGATGCTTTTCTAAATGAAAACCCATTGAATTTTAAGCATCTTGATGAGACAAAACTAGTTTCAATTATGAGTGAAATTATTGGTAAACGGAAAGGAAAAAAAGTAAAGTATCTGATAAATGTTCCTGATATAAATGCTCCAAGACAGCATATGTATGAAAAATACGGAACATCGCTGATATCTGTTGCATTACCAGCGGTTATAGGTGCTAAGATGGCTATCGAGGGGACAAAAAAAGGAGTTATTTGGCCACAAGACATGGATCCAGAAAGATTCTTAGAACTTATGGAAAAAAGTGGGCATCCAAATAAGTGGGATGAAACAGTAACAGAACTTGAATAGTTTTATTTAATGACAAGGAGAGAAAGATGTTAGTTTTAAAAAGTAATTGTATATTTGATTCTGTTGATGACAAAAGCTTTAGAGGATATGTGGTTATAGAGAATGAACGGATCATAGAAGTTGGAAGAGGAGAAATAGATTCAAAGAAATATGAGAATGCTCTTTTTTATGATTTAAAAAACAAGACTATAATGCCCGGATTTTGTGATAACCACGTACACATGTATCCTGGGGCATTAGAAATGCTTAGTATAAATATAAGAGAAACAAAAAGTGAAGAAGAAGTTGCTGAAAAACTGTTTGATTATTACAAAGAAAGAGAAGATGAGTGGATTCTTGGTTTTGGATGGCTTGAATATAAGTGGGAAAATCCTAAATTACCAAGTAAAAATTCATTGGATAAGTTTTTCCCTAAAAAACCTGTAGTGCTTTTCAATGATGAAATGCATAGCATTTGGGTGAATAGTTATGCCCTGAAAATATGTAATATAACAAAAAGAACAAAAGAAAAAGGACACGGTAAAATAGTAAAGGATGAAAAAGGGGAGCCAACAGGGCTTTTGCTAGAGCCCGATGCAATTATGCTTGTAACCGAAAAGATGTTTTCTTCTTTGGGTGCCAGTAAAGCTAAAAAAGCAATAAGAACTTTTATTGAGAGGGCACATGCCTTGGGGATAACCTCTGTAGCTGACAATGAATTGATAAATACATGTCGCCATAAAATTTACAAAGAAATAGAGGAAGAAGGTGATTTGGATTTAAGAATTTTCTTTTCGCCATGGATTACTGAGCCCATAAAAAAAGTACTAAAACTAAAGAAGAAATATTGTTCGGACAAACTCACTTTACTAGGTGTGAAAGGCTTTATTGATGGAACTCCCTTAGCGCATACAGGATATTTATTAGAAGATTATAATGATATGCCCGGTTACCGTGGGGAAATGTTCATGGACTCTGATTGGCTTAAAAAAAAGGCAATAGAATTTAATAGGCACAATATCCCTTTAAGATTACATGCATGTGGAGATAGAGCAGTGAGAGAAGCGTTAAACGCATTTGAAGCTGCAAAAAATGAAAATATTGGAACTGGTGTAAGAAATACAATTGAACATATTGAAGTCATAAACAAAAAGGATCTAAAAAGATTTAAACAAACAGGGACAATTGCATCTATACAACCAAGGCATATGGTCATGAGTAGTTTAAAGGAGCATGAAGCATTTGGTATATTGGGTGAAGAAAGAGCTAAGTTGGCTTGGCCAGGCAAAACACTTGCTGATAACGGTGCGATAGTAAGTTTCGGAACAGATTATCCAATAGTAGATCTTGACCCAATTAATACGATTTATAGAGCAGTAACAAGGGTGATGGGGGATGATTTGCCAAAAGAAGGGTGGAATCCTAAAGAGAAATTCTCTGTAGCAGAGGCAATAAAGAATGCAACGATTAATGTTGCATATATGATGAATATGGAAAAGAAAATAGGAACACTTGAAAGGGGCAAATTGGCAGACATAGTGGTTCTAAGTGATGACATTTTTTCTTTAGAGCCCATGAATATATCAAAAGTATCAATAGAGAAAACAATATTTAATGGAGAAATTGTTTTTGAAAAAGAAAACTGTAAAGGAGGCGATTAAAACAAAATGATATTCAGATAAAGAATATAGAAGTTATTGTCTTAATTTTACAAGGAGGAAGATATGGATTATGGAATAATAAGTTTGATTCCTGTTTTAGTACTGTTAGTTGTTGCAGTACTAACAAAAAAAACAGCCTCATCATTACTTATTGGGTCAGCAGTTGCATTTATAATAATGAGTGGAACAGGATGTGTTTATTCGTTTTTAGACGCATCATATGTTGTCGGCATGGATGGTGATACTGTTTGGATGATGCTTGTATTGGTATTTGTGGGGACAATGATTGGATTGCTACAAGCAACAGGAGCAAGTAAGTGTTTTGTAAATATTTTAGAAAAACGTGTTCATTCAGAAAGAAGTTTGTTCCTTTGGTCCTGGTTATTAGTAATTGTTTTGTTTATTGATGACATGGTAAGAACACCTATGTTGGGGCAATTAATCCCACTGTATGACAAATATAAGGTTCCAAGAGCTTCTTTGGCATATTTGGCTGACTCAACCGGAACAACAGTTGCAACACTTATTCCCATTACAAATTGGGCAGTTTTTTATCAAGGAGTTTTCGGCGATTTTGATGAATTGAAAGATCGGGGAAGTAGTTGGGATTTATACATACAAGCAATTCCATTCATGTTTTATGCCATTGTAGCGACTGTAATTGTATTTCTTTTTACTATGGGTATTATTCCTAAGCTTGGCTCCATGAAGAAGACATATAGAATTGCCAAAGCAACAGGAGAACTTTATTCAGAAAGAAGTAAACAACATAATCAAATAATAGAAAACAATAACATTGAAGAAAAAATAGATAAAATTCCACTTAGACTACTTTGTTTTTTTGGAACTATAATTCTTTTAACAATATGTGTAATTAAATTTGAACTTCTTATCGGGTTGATGGTAGCCTCTGTTGCATTAGTTGTGGTAAGCTTCATAACAAGGATTTCAAATTGGAATAAACTTATGTCTGCTGCTTTTAGTGGGATACAAAATATATTGCCCATGTTGATAATACTTTTTTGTGCATATATGTTTAGAAATGCCGTAACAGACATGGGATTACCTGATTATATTATTTCTGTTGCAAAACCTTATCTTACACCTGAAATATTCCCATGTATCTCTTTTGTTATTTGTTGTTTCTTGACATTTTTTACAGGAAGCAATTGGGGCGTTACTGCAGTATATGCGGCAATAGGAATACCATTATGTGTTGCATTAGGAGCTAATCCTTCAATTGTTATTGCTGCAATAGTATCAGGAGCCACATTTGGTGCACACATTTGCTTTTACACAGATTATACGGTATATGCTTCAATGATGACGAAAATTGACAATATGGAACATGCGTTGACCCAACTTCCATATGGCTTAATCGGTGGAGCGATTTCAGCCATATTATTTCTTGTTTCCGGATTTATGTTTAGTTAGAAAATAGTAAAGCAAAAAGTGAAAGGAGAAGCGACACAAACACAAGTGCCGCAATATAAAAGAATGAGGAATTTCGATTTTTATGAAGGAGTTGAAAATTGTGCTGGAGAAATGAATGTAGCCTTTCCTATATATGAATACAAAAATAGGCTTTCCAAAATTAGAAAATTAATGGAAAGAGATGGCCTAGACACTTTGTATCTAACAGCTCCAGAAAGCATGTATTATGTCAGTGGATATAACTGCGTATGGCATAGAGTGAATCCTCCAAAGAGGTGGGCTCCTTCTGCAGCTGCCGGTGTGGCAATAAATGTTGATTGTGACAATTTTATATTATATGATTTGCCCGATGAAGAAGGTGTAATAAAAAATACATCCATAGCAGAAGATGTTAGACTTTTTTATACTGTTCCTTCGGAAATATTTGGAAAAACTTATACTACTACTACAAAAGAAGAAGACTATAAAGATCTTGTTTTAAAAGACTTAAAGCAACAAGGATGGCTTAAGGAAGGAAGGAAGATAGGGCTTGAACTAGGAAGCTATAGACCAACTTGTGCGATTTTTCTTGAGATAAAAGAAAAACTGGAATCCTTAGGATGTATAGTCAGTGATGCTACATATTTGGTACGTGAAGTTAGAAAAATCAAATCAGCATTGGAGCTACAGTATATTGAAACTGCAACAAGAATTTGTGATGAAGGGATGGCTGCTGTTTATAATGCGCTTCACCCAGGAATAACAGAATTGGAATTGGTAGGAGAATATACGAAAGCGCAAACTGCTGTTGGAGGAGAAGTTGCAGGCATAGCTAATATGGTAAGATCTGGGCCATACAGATGTAAATGTTTTCATATACCAGCCGGTAGGAGAAAAATAATGATTGGTGATCCTGTTGGAGTTGATTTGGCGGGAGTGTATAACAGATATCATTCTAATCAATGCAGGTATTTTTCAATTGAAGAACCTTCGAAGGAATATATGAAAGAGTATGAGGTAAATGAAACAATCATTTCTGCAGTCAAGGAACTGATAAAACCCAATTTACCAGTGAAAGATTTTTTAAAGGATCTTAAGAAATATTATGAAGAAAGTGGATTATGGGAGAAAAAATACTGGATTGGTGGATATGAAATGGGGATAGCATTTCCGCCAGATTGGGTCGGTGAATTTGATTACGATATCTGTAAAGACCTTGAAGATGATGAAAAAATATTTTTGCCTGGAATGGTAGTTAATATGGAGACTGGATTTGGTGTTATAGATACTATTATGTTCAAAGAAGAAGAAGCAGTAATGTTAGGAAAAACAACAAGAAAATTGATGATAAAAGAAAGAGAATAAAAAATAATTTGCTTTATATAAGAAAGACTAGGAAAAGGTCTTGCTGTTTTTAAGGATAATTCAAGAAAAAATTGTAGAAAGTATGTATATAGTTGGTTAAAAGAATATAACAACTACGTACATAGAAAACTATAAAATTACTATGGAACTAAAAAACAGAAATGGTTACAATTGTAACCATTTCTGTTTTTTGGTTAAAGATTAAAAAGGGTAAGAAGGTAGTAGTACAAGTTATGAAGGTTAAAATATGGTATTTTGCAAAGTTTATATATTACTTTTTTATAAATAATATAGAAGTATGATTAAATTTTTTTGCTGTCTTTATTGCGATTCTAAAAGATAATTTGTCAAATTTCGAGCAACTATATCCTACAATTGTGAAAGGGTAAATAGTAAAATCATTTTAAATGAAACATATTGACAAAGGAACGAATTGGAGGTGTTGCATATGAGAAATGTAACTGTAGCATGCACACAGATGTCATGTAGCTGGGATCGTGAAGCAAACATAACAAAAGCGGAGAAGTTGATCCGAGATGCCGCAAGCAAAGGTGCGAATATCATTCAGATCCAAGAACTGTTTGAAACGCCTTACTTTGCACAGATCGAGGACTATGAATATATAGACCTGGCAAGGCCACGGGAGAACAATTCTATGCTTGAGAGGATGTGCGAAATTGCAAAAGAGCTAAAAGTCGTATTGCCTATAAGCTTTTACGAAGATGCTGAGATCGTAAGATATAACACAACTGCAGTAATCGATGCAGACGGAACAATTCTCGGTTATTATAGAAAAACTCATATTCCCGATGATATGGGCTATTACGAGAAGTTCTATTTCAGTCCCGGAGATACAGGCTTTAAGGTATGGGATACACGATATGCAAAAATTGGTGTAGGAATTTGCTGGGATCAGTGGTTCCCTGAAGCAGCAAGGATAATGTGTCTTAAGGGAGCAGAGCTTCTGTTCTATCCCACTGCCATAGGTTCATTTGCGACACCTCTTGCAGAACTTGATGATGCCGATATTGATTATCATCACTGGCAGAACACAATGCTTGGACATTCAGCAGCTAATATGGCTCCGGTAATCGCCTCAAACAGGATCGGTGACGAAGAAGAGCCAAAGGCCGGTACAGCCATCAGGTTTTGGGGAGCATCATTCATAAGCAACAACATTGGAGAAAAAATCGCTGAAATGGATGGCAAAACTGAAGGCACAATGGTTGCCACATTTGACATGGATGAAATGTTAGCTTATAGAAAAGAAGTTGTTGTTTTCAGAGACAGACGTCCTGAGATGTACAAGCACCTTTTGACAATGGGTGGCAAACTAGTTGAATGATCGTATAGATGAGATAGTAAAAAGATATTTATAAATCAGTTATTATTGAAAGGAGTGAACATAATGGGTCAAGAACCTCGTATAGGAGTAAAGAAACACAAAATGGGTGTCGGTACCCTTGTATTCATGATTTACTGCCTTTGTGCTGCCGGAGCTTTTGGCATCGAAGCCATGATCCCTTCTGCAGGTCCCGGGCTTACTATCGTAATGCTCATAGTAATCCCATTTGTGTGGGGACTTCCTATGGCTCTTGCCGCCACTGAGCTGGGTGCTGCAAGACCATGCGAAGGAGGATTCTACAAATGGATCCAAGAAGCTCTGGGAGAGTTTTGGGGATTCCAGGCAGGCTGGTGGAAGACGATCGCAAACTTTGTTGATTCTTCCGTATACGTTATACTGGCTGGTGGCTACTTCGGTGTAATGACAGGAGCAAGCAAAGGGACGACATATGTATTCCAAGTTTGCATAATAGCAATAGTCGTAATAATCAATCTTAGAGGAATCAAAGAATCAGGAAGATTCAGTACTATTATTGGATGGCTTGTTCTGGCAGTATTCGCACTAATTGCTGTTGTTGGATTCATTAACTTTAAGGATAATCCGATGGTACCGTTTATTCCACCAGGACAGGGCATAGCAGAAAGTATCGGTGGCGGTATTGCGATTGGAATATGGATGTATTCAGGGTATGAAGCAATGTCTGCGATCGGTGGAGAAGTTGAAGATACGCGGGTAATACCAAAGGCAACGATTCTTGCAGTACCACTTATTGCGGCAACTTACATTATCCCAACAGTAGCAGGTCTGGGTTCAGTAGGACAGTGGGACCAGTGGTCAGAAGGCATAAGTGGGGAAGTTGGATATGGTACAGTACTAACAACATTTCTTCCCGGAGGGATATGGATTGTGATATTTGGCGTAATAGCAATTCTTGCCAACTTGTCAATCTTCAATTCGTGGGTAACAGCAGCGCCTCGTGTTCTTTATGCAATGTCTGAGGACAATTTATTTGCCAAGTCGATCGGAAAGGTCAGCAAAAAGACAGGCGTACCTTATATACCCGTACTGATCATGGCAGCAGTAGACCTGGTACTTTGTTCATTTGATTTCTCAGTTGTTCTCTGTATAGAAGTTCTTCTTATAATTGCAACTCAGTGTCTGCTTTTCATATCCATGATGGTATTCAGAGCAAAGAAACCGGATATGGAACGACCGATAAGGGTTCCGGGGCCTAAGAGCTTTATATATGTATTCTTCAGTATTCCTGTATTAGTTGCAGTAGTAGCATACTTGCTGAATGGTACAGACTACTTCCTTGGCGGGCTCGCAGGGCTGGCCACTGGCCCAATTGCTTATTTTTTCTGTAAGCGCAAGTGGGGTGGCATGACAAAATTAGACCCAGTCTTATATCCGATGAACAAGATCACAAAGCTTGGCAAGGGTGACTTAAATAATATAGTTCTTATCTGTGTAATACTCTGTGGTCTTGCAACATTGGGTGCACTGTTTCTGCCCGGATATGAAGGAGCATGGGGGCCCGAATATTACCTTGAAGTTTACGGCGTAGATTGTTTCCAGGGACTGCTTGACGCAATACGATGGTTTGCTGTCGGTGCGGGCATACTGGCAGTACTATTCTTCTTTATAGGGAAAAAAGTAGAAGGCAAAAACGCCTAAAGATGCATCCGGTGGGGTAAAATGACAAGTTCATTTGCCCCACTTTTTATGTTAAAATGTTATTGAGGGGAAATGTGATGATGTCAATATTTGAAAAAATCGAATACAGGGATAATATACATGTCAATGTAAGGATCCAAGACATTGATGATTATCCATGGCGTTATCACAAAGATATTACAATTATATTTGTACTTGATGGTGAGGTGGGGCTGAAACTGTCTTACTCCAACTACAAGCTTGCAAAGGGTGACATACATATTATTCATCCTGAAGATGTTTATGGATTCAAAAAACTGTCTTCATCAAATAAAGTCCTTCTCATGCATTTTGATGTGGAATATTTCAAAAAGGAATATCCACATCTTGACATGCAGGTTTTTACTACGAAGCTTACAGCAAATCCAGCCAAGTATAATGAACAGAAGCTCTTAAGGCAAAAGCTACTATCGATTGTTTTCAATTATGCAAAAGCCGACAGCTTTTATGTAAAGGGAAAAGGTAGCATTGAAGAGGAAATTGACGGGGAAGCAACAAAGATCCTGCATATTTTGTATGAGCATTTTCATAGTTTCTCACTAAATCAGGATAGGCGAGAATTTGAGCACAAGAAATCCCATGATGCAATGCAATCTGACAGAATCAGCCAAATCGTTTCACACATATATGAGAACTATGATAGTAAGTTGAGTCTGGCTGAGATCGCAAGAGATTTAAATCTGAACAAGTATTACATGTCCCATCTTTTTAAGAAATATGCTGGTGAGAACTTTAGGGTTTTTGTAAGTATGGTTCGTGTTGAAATTTCTGAATCCATGCTTCTGGAAACAGATGATTACATATCAGAGATTGCCGCAAATGTTGGATTTTCTAATACCAAATATTTCATAGATAATTTCAGAATATGGTTTGGATGTTCGCCAAAGGAATACCGGGCAATATTCCGTGATGAAACAATAATCAAGAAAGAAACGAGAGCAAAAGAGTATGATTCTAGAAAATACGGCGAAATCATAGAAAAATATGCATATGAACTTGGAGCGGATCAGAGGCACCCCAAAGAATTAAAGAAAATCCTTGAAGATATAGGAGACATTCTGGAAATCGAAGTCATTCTTAAAGCTGGCGATTGCACATATAAATTGAAGGTGGACACAGAAAACATCTCAAATATAAGCATTATTCCTCATAATATAACATAGACCAAATGACAATGTCTCAACAATTGGATTATAATAAAGTAAAAAAGCTATAAAAACATTGAAAAGATGATGATTGAAGTTGTTCATAATTTTTTTTACATTCATTGAAACTTTTAAAACACAAAATATATCTACAGGTTTTATAACTTACGTGGGCAATGGGAAAAAAGAATGAGGATATAATTGTTAATAGAATTTCATATCACCATGTATTTGACATGCTACTATGAATAACATAATATGCTAATATAAAGTTTACTTTACAAGTGACTTTACTGGACTAGAATATAAGTTATATAAAAAGGTATTTGATTATATCTAACAAAATCTTATGTTATGGAAAAAACATAACTTTAATATTAAAGAGAATATACAGTTTTAGATTTATATATAAACGAAAAAACAAACAAGAATTTATAATAGTATAGGAAAATTATACAAAAAAATGAACAAAATTTTAATGGTTGATGATGACAAACGTTTTTTGGAAGTATACTCCGAAATTCTAGAAACAAAGGGCTATAAAACCACAACTGCCACATCAGGGGAACAAGCACTTGAATTGATCAAGAAGCATTATTTTAATATTGTTATTATTGATGTACTGATGCCCCGAATGAATGGGATTGAATTACTAGAAAGAATCAAACAGAAGTATCCTTCAATTATAGTATTAATTCTTACGGGCGAAGGATCTATTCCTGGTGCTGTCGAGGCAATGGAAAAAGGAGCTCTTACGTATATGCTAAAGCCTGTAGACACCACTGAACTGATTCATAATATCAAAAGAGCGGAGCAGATATATATTTTACAGGCAGAAAATATTAGTCTAAAAGAAAAACTCTCTTCAAAGAATAAAGATTTAATAGGGAAAAGCGACTGCATAGAGGAAATAAAAAAACAAATAGAAATTGTTTCAGTTTCAGATTCCACTGTTTTAATTACAGGGGAAAGTGGAACTGGAAAAGAAATAATCGCTAATATGTTGCATAATAAAAGTAACAGATCGAAAGGAGCATTTATTGCAGTTAACTGTGGTGCTCTTCCCGACAACTTGTTAGAAAGCGAATTGTTCGGGTATGAGAAGGGAGCCTTTACCGGGGCAATTGAAAGAAAGATAGGGCGTTTTGAACTCAGCAATGGAGGGACGATTTTTTTAGATGAAATTGGAGACACTTCACCAGATTTGCAAAAAAAATTATTGCGAATAATTCAAGAAAAAAGATTTGAACGATTAGGTGGAGCAGACACAATATACAGTGATTTTAGATTAATATGTGCTACTAATAAGGAACTTCCTCAAGAAATTGCAAAAGGGAATTTTAGAGAAGACTTATATTATAGAATAAATATTATTCCTATTCATATTGATCCAGTAAGAAAACGAAGAGAAGATATAATAATACTATTTAAGTATTTTTATAATGAGTTTTGTAAGGAAATTAACAAGCCAGCATCTTATATTACTGAGGAAGGTGAAAAAGCATTAATCGGCCATGAATGGAGAGGGAATGTAAGGGAAATAAAGAATCTTGCTGAGCGCTTGGCAGTTTTTTCAGATGGGTCGCATATAACATGTGAGAAAATCAATTTGAATATAACCGGACATAATCAAGTCAAAGAAAATTTGCCAGAAACTGATTATAAAACTGCCGAAAAGAGGTTTCAGCTTGAATATATAAGTAAGCATTTAGAGAAAAATGAATGGAATATATCAAGAACTGCCAAGAAAATAGGAATATCAAGAAAAACACTATACTCTAAAATAAAAGAATTGAACATTTGTGAAAAATCCGAGACATAATGTGTAACTAAGAAACAAAATTAACCTGCATAATACATTGTTATTTTCTTTTTTCCATTAAATCCTTTGAAATCAAAGGATTTTTTTAATTGGCACAGTAATTGCTTTTATTGTTTCAAGTAAAAAAAGGAAGGAGGAAAAGTAAGTTATTACTGTTAGGTTTTGGAGGTATAAATTATGAATGAACCTAGAATAAGAGAAGTAAAACCCTTAAAGAATTTGACATTTGTAATGATATGGGCGATTGGTGTAGGCTCTGTAATCGGAGATGGAATATTTTTGATGCTAGGTCAAGGCTTTTCAGTCGCAGGACCTGGAGCAGTGGGGGCTTTCTTAGTAGCAGGTGTTATACAAATGTGTATAATGATAGGATTAGGAGAACTTGCGGTAGGAATGCCAAATGCCGGAGCAATGTCTGTTTGGGTAGAAAGATTTTTAGGAAAGAAATGGGGGTTTTTTTCTGGTTTTGCATTTGCTGCCGGCTGGGTAATAGCAGGAGGATCTGTTTCAATTGCTTTGGGAAGAGTTACATGCTGGTTTTTCCCATCATTAAACCAAGACACATGGGCTATAGTTTTTGCAATTATGTTTTTAACACTATTTGCAATATTTAATTTACTGGGTGGCTTGTTTACAGCTAAATTGCAGTTTGGACTTGTTCTACTTCTAATAGTCATAATG
>Ga0334888_1003726_pt1 | contig 14650 bp, 8 predicted proteins | sample GraSluR1_MG_FD_207227 | JGI IMG/M metagenome (GOLD analysis project Ga0334888, IMG submission 207227) | Sludge microbial communities from methane-producing bioreactor in Wageningen University, Netherlands - Granular Sludge_3_08-R1 | ecosystem: Engineered > Bioreactor > Anaerobic > Unclassified ...
TCCATTAAACATGTTCTGATGCGCCATGAACAGGGAGCCGTTCATGCCGCTGATGGATATGCCCGGGCATCATCACAACCCGGAGTATGTGTTGCAACTGCAGGACCCGGGGCGTTAAACATGGTAACGGGAGTTGCCACTGCATACAAGGACTCAGTTCCTTTACTAGTTATCACTGGTGATGTACCCTCCCAGTTTAAGGGTGAAAATGTATTCCAGGAAGTGGATGTTAACTCTGTTTTTCATCCCATCACCCTCCAGACCCACCTCATAGATGACCCTCAAAAGGGAATCACCATCATTAAAGAGGCATTTTTAACACTCAAAAAGGGTAAAACCGGTCCAATTCATCTTAATTTTCCCAAGGATATTCTCCAGGAAGAAATTGATCCTTCCCTGTTAGGAGAAACAGCGAAACTTAAAAGAGAAACTGATTGGGGCCCCTTAAATCATCTGAAGGAACCGATCGAGAATTCAGAAAAACCACTGATCCTGGCTGGGGCCGGTGTATTATGGTCCCATGCAGTTGAGGATCTTGAAATATTTGCAGAAAAAAATCAAATTCCGGTAACAACCACTTATCCAGCTAGGGGGATTATAAGTGAGGATCATCCCCTTTCTTTAGGTCTGATTGGTTTGCGTGGCACCCCTGCTGCTAATTTCGCAGGAGAAAAAGCAGATCTTATACTGGCACTGGGATGCCGGTTATCCGAAAGAACCCGGAAAGGGATAGGCAAGGGTACAGTAATTCAGGTTAACCTGGACGAGACAGTTTTAAAGGGAGATTTGAACCTCCAGGGGGATGTTAAAGAATTCCTGGAAAAAGTCAAAGGAATTACCATTAAAAACACTGGTAAATGGTTAGAAGAGCTCCAAAAACATGAAAGAACTCATGATGTATTCACTGAATTTGATGACACTCCCCTAAAACCACAAAGAGCCATCCAGGAGATCTTGGATGGTATGGGTGATTCTATTGTGGTTAACGATGCTGGAAGCCATACCACCTGGGTTAACCTGCTCATGAAAGTCAGGGAACTATCATCATTGATCTTTTCAGGCGGATTCGGGCCCATGGGATACGGGATCCCGGCGGCGGTGGGTGTGAGCCTGGCCAGACCCTCCAGGCAGGTGGTGGTAGTGGTGGGTGATGGTGGGTTCCAGATGAACGTCCAGGAACTGGCTGCCATAGCGGAGATGGATCTGCCCATTACCATCTGTCTCTTGAACAACCAATCCCTGGGGATTATCCGCCAATGGCAGGAGTTATACCACAATGGACCATTCCAGGTGGAACTGGAGAACCCCGATTTTATGAAACTGGCCCAGGCCTACCATATAAAGGCCAGAATGGAAGATTCTCCTGGTGATGTTTTGGTTGCAGTGCAAGAGGCAGTAAAACTTAATAAACCAGTACTTATAGAGATAATAGTTGATAAAAATGAAGACATCCCCCTCCCCGGTGAACTTATGGAAAATTTTACATTTTCAGGTGATTAAATGAAGGTGCTTTTCATTAACCCACCATACTTTAATTCTAAATACAAATTCATAGGATTAGTAGCCCCACCACTAGGCATTGCCTATATGGCAGCGGTACTGGAAGAAAACAATATCGATGTGGAGATCATAGATGCAGCCGCCCTTGAAATGAGGTGGGAAACCCTGGAAACTGAAATCAAAAGAATCTCCCCAGATCTGGTGGCAATAACTGCCCTGACACCCACCATTGCTAAAGCTCTGCAAACTGCGGAACTGGCCAAAAAAACATGTCCCCAGGCAACCGTGGTTTTAGGAGGATACCATCCAACCTTCAACTACCAGGAAATGTTAGCAAAGGACTATGTGGATATTGTGGTAATGGGTGAAGGAGAAATCACACTCCTGGATCTGGTGGAGACTCTGGATGAAGGGGGAAATCTGAAAAATGTTCAGGGAATCGCCTATGAAGGAGGAGTTACCCCTCCACGGCCATTAATCAGTGACCTGGAAGAACTACCATTCCCTGCCCGACACCTTCTCCCCATGGAACATTATAAGATTCTAAACATGAAACTACACACTGCTACCATGATATCTGGAAGGGGATGTCCTATGCAGTGTTCCTTCTGCGCATCAGCTGCCCTGCATGGGAACCGACTACGGATGAGATCACCGGGTAATGTGGTTGATGAAATGGAACACCTGGTTAATGACCATAATGCCGGGATGATTGCCTTCATGGATGATACTTTCACCCTGAAACCCAGCCAGGTGGAAGCAATATGTGAAGAGATCAAAAAAAGGGATATGGATGTGTACTGGGGGTGCACTGCCCGGGTAGACACTCTTTCAGGACCATTACTCCATAAAATGAGCGATTCTGGTTGCATAACCATGTTTTTAGGGGTGGAATCAGCTGATCAGCAACAACTGGACCGGGTGAACAAGCAGATCACCATTGACAAAATAAGAAGTGCCTTTAAGCTTGCCCGGGAAAATGACATCCGTACCATAGCCTCGGTAGTGCTAGGAATGCCTGGAGACACACGGAGCAGTATAGAAAGAACCATTAAATTTGCCCGAGAAATCAACCCTTCTTATGCTGTTTTCAGTCTGGCCACACCCTATCCTGGAACTAAGTTCTATCAGGAGGCTGTCCAAAATAACATAATTAGGGTTAAGGACTGGTCCAAGTACACATTACTATCCCCAGTACTGGATACTGTGGATTGTTCTTTGGACGAGCTTAAAAAACTTCAGAAAAAGGCCTTCCGCCAATTCTACCTTAGACCAGTTTATTTAATGAAACAGGTGAGGATGGATGGTCCTATACTTCTAAAAACGGTAGCTACTATGATTAAAGAAGTTTAAACCAGTGATAAAATTCCAAACTAATAATCTTATTGGGTTGGTGATGGGAAGAGCTTATACATTTATATAGGACTTCAGTATATCATTATCTGAATAATTATATTCCAATTTTAATATTTTTACCTTTTACACTATTAATAAATAAAATAATTTCCAATTAAGGATTAAATCCTAAAATATGGGATTCATAATGAATATTTATCAATTACAACAACTATTATTTTCTCAACTTTTATTAAACTCCCGAATTAGGGGAATTAGAGGAATATCTCTGTATTAATGGGGATAATTTGACGATCTCCTTGAATTAAAGAATCAACAATTAACGGGGCTTATGCTACAAACGGGATGGATTCAAATTATGCCCTACTTTTATGGCCCTCCATAAAGTATCAATCATCAGAAAATATTCCTTTAAAATATGATATAATCTTATAAAACATGAATATTCCTTTAAAACATGAGGAATACTCTTAAATATAGATAATTAGATTAAATTGGGGATAAATAATAATCTAGAGACTTTAAAATCTAAAGATTAAAAAATTCTAAAAAGATGATAAAATGAAAGTGACATTCATAAACCCACCTCAAACTAACTCTAAATATAAATTCATAGGCGTAGTAGCTCCACCACTGGGAATATCATACATGGCAGCAGTTTTAGAAGAAAAAGGCTATGAAGTGAACATTATTGATGCATCAGCCCTGGAGATGACCTGGGAAGATCTGGAAGAAGAATTAGAGGGACAATCTCCCCAAATGGTGGCCATCACCGCCCTCACCCCCACCATAGAACAGGCCAAAAAAACTGCCCAGCTGGTGAAAAAAGTCTCTCCACTTACCACAGTGGTCATGGGAGGATACCATCCTACCTTCAACCACCAGGAAATGTTAGATAAGGATTACGTGGATGTGGTGGTGATGGGTGAGGGGGAATACACCATGCTGGAACTGGTACAAACCCTGGAGGAAGGGGGAGATCTATCCCAGGTTAGGGGATTAGCACTGAAAAACCAGGTGAACCCACCAAGGCCACTTATAACTGATATGGATACACTTCCCTTCCCAGCTCGCCATTTACTGCCCATGGATCATTATAAGATGCTCAACATGAAAACCGGGATGGCCACCATGATCACCAGCCGTGGTTGCCCAATGCAATGTTCATTCTGTGCTTCAGCTGCCCTCCACGGCCCTAAACTGAGACGACGCTCACCAGAAAACGTGGTGGATGAAATGGAACACCTGGTCCGTGATCATGATGTGGGGATCATTGCCTTCATGGATGACACCTTCACGTTGAACCACCGCATAGTGGAAGAGATCTGTGATGAAATCCAGAAACGAAACCTGGAAGTGTTCTGGGGATGCACCGCCCGTGTGGACACACTATCTGATGATTTACTGGAGAAAATGAGAAAATCCGGGTGCATAACACTATTCATGGGAGTGGAATCAGCAGACCAGCAGATGCTGGACTCCACCAGCAAAAACATCACCATAGAAAATATACGACAGGCCTTCCAGCTATCCAAAAAACATAAAATCCGAACCATTGCCTCGGTGGTTCTGGGAATGCCCGGGGACACCAAAGAAAGCATCAAAAGAACAGTTAACTTTGTACGGGAACTGAACCCCTCCTATGCAGTGTTCAGCCTGGCCACACCCTACCCTGGAACCAGGTTCTACAAGGAATCAGTGGAGAGGAATCTTATAAAAGTGAAAGACTGGTCCAAGTACACCCTCATCTCCCCCGTTCTGGACACAGTGGACTGTTCTCTGGAAGAACTAAGGAAACTGCAGTACAAGGCCTTCCGGAACTTCTATCTCCGGCCCGGTTACTTACTCCGGCAGGTATGGATGGATGGGCCGATCCTTATTAAGACGGTTGCTGGGGTTATTAGGGAGGTTATATGAAAAGATAACTTCTTATTTCTTATAATCATTTAGTTAAGTTAATATAACTCTTTCATTTTAGTATAATTTAAACAAATACAAATTATGATAGCTAATATTATCAGACCGTAGTAAAATAGAATATTTCATGATGAGGGGGGAATTAATAAAGTCCCAGGTATTAAAATAGCGATAATTATCATAAAAACTAAAAACCAGTAAACATATCTGTTCATATATTTTTTGTAATTAAATAGAGGAGCTATACCATATATTAAACCAACACTTATTCTAATCGCTGCAATTCTTAAATTGTCTGGAATCCATATAATGCCTATTGAGAATTAAAACTAAAATAGGATACTTTTCATTATTTCATATTCTATATTAACACATCACAACTTCTAATTAATTAATATGGGGTAATTTTTTATTCAAAAAGATGATAGTTCCTTGCAAGAATCGTTTTTCAATTGAGTTTATCTCTAACCAAGGAGTATCCCAAAACTCCCTAAAAGGAAGTAACTGATCATACATAGCATTATATCCATGTTAGCTTAGTTTTAATTTTAAGATACCCATTCTGAATAAAACCTTCCAAACTCATATTATTGAAATAATCATATACTAAATCCATTAACACAGAATTAAAAGATGAATTAGTGGTACTGAACTGACTTTCCCCTAAATTATCCATCACAGCATATTCAAGGGGTGAAATGATAGAATAACAGCTGTAATTGAACAGGATCGTGTTCTTCAGTGATCCCATAACTGTCATGCCCATGCTGTGGTCGCATTCCAACGTTAAATAAGTTTGATATGCATCATCACCCACAGAAACTACTATGGGGTGTGTTTGACTCCATGTAACATTTAACTCACTAGCTGCTGAGTCTGCCATGATGTCGTGGCAGTAGATCATCATCAGGGCTGTGAAGAAGGTACCGTAGGCTGCTTTCATTGCACCCGGAGCATACAAGGATTGTCTGTCCAGCCAGTACTGCACTACGTTGTTGGTTATTTTGGTGGTGGCTATGGCAAAGCTTCTGACTCCTTCGTATCCTGCATCTCCATTTAATGTGGCAATCAAAGTAGATTATGGGCTTATCCTAGCTATTATTCTTTCTTAATGAAGAAACTAATATATCTATTTTCTTTTCCGGGTTTAGTGGCTTCCAATGTAACTTTAATAATGGAAACATTTGAGGGTATATTCAAGTTGTAGGCATATTTGTTTTCTGCATCCAGGGGGATAGTTTGGTTGTATATGCCCAGATCACCTGATGTGATTGTAACACTTGCACCTGCTTCTGATGAACCTATTAAATCATACTTAGTGCTGTTTTTTGATATGAAGAAGATTGATTCTCCATTATCAGTATAATTCATACCTATAAGGTCATCAGGAATACTATGAATTTCTAATTCAACAGAATTCTCAATAGGATCTAAAAAGCAAACAGTACTAATTATTAGAATAATACCCAATAAGGAAACACTGAAAATTGCAATGGTTTGACTTCTGGAACTTTGATCAGACCACCATTGCATATTACTTTCTAATTCATTTTCGGGAAGTTCATGGAAATTTTCTGTCTCATTTGTTCTTAACTTTTTAAAACCTACAGCGAGAAATCCTCCGAGAATTACCAGAGCTATAAACTTACCCATTTGTAAGAAAAAATACATTAGATTATCTAAAGGAACTAATAACAATGTAATTATGATTCCAATAATGGTACTTGATAGAAGTGTGTTTTTATATTCCTGGTTGCGAATCAACTGATAAATAAAACCCACTAATACCACAATAACTAGTATATAAGCTGGTGAAAGATAATAAACCTGGGATGTTCCTATAATATCCATTATTTACCTCCATTAAATATTATTATTGGCATTTTTTTGAAAACTCTGCCAGTGAATTTGATTGTTGGTTATTTGGTCATGGAAGTAGTAGACTCCGTTGATTCCTAATGCACAATCCGTGATAATACCAGTAACCGGATCCAGCAACAGGAAAAGATCATCCTTTTCCTGAATCTTATAAACCAGGTAACCATTACTCATGAACAGTTCAGGTAACTCTCCATTGAGGATGCGTTCACCCAGTCCCATTGTCACGGAAAGACCAGTGGAGTCACCTGCCACACAATATTCTATGGGTGAAAAAGCAGATGAACAGGCAAACCTGAACGCCCACACATTACCCATTGTACCGTTTACATCCATACCCATCCGGAGACTGGATTCACCTGTAATGTAAGCATTTTTAGCATCATCAAGGCATGAAACCACTACGGGTGTGGTACGTGTCCAGGTTACATTGTAAGCTGTGGCGGCTTGATCTGCCACCATGTCATGGCATTTGATCACCAGGAGGGATGTGAGGAATGTTCCGTAGGCTGCTTTCATTGCACCCGGAGCATACAAGGATTGTCTGTCCAGCCAGTACTGCACTACGTTGTTGGTTATTTTGGTGGTGGCTATAGCAAAGCTTCTGACACCTTCGTATCCTGCATCTCCATCTTCAGTGTAACCATCAAAGTATATCATGGGGCTTTCACGGAGGATAACATCTCCAGGTTTAATAAAACTTAAAGTTTCAGTGGTGTTGGAGTTTTCAAGTGTCAGGTATTCGGCAGCATCCCCCGGGTAAGTCATAAGAACAAACAGAGAATCTGTGAAGTTATTCCGGTTATTTCTGATGAAATTAATCTCATTATCCGTGAAACTATATTGCTGTTTGATCCTTGCCAGGAAAACCTCTAACAGTTGATCTTTCGTATAGTTTTGATACTGAGGATTCAACTTAATGAAATTCTGCAAGTAAATATTCGATTCCAGTGGATTTAAAAACACTCCATTAAGATAGAGTGTTTGGTTGAAAACCTGTACCGGATAATTATTTTGATTAGCAAGATAAGCAGAATTAACCACATTCCAACTTGAAACTATATTACCATTTACAATCAGGTCTACTTTATTATGGAAGAGTCCAGTATTTTTCCATAATACACTGATCCAAATTGTAGATTCATTTAAAGGTAATGTGTAATTTACATCAAGAGGTAGGTTTGTGTTTACGTTAATAGCCGAGCTCATGATCCTGATATTGGCATTGGCAATTCTATCCACCAATAAATAGTCACTTTCATTGTCTACAGTTGCTGTTACGTTAGTGAGACCGGACTGGAAATTTGGATCTAATATTAACCGAGATGAAGCTTTCCCATTTGTGGTGTAACTGATATTTGTGATGGTACCATGGTCTGCGGTGAAATTAACAGGCACTCCATCAGGAACATACCCCCTAGAAGAAGTATCCTCATAATAACTGTTAAAAATCAACTTCGCAGTGATGGTTGATTCATAAACCTTACCCTCTGAAACCTTATAAGATGTAGGGGTAGTTGTTAAAATAATAAATGGATTGTAAAGCACTATACCTGCTGAATTTGCAGGTTGGAATATATCTGCAGTTGAGTTTAAAAACTGATTATACGTTCCTGCAGTGTAAACTGGAGTATTGGTACCCCACCAGTTGTTGGTTGCATTCACTAGGGCACCATTGCAGAATAAACCATCATGCTGATTCTGAGAGATTCGATTAAAGTGAATGTATGATGGAGGAACATCTAAGTTACCAGAGATCCAGATACCTTCCCATTCATTATAGGATATATCGTTTCCATAAACATCTACAGAACCATAATTTACGAAAATTCCATAAAGGTTGTTGGATATATTATTTTCATAGATTTTACATACTTTACTTCCGGGGACGTACCGATTGTCACTAATTTGAATTCCGTTCCCATTATTACATGATATATTGTTTCTAATTATAACATTGTCGTTTATATTGCTGGGAGGAAAAGTACCAGCATACTGGTAATATACAGTAATTGCATCATCAAGGTTACCTGTGATAGTATTTTCAGATATTTCATTATCCCCTGAATCCAAGACCCATATCCCCTGATCATTGTCTATTATATTATTTTGAATTATTCTATTTTTCAATGACTCACTGAGATAAATCCCTGTTCCAATCCTATACTGATATTTGGAATTATTTATGTTATTCGCAGCTATCGTATTCATAGAAGAATTCTGCAAAAAAACACCATCTTCATTTCCAGTTATAGTATTATTCCATACAGTACAGTTTCCTGTGGAGTTCAAATATATCCCATAAGAGTCAACAGCACCTTGAATATTAAATCCCAATATTAATGAACCATTTCCACCCGAATTAATAGTAAAAACAGGATTTGAAGAATTCAACGCCTGAACAGTCACATCCCCCTCTGAAATTAGGGTGAGGGTCTTGTTTATTATAACATTTTCAATGTATGTTCCATTTCCAACCACAATAGTGTAACCGTTTAAAGTTAAAGGATCATTTATAGCTGATTGGATGGTGCTAAACGATTTATGGAATGTTTTTGAAATTTTCTGGTTGTCCAATGTTGCTGTGACCGTTGTTGGACCAGAAAAAGTACTGGATGTGAGTGTAACGTTTGCTTTACCCCTCTTGGTGGTTGTTGTAGGTGTTATGGTTCCCAATGTGGTGGTGAAATTCACAGGTAAACCGTCAGGTATTGTTCCGGAACTGGAGGTGTCCTGTCCCTGGTTATTGTGTGTTACGTCAGCGGTTATCTGGGAACGGGAGGTGCTGTTTTTGGTCACATGAATAAAAGAACCAGTTAAATTCAACACAATCCAAGGATTATATACAACTGTTCCGTTTTGGATGCATATATCACTGGGGTTACTTAATGAAACTAGTGGATTATTGGAACCCCACCAGTTATTAGTGGCATTTACAGTGCTATTATATTGAACTACAAGTGAAAAATTACTACTACTGGTGATCCTGTTAAAGTGAATAGTTGCCGAAGAATATTGTGGATTAATCCCATATACTGTGTTGATTATGCTATTTTCAGTTATGATGGTATTGTTGCAACGACCTAAATAAATACCGTAACGTCCATTGGCTATGAAGTTATTGTAGATCACAACATCATCTGAACTTGAAATACACACTCCTCTGTAATTTCCGGTTAAATTATTTCCATAAATTGTATTACTGGTGGAGTTATAAATATACACAGAATTATTATTTCCAGTCATGTTATTGTTTAAAATTAAATTATTACTACAGTTACCAACCAAATTACCGCCAAGACCAATATAAATAGCATTTAGATTGCCAGATAAAACATTATCCCGTATGGTGTTGTAATTGGATTTTTCAAAGCCAATACCGTAACCGGAAGGATTATTCTTTATGGTGTTTCCTTGGATTAGGTTGTAATTACTGTTTCCCAAACGTGCCCCATGGTAATTACCTATGGCAGTGTTATTCATCACTGAATTATAATTTGAATTTAAAAATACAAAACTAAAAGTGTTATTAGTAAAAATGTTATCTGTTAAAATACTTTTTGTGTTGTTTAAAAGATAGGTTCCAATGTAATTACCAGTGAAATTGTTCCCACGGATAATACAATTAGAAGCTTCGGTGCTGTGAACTCCACTGGAATTTGTAGATCCTCTTATATTAAGTCCCTGAATAATTGTACCATTACCATACCTGTTCATTTTAAAAACAGGTTGTAATGGGTTTAAAGCTTGAACAATTACATTAGCCCCAATAGCAGGTTTAATAATAAGTTTCTTAGTTACTAAAACATTTTCAAAATAAGTTCCACTTTTTATTTCAATAATGTGATTATTAAGGGTGGATAGATCATTTATAGCCTCTTGAATCGTGGAATATGTTTTATTGGTGTTAATATTAGATATTAACTTCAAAATATAAGTTTGGCTTTGAACCTGTGCCTGATTACCTACAAAATCCACAGCCATAAACTTCAAAGTAGCAGTTTTAACAATATTAATAGGCTTTGTGTATCTTGTGCTTGAAGTTGTGGGGTTGGTGCCATTAGTAGTGTAATAAATGGCGGGTTGAGGGTCTAAATTGTCTGTGGCGGTTAGTGTCACGGTTTTTATGGTGCTATATGTTCCACCCAGGGGGTTTGCGGTTACTGTTGGTTTTGTGATGTCGATTGTATAGGTTATTGTTTGGTTGGTACATGTGTTATTCGCTGCATTGCGTGCGTAGAATTTTAGGTTTGTTATTCCTTGATTAAGATTCAAAGTAACAGTTTTAACCTTACTATTCCATGTAGATCCATTGTTTAAACTATAATAAATCACCGGATTCAGATCAAGATTATCAGAAGCTGTTAACGTCACAGATTTTGTGGTATTGTAGATACCACCTACAAGATTTGTTGTAACTACTGGTTTTGTAGTATCAGCAATGAGAGTGATGATGGTCTGCACACTCTGATTATCCAGTGTAGCAGTGATAGTTACTACTCCTGAAGGAATTGAGCCCCGGCTAAATGTAGAATTGGCCTTACCGTTTTTAGTGTATAGGGGGCTGGTTATTATCCCGCGGTTTGCAGTGAAATTGATTGGAATCCCATCTGGAATATGGCCTTGTGCAGTTGTGGCAGTGCCTTTGCTGTTGCGTGTTAAATCCGCGGTTATGTTACAGGTGGTGTTGTGGCTTAGGCTGCTGGTTGAACTTGTTATTGTGAGTGTTAGCCATGGGTTGTATGTTATTGTGCCTGAGAAGTTGCATATGTCGCTGATGGGGTTGGTTGAGGCTGTGGGGTTGTTTTTGCCCCACCAGTTGTTGGTGGCGTTTATTGCACTGTTTTCTTGGTTTACGATTCCAAAGGTGGTGCATCCTGTTATTTTGTTGAATTTGATGTTGGCGGTGGAGTATTGGGGGTTGATTCCGTACATTCCCCCGCCTGCAAGGTTGTTTTCGATTATGTCAATGTTTTTACTGTTTCTTAAATAGATACAATACTCGTTATTTATAATCGTATTATTTTTAATAATATTATTATTTGAATTCACAACAGTGACTGCCATCCAACTATTATTAAAAATTGAATTGTTCTGGATGTTATTATTTGAACCTGCCAACAATCTGATTCCATTATAATTGTTTGTCAAAAAATTTCCAGTAATATTACAATTCGAAACACCATTCAAATAAATCCCATTGCAATCGGTAGCTGAAGATCCTTTAATCATGAAACCTTGAATGGTAGATCCACTACCATCTGAATTAATTATTAGAGTGGATAATGAAGGATTTAAAGCCCTAATTGTAACGTGTCCCAATGTTTTAGATTTTAGTGTCAATTTTTTATTAATAACCACATTCTCAGTATACGTATATGAAGAACCATTGTTATCATTCACCACAATCAAATCACCAGCAGAAGCATTGTTCACTGCAGCTTGAATACTATTTCCTGGATTAACAGTTAAATTAACAGCTGAAACACATCCTAAAAAGGAAAAAAATATTATAAAACTGGTTAAAAAGAGAATAATATAAAACTTTTTCATAATAATACACCTAGATTTAGTAATATCATTATGGTATATAATACTTTCTATTCAATTAATAATAAATATGTGGTATAATTTTAGTAAATAAATAAAACTTTAATATATTTGGGTGATAGTATTCATCAAAATAAAGGTAAAAATGTAGATGAAATCTGAATTAAGGTGGTATAGTGGTTAATATTTGAAAATAAGAAAAATAAGAAATAAATGAAGGTTAAAAGCTTCCGGACAGATAAGTATCTGCCACAGCAGCCACACCTTCTCCAATCTCTAAATCCAATCCAAGTCCTTGCAGGGTCATTTCCAGGGCAGCGATGGTGCTGATTATCTCCCGGTGGGTTACATTACCCATGTGACCGATACGGAACACATTACCCTTAAGATGGTCCTGACCTCCAGCCAGTTCAATCCGGTAACGTTCCCTCATGGTTCCCCTTAACTCTTTATCAGTTATTCCCTCTGGCATTTTAACTGAGGTTACTGTGTTACTGGAAACCTCATTCTGGGCGAATAAATCCAATCCCAGGGCAGTAACACCATTCTGGGTGGCTTTAGCGGCGAGTTTATGTCTTAAAACTCTTTCTTCTAAACCTTCCTCCATTATAACCCTTAGAGCTTCCTGCATGGCGTAGATTAATGAAACTGCAGGGGTGTAGGGTGTTTCTGGTGGTGTTGCATCTCCACTCTTTTTGTATTTTTTCAGGTTAAGGTAGTAAGTCTGATTATCAGTTTTATCCACCACATCCCAGGCATCATCACTGAGGGTAATGGCAGCCATACCTGGAGGTGCAGCCAGACACTTCTGGGAGCCAGTGACACATATATCGATTCCGTATCCATCCACGAACACATCATCCCCACCCAGGCTGGATACAGTGTCCACAATGTACAGGGCATCGTAGTCCTGCATGATCTTACCCACTTCATCGATGGGGTTAGTTACACCAGTGGAGGTTTCGTTGTGCACAATGGTCACTGCTTTAATATCTTCTTCCTCTTCCATAATGTAACGCACATCATCAGGGTTCACACCATGCCCCCATTCCACTTCCAGCTGCACTGGAATACCTTTATGGGTTTCGGTGATCTGCATGAATCTCTGTCCGAATTTACCCCCGACGATGTTTAAAACACGGTCTCCCTTACTGATGGTGTTGGCCAGGGCGGCTTCCATGGCTGCAGTTCCGGAGCCAGTAATAAGGTAAGACTGATTTTCAGTCTGGAACACTTCAGACATCATCTGGTTGGTTTCGGTGAGAATTTCACCGAAAAGGGCGCTTCTATGATTTATAATGTTTTCTGACATGGCCTTCAGGACCCTGGGGGCCACACGGGTGGGTCCCGGAATCATCAGTAAAGTTTCATCCATCTTGTTCAACTCCAATTTAAAAATATCCTCCAAAGTTATATTATCTATATAATGGGATATACCTTATATATGGAACTGACCCTCTGGATGCAATGGTACCAATCAATCCTGGAAGACTTCGATTTCAAAAGAAAGGATGATGAATTATCTGCAGAAATATTAAACAATATAATAGATGATATTGGTGCTTTAACTCCTCAGGATATTAAAATTAAGGAAAAGGTCATTGTTTTCGGTGCTGGTCCCTCTCTAAAGCCCAATCTAGCGGATCTCAAAAAGGTGGATCTGGATGAATTCACCCTCATAGCTGCTGACGGGGCAACCACTGCCCTGTTAGAGGAGAGTATTATACCAGATATTATAGTAACTGACCTTGATGGGCGAATGGATGATATTATGGGTGCTAACCAGAATGGTTCCCTCCTGGTGGTCCATGCCCATGGAAACAACCTGGAACAGATAGAAAAATACACTCCTCAACTGGTGAATGTTCTGGGAACCACTCAAAGCGAACCACTGGCCAGTGTCCATAACTTTGGAGGATTCACCGATGGTGATCGTTGTGTTTTCCTGGCCATGGCCCTGGGAGCACGGGTTATCATTTTGTCAGGAATGGATTTTGGGAAAACAGTCACCCACTACTCTCGACCGGACCAGGAGGATGGTCCTGCAGACACGATAAAGGAGAAAAAGTTGAAATGGGCCAAAAAACTGGTTAAATGGGCTGCCAGTAACTCGGATATTCAGTTTTTTAATATTTCCACCGGGGAGAAAGTTAAGGGTGTGGAGGATGTGGATCCAGAATACCTGCAGGAAATCCAGATTTGAATTTAAAATAATCATCTCTAAAATTAAGAAAATATAACCATAACTATTATGAGTTTATTTAAAGGGCAATAAAGTAAAAAAATGGGGTAAAATCATGACCGGTCGTGTTGAGGATATTTTAATGGGTGAAGAGACTCTTTTCAAGAATATTGCTGCTTTTAATCCGGATTACATTCCTGAAAACTATCTCCATAGGGAATCCCAGATGGAAGCCCTGGCCCTGTGCCTTCGACCGGCATTAAAGGG
>Ga0334888_1003727_pt1 | contig 14649 bp, 13 predicted proteins | sample GraSluR1_MG_FD_207227 | JGI IMG/M metagenome (GOLD analysis project Ga0334888, IMG submission 207227) | Sludge microbial communities from methane-producing bioreactor in Wageningen University, Netherlands - Granular Sludge_3_08-R1 | ecosystem: Engineered > Bioreactor > Anaerobic > Unclassified ...
TGGTGGTGGGCGTGTTGGTGGGCACCAGGGTGTTGGTGGGGGTCTGTGAGGGACCCGGAGTGCCGGGTGAAGTCAACACCGTGCGTGTGACCAGCACCGGTGCAGCCTGTGATGTATTACTGGCTGCGACAGTCTTACCGGGCAGCACGCTTGAAACCGTGGCTGTTCGGCTGCTTTCGGCGGCAATGCCAGGTGCGCCGGGTTTGGGCAATTGCAGCCCGGTGACTGCGACCAGAGCAGCGATACTTAACAAAATCAAGCCCACTCCCAGGGCGTAGGCCACGTTGTTCATCGGGCGAATGCCCAGCGCCACCAGCACCAGGGCGGCAGTCAGCGCCGCCCAGCTCAGATGAGACACAAACACCACCAGGGCATCCGGGAACAACCCTTCCAGACCGCCGGTCAGTCCAAAACCGGCGATACCCGCCGGCAGCAATAAGCCATAAGACAACGCCACACCCGCCACGCGCGGTCTTTCATCTGTTGAACGCAGCAGCAGCAAGGTGACAGCCGCCGCGCCTGCAACCAGCAGCGCAGAATCAGCCCAGGAAAAGTGGGCGTGCAGCAGCGCCTGGTCGTAGGGCAAGCCTTTCCAGAAGCGGGCGGTCCAACCCACCAGCGCCGCGCCAATGAATGTGAGCAGGCTGCCCACCCCTGTGGCACCCAGGTACTGGGAAAATGAACGCCACGAACCAATTAACACAGACAGCGCCAGGCCGACCACCGGGGTTAAAAACGGCGCCACCAATGCCGCCAGCACAAACAGCGCCGGCGAGTTGAGCAGCGCCGCCACACCAATGGCCAACCCGGCCAAAAATGCCAGGAAAAAATATTCCAGCGTGGGGGTTAGCTGCTGGGTCAGTTCATTTAATTCCTGGGCATGTTCGCCGCTGAAATCGGGCAGCAGCGACTGGCGTTTGCGCCGTCGCCTGCGCGCCGGTGGCAGCGATTCAAAATCATCGGGAGGAAGTGGTTCGCTGGCAGGTAAACTCATTTTCTTAAACTGGCAACAATTCGTTTTGGGTTCATCAACAGATCCAGGGCGGTCAAAATATCCGGTGTGAGCAGATCGGCTGATAACAAAGCGCTGGTTGCCGTCCCTTCTTTGGAAAGTACACAAATTCCCAGGGCAGCTTCTTTCAACATGGCAGCGTCATTGGCGCCCTGTCCAATAGCCACGGTGCGTTCCGATCCCAGACTACGCACCAGTTCCGCTTTTTGTTCGGCTTCGTCCCCTCCGGGATGCAAGCGCACCGCGCGCAAACCAAGCTGTTTATCAATCACATCCTGCCGGCCGTGTGTGTCAGCCGTAGCCAGGTGAATCTGCAAAGGACCGCCCAGTTGTTTAAACGCCATCGCTACGCCGTCCAGCAATTGGCCGTCCAGCGCCAGGGTGCCGTTCACATCACACACCAGGTGTTCCAGTTGCAGTAACCCCATTCCCGGGATTTCGACAGGGATCATGTGGTTATTATAATACAGAGTGGGCAAGCGGCAAAATTGCCCACGCCAGCCAACCTGCCCCCAAAGCGCGCTGCTCAACGGTGCAAAATCTCGCGTTCAGCCTGCTCAATTTCCTCGTTCACCTGCGCGGCTTCACGCTTTAAATCTATTGACGCTCCGGCTGAATAGCCAATCAGCTTGATCAGGTCGCGCGCCTGGCGCAGCACGTCTCTCACCTGCGCCACATAAGAAAAATCGCTCCAGCCGGTGGTGGGCGGCACGGGAATTTGCCTGGCCTGTTGAATAAGATCGCGCGCCCGGCTGATGCGCTCGGCGGCAGGGATGAGACGGGACATGGTTGGCTCCTTGGTTTATGATGGGATACTTATTTCAATATTATGAGAAAAAATCATCCTCAAAATCATTTTGACCATTCATTCCGCAGCCAGGTTAGCGCATCTCCGGGGGTTCCAATACGCAAACCGCTCAGCTCTGCTACCTGTGGATCATCCAAAAAATGCCTGGTATTGAGCGTTACCAATAAATCAACCCTGGCAGTCATTGCAGCAATCAGGATGGGAATATCCACTGTGTGTTTCATCCAATCTTTGTATGAATCCACCTGGTCCGGGGTTGGATTGCGTACGATATGAACTCTGCTTGCCCGGATCATCTCGCGTGCATCACTTAAAACAGCGGGTATTTTGCGGGCAATATTGCGCTCCACTTCAGCTATGACCTGTTCGGAAACAATAAGTTGAATCTTGTCATCTTCTGCCAGTAGAAGAAGCGCCCTGGCTCCCCCCTGAGAAGATAGTATCCCCGAAAATAAAGCGCTGCTGTCCAGGAATAATTCAGGCCTGTTCATGCCCGCTGCCGCCTGTTTCGTAATGATCGCGGTAATATTGTTCACGCTCATCATCCAGCGCATGCAGTAACTCATCCATGTTCACATCATATCTGCTAATCTTGTCTGCGATACGGTCGCCCAACCGATTGACCTGGGATGTCCGCGGCGTCAAAAAAAATGATCCATCACCCAGATCGATCAGGGTGTAAACATCTCCCTCGCCAACGCCATACTTATCGCGCAAATCCACGGGCAGGGTCAAGGCGCCTTTCTTGCGAATCTGAATGATATTGGTTGTCATTTCAGTTTTTCTCCATTTCGGAAATTCTGATTTTCCAACTCCATTGTACAACAATATCACGAAGCTGCAATATACCCTGTTGCACATTTTATTAATTTTCGTGTCTTTCGATGTTAACTTTTTCTACCTTTCGTGGATAATATTACTTAAATGCGATTAACAGAAACAATTAAGTCAATTAAGGAGCAGCCATGTCTCTAAAAGGAAAGAAAATTCTTTATTTTATCGGACCCGGTTTTGAAGAACTGGAATTCTATGTGCCTATGATGCGCCTGCAGGAAGAGTATGCCGAGGTGGTGGTAGCCGGCGAAAAACCCGGCAAGGTGTACACCGGCAAACACGGCGCCTGCATCGAGGGTAAAGCCGACATCAGTTTCGACCAGGTGGACACCTCGCAGTTCGACGCGCTGATCATTCCCGGCGGATGGGCGCCCGACCAGATTCGCCGCGACGCGCACGTCAAACGCATTGTGCAGGAGATGTACCGCGATCAGAAAATCATCGGCATGATTTGCCACGCCGGGCTGGTGGGCATCAGCGCAGGCATCGTCAAGGGACACGACGCCATTGGCAGCGAAGGCATCAAAGACGACCTGATTAACGCCGGCGCAAACTGGCGCAATGAAGCCGCCTTCCGCAGCGGCAACCTGGTGTGGGGGCGCGTTGTTCCTGACATCCCCGCCTTCTGCCGCGAGTTGATGGCGGCTTTAAAATAGGCGTTTGCCTTGTTTGTAAAAATTTGCGAAACCTGTCTCTGACATAAGGCAACCAAATCCTCTCCCCTTTCAGGGGAGAGTTAGAGAGAGGTTAAAATTATTCCCCTTCAAACGATCGCAGCGTCATCTGATCCAATGTCATCACCAGCATGGCGCGGATATTGTATTGCTCCAGCACGGTGTGCGAGATTTGCCCCATCAACGCCAGCGAGATGATGCCGTGCACCTGTCCCCACACCATCACCGCCGCCAGCTCGGGCGCCAACGGGCGCAGCACCCCGGCCGCCTGGCAGGCGCGCACGGTTTGCACCACCAGTTGAAAGGTCTTTTGGGAAATTTCAACAAATTCGGGGTAGTCTTTTTCATGTTCCAGCACGCCTGAAAACATGATTTTGAAAGTATCAGCATCAGCCATGGCAAACTGCACATACGCCCAGGCGCTCTCGATCAACTGTCGGTGCGGGTCGGCGGCGTGTGCTTGCAGCACTTCTTCCATTTGCACATACAGGCGTTTATACCCCTCGGTGGAAATGGCCGCGATCAAAGCCTGCTTGTCGGCAAAATGGGCATAGGGCGCCGCGTGGCTGACCCCCGCCTGCCTGGCCACCTTGCGCAGGCTGAGCCCGTGCACACCCTCCGCCGCCAGCACCTCCACGCCCGCCTGAATCAGGGCATTTTTCAAATCACCGTGATGATACTTCTTTGTTTCCATAGATGAATGGTAAAGCACTATCTTGACACTGTCAAGATTTAACACTACAATCTTTACATCGTCAAGATTATTCTGGAGGCTCTTATGGGAAACTATGACCAACAAAAGCAGCTCATTGTCGACACCGCCCAACTGCTCACCCACAAAGGATATTTGATGGCCACCGGAGGAAACCTCTCCCTGCGCATTCCCGGCCAAAACCTGCTGGCAGTCACCCCCTCCAACACCGATTACCTCACCATGACCGCTGATGACATCTGTATCCTGGACTTTAACCTGAATGTGCTGGAAGGAACGCTCAAGCCTTCGGTTGAATCGGGCATGCACGCCGCCATTTACGCCGTGCGCTCCGATGTAAACGCCATCGTGCACACCCACCAGGTTTATGCCAGCGCCCTGACGCTGATGAAAGCGCCCATCCCGGCCCTGTTCGACGAGCAAGTGCGCTTCCTGGGGCGCAGCGTTGAGATCATCCCCTACGCTCCCTCCGGCACCGGCATGTTGAAAAACACAGTGGCCAAGCACGTCAAGAATCATCACAACGCCTATATGATGCAAAATCACGGCGCGCTGTTGTTCGGTCACGACATGGAACGCGCTGTGCACAATGTGGAAATATTGGAAAAATGTTCGCTGGCTTACCTGCTGGCGCTGTGCAGTGAACGCCAGGTCACCAAAATTCCACTGGCCGTGCGCGAAATCGCCTTCAACAAACTGCGCAGCGACCAGAAAAAAGTCGCCGCCGGGCTATCACCTAAAGCGGGTGAATAAATCTCTCTTACAGGAATAAAATCTAACCATGACCTCACAAGCTTACGCCATCTCCACCTATCCCGATGTTGATGATGTTTACCGCCGCCTGAATGCGCTCATCAGCCAGCCCATGCGCCCGGTCAAACCGGAAGTGATGCAAACCTACCTGGAATATTTTGAAAAACGCTGCCAAAAATCCAAAGCGCTGACCGATGCCGCCAAGCAGCTCATTCCCGGCGGTGTGCAGCACAACCTGGCATTTAATTACCCCTTTCCCATCGCCATTGAGAAAGCCGAAGGCGCTCACATGAGCGACGTGGACGGCAACCGCTACATTGATTTTCTGCAAGCCGGCGGCCCCACCGTTTTGGGCAGCAACTACACTCCGGTGCGTGAAAAGGTGTTGGAAATGCTGCAATCCTGTGGCCCGGTCACCGGCCTGTTCCACGAATACGAGCTCAAACTGGCCGAATTGGTCAACCGACTGATGCCCAGTATTGAAATGTTCCGCATGCTCGGCACCGGCACCGAGTCGGTCATGGCCGCCATTCGCGCCGCGCGCGCCTTCACCAAAAAGAAATATGTTATCAAAGTGGGCGGCGCCTATCACGGCTGGAGTGACCAGATGGTGTACGGCCTGCATGTGCCCGGCACCGGCCGCCTGGAAGCCGCCGGTATTCCGCGCGGGGCCAGCGGCTGCACCGAAGAATTTTTCCCCAATTCACTGAGCGCCCTGCGCCGCCACCTGATGTTCAACCGCCTGCGCGGCGGCACTGCCGCCGTCATCGTGGAACCTATTGGGCCGGAAAGCGGCACCCGCCCGGTGCCTTTCGATTTCAACCAGAAAGTGCGCGAGTTGTGCGACGAATTCGGCGCGCTGTTAATATTCGATGAAGTGGTCACCGGCTTCCGCCTGGGTCTGGGCGGCGCGCAGGGTTACTTCAACGTCAAACCCGACCTGACCGTTTTCGGCAAGTGCATCACCGGCGGTTATCCCATGGCCGGTGGCGTGGGCGGCCGCCGCGAGGTGATCAGCACCTTCGCTGCAGGCATCGGCGGCACCGGCGAGCGCGCCTATGTGGGCGGTACGCTGTCTGCCAATCCGCTCTCCTGCGTGGCGGGTTATTACGCCATTTCGGAAATGGAACGCACCAACGCCCCGGTGATTGCCGGGCAGGCCGGCGACCGCCTGACGCGCGGGCTGCAAGCCATCCTGGATAAATACAGCCTGCCCTTTGTGGTGTTCAACCAGGGCTCCATCGTGCACCTGGAGACTTCCGGCGTGATGCTGCTGGACTTGCGCAATCCCTTGCGCCTGGCCAAAGAGTTGAAACCGCGCAAACACATGATGGAAGCCATGGGCGCCGCCTACATGGCCAATGGGCTGATCACCCTGGCTGGCAGCCGCATGTACACCTCGATGGCGGACACCGACGAGGTGATCGACGACGCCCTGGCGCGCTTTGACCAGGTTTTTAGCAACATTTCAGGTTGAGCAACTTAAAAACATAAGTATTTCAAGTCGCCACTCATGTGTCATTGCGAGCCCCGATTTTTTTCGGGGCGTGGCAATCTGAAATGGTGGCAATGAGACTGCCACGTCGGGCTAGCGCCCTACTCGCAGAGACAGAAACAATTTTGAGGTAGCAACCTGAGAACATAGGCTTTCTGTTGTTTCGAGCCCTGTCTTAACCAGAAGTGCACGAAAAACAAAAGACAGGGGCGAGAAATCTTGTTTTTACTCCCAGATTTCTCCTCCCCCTGGTCGTCGAAATGACATTTTTTCAAGACACAAAATTTTACAGCGTCATTGAAGGAGCAGCCATGGAAAGACAATACAAACTATACGGCTACCGCTGGGTTGTACTGGCAGTTTTTATGTTCGTCAACCTTACCATCCAAATGCTGTGGATCACCTATGCCCCCATCAGCGGCCCCGCGGCGGCTTTTTACGGCGTCACTGACCGGCAAATCGGCTTCCTGGCCATGTCCTTCATGATCGCCTTCATCCCGCTTTCCATCCCGGTTTCCTGGGTCATCGACACCTACGGCTTCCGACCGGCGGTGTCCATTGGCTGCGTGCTGATGGGCATTTTTGGTCTATTGCGCGGCTTTGCCGGCGCAAACTACAGCCTGGTGCTGTGGAGCACGGTGGGCATCGCCGCGGCGCAGCCCTTCCTGCTCAACGCCTGGACCAAGATGCCCGCCAACTGGTTCGCTTATGAAGAACGCGCCACCGCGGTGGGGTTGATTACCCTGGCCAACCTGGTTGGCACCGCCCTGGGCATGGTGCTCACCCCTGTCCTGACTGAAACCATCAGTATCCCCAACGTCCAGTTGATCTTTGGCGGCGCGGCTGCCCTGTCGAGTGTGCTCTTCCTCATCCTGGCGCGCGAAAAACCGGCCACCCCGCCCTGCGAGCCCGGCCTGGAGGTACGCGCCCTGATGCTGGACGGTCTAAAACATGCCCTCAAGGTCAAATCTTTCTGGCTCTACCTGCTGGTATCTTTCATCGGGCTGGGGCTGTTCAACGGCATCACCACCTGGGTTGAAAATATTATCCGCCCGCGCGGCTTCACACCCACCGACGCCGGAATCCTGGGCGCCCTGATGCTGGCGGGCGGCGTGTTAGGCGCGGTGGCTATCCCGCCCTTCTCTGACAAGAGCCGCAAGCGCAAACCTTTCATTTTCTTCGGATTTTTGCTGGCCATTCCCGGCCTGCTGGGGCTCACCTTTGCCACCCAGCCCTGGCTGCTGTTCCTCTCCGCCTTCCTGTTCGGCTTCTTCCTGGTCAGCGCCAACCCCATCGGCATGCAGTACGCCGCCGAGATCACCCGCCCCACACCCGAAGGCACCTCCAACGGCCTGATTCAGCTCTTTGGACAGGCATCGGTGGTGTTTGTGTCCATCATGGAAGCCGTCAAGACGCCCGACGGTTCCTTCACCCCCGCCCTTCTGCTGGGCGGCGGACTGCTGCTCATCAGCCTGTTGTGCATCTCGCAGTTCCAGGAGGCAAGCATCTGATATGACCATAGAAAACCTCTACCTGGCAATTGACCTGGGCACCTCCTGCATGAAAACCGCGCTGATCACCACCAGCGGCAAGGTGCTGGGCTGGGAGTCGCAGCCCATCCAGTTGATCGTCACCCCCGACGGCGGGGCGGAACAGGACCCGCGGGAATGGTGGCAGGCCTTCATCGACTGCACCCACCGCCTGCTGCACAACCACCCCGGCGCGGCTCAGGCTGTGCGCGCGGTGTGCTGCTCTACCCAGGGCGAGGGCACCATCCCGGTGGACCGGCAGGGCAACGCCCTGTGCAACTGCATTTTGTGGATGGATATGCGCGGCGCAGCAGAACTGAAAAAGCAGTTGGACGGACCCCTCAAACTGGCCGGGGCTGACCTGTTCAAAGTGCTGCGCTTCATCCGCCTCACCGGCGGCATGCCCTCCATGACCGGCAAAGACCCCGCCGGGCACATGCTGTTCCTGCGCGACCGCCATCCCGAAATCTACGCGCAAACCCACAAATTCCTCAACGTGCTCGACTTTCTCAACCTGAAGCTGACCGGCGAATTTGCCGCCAGCGTCGATTCCATCACCACCTCGTGGATCACCGACAACCGTAACCCAGCCGATATTCACTACGCTCCCCAATTGATCAGCACCCTGGGTATCGACGCCGAAAAACTGCCCGAAGTTCTGCCATGCAGCGCCGTGGTGGGCAATTTACAAACTTCCGCCGCTGCAGCGCTGGGGCTTTCCACTGACGTCAAAGTGGTGGCGGGCGCCATCGACAACACCGCCGCGGCCATCGGCGCCGGGACGGTGGAAGATTACCTGCCGCATCTCTACATCGGCACCTCTTCCTGGATCACCGCGCACGTGCCGTTCAAAAAAACCGACGTTTTCTCCGGCATGGCTTCCATCCCCTGCGCCCTGCCCAACCGCTACCTGCTGACCGCCCTGCAGGCCACTGCCGGCGGCAATCTAATCTTCCTGCGTGACAAAATCCTCTATCACAAAGACGAACTGCTGCAAGAAGCGCAGGTGCCCGACATCTTTAAAGTGCTCGATCAGATTGCCGAGCGTGTGCCGGCCGGTTCCAACGGTGTGCTGTATACCCCCTGGATCTGGGGTGAACGCGCCCCGGTGGAAGACCGCACCCTGCGCGCCGGTCTGTATAACCTGTCGCTCAACAACAACCGCGAAGACATCATCCGCGCCTTTTTGGAAGGCATCGCCTTCAACACCAACTGGCTGATGAAACCGGTCAAAAACTTTTTAGGGCGCACCCCGCAGCGCATTCACATCGTGGGCGGCGGGGCGCAGTCTGCCGTGTGGTGCCAGATTTTCGCCGACGTGCTCGATATGCAGGTGTGTCAGGTGAGCGACCCCGTGCAGGCCAACGCGCGCGGCGCCGCCTGGATCGCCGCCGCCGGTATGGGCGATATTAAATTCAGCGACATCCCCGCCCTGGTGAGCTTCCAGCAGGTGTTCAACCCCAACCCTCACAACCGCAGCATCTACGCCGAGAAGTTCGAGGTGTTCAAGCAAATCTATGAGAGGATGAACCCGATTTATCGCAGGTTGAATGGGGGATAGTCGTAAACACCCATAAGATTTCAATCTAAGAAACACCCAAATACCAAATCCAGACTTGAAATTTAAGTGAATTTGAATTATTATTCATATCATGAATAACTTTTATTCATCAAGAATGATCAGGGAAACATACAGCCAACCGGACAACTACCTTCCGCGCTGGCTCACACCTTTATTGCAACAAACCTTGAATGAAATCCCTGTGCTGGTATTAACCGGCGCGCGTCAGGTCGGAAAAAGCACCCTGTTATCCAACGAAATGCCTTTTAAAGATTTTCGTTACCTGACCATGGATGACTTTGATGTTCTTAACCAGGCGAATGAACAACCTGATGCATTATGGTCGGGAACTGACCGGATAATTTTGGATGAGGTACAAAAATCACCCAACTTGCTGGCAGCTGTCAAACACGAAGTGGATCGCAATCCGGGGCGCAAGAAATTTGTGCTTTCCGGGTCGGCAAACCTTTTATTGATGAAACAGGTCAGTGAAAGCTTGGCTGGACGCGCCAGTTACCACGTGCTGCATCCGCTCACCCTGGGAGAGATAAATCAAACACCCCCTCCCGATCTTATCTTGAAAATCCTCACCGGAGAATGGTCGGATGATGGTTTAGGGTTGAATCCGCTGCCAGATGTTTTACCACACCTGCAACGCGGTGGTATGCCTGCCTTGCTGCGGTTGAATTCAGAATCTTCACGGGTGCGCTGGTGGGATGGCTATGTAACCACCTATCTGGAACGCGACCTGCGGCAAATTGCACAGATTGATGCACTGGTCGATTTTCGCCGTGTGATGGAACTGCTGGCGCTGCGCACCGGTCAAATGCTCAACCAGTCTGACCTGGCGCGTGATGCAGGCTTGTCACAACCCACCACCCACCGCTACCTCAACCTGCTTGAAACCACCCACCTGTTTGAGCGGACACCCTCCTACGCCACCAACCGCACCACCCGTTTGCTCAAAGCCCCCAAAGCCTATTGGAGCGATACCGGTCTGGCAGTTTTTCTGGCAGGGTATTATCAACTGGAAGATCTGCGAAAATCGCGCGAATTGGGTAATTTCTTTGAATCATTCATCTTCCACCATCTGCGCGTATTGACGCAATTAATGACGCCCCCGGCGCGGCTGTTCAACTGGCGCACACAAACCGGATTGGAGGTGGATTTTGTGCTGGAGCATGGGCGCAAAGTATTGGCGATTGAAGTTAAACAAACCAATCATCCCGGCTTTGGAGATATAACCGGTTTGAAAGCGTTTCTGTCGGATCATCCCAATGCAGTCGGTGGATTGCTGCTGCATGGCGGCGCTGAAATTCGCCGCCTGGGCGAGCGCATTTTGGCGGTACCCTGGACAATGGTAACGGGATAATACACACGAACTTGTACGAATTCCTAAAGTACCACCACATTGGCAAAATACTTTCGGAAAATCGCCTCGGCGGCGTTCACCTTTTTCTCGTTGTTCAAAACACATAACTTGACATATTCGCCCTCATTGGGTATCTTTTGGACATGATGAACAAAAAACATGCTCACCTGTCGCGCAGAGAATTTCTGCGGCTCGGATTAACCAGCCTGGGCGCTGTGGCGCTATCGCCGGTAATGTGGGATACCAACCAATTGCAGTGGGCGCAGGCCAAACAGCTTGGCCGCGTGGTTGCCGGCAAAATCAGCCTGTGGTCACGCCCCACCACGCACAGCAAAGAACTGGGGCCGTTGTATCAGGATGCCGTGGTCGAGTGGCTGCGCGAAGTGGTTGGCGAAGCGCCGGGGCTTTCGTTGAGCCGCACGTGGGTTGAAACGCCCAACGGTTACTTATACGCCCCCCGTGTACAGCCGGTTTTCAACCAGCCTCATCCCCCGGTTGCATCATTGCCCGAAACCCCGCTGGGCAGGGGAATGTGGGTTGAGGTTTGCGTGCCGTATGTCGATCTTACCTGGGCGAACCCGCGCGCCGTGTCCGAAGGTAGTTGGATGCACAACAATGACCGACCGCGTTTCTATTACAGCCAGGTTTTCTGGGTCGACGATCTACGCATCAACGCCAGCGGGCACACCGAGTACCGCCTGGTGGAACAATATGCCCATGACATCTTTTGGGGGCGGGCGGAAGCCTTTCGCCCCATGACCCCAAAAGAAGTGGAACCGATTAACCCGCACCACGAAGAAAAGCTCGTTCTCATCAACCTCAACCATCAAACCCTGTCGTGCTATGAAGGCAGACATGAAGTGTATTTTTGCCGCATCTCTTCAGGTGGAAAGTACGACATCGACGGCAATCCAACAGATAAATGGTCCACACCCATCACCATCAGCCCGGTGTGGCGCAAATTGATTTCGCATCACATGACCGGCGGCGAAACCGGCGGCGGGTGGGATATTCCCGGCATTGCCTGGACGGTTCTGTTTTCAGGCAGCGGGGTCGCCATTCATTCCACCTTCTGGCACAACGATTACGGCACGCCGCGCTCACGCGGCTGCATCAACGCGCGCCCTGAAGATGCCAAATGGGTCTTCCGCTGGACCGATCCGGTGGTTACCTACGACATGGGAGAAAAAACCGTCCAAATGCCCGGCGGCACGCGCGTCCAGGTTGTTGAATAATCAGGAAGTCGCAGTTCGCATCCTCAGAAGCAAAAACGCCTGATTGAACAGGCGTTTTTAGGCGGGGAGGGCGGGATTCGAACCCGCGGCTGAGGAACCCCAGCACTCACTTAGCAGGCGAGCCCAATCGGCCACTCTGGCACCTCCCCAATGAGGTGTTGCTCAATTTTCAAAACAGCGGAGGGAGGGGGATTCGAACCCCCGGTGGGCTTACACCCACACATGTTTTCAAGACATGCACCTTAAGCCGCTCGGTCATCCCTCCAGAGGGAATCCAATACCCTTCGCGGCTCTCATTTTATCATAAGACCCCGCCCCGGACAAGGAAACCCTGTCAGCGGTTATTCATCCATTTCAGGCAATGGCGCGGGCGTCTGCAATCCATCTACGTCATCCACCTGCAGAGATGGCGTTCCTATCACCACCGGGGTGAGCGTTGCCTCAAAAGTTGGCGAGGGCACCGTGGGCAGTTCGGTGGCTTCCAGCAACAGGCTGACCGTGGGTGTGGCGCTGGGTACCACCTGCTCACCCAACTGCTTCACCCAGCGAATCACATAATAGGTTATCAGTCCGGCCACCAGCAGACCGAACATAATAAGCAGTGGAATTTGCCGCAAAAAATGAAAAGGGTGTCCCGGTTCTTTTTCGCCTTTCACCTGCGCCGTGATGATGGTGATATTGTCGTGCCCGCCGCGCTGATTTGCCAGGGCGGTCAATGCCTCGGGGGCATGCGAAAGGGGTGTGCGCTGCAAAATTGCCAGAATTTCGGCATCGTTCACCAGGTCGGTCAAACCGTCGCTGCACAGCAGCAGGCGGTCGCCGGGGCGCAATTGCACACCCTGGTTGGCCACCGCCTGTGAATCGGCATCGTTGCGCGCCAGGCGCATGCGCAGGTCCACCTCGGGCGGTTCGGGCGAGCCCAGGTAGCGCCGGATGACATGCGCGTTGGGATGCCCGTTCACCTGGTCGGGATGCAGCACGCCCATTTCCAGGGCTTCCTGCACCCAGGTGTGGTCAACGCTGAGCTGGCGAATGCTGCCGCCGCGCACCAGGTAAATCCGTGAATCGCCCACCGTGGCTGTATAAAGCTGGTTTCCGTGTACCCAGGCGCAGGCTACCGTGGCGCCCATGCCCTCGCGGGTTTCATCAACTTGCGCCGATTTATATATCACCTCGCTGGCTTCCTGGATGGCATTGAACAGGATATCAACCGGAGAGCTGCCGTCGCTGTCAGCCACGCGCTGGGTGATGACATTGACGGCAATTTCGGCGGCAATTTCGCCCGCCCGGTGACCGCCAATGCCGTCGCTCAGCACCGCCAGCAGCACCGGCGTGGGGTCGCTTTCGCTCACCTGGAACGCGGTAACCGCGAAGCGGTCTTCATTGTTCTTCCCGCTCATACCGGGGTGCGTGCTTGCCATGACCGGCAAATGTGCCTGCTCAATCCGTATCATATCGTTCTACCCCCTTGATAAGGTTCAACCACGGGCTTCTTGATGTGAGTCGGGTTTGAATATTCAAACCGAAAGGATACGCGCCCCAGGTGAAGGATATCGCCGTGCTCGAGCTTCGCGCCGTTCTTTGAGACAGGCGCATAATTGACCCAGGTACCCGCCACCGAGCCGGCATCTGACACATAGAAACTTCCGTCCGAGGTGCGCACAATGCGCGCATGCAGCCCTTCAATGGAACTGGAATCAATGACGCAAATGGCCTGGCCGGGGTCGCATCCCAGCGTAATTTCAGAATGTGTCAGTAAAACAACATTTTCTGTCAGGGCATGCCCATCTTCGGTCAGGCGCACCAGGCGGGCAGGCGCGTTCATGTTAGCGCGCGGACGCGGCGTGGTTGGCGCCGGTGAGGCCGCCGAACGGCGTGTGTCGCCGGCATCCTGCGGAATGACCACCGGCTGTGTCACCGGGTCTTGATACAGCTTGCGCTGCTGGAAGCGCTGCAACAGCGATAAACCCTTGCCGCGCGCCATCAAGATCACCAGGGCAGCCGCCAGTGCGGTCAACCCCAGAACGGTCACCAGCACAAAGCGCCGCCAGCCGGTCAGCCCGGCCAGGATATTCCCCGGCTGCGGTTCAACCGTCACCTGCACCGTGGTCTCAATGCTGCTCTGGCTCAATCCCAGCTCATCTTCCACTTTTACCTGAATCTGGTGGCTGGCGCTGGAAGTGTATTCACTTAACGGCCATTGAAACCGGTCGAAGGGAGGCTGTGTGTTCTCGGCCGCTAAAACGCCGTCAACGTACAACTGGGTGCGTGAAATGGGATGCTGATAGCCGTCAGGAAATTCGATAAGGATGGGAATTTCAATTGAAATCGGGTCAAGGCGGGCTTTGGCGCCCGGTTGTGAAGGCTTAATCCAGGCGCGCGTCACTTCGGCAGGCGGCGAGAGGAAGATGGGATTGGGCGGCAAAATATTCAATTCAAAATTTTTTGCTTCGCTCACTGCTTGCAAATCGCCGCGGTTAATTTGCACCGCCAGGCTGTGCGTGCCGCTCTGGTTGATGGTTGAACGGTAGCTGGCTGTGTAAATATAACGCATCGATTTGAAATAACCGTCCAGGTTGGGAAGCTGCTCGCTGCCGGTGTAGTGAAAGAATTGTCCGCCGGTGCTCAGGGCAGCGTCATACAATGTTTTAGCTGCGGTGGTGT
>Ga0334888_1003730_pt1 | contig 14634 bp, 15 predicted proteins | sample GraSluR1_MG_FD_207227 | JGI IMG/M metagenome (GOLD analysis project Ga0334888, IMG submission 207227) | Sludge microbial communities from methane-producing bioreactor in Wageningen University, Netherlands - Granular Sludge_3_08-R1 | ecosystem: Engineered > Bioreactor > Anaerobic > Unclassified ...
TCCTTAAAGTAGTTGGACTACAGAAAATTATTAAAAGTCCACAGCATCTGGATGTATTATATATCACAAATATAAAAGAAAGGATAAGTATGATATTGGCTTCTGAATGTATCATACAAGGAAAACATATGTCCTTTATTACAAAATCACCCTGGATGATTCACTACGATGGATCCAGTTGCAATGGCTGTGATATTGAGGTGTTGGCTTGCCTCACACCCATGTATGATATTGAAAGATTCGGCATCAAAAACACGGGAAACCCAAAGCACGCAGATATTTTTCTGTTAACCGGTTCAGTAAACGAGAAAAACAAGCCGGTGATTCAGCAAATATACGCGCAAATGCCGGAGCCTAAAATTGTGGTGGCGGTGGGAATTTGCGCTTGTGATGGCGGAGTCTTCAAAGAATGTTATAATATAAGTGGTGGGGCTGATACTGCAGTGCCTGTAGATGTATATGTTCCAGGTTGTGCGGCTCGTCCTGAAGCCATCATTGATGGGGTGGTGAAGGGCTTGGCCATCCTGGAAGAAAAACGACTCAAAGTAAAACGCAAAACAGAAAAGGCCATGAAAAAGCATTATGCAGAAGTGTATGGACAAGAACACAAACCCCTGATTATGGAGGTGGTGCCCAGTGGAAGATAAGAGCTATTTGATTCAGGAATTCATCCCTATAAAACCCGGGGAGATTTTCGAAAAGGCTAGGGATGTAAAGGCGGAAGGACATCGATTGGTGCAAATTTGTGCATCGGTGGTACCGGAAGGGTACGAGCTCCTTTACACCTATGATAAGGACCATGTTTTGGTCAACCATAAAGTGATCATGCCGGTGGAGGAAGAAATTATGAGTATTACTGGCGTGTACTGGTCTGCGTTTGTGTTTGAAAATGAGCTCCAGGATTTGTTTGATGTAAAATTCAAGCACATGGAGTTGAATTATGGGGGACATTTTTTTACCACCAGCGAACCCCATCCTTGGAAGCCGGAATCCACCCAGGAAGGAGAGGAGTAAACCATGGGAAAACGAACGGTCATACCCTTTGGGCCACAACACCCGGTTCTGCCGGAGCCAATTCATCTGGACCTGGTACTGGAAGATGAAATTGTTGTGGAAGCCATTCCTTCCATCGGTTTTATTCACCGGGGGTTGGAAAAATTAGTTGAAAAAAAAGAGTTTACAGAGATGACCTATATCATCGAGCGAATCTGCGGCATTTGCAGCTTCGGTCATGGTTGGGGCTATGTTTCATCGGTGGAGGGATTGATGGGCATTCAGGTTCCCCCCAGAGCGGAATACTTGAGAACCATTTGGCACGAATTGAGCAGAATCCAAAGCCATCTTTTATGGTTGGGATTATTGGCCGATGCGTTTGGTTTTGAAAGTCTGTTTATGCATGTTTGGCGGCTTCGGGAAACGGTGTTGGATCTCTTTGAAAAAACCACGGGAGGACGTGTGATTTTTTCTGTGTGTAAAGTAGGGGGCCTTCGCCGGGATATGGATAAAGAAACCTTGGGGTATATGGTAAAAACCCTGAAGAAAATGAAATCGGAACTGGAAGATCTGACGGAGGTTTTCCTGGATGATGACTCTGTAAAGAATCGAACCGTGGGGGTGGGAACTCTCACGAAAGCGGATGCAGAAGACTGCTGCGCTGTAGGACCTATGGCCAAAGCTTCCGGCATTGCCCATGATACCCGATTGACCGGCCACGGTACATATTTGGAATTGGGATTTCAGCCGGTTATTGAAACCGCCGGCGATAGTTTTGCTCGTACGGTAGTTCGAATTCGAGAGGTGTATCAATCCATTGACCTTATCGAAAAAGCAGTGGAATTGATTCCCGATGGTCCCATCGATGTGCCGGTGAAGGGGGCGCCCCCAGAGGGTGAATTCCTGATGCGGATCGAGCAGCCTCGGGGAGAAGCCATTTACTATGCCAAGGGCAACGGAACTAAATTTTTAGATCGAATGCGGGTACGGACTCCCACCTTTAGTAATGTTCCTGCTTTGACAAAAATGTTACAAGGGTGTGAGTTTGCGGATGTACCGATTCTGGTGCTTACCATAGATCCTTGCATCAGTTGCACAGAAAGGTAGGTGGGATATGTCACAATTACGAATGGGAAAAGTGGTATTAAAAAGTTTGTTTCGCAAGCCGGCTACTTTAATGTATCCCCAAGTACCCCGGACCTGGGAAGATAGAACCAGAGGGCATATTGAAATCAGCCAAGAGGATTGTATTTTGTGCGGTATGTGTCAACGGAAATGTCCTTCCGATGCCATTTTGGTGGATCGGAAGGAACGGACCTGGACCATCCATCGGATGGGCTGTATTCAGTGTAAGAGTTGTGTGGAGGTATGTCCTAAAAAATGTCTTTTCATGAGGCAGGAATACACCGCTCCCGATGTGAAAAAGATCACCGATGTTTACGGTATTCCGGAGCAGGAAAAGCCTGCGGCCAAGGAAGCCTAGAACAGGGCGGTTGGAAAAATCAGAAGGAGCCTCTTTGCCCCAAGAGATTCCTTTTTTTATGGCGTTTCTTCCGGAAGCAGATAGGTGCCCATGAACAGTATGGTATTGGAATCTTCTTCGCTGATCAGGAAAAGGAAGGGTCTATCACACCGGAAAATTAAGGGCTCCAACATGGCTGTTTCCCGGAGCTCTACCACAGTGGCTCCAGCTGCGGTGGTTCCTTCTTCGTTGACATGAACCACTGCTTTATGAAGAACACGGCTGATGTAGATTTCTTCTCGTATTCCGCTTAGATCTGCAGATGGAGAGAAGGGGAGATCCATTCCCAAGCGGATTAGGGGCCGGTTCAGCTCCTTAATGCCGTAGGAGATTGAAAAGCGGGGCATCCAAATGGAAACTTCTTCTTGAGATACGGGAGATTGAAGGGCCTTTTGAAAAGAGTCTTCTGTGAGAGAGGAGATAAAATCCAATAAATCTCCATCCGGCAAGAGCAAAGTCATGGATAGCTTTTCCTGGCCATAAGGCAGATTCAGCACTTGATAACCCTCTCCCTGGTAATAGCCGGCGGGGCCGGTTCGGTGCATCATGTCCACCGGTACTTCTGTACCTCCATAAGCAAAGAAAGTTTCCGGACGGGTGACCTTTTCGTCAAAAGGATGGGTCCAATCCCCTTTGAAATATACTGCGTTGATTAAATACATCACCACATCGGCAGGGATGGGAGGTTGAATCATCTGAGAAATAAGGCCTTTTGTTGAGTCCTTAATCCAACCGTTGATGGTGTCGGCAGCGTCGGGCTTGGAGAAATCCATTTCTGAAACTTTGGCAAAGAAATGGGATTGATTTTTCTCTAAGAACTCTGGTTGGATGGCCTCGCCTTGCCGATACCAAATGGAGTTGCTGACTAAAAAATCTGTTTTGGAATCCAACCCGTTGTAATAACTCAGCAATTCCTGATAGGTTTCCAAGAGGTGGGAATCTTCCACTTTTTCGTATCCCAAGGTGTTTGCCATTTGGGTTTTGGTCTCTCCCTTGGCGCCAAGGGAGGTCATAGACAGGGCCGTAGAGATGCTAAAAGGAGAAAAGAACAGGTTTTCTGGTTCTTCCTGGAGGGTTTGAAGCAAGGCCAAACCAAAATTTTGATTGCCTTGGACCAAAGATTGATTTACCCTACTAGTATTCAGTGTTTTTGTTTCGTAGGAACCGGTTGCGCTACAGCCTGGGGAAAGAAGGGCAAGCACGGTTACCAAAAGTAACAAGAGTATTTTTGATTTCATCGGTTCAACCTCCTTGTGTTCATAGATTATGTTTATAGACGGAAAAGGAGGAAAAAAGTTTCTGTTCAGCGAAGAAGTGGGAGAGAGAGGTGTAATATCTTTGTTTCCGGGGTATATATTGGAGTATTGGAGGATATGTTATGTATGATTTAGAAAAATTGAATTTACCGGACTATGTGCTGGATATTTTGAACCAGGCTAAAAGCGTAATCATTCCCAGAACCAGGGAAGAACTGGTGGAGTTGGCTATGGGGAACTCCTTGGAAAACACCTTCGAAGTGGCCTATGAAGTGCCGGGCCGGGGAAGGGTGTTGGAGGCCACCGTAACTCGATGCAAGAACGGATTGGCGGTCAATTACATTGACGACTATATGCGAAGAAGGGACCCGGACAGCCTATTGGTGGCAGACAGCAAACCTACGGACAAGCCCACTTACCAAAAGGAATACGGCAAAGATTTTGAGGAGTTGCGTCAAGACACCTTTGCCTGGCTGAAAAAGCAAGATTTGATCTTTTACCCCTTCAAGGCGGGAGATTTGAAGCATGGGTACGATTCGATATTCATTTCCCCGGCCAATGCGGGATTTTTTGCCGCCGGGTTGGCGGATCTTCAAGGATTTATTAACATTGACACCTTGGAAGATTTCCGGTTGAAAGCCATGGTGGTATTGGCACCGCCCTTTCGTCATACCCATTTTGGAGAAAAGCAAATCGTAATCCACAACCGAACAGATCAGGTGCACGAAGTCTATTCCTACAATCTTTATCCGGGCCCTAGCGCCAAGAAGGGGATTTATGGGGTGCTTTTGAATATTGGGGAGCAGGAGGGTTGGGTTACAGCCCATGCTTCTACCGTCAAGGTGATTACTCCTTATGACAATGAAATCGTCATCATGCACGAGGGGGCTTCCGGTGGTGGAAAAAGTGAAATGATTGAGGATATGCATAAACAACCGGACGGAAGATCTATATTGGGAGTCAATACCATTACAGGGGAAAAGAATTACCTGGTATTTAATGAAACCTGTCAGCTGATGCCGGTAACTGACGATATGGCTTTATGTCATCCTAAGCTTCAAAACGATAGTCGAAAATTGGTGGTAAAGGATGCGGAAGCTGCCTGGTTTTTGAGATTAGACCATATTACCAGCTATGGTACATCTCCCCGCTATGAAAGGGTGTTGACCCATCCCAGCAAACCATTAATTTTTATGAATATTGACGGAATTCCAAAGGCTACCTGTTTGGTTTGGGAGCATACCCTAGACCAAGATGGGAAACCGTGTACCAATCCCCGGGTCATTCTTCCCCGTAATATGGTGGAAGGAACAATCAATGAAGCGGTGGAGGTGGATGTGCGCAGCTTTGGAGTACGCGCTCCAGTTTGTACCCGGGAAAACCCCTCTTATGGAATTGTGGGGATGATTCAGGTGTTGCCTCCCGCCTTGGCATGGTTATGGAGGTTGGTGGCCCCCCGTGGTCACAACAATCCCAGTATTGTGGCTGAAACGGCTATGAAAAGTGAAGGAGTGGGTTCTTATTGGCCTTTTGCCACCGGGAAAATGGTAACACAAGCCAACCTGCTTTTAGAACAGGTTCTTAATTCACCCAGCACCCGATATCTGTTGATTCCCAATCAACACATTGGTGCTTATGAAGTAGGTTTTATGCCTCAGTGGGTAGCGCGGGAGTACATTGCTCGTCGTGGAAGCGCCAAGTTTAAACCGGGCCACTTGGAAGAGGCCAGATGTCCGCTGATGGGATTTGGTTTGGAGTCCATGAAGGTGGACAACCAGTATATTCGAAGAGCCTTTTTGAAACCAGAGACTCAGTATGAAGTGGGAACGGACGGGTACGATGCAGGGGCTAAAATTCTGATGGACTTTTTTGCCAAGGAGCTGGAAAAATTCTACACACCGGAGCTTCATCCCTTGGGGCGGGAAATCATTCAATTATTCCGTGATGGTGGTACGGTGCAAGATTACATGGAGATTATCCCCATGAGATACTAGAAGAGTGAGAAGCGGCTAAAATTTAGAAAGAAAGGGTCAAAGAATCGAATTTTATGACGAGAAATAGTGGGCGTTGGGTTGGGTTTTTACTCATCCTTGTGGCCAGCATCTTGAATGGGTTGATTCCGTCTGTAACCCAGCGGGCCCTGCTATCCGGTATGGCGGTAGAAACCATATTGACTTCCAGGTATTTTTTAGGATCGGTTTTAATTTGGGCCTATATTTTCATAAAGAAAAAGAAATTTTTGGTGGGGAAATCCAATGTTCTATACATGACTTCCTTGGGTCTTTTGCTATTCTTATGCACCACCAGCCTAAACGAAAGCTACAAATATTTGCCTGGGGCAGTGGCGGTAATCATCGCGTTTTCTTATGTGGGGATTGTCGTATTTTTGGAAATCCTGATGGGGAGGGAAAAAGCCCTTCCCCGGCGAGTCGTTTGTTTAATGATGGCATTGGTAGGTTTGGCCTTTGTCGTATGGCCGGCTCAAGGCATTCCCCCTCTTCGGCTGCTGGGAATTCTTCTGGCCTTGTTGGGCGCTATTTTTTACGCCATGCAAGCCTTGGGAATGGCCAGCAAAAGGTTGGAAAAGGTAGAGGCGGAAGTGATTACCGGCTATATGAGTCTGTTCATTTTTTTGGCGAATTTTTTGCGCTGCACTATGGTGCAGCAACCTTATCTTCCCACGGAATGGGTTCAGGTTGGGTATATTTTTGTTCTGGGAGCGGGGGCCGCATTTATTGCCCCATTGTTTTATTGTATGTCTGTTAAAAAAATCGGGGCCAGTGATACTTCGTTGACCAACACCACGGAACCGGTTTTTGCTTATTTAGCCGGAATTCTAATCATGGCGGACCGGATTTCGTGGAACGCCACAGTAGGGGGGATTTTGGTGGTGAGCTCGGTGTTTTTGCTGAATTTGCCTGGCAGAAAAGAGAAGGGTGGCAAGGAAGAAATTTTTATCCGCAATTAAGGTCCGGGGTCGGTCCGGGGTCGGGTACCTCGAAAGGACAGAAGGTACCTGACCCCAACATGTGCGTCTTCAGTCCTGCGTCAGCTTTTTCAGCTGACTTGGACCACTCGGGGCAGAAGGGGACGCCGTACCCTTCTGCGGTTCCCTCGTGCATGTTCATGTTCGAATCATCTCGTGAAATCAAAGAGAAGGTAAGCATATAGCCTACCTTCTCTTCAATGGCACCCCCGAGATGATTCGAACATCCGACGCACGGTTTAGGAAACCGACGCTCTATCCCCTGAGCTACGGGGGCACGTTGCCTGAACTATCGTACCACAAGGTCCTTTTTTTTTCAATGGGTTTTACTTGACCATTCCAAGGTAGCTACCTCCATGTTCCAGGGTTCGTAATGGGTTTCTTCTGTTACCGTAAACCCGACACGGACAAAGAGGTCTTCCAACTTTTCGTTGGTGACAGGAATCTGTACTTTGAGAGAAGGAAACAAGGTTTGCACATGTTCCAACAGAAGCCCGCCCACCTTGATTCGGTTTTGAGTTCCTTCCACATAAGGCCCATCCAAGGCGGTTCCTCCCTTGACGGCGATATAACCAATCACCAATTGTTCTTCGGTATAGACATAGAGAGCATCTTCGTCCTTGTATCCACTTCGAACGCTTTCGTAGGCTTCGTGCCAATGAAGAGGATTTACTTGAGGATAGAGACGCAGGTGGGCACTGAGCCAAATACCCATAACAGAAGGTAAGTCCACCGGAAAGAAGGATCGAATTTCCGGATCCACAAAAGAGTCTTTTCTTTTTTTAAGAACCTTTCGGGGGTCCATAAATCGATTCACCAGATAGGCAGTTAAAATTCCAAAGATGGTTTCCACCAATCGCATAGAACCGTAAAGTAGTGGAGGTTGGTCCTTTTCTCCAATGAGAATCATGAGGAATACCACCAGGCTGATGATGGTGCTATTTTGGACTCGAAAAATATTGCAGAGATAAATAATCAGGATTACATTGATAATGGCCAATAGCGTTGCAAGCTGAAGGCCGGTTTCTATCATGAGAAGGAGAGTGAGAATTCCAAGAATAGCACCAATCACTGTACCAATGGTGCGTTCCAACCCTGTTTGAAGGGAGTTCTGCAAAGAAGACTTCATACAAATGATGGCCGTAATGGCGGCCTGAATGCCATCACTGACCCCCAGGAGTTGGAAAATCAACAGGCAGATTCCCACCGATACCGCGGTTTTAATATTTCGAAGGCCGATTTTGTAACGGGCATCCATTCCCAATCCGGAAAAAGATTTCATATTCGTCTCCTCTTTTCGTGGTTCCTGTGACAGGTATCATACCATATTTCTCCCAAAAAAGGAACGAATCCGGGTATCATTCAAGGGCCGGATGGGATAGAATAAAGAGGGCGTCTTACAGGGCCTAAAGGGCAGACAGAAAGGTCAAAGGGGAGGATAAATCGTGGATGTGATTTTAATGGGGTTGAATGTGGTAGTTCCTTTGTTTGTAATAATGGTAGCGGGGTATGTTACCAGGCGAGTTGGCATTATTAATGACAATGGTGTAGGAGCGGTCAATCGATTGCTTTTTTGGGTGTTTTTACCGGCGATTCTTTTAGTCAGCATATATGAAACGGACTTGAAGGAAGTGTTTGATGTGGGGGTAATTCTGTTTTCCGCCATGGGAACTTTCCTGGTTTTTCTCGTGTCCTTTTTTCTGGTTCCCCGGCTGGAGAAGAGGAGAGATCGGTGTGGTGTTATCATTCAAGGTTTAATCCGGGGAAACGAGGTTTACTTTGGATTTCCCGTGGTGGTCTCCCTGATCGGCACGGCATATCTGGGTCTCATGTCTATTGTAGTGGCTTTTGCGGTGTTGGTTTACAACGGACTTTCCATTTTTTCTTTGGAATACTTCAAGGGAGAAACGGTGAACAAAAAACAACTGGTGCGAAACATCGTTACCAATCCTTTGATTTTGGCCACAGCCCTAGCTGTTTTTCTGGTTTTTTTGAACATCTCCATTCCGGGCATGGTGCTTAAGGGTTTGGAATCCTTGTCCCAGGTGGCCAGTCCTTTTGCCTTGTTTGTGTTGGGGGCCTCCTTTAATTTTACTTCCACAAAAAAGTACTTGAAGAATGTTTTTTGGGTAACTTTCCTTCGCCTATTTCTGATCCCCGGCATCGTGCTTTTTGTCACCTACCAGGTGGGGTTTTCTTCGCCGCAAATTGTTGTTCTTTTTGTGACTTTTGGAGTGCCCACTGCGGTGGCCAGTTATTCCATGGCGCGAGAGCTGAAAGCCGATTACGAGTTGGCCAGTCAAATCGTAGTGTTTACTTCTCTTTTTTCCATTTTTTCTATCTTTGTTTGGACCGTAGTAATGCAGTTGGTGGGAATTATATAGCGGCGAGGGAATAATTTGATATAATAGCACTAGAGAGGGAAGGAGGGATAAACAGATGATGAAAACCATAGGCATTCTAGGAGGTATGGGCCCTTTGGCTACCGCCGACTTGTATCGAAAGATGATTGAAGGAACCATCGCAGAAAAAGACCAGGATCATGTTCATGTCATCATCGATAGCAACCCTTGGATTCCTGATCGAACCGACTACATTCTTCACGGGGGACCTTCGCCCTTGCCGGAAATTGTCAAGTCCATCCGAAGGCTGGAAGCTGCCGGTTGTGATTTCCTCATTATGCCTTGCAACACGGCTCACCACATTATTGATGAAATCAAAACCACCACAAAGATTCCTTTTATTAACATGATGGAGGAAACGGTAAAATATGTGGCACAAAAGCATGCTGGGGAAAAAGTAGGTTTGTTGGCTACGGATGGCACCGTGGAATCCAAAGCCTACCATAAGTATTTTGAAGTTCAGCACATTCCGGTGATAACACCAATCGAACACCAAGTGGATGTAATGGCGTTCATTTATCAAGGGGTCAAATCCGGGATTTTGGATAAACCTTTGGATGGAATTCGAGAAGCGATAAAAGAAATGAAAACCCAAGGAGCCACCCTTTTTCTCTTGGGGTGTACCGAACTCTCCACCGTATCCCACCGGATTCGAACCATCGAAGAAGTTTTTATTGATCCCCTGGAAGTTTTGGCCTACCAAGCAATTTTGGAAGGGGGATGTCGAGCCAGGGAGGTGTAAATTATGACCTTAAAGGCAGCCTACTTAGTGCCTCATCCACCACTGATTCATCCTCAAGTGGGACGAGGGCGGGAACGGCAAATTGAAGCTACCGTAAAAGCATATAAACAGGTGGCCCGGGAAATTAAGGAGTATAATCCGGACACGTTGGTCGTCATGTCTCCGCATACGGTCATGTATTCTGACTATTTTCATCTTTCACCGGGCGGCCACGGAACCGGTGATTTTTCATCTTTCGGTGGAGGGAAAAAATCTCTTCGGGTGGAGTACGATCAAGAGTTTGTAAAACTCCTTTCCCGGAAAGGGTTTTCTTCTGGAATTTCCATAGGAACCGAAGGAGAGAGAGAACCGGCATTGGATCACGGAACTCTGGTTCCCCTGTCCATGGTCCTGGGAGAAGAAAATTCAATCAAAGTGGTCCGTATGGGAATGTCTGGATTGTCGGTGCTTCACCATTATCGGGTGGGGCAGCTTTTGGTGGAAACAGCGGCCCAGTTGGGTCGAACGCTGGTGTTCCTTGCCAGCGGCGATTTGTCCCACCGTCTAGAAGAAGGGGGCCCTTACGGATATGCTCCCGAAGGACCCGCTTTTGATGAAACCATCCGAAAAATCTGTGAGGAGGCCGACTTTTTTACGCTGCTTCGCATAAAGCCTTCTTTGTGCGAAAGAGCTGGAGAATGCGGATATCGGTCTCTGGTCACTTTGGCGGGGACTTTGGATGGCCGGGAAGTAAAATCAAATGTGCGATCTTACGAAGGGCCCTTTGGAGTGGGGTATATGGTGGCTGGATTTTTCCCGGGAGCCTCGGTGGAGGAGAGAAAATTCGGTGAAACTTTCCGAAAGGAAGAAGAAGAAAGGATTTACAGCCTTCGAGGAGAAGAGGACCCCTATATTAGACTGGCTCGAAGATCTTTGGAAACGAAAATTCGAGAAGGAAGAAGCTTGGCCTGGGAAGAGGTGGAGAATTTGCCGCTGCCGAAACCACTGAAAGAAGATAAAGGAGGTGTTTTCGTCACTTTGAAAAAATTTGGGAATTTGCGAGGGTGCATCGGCACTACCGTTGGCATGCGACGCTGTCTGGGAGAAGAAATTCTCCACAATGCGGTCAGCGCCGGGTTGGATGATCCTCGATTCGAACCGGTGGAGGAAGAGGAGTTGGATGTGCTTGAATACAGTGTAGATGTGCTGGGCCCCAGGGAACCGATTTCTTCCATGGACCAGCTGAACCCTATGCTTTATGGAGTAGTGGTGCAAAAGGATCATCGAAAAGGCTTGTTACTGCCTCACATTGATGGGATTGATACACCTCAGCAACAAGTGAAAATCGCTTTGGAAAAGGCGGGAATTTCTCCAGGAGAAGCTTATACCATGGAACGGTTTACTGTGGAGAGACACCAATGAAAACAAAATGCACCTTGTGTCCCCGGGGCTGTGTTCTGGGGGAAGGAAAAGAAGGTTTTTGTGGAGGCCGCGGCAATGTGGGAGGTGAAATCACTTCGTTGAACTATGGCCGCATTTCTGCCATCATGCTAGACCCTGTTTTAAAGAAACCGTTGAAAGAATTTCATCCCGATTCCTATGTGTTATCTGTAGGAAGTTACGGTTGCAACCTCACCTGTCCTTTCTGTCAAAACTACCACATTTCCCAAGAGGGAAAAGAGCAATGGGTGGAAGCCACCGGAAAATATTATTCCACCTATGAAACCATCTTGCCGAAGGCCCTGGTGGCTTTGGCCCGGTCGGCCAAAAGCAAAGGCAATATAGGCATTGCTTACACCTACAACGAGCCTTTGGTAGGATATGAATATGTGTGGGATGTTTCCGGGTTGGTCCGTCAGGAAGGGTTAAAAAATATTTTGGTTACCAACGGATGCTTCCAGGAAGAAGCTTTTCGAGAGATGGCTCAAAGGATGGATGCCATGAACATCGACATCAAAAGCTTTCGCCCGGATTTCTATAAAAAAATCGGAGGAGATCTTTCCTTAGTGTTGAGCAATGTAAGAGAAGCGGTGAAGCATTGTCATGTGGAAATTACCACATTGATTATACCGGGGGAAAACGACAGCCCGGAGGAAATGGAAGAATTGAGCCGGTGGATTTCCGGGGTGGACCCGGGGATTCCGCTCCACTTAAGCCGGTTTTCCCCCCATTACCGGATGAACCACAAAGAGCCTACTTCAAGAGAAATCATCGATGAATTGGCCGCCATTGCCCAAAGCCATTTAAAAAAGGTTTACAAAGGGAATTACTAGGAGAAAAGAGTGGAAAACTCTAGAAATTATTTGCATAGAGAGAAGGGAAGGCTTACAATATACCCATGACAATTGTAAATTACTTACCTGACATTTTTATAGCATTGTTGATTTTATGGGCTATGGTGAACGGATATACCCGGGGCTTTGTCAGAACTTTTTTGCATGCCATCGGTTGGGTTCTTTCCATTGTGCTAGCCTTTGTTTGGTCTCCGAAAGTTCAAGAGTGGCTTCTCAACAACACCAAAACTTACAACAACATTAAAGAAGTGTTGGAGAAAAAATTCTCCGACTCTTTGCCGGATGCCAATCAAACCTTTGCCCAGATGCCCCAGGCCCTAAACAAAGGAATCGAGGGGTTTACAGGCAACTTATCCGATGCCATGGCCACCCGGGGGGCAGACATCCTGTTTTCCGTTCTATCCTTTGTGCTGGTGGTATTGGCAGTGAAGCTGGTGCTGTATATTCTGGTGAGCTTGTTGTCAAAGAAAAACAGAGGGGGCATCACCGGAGCTCTGGATGGGATCCTGGGCGTAGTGGCCGGTGGAGTGACCGGTCTTTTGATGGTGTATGTGATGCTGGCTCTGTTGATTCCCGTATCTTCCCTGGCCGGGCCTCAGTTGTCACAGATTCTATCGGCTGTAATCAATGACTCGTGGCTTACCAAGGAGCTTTACTATAACAATGTGGTTGTAATAATTTTTCAGGATTTTCTTACGCAAATCCGCTAAAGCAAGGAACTCTCCTTCCTATACCATATGTACATCCAATTGGGGGTATGGAATATTCACACCCGCCTGGTCCAAATCTTCTTTTACCTGTTCAAGCAAATCGTGGTACAACACCCAATAGTCCTCTTGATTGCACCACACCCGCAACACATAGTTGATGGCGTGATCTCCGTGCCCGGAAACCGCGACAAAGGGTTCCGGGTCTTTTTGTGCCAAGGGATGGGAATTGGCGGCAGATCGAAGAATTTCCTTGACCAAAGAAGTTTTTGCATCATAGGAGGCGGTAAACGCAAAGTCCACTCGACGCACCGGCTCTTTGGAATAATTGATTACGGTGGCGTTGGCCAATTTGCCGTTGGGCATAGTTATGATTCGTTTATCAAAAGTGGAGATGGTGGTGTAAAGAAGGTCAATTTTTTCCACCTTTCCCGAAACTTGCAAGTCTTCGATGTGGTCGCCCTTTTTAAAAGGTTTGGAAAAAAGAATGATGATGCCTCCCGCAAAATTGGACAGACTGTCTCTCAGCGCCAACGCAATGGCTACTCCGGCGGCACCCAACGCAGTTAAAAAGGCGGTAATGGGCACACCCATCCAACTGAGAATGGTCAGCAGCAACAGAATCCAAAGAACTACCCGAACGGTATTTAATATAAAAGGGTGCAACAACTCATCCAAGGTGCTTTTTGCAAGGGCTGCAACGATCATTTTTTTGGCAATTCGAATGACAATCCAACCTACCAACAGAATCAGAAGAGCTACCATCAATTTGGCTAAAAGGCCTCCTGCCATAATCCAATTGCTGATAACGGCGGCATTTGCATTCCACGAATTCATAAGTGGGTTCCTCCTTGTCCATGCAGTGGGGAATCTCCCTCTCGAATTTCATAGATTCCCAGGTTGGCCAACTCATCGGCCCGGTGATTCTTTTTCGTTACATAGAGAAAATCCTCATAAGTAAAATCCGCCCCGTTCCATTCTAGAAATTGTTGGTATCCTTTTTGGAGCAGCTGTTCTTCTTGGCGCAAGCTCACATGACCCTTAACCCGGTAAAAATCCATGCGATGCCTGGTTAGATATGACAGCAACGGCTCCCATAAATCTTTGTTTTCTACCGGCTTTTTCGCTTTGGTACGCCATCCGTTGCTTTGCCATTCCAGATACCACTTTTTTCGAAAACAGTCCATTAAATAGGCGGAATCAGAAAACACTCGAATGTATTGATTCTCCTTGGTTATCACTTTTAAGGCAGCAAGCAAAGCCGTCATTTCCATTCGATTATTGGTAGTGTTTTGTTGGCCGCCGTACAGTTCCTTCTGGGCCTCGCCATACTCCAATACAGCTCCCCAGCCGCCGATGTTTTCCTGATTTTGATTGCCGGAGCATGCCCCGTCTGTGTAAATGTTTAATGGTTTCATAGAGACATTGTACACCAGGACCAAGAGGGGTGCAACCGGTGACAGGGGAGGATGTAAAGGCAGTTTAATTCTGTTGTAATATGGTTGTAACATTCCCGTGGTATATTGGTACTGTATGATACCTGACTTTGGTAACAGAGACTTAAAAATGGTGCAAACTGAAGAGATAAAGCAAAGAAGAGAGGCTGACGCAGAAAAGCGTCGGCCTTTTTTATGTCGGATGAAAAAAGTTAAAGTTAAAGTTTAAGATTGAGGATAGATTTAATTTGCGTCTCAGAAAGGAGGAGATTAGTCAGCGGCAGATTGAATAAGTCCGAAAGGTCGCTCATGAGCTT
>Ga0334888_1003731_pt1 | contig 14634 bp, 8 predicted proteins | sample GraSluR1_MG_FD_207227 | JGI IMG/M metagenome (GOLD analysis project Ga0334888, IMG submission 207227) | Sludge microbial communities from methane-producing bioreactor in Wageningen University, Netherlands - Granular Sludge_3_08-R1 | ecosystem: Engineered > Bioreactor > Anaerobic > Unclassified ...
GGATGATTGAGACGAAGGAATCCCGCTGTCGCTGCGGGTGGGCGGGGAGGGACCCCCTTTACGTGGCCTATCACGATGAGGAGTGGGGGGTTCCGGTGAAGGAGGATCGCAGGATCTTCGAATTTCTGATCCTTGAAGGAGCCCAGGCGGGGCTGAGCTGGATCACCATCCTGCGCAAACGGGAGGCCTACCGAAAGGCCTTTTGCAACTTCGACCCCCTCTCGGTGGCGGCCCTTACCGAGAAGGATCAGGAGAATCTCATGCAAAACCCCGGTATTATCCGGAACCGCCGGAAAATTGCCGCTGCTGTCACCAATGCCCGGGCATTTCTCAAGGTGCAGGAGCGGTACGGCTCCTTCGCTGCCTGGATGTGGCGCTTTGTGGAGGGGGTTCCCCGGATAAACCGGTGGCAGAGCCTTGAGGAACTTCCTTGTGAGACCCCCCTCTCCAGAACCATGAGCAAGGAGCTGAAAGGTATGGGATTCTCCTTCGTGGGCCCCGTGATCTGGTACTCCCACATGCAGGCGGTGGGGATGGTGAATGATCACCTGGTCTCATGTTTCCGGTATCAGGAGCTTCTTCAGGAGCCTTGGCAGTTCTCTCCCGAATAGGGTATTATGGAGGGCACGGTGGAAAGTGGCGTGAGGATACAAACATTGCAGCGGAGGTGGCGGTATGCGACGGTACCATACGAGCGCCCGAAGAAAGGGTTCTTTGGGGAAGTTCTTTTTTCTTCTGCTCCTTGCCCTGGCAGTTCTGGCGGGAGCGCAGTATTTCCGCGGAGGCTGGCCCTTTCAGGCTTCTTCGGTCTCTCCCTCCAAACCAGAGACCATTGATGCAGAGCCTCAGCTTCTGGAAACGTCCGGAACCATCCCGGATGTGGCCCAGGTTCCTCTGCCAGGGGAAGGCGAGAACGAAGCGTTGCGGCAGAATCTTGAAAAGGCGGTCCCCAGCCTTGAAAACGTTCCCGAAGATTCCATGTGGATTCGTATCGTCAAAGGCCGTCACGTCATGTACGTCTACGATGGTGGCGCCCTTGTGCGGAGCTACCCCGTAGCGGTGGGGGAGAATACGGGAGATAAGCAGAAGGTGGGAGACCGCCGAACCCCCGAAGGAACCTTCGAAGTGCAGCAGATGCAGAAATCCGATTACTGGGTGCACGACTTCGGTGACGGCAAGGGGCCCATCGAAGGAGCCTACGGCCCCTGGTTTATCCGGCTGCGTGCAGGCCCCTGGAAGGGGATTGGCATTCACGGTACCCATGATCCAAGCTCTATCGGCAAAAATGTTACGGAAGGGTGCATCCGCCTCACCAACGAAGATCTTCGAGAACTCAAACCGAAGATAACCCTGGGGATGAAGGTAGTTATCGAGCCGTAGAATCGAAAGCCTTAGAGCGGTTTTTGTTGACATGTGGAACTCCGTGAAACAGCACGTGGAAAGCCCAAGCGGATGAAAACGTAAGCCCCTTCGAAAGAGCCTCCTGGCCTCTTTCGAAGGGGCTTTTTTGTAAAGGGTATCTCTTGTAACGAAACTGGAAAGAAAGTGCAACTTCTTCGTCACCTTCTCCGTATAGAGTAACGTCCGGATATTCTGGGAGGAGGAAGAAAAAGTGGCTCATGTGATGATACAGGATTGCACCAGAAACAAGACTTCCTGGTACTGGCCCTTCGAAGAAAGTACGGTCTCCGAAGAAAGCCCTCTCGGAGCGCTTCAGAAAAGCATTGAAGGGAACGCCCTGCGAACCTTTCTGCAGCCCGTGGTGGATTTTCAGCGAGGTGACATCTTCGGCTACGAAGCGCTCTCCCGAGGGATTGCCCCCCTGGAGAACCCTGCGGTGCTCTTTGAAACGGCCAAAAGCTGGTCTCTCCATCGCCAGCTTGACCGGGCCTGCTGCATTCAGGCGCTGCGAAGTGCAGGTTCCTGGAAAAATCTTGGCATAAAGCATCTCTTTATCAACCTAAACCCCTCCTCCTTTTGCGATCCCTCCTTCCGCAAAATGTTTCTGCCGGAGCATCTCGAAACATACGGGCTCTCTCCTCGTCAGGTCGTCCTTGAGCTTACCGAGGGGGAGCGAGCGGAAGATTACGGCGATGTGCGCCGTGCTGCGGAAGAGTTCCGGAGCATGGGGTACTCCATGGCTCTGGACGATCTCGGAGCGGGATACTCCGGTATCCGTACTATCACCCTCTGTTCGCCGGAGTACATCAAGCTGGATATCTCGCTGATACGGAACATCTCTCAGGATCCCTGCCGTCAGAAAGTGCTCTCGGGGATACGGGAGCTGGCGGAAAATCTTGGCTCCAAGGTCATAGCGGAGGGGGTGGAGACGAGAGAGGAGCTGGAAACTCTGGCTTCCCTCGGCTTTTGCTATGCCCAGGGATATTTCTTTGAAAAGCCCCTCCCCCCCGAAGAGATACATCCTCGAAAGACTACGGAGCGCGTTCGGGAGATTCGGAAGACCCTTGGCCCCTTCCTGGAGGAGGATCTCGAAACGGTGGCCTCCCTTCTGGAGCAGGATTTTTTTGCCGAGGAGGGATCTCTGGATGTGGAGGCTGCAGGAAGGATCTTCTCCAGACATAAAGAGGCGGATCATCTGATGATCCTTGCAAAAGGGCGCCCCATGGGGCTTCTCACCCGAAACGAATACAGCCTCTGTACGGGAGGGGCCTTCGGATACCACCTCTATCAGAAACATCCCGTGGAGGAGATCGCGGATGCCGCTTTTCTGACGGTTCCTTCCTCCTGCCCTGTTACAGAGGCTGCCAGGAAGGCCATGGAGAGGGATCGGAAAAATCTCTACGATCCTCTGGTGGTGGTGGATCCTTCGGGGCACTTTCTCGGCACCGTCACCATGAAACGTATCATTCAGCGCGCGAGTACGCTGGAGGTAGCCCTCGCTCGATCCTGTAATCCCATTAGCGGTCTTCCGGGAAACTCCCGTATCGAGGGGTGGATTGCGGGGGCCCGCTATTCCGGAGAGAAGGCTACGCTTCTTTACGTGGATCTGGATCGTTTCAAGGAGTATAACGATCGGTACGGCTTTCTTCAGGGTGACCGGATGATTAGTCTCACCGCATCGGTGCTCCGGAAGAGCCTCGCCTTTCTCCCCTGCGGCAGTCGTTTGGGCCATGTGGGGGGAGATGATTTTGTTCTTGTCTGCCCTAGCGATGTAACCGATCAGGCTCTTGAGAAACTCTGCCGCCTCTTTGATGAAGAGAAAAAAAGCCTTTTCGAGGAGCGGGATTTTCTTCAGGGGGGATACGTGGCGAAGGCCCGCTCCGGTGAGAGAGCCTTTGTCCCCCTTGTTACCTTGAGCTGTGCGGCGGTGGATATGGGGGATGGAGAAGAATCTCTTCCGGGAGAGCATCTTTCGTATGCCGCGGCGGCCCTCAAGGGAAAGGTTAAGGAGTACACCGCCCGGGAGGGGCGAAGCCTCTGGCTCCGGAGCAACGTCTTTTCAGAGAATCTAAAGGAGAATCTGAAAGAGAATCTGAAGGAGGGGATGGAGATATGAGTATTCGGGGTCGCATTCTGGCCATTTCTCTGGGGCTTCTTCTGGCTCTCGGAGGGATGGCTTTTTTTTCGTATTATCGGGGGCTTTCCCTGGTGACTGCTCAAGCGGATCGAGGAGAGCGGGCAGCCTGCGGTAACGCCTCCGCCACCTTGGGAGACTGGATGGAGCGGCAGGAAAATCTTCTTCACAACGCCTCTCGCAACATGTCGTACATGATCGAAAATCTCGGTATTCTCCCAGGAACCATGGGGGATTACGTGCGGGACCTTACGGAACATGCCACTTCTCCGGGATTCCGGGATCTCTATATCGCTCTCCCTAACGGCATGCTTCTGGACGGCACCTTCTGGTTTCCTCCGGAGGCGTACGATCCGAGAGAGCAGGAGTGGTACCAGCAGGCGGCAACATCCAGAGAAACGGTGCTTACTCCTCTGAGGGAAGATCCCAAGGGGGGCGGTTCCGTGCTCACCATGGCGGTGCCCGTACGCTCTCTCTACGACGACAGCCGGCTGTTGGCGGTTTTCGCGGGAGATCTCTCTCTGGAAGCCTTCATGGAGGTGATGGGGAATCTTGCACTCCCCCAGGGGAGCTTGGTGGCCCTTCTGGATGCCCAGGACAATCTTCTGCACCTTCAACCTTCGGGGGAAGAGGGGGGAAAGCAACCCGAGGGGGAGGCTTCCGGAGCTTCCGAGATCGTCGAGGGCTCCTCAGAGATTCCCGCAGATCTCTCCTTTCTCCGGAAAGGTGCTCGTAGCTCGGGAGAGATGGAACGCATCTCCGTGGAAGGGATCTCTAAACGGGTCTGGAGCTATGCCCTTCCTCACGGATTGCAGGTTTTTTTTATCATCGACGAAGCTTCCCTTCTCGCTCCTGTACGGCGCGTAGCCCTTCAGCAGGGGGGAGTATCCCTTTTTGTGGCACTTCTTGCGGGGGGGCTTCTCTCTCTTCTCTGGAAAAGCATGGCATCGCCTCTCTCACGGCTGGATGCCGCTGCGAGGAGCGTTCTCGAAGGAACCTCCCGAGAACCCCTGGTTTTTCAGGGAGATCATGAAATTGCCCGGGTAGGCCGGGCCTTTCAGGAGGCTCTGGAGCTGCAGGAACGGCTTCTGGAGCAGCTTCGGAAAGAGGGGGGAGCCGTGAAGGGGGAATCCTCCGTTCTGGAGGAGATCGCCTCACGAACCCAGGATATCGGGGAGCGCATCCGGGAGGAGTGCACCACCCTCTCGGAGCAGATGGGGGATAATTTAGAAAATATGCACGCCGCCGGCGAGGGGGTTACACGGATTGCGGAAGAGGCGGAACGTTCCGCCTCCCTGGCGGAGATCGCTCTGGAGCAATCGGGTTTCCTGGAGCAGGAGATGGGCCGTGTGGAGGAGGGGCGTCAACAGGCCTCCGATGGGGTGCATACCATGATGGGCTCCTTCGGGCATGTGCGGCATCTCTCGGAGAACCTCTTTCAGGAGGCGGGAGAGATCGAAAGCCTGGTGGAGAATATTGCCGCCGTGGCGGCCCGAACGAATCTCCTCTCTCTGAACGCTGCCATCGAAGCCGCCCGGGCCGGAGAGGCGGGCAAAGGCTTTGCGGTGGTGGCGGAGGAGGTGCGAAGCCTTGCGGGGGCCAGCCGAAAAGCGGCGGAGAGAGTGGGAGCGGTGGCCCGGATGATTCTCGAAGGGGTGGAGCAGGTGCTCCAGGCATCCCGAGAGGGAGAACAGAAGGGGCTTGCGGGACAAAGGCTTTTTGAAGAGACCGAAAAATCTCTGGAGGTCCTTGGAGAGCGTACCCGGGAGATCGGAGAGGTTATCCGGAATCTTGCGGAGGCCTCGGTACACCAGGCTGAGGAGAGCGCCCGGGTAGCTCAGGCAGTGCAGGCGGTGGAAGAGACGGCGCGATCCTCCAAGCAGAAGATCCAGCAGGTGGAAGAGCAGATGACCCTGCTGGGATCGGAGATCCATCTCGTTCGAGGAAGTGCCGCCAATTTAGGGGAGCTTCTCTCCCGGCGGGAGGAGGCCCTGGAGGGAGACCTTCCGGAGGAAGAGCAGAAGTCTGGGAGCCTTCGGGAAGTTCAGGAAGAAGGACGGGAGAGAAATGCTCGTCCCTTGAGACAGTTTCCCCTGAAATACCGCACCGTATGAGCTGGATTCCTGAAACCACCTAATGCGGCAAGGTAAATAGCTAGAGCGGTTTTACAAATAACGTGTCACGTGCTGTTTCACGGAGCCTCCGCTTGTGTATCCCCTCTGCTCCCGAGTGGTCGAACCGCTCCCTTGCTTTGCTGCTCCGAACCGTCACTCCAGACGCGCCGTCCAGCTGCGCGACTGGGGTTTGCTGGCACGTCCGCCTGCCACCAGGAGGTTCTCCGCGACGCAAAGCTGCACTCGCCAACCACTATGCTCGCTGCCGGGAACACACAAGCTCCGGCTCTCCTGTTAACATAATGTCACACGGTAACGAGAACCGCTCTAAGGTAAAGTGAGCAGCTAAAGCAGAGAGCGAGCGAGGAGCCCTCCATTCGGGGTTCCCTGCTCGCTCCTTGTACTCTCTTTTGCGATGAATCGAAGCCTCGAGAAGCCGGAAGGTTTCAGGTTCTATTCCAGGGTCTCCGAGGGGATGTACCAGCTATCCCCCACGGTGATATCTACAAAGGGAGGCTCCGGCTGGATTCCTCCTCGCTCTGCCGTTCGGAGCGTTACGTTGTAAACCCGGAGGAGGAGATCTCCCCTCTCGGCGGGAACCTCCACCGCTACCAGAGCGGGAATACCGTACATGGTGGGCTTTCCGAGAATATCCTTGGCCTGAACGCTCCACTCTCCCCGGATGGCTACCTTTCGAGGAATGCGGTTTCCGTCCTCCCGCTTTCCCCAACCGGGATCGTTTTCAAAAAAGGCCATCCCCGCCTTCTCCTCCGCATCTTTTCCCGCAAGGCTGCCGGGCCACTTTCGGGCACCGATGGCCTCCATCCAGAGCTGCTTATCCTTCTGGAGCCGTTCCTCCAGCCCCTGGGCCATGGCTTCTATGGCCTCATCCTCCGGGGCAAAGGCGCGAGCGAGCCGGGCGTACTCCCGGATAACCTCGTGGGTATCCAGCCGGGCAAAGTCGTGCATCCCCGAAAGGTATCCCATACGGTGCTCCACCTTGGCCGCCAGGTCCTTTGCCGTAGCGATGCGGGTCTCCTCCGCCTTCCCCGGAGCCTCTTCGAGCAGCGAATAGCTGTACCAGGGGGCCTGACTGCCGCTGTATCCCGCGCGGCGCATTTCCTCCTCAATCTCCGAAGGGGTGGTGCCGTAGAGCGGGTTCAGCGTTGCCAGAATCTCCTGAATGGCGGGAATCTCTTGGGAACGGAAATTTTCCAGCCGCCGCAGCGCCTCTTCGTAGGGGGGATTCTCCAGATTGCCGTAATCCAGAGCAGCACCCCAGAGAAGATCTTTGTACCGCTCCTCCAGCGTCTCGTAAAAGGCTATCACTGTCTGGCCGCGCTCCATAACCTCCCCAGCGGCTCCCTCCTCCTGGGTGAGAGCTTCCTGTTGCTCCTGTCGAAGCTCTGTGCAGCGAAGAAGCAGCTTTTCCCGAGATTCCTGAAGTGCCAGAATATCCGGGTGGTCCGGAGCCCCCTCTTGTGCAGCATCTGCGGCGCACTCCCCAAGAAGATCTCCAAGGCTTGCAAGCTGGCTCTCCGCCGCCTCTATCTTGGGGAGCCAGCGAGAGGCGGATTCTCCATCTGCCTTATAGGTATCCACCCACTTCAGAGAGCTTGCGGCTCCCCGTTCCAGCTTGACCGCTTCTTTCAGCTTTTCCCGCAGATGGTAGGAGAGCTTTTGAGGAGTCTGGGGCCCTCCGGAAGAGGGGGGAGCGGGGGCTGCTGTCACCGTTGGAGCTGCTGTGGCGGCCTCCGGTTTGCCCGGAGCTTCGGGAGATTTTGGCGCTTCCGGGGATTGGGGAGATTCCACAGATGGGGCCTCAAGCGGCGATCCGAGCTTTCTCTCAAGCTGTTTTTGAATCTGTCGGGCCTTGTTCTCCAACCCCTTGATTTTGCCGTCTCCGGGGGCTACCTCCTTCAGCTTTTCCAGCGTAGCCAGCCCCTGCAGGAGCATATCCCGGGCATCTTCGGCCTTCCCCGCGAACATCAGTTTTTCCGCATCCCGAATCTGGGTGTTTGCCAGATTTCCAAGCTCTTTGGCATCCTCTCCTCCGAGGGCGGGGAGAGAGAAGAAAAGTCCCGGAAGAAGACAGAGAATCCCGAGAGCCCAGAGAGCCCCTCGCCGCCTGTGCCCTATCTGTGCTGCTTTTGTGCGCATACAGAACCACCTCCAGAAGTAAATTCACAATGCAATATTCTAGAACAGTATAGCAAAAACAAGACCCCCTGCATACGGTACTCAAGAGGGGGTCTTGTTATAAAAAATAGTTCCGGAGTGCTTCCGGCAGAAGAGGCTCTTCGGGTTTTTTCTAGTGCGTCATTCCTGCTTATATTGTGGCTTTGGGTGAACTCCAGGAGCCGGAGCTTGTGTGTTCCCGGCAGCGACCATAGTGGTCGGCGAGTGCAGCTTTGCGTCGCGGAGAACCGGTGCTGGCACAGGACGTGCCAGCAAGCCCCAGTCGCGCCATGGACGGCGCGTCTGGGGCGACGGTTCGGAGCAGCAAAGCAAGGGAGCGGTTCGACCACTTTCGGAGCCGAGGGGACACACAAGCGGAGGCTCCCATCCAAGGGCACACTATAACGTGGAACAGCCCACTAGACACAAGAGAGAAGAGAAAATTCCAAGCATGGCCCCAAAGGAGGTGGATCTCCCCATGCGGTTCAAGAGATGGTTTTTTCGCAAGGAAGGCTATACCCCTTTTAGAATTCCGTGGAAATCCCTGTTCTATCTCCTGCTGGTGCTTCTCCCCGGCATGGTGCTGGGGGGGCTCGCCCTCTCCTCCTTTGAGAAGGAGGAGAGCCTTCTGGAGAAACGTTTTCGGGAGACCCTCCATGCGGAGCTGGGGCTTCTCTCCCGGCGGGTATTTTCCTCTCTGGAAGAAGTGGAGAGGGAACTCTACGTAGAGATCCAGGGCCTCCCCCATCAGAGAGAAGAAGCGTTCTTCTCCCAATGGAGAGAGGAAAACCCCCTGGTGGATATCCCCTTTCTTCTGGATCATCGGCTGGCGCTGATGCTTCCCCGCCCTTCGGGAGAGGAGGAGCCCCGAATTCGGGCCTTTGCCTCCTGGGGGGAGTCCTTCTTTGAGGGGACCTCTTCGGGAAGGAATATCGAACGGGTGCTCACCGCCTGGAAGGAGAGTTTTGCCTCCTCGGAACCTTTAGAAGGATCTCCGGAACTACCGGAGGAAGCCACCCCCGTGAGGGATATGCCAGATACGGCACTCCCTCCGGCATCTCCTCCCAAGAGTGCCATGGCCCCCGCAGCGGTAAGCTCCTTCGCCCTCTCTCGCAAGGCAGCGCTCCCCCAGGAGGCAGCTCCGGCACCTTCCGAAGAGATGCTGCAAGGGCTGGAGCAGGATCTCACAAAAGAAGAGGTCCCTGAGGCGGGGAGCGATAAGGGAAAGGGGGAGAGGGAAGAGAACGTTCTCACTCTCTCCACGGGGTCGAAAGAAATCACGAAGGAGGCAAAACCGCTCTTCTTCCGCAAACCGCACCCCTTTCCCGAAGAGATTCAGGGAAAATCCTTCGGTCTTCTCCCCTACATGATGGATAACCGGCTTCTCTTTCTCTTCTGGGCCCGCCGGGGGGAGGAGATCGGGGGGTGCCTTCTTCGGGAGGATCTTCTCAAGGAGAGGCTGGGGAAAACTCTCTCCCAAAGCCTTGCCCCTTCCCAGGGAAACTACATTCTGGCCGTGCTGGATGAGCACGGAGAGCCTCTCTTTCCCCAGAACCTTTCTGAAAAAGAGAAAAATCCCCTCTTCGGAGGCTCCTCCTACGAGAGTATCCCCATGCCTCCCCTGCTCCCCTACTGGAGCTGCGCCGCCTTTCTGGCCCCCTCCCACAGCATGCTTCTCCAGGCGGAAGAGCAGCGCTTCCGGCATCTTCTGGTGATCGGCTCTCTGCTCTTCTCCCTTCTGGGAGGGACATTTCTCCTCTTTCGGGCTCTTCGGATGGAGATGCGCACCGCCGCCCAGAAGACCACCTTTGTGGCCAAGGTCTCTCACGAGCTGAAGACCCCCCTTACCTCCCTCCGGCTCTTCGGGGAGATGCTCCAGGAAGGGCGAGTCTCCGGGGAGGAGAAACGCCGCCGTTATCTGGGGCTCATGGTTTCGGAGATCGAACGCCTTACCCGGCTCATCGAAAACATTCTGGACTTTTCCCGACGCGAGCGGGGGCTCAAGGGCTATTCCTTTAGGGAGACAAATCTCTACGCTCTAGCAGAAGATGTTCTGGAGAGCCAGCGCCCCCGGCTGGAAGAACAGGGGTTTTCCCTCTCTCTGGAAGGGGAGAAAACCCTTTCGGTTCTGGCAGATCCGGAGGGAGTCGCCCAGATTCTGCTGAATCTCCTCACCAACGCCGAAAAGTATTCGGATACGCACAAAGAGGTTGTCGTACGCCTGGGGGAGGATGAACGGCGGGTGTGGATAGAGGTGATGGATCGGGGGGTCGGCATCGCTCCGAGAAATCGGGAGCGCATCTTTCAGGAGTTCTACCGTGTGGATGATTCTCTCACCTCCCGAGCCCAGGGGGCGGGGCTGGGGCTTTCCATCTCCCGCAACATCGCCCGGGATCACGGGGGGGATCTTGTGGTGCTTCCCCGAGAGGGGGGAGGAAGCATCTTTCGGCTTCTGCTCCCCCGAAGAGGAGAGAGACCATAGTTCTTGAGAGGAGGTTCTAATAGATGAACGAACATATTCTTATCGTGGAAGACGACCCCTCCATTCTCCTCGCTCTGGAGGATCTTCTGGAGGGGGAGGGATACCGGATCACCATAGCCCGGGACGGCCTTGAAGGGCTGGAGCTTTTCCGCAAAGAAGTTCCCGACATGGCGCTGCTGGACATCATGATGCCCCGCATGAGCGGCTACGATCTCTGCCGGGAGATCCGTAAAACCCACCCGCTGCTCCCCCTGCTGATCCTCACCGCCAAGGGGGAGGAGGTGGATAAGGTGCTGGGGCTGGAGCTGGGGGCGGATGATTACATGGTAAAGCCCTTCGGCACCCGGGAACTTCTGGCCCGGATACGCTCCGCCCTGCGCCGCCGCCGAGCCATGGAGGAGGTGCAGCTTCGAAAGAACGAGGAGGATCCTCCGGAGGAAGAAGTTTTTCTCTTCGGGGAGTGCCGTATTGATGCGGGAGCCATGGAGGGCATCCGGGGGGAGAACAGCTTCTCCCTCACCGAAAAGGAGATCGCCATTCTGCGGCTTCTGGGGGAGCATCCGGGAAAGGTGGTGGATCGGGGGGATATGCTGGATCTGCTCTGGGGGGTCTCCGAGGATGTCACCACCCGTACGGTGGATCAGCACATCCTGCGGCTCCGGAAAAAGATCGAAGAGGATCCCGCCCATCCGAAGCATATTCTCACCATGTACGGCAGAGGGTATAAATACGTGCCGTAAAAACACGTGACTCGTTTGCAAGGAGGTTTACCGTTGTGATACTGCGCATTCTTTCTTTTCTCGGGGTCCTCGCAGGAGGGCTCTATGCCACCTTTCTAGTGGGGGGATTTCTGCTTCGGGACACTCTTATCTTTCACCCCCCCGCAGCTTCCTACGAAAAGGACGCCTTCGTGCGGACTCTTACCGCCCGGGACGGCACCGAACTAGCCCTCTACGCCCATCCCGCAAAAGATCCCCAGGCCCCTTCGATCCTCTACTTTCACGGCAACGCCGAGGATACGGGGTATCTGCGTTTTCTCTTCGAGAATATCGCCGCCCGGGGATATGGGGTCTATGCTCTGGATTACCGGGGATACGGCCTCAGCCAGGGACGCCCCACCACGGAGAACATCTGTGAAGATGCCCGCACCGCCTGGAACTATCTGGTGGAAGAGGAGGGGCTCGCACCTTCTCACATGGTCCTCTACGGGCGTTCCATCGGCACCGGGCCAGCCCTCTTCCTCGCCCGGGAATATGCTCTGGGAGGGGTCATTGTAGAAGGGGCCTTTCTCTCGGTCTTCCGGGCACTTACCCAGATCCGGCTTCATCCTCAGGATCCTCTGCCCAACATAGAGAACATCAAACATCTCTCCTCTCCCCTCCTGGTGATCCACGGCACCCGGGATGGGGTTGTCCCCTGGTGGCAGGGAAAGAAGCTTTTCGAAGCCGCCAGGGTTCCCAAAGAGCACTATTGGGTAAAGGGGGCGGGGCATAATAATCTTCTCTACGTAGGGGGGAAAGAATATTACGAGAGGATTGATGCCTTTTTGCAGGGGCTCTCTCGGGATTCTTCCGAGGGTTCTCCCCAAGGCTCCCCCGAGTGAGCCTCCCGGGGCCCTGCACCCTCTACCCCGGGGAGCCACTCTTTAGGGGCTCTCTGGTGGTGCGGAAAAACCGCTTTGTGGTGACCTGCCGGATGGAGGAGACCCTGGTGGATGTGCATCTGCCGAACCCCGGACGGCTCTGGGAGATTCTCTACCCCGGCACGAAGCTCTATCTCATGGCCTCGAAAAAGGGGAAGCTTCCCTACCGGATCATCGGGGCGGAGACCCCCCGAGGGCCGGTGATGCTGGATACGGTGCGGGCTAACCACGTGGGGGCCTTTCTTCTGGAGCACCGACTGATTCCGGGGCTTGAGGAGTGGACTCTCACAGGAAGAGAGGTGACCTTCGGCTCCAGCCGGTTCGACTTTCTTCTTCGCCGGGGGAGAGAAAGGCTGCTGCTGGAGCTGAAAAGCTGCACCCTCTTTCACGAGGGAGGGGCCATGTTCCCGGATGCCCCCACGGAACGGGGGGCCCGTCATGTGAGGGAACTTGTCACCCTTTCGAAGGAACCGGATCTTCGAGGGGGGGTACTCTTTCTGGTGCAGAGTCCGGAGAGTAAGGTCTTTCTGCCGGACTACCACACGGATCCCGCCTTTGCAGAGGCCCTCTACGAGGCCCGGAAAGATCTCTGGATAGGGGCTCAAGGCATGGGGTGGCACCGAGATTTCTCCCTGGCCTCCCTTTCGGAGCCTTTGAAAATCCCCTGGGAAATCCTCCCCCAAGAAAACGCTGATGGAGGGTGCTATCTGGTGCTCTTCTCTCTTCCGGAGTCCCTGCATATTCCCACGGGATCCCTGGGGAACCTTTTCTTTCCCCAGGGGTACTACCTTTACGTGGGCTCCGCCACCTCGGGGCTTACAGCACGGATGCACCGGCACCTTCGGAAGCGCAAAAACCTCCACTGGCACGTGGATTACTTCAGCCAGCACGCCAAGGCCCTTCGGGGGATCCCGCTACGCAGCTCCACCCCCTGCGAAACCACCCTGGCGGAAGAGGTGGCCTCCCTGGCCTCCTGGGAGATTCCGGGGTTCGGCGCTTCGGACTCTCCCCTATCATCGCATCTTTTTGGTTTCTCCTCCAATCCTCTCCACCTGCGGGAATTCGTTACGTTACTTCTGCATCATCGGATGAAGAAGATGCTCTCTCCATCTCAGGCGCAGTAACCCCTCCGCAGAGCCCTTGCCGCCAGGGGCAGGAGGGGCATTTTTCCGGTATTCCCTCAAAGGGGCCTTCCTCCCCCTGCCGGGCAGCCGCTCTAAGGTCTCTCTCCATCTCCTCCCAGGAGGGGGGGGGAGATACGGGGTGCTCCTCCCCCGAGGAGAGCATCAGGAGCTTGAGCGAGAGGGCATGTTCCGGATAGATCCGGTGTATCCCCCAGGCGTAGAACCGGAGCTGTTCTTCGTATATCTCAGGAGGAACCCCTCCGAACTGCCCGGTTTTGTAGTCCCAGATGGGAAGCATGTTTTCCTCTTGCGCCCAGGCATCAATGGTTCCCGTTATCTGCGGACCTTGAGGAAGATTGATCCGGAAGGAGGATTCCCGGCGGAGCTTCCTCTCCCGCACGAGGCGGCGCAGCTCCTCTCCCTCGGCAGAGTCTTCCAGGTTGAGAAGCCACGTGCGGGCTCTCTCCCGGGCGGCTTCGTCCCGATAGATCCGGCGATACTCCAGCGGAAGCCCGAGAGGAAGCCGCTCCTCTCCCGGGGGAGCAAGAAGGCGATTGAGATCTGTGCTCTCGAAGTTCCATCCCTTGAGCACCCAGTGCACCAGGCTCCCCAGATCCGCCCCTCCGGGCTCGGCAGAGAAATCCCCCAACACGTTCCAGAAGAGTTCCCCCCCCTGGCGGTAGCGGATTCGCCACGCCCGAGGACAGTAGCGAAGCAGGGCGTAGGAGGTGGCGCTCAACTGGGCCAGCCCCTTCTGCTCTCGGGTGGGAAGATGCAGGGCCTTGTCAAGAGCCAGCGCCTTCCTCTGTTCTTTGGCGGGAAGGGAAGAAGCATCTTCCCCCGGGGAGGGCTTTTTCTGGAAATCTGGAGAATCTGGAAAATTTGAAGAATCCCGAGAATCTGCGGGAGTTTTCATCTCCTCCGAAGAGGGGCTCTCTCCAAAGACCCCCTTGGGAAAGGCCCAGGGGAGATACCATGCGAGATAGCTTGAGGATGAGAAGCCAAGCTCCCCGCCTTCCTTCCGCTTACAGGGGAGACCACAGAACACTAAAGCATCCTGCGCTCGGGTGATCCCCACGTAGAGGAGCCGCTGACGCTCCTCCTGCGTGGCCCGGGCCTCCAGCAGGGCCGCCACGGTTCGGGAGGGGGGCTTTTCCTCCTCCTCCCAGGGATCGGGATAGCCGCTGGGGGAGGCTCCGAAGAGGAGATTCGCCTCAAGAGGGTTCGAGCGGTTCCCCCAAATGCTCTGCTCCAGCCCGAAGAGGGCCACCACGGGAAATTCCAGCCCCTTGGAGGCGTGGATGGTCATAATGCGCACCGCATCCTCCTCATCTCCCCAGGGCTGAGCCTCCTCCTGCCGGGTGGGCTTTCCTGCGGTACTCTGCTCCAGCCAGGCGGCACACCCCAGAAGATCCGGGCCAAAGGCCTTTTCGTACTCCCCCGCCAGCTCTGCCCCAAGACGCAGATTCACCGCTCCCCGCTTACGCAGATAGGGGGAGAGCTTCCGAAGCCCCCCGGGAAGGTTCACGAGGTTGATAAGGGCTTTCCGGGGCCCCTCG
>Ga0334888_1003733_pt1 | contig 14622 bp, 7 predicted proteins | sample GraSluR1_MG_FD_207227 | JGI IMG/M metagenome (GOLD analysis project Ga0334888, IMG submission 207227) | Sludge microbial communities from methane-producing bioreactor in Wageningen University, Netherlands - Granular Sludge_3_08-R1 | ecosystem: Engineered > Bioreactor > Anaerobic > Unclassified ...
CCCAGAATTGACTATGCAGGGATCAGCCCAATATATGGATATTTTAAGTCTTGCTCTCAGCCAGGCTTTAGCAAAACAAAAAACTCCGCAGGAGGCTCTCGATTGGGCTGCCAGTGAGTGGAATAAAATAACTGATAGTTTGGGGAGAGAAATACAGAAGCAGTATTATCAATCATTAATCCAAAGCTGGAAAGAAAACGGCTATTGGTTTGATTAGTTAAAACTCCAAACAATTTAGTCCACCCCGGGCTATAACGAAAGAATTAGGAAGTAGAACCAGGAGGTCAGTGATGTTAGGCCATATGAGACAATGGGCAAACCGTAATATTGGTGGATTGTTTCTGGCTCCAAGTTTTATAATTATCATTCTGATTTGTGCTTTTCCTCTCATATACAGCATTTATATGAGTTTTTTCTCTTGGGAATTAGCTTCACCGCTTCCCAAGAGGTTTATCGGAGTCGAGAATTATCTCAATATCTTTCAAGACAGTCGTTTTTGGTTTTCGTTGCTGCGCAGCATCTATATCGTTGGCCTTGGAGCCATCCTACAAATGGTTTTGGGATTTTCTTTGGGAATTTTACTCAACCGTGAATTTAAGGGGAGAAACATTCTCACTAGTTTTTTCTTGATACCGGTAGTTATATCGCCGGTTGTGATAGCTTTTATGTGGAAAATGATTTACAGCGAGCAATATGGACCGCTTAATTATATATTGAATGTTGTATTTTATCTAAAATCAGTACCCTGGCTTTCCAATACTTCGGTCGCTCTATTATCAATAGTCATTGCCAACTCCTGGGAATGGTTCCCGCTTATACTCCTAGTTACCATGGGAGGGTTGCAAAATATTCCTGATGATTATATTCATGCCGCTCAAATTGATGGTGCCTCAGGTTGGCAGATTACCCGTTGGATCATTATTCCCTTATTGGCTCCGGTTTTATTAACCATTACCTTGATACGGATAATTGAAGACTTTAAATTGTTTGATCTCATTTATGTTTTGACCCATGGAGGACCGGGGATGTCAACCGAAACATTAAATTACTTAACCTATTTAAAGGGATTTAAATTTTTCAGTTTTGGATACTCGTCGGCGCTTTCAATTTTACAAATGATAGTGGTTATTGGGATTGCCGCTATGCTGGTAAAAAAAATCCTAATCAAAGACTGATTTCAAAAAAGGGGAAATACCATGAAAACATTAAAAGCCAAGAAAAAAAAGATCAACACTTTTATGGCATTTTTATTAATTGGGATTTTTTTGTTGGTGACACTGTTTCCCTTTTTTTGGATGATATCGACATCTTTTAAAATAAAAGGGGAATTTTTCACTCGGCCTCCCATATTCATTCCAGATCGATTCAATTTTGACGCCTATCGGGCCGCACTCCGATCGGGAGGTCAGAAAGCCTTAATTGACAGTTTTATTATTGCGTTTGTTTCGATGTGTATTGCGTTGATACTGGGTACCATGGGTGCCTATGGATTAAGAGAGTTGTTAAAAAAGGGGAAGAACTACGGATTTTGGATGCTGATCATTGAAATGATGCCCCCCATAGCGGTGGTTTTGCCATTGTTTATTCTTTTCAAATACGTCCATTTGCTAGATACCTATCCGGCACTCATTTTAGGAAATACGGTTTTTGTTTTACCATTTGCTATCTGGCTTCTATTAGGATTTTTAGAGGAGATACCAATACCCATTGAAGAAGCAGCACTTATCGATGGATGTTCCAAATTCCAGGTGTTTTCCCATATAATACTTCCTTTGTTGCGATCGGGATTAATCCCAGTAGCATTTTTTTCCTTCATTCTTCCCTGGAATGAATTCCTTATGGCTTTGGTTTTTTCCCGAACCAAGGTAACACCTCTTACCGTGGTGATTCCTAGTCTGGTGATGTCCGATACGGTTGCCTGGGAGCAAGTAGCCGGTTTGAGTGTCATGGCAATTATTCCACCGGTCATTGTGGCGATGGTTTTCCAGCGCTATATTATTCGCGGTTTGACCTTTGGAGCAGTGAAGGGATAGCGGTTTATAATGGTGATACAAATGACTTATTACTTTATTACCACAACTGTCACTGGGCCTTGCCGTCGAATAATATTAATTCCCACATCTTTATCTTGCTTGGTGAGAGATAAATCTAAAATAGCATCTTTCACGCGAAGGCCAGTAATTTGTATTTCCCGAAGAAAATCAGGCAATAAAGGTTTTGTAAAAGAGATTTTTTTCTCAGCACCAAATATTTCAAGACCTAAGCAAGCTTGAAGGAGACTGAAAACAACTGCTGCTGACCATGATTGTGGGGAACAGGCAACAGGATAATGAGTTGGACTTTCACCGGGACGACGGTCAAAACCACAAAAGAGTTCGGGGAGTCGATGTAAATCAAAAAAGAGGCTAGAATCAAAAAGGCCAGTAAATATTTTTAATGCCTTTTCCTTGAAGCCATAACGAGCAAAACCCAGGGCAATAAGGGCATTATCGTGAGGCCAAACTGATCCATTATGATAAGACATGGGATTATAGCGGGCTTCGGTTGTTGCAACGGTACGGATTCCCCATCCAGAGAAAAACATTTTATGAGTTAGTGTTTTTCCTAAAAGGGCAGCCCGGTCTTCATAAGCCAATCCAGTAAAAAGACAGTGACCAGCATTTGATGCTCGTGTTTTGCAGAGTTTTTGATTGCCATCTAATGCAAGAGCATAGGTTGAAAGGTCCTCGCACCAAAAAATTTCATTAAATTTTTTCTTGAGGTTTTTAGCTTGTTGAGCAAACCCTTGAGAACGCTGGTCGTATCCTAAGGCTTCAGCTAAAAATGAAGCTGTAATCTTTGCAGCATAGACATAACCTTGAACTTCACATAAAGCAATGGGTGGAGGAGCGTCGGAACCATCTGAATGAAAAACGGAATCATGAGAGTCTTTCCAACCCTGATGAACAAGGCCATGAGGAGTGTGGCGGATATAATCGTAAAATCCATCCTGATTGTTATCACCGTAATTGTCGATCCAATTCATGGCTCTTTCTATGTTATCCCAAATGGTACGAATGAAAGCTTTATCGCCTGTCCGTCGATAATATTCTCCTGCCAGCATGACAAAAAGTGGAGTTGCGTCGATTGAACCATAATAAAGACCAAAAGGGATTTCGCCATTATTTGCCATTTCACCTGAACGAGTTTCATGAAGTATTTTTCCTGGTTGAGCATCATTCATATCGTTTTCTTCGGTTGCTTGAGTTGCAGCAAGGTATTGTAAAACCCCACGAGCAATTCCAGGGTTAAACCAGAGACACTCAAGCGCGGTAATGATCCCGTCACGACCAAAAACAGTACTAAACCAGGGAACACCCGCATAAGGATAAGGCCCATATTTGGTATCGGTTTGCATCATATGCAGATCAGCAAGGGATCGGTTTAACCAGTCGTTAAATTGTTCATTTGAAGTATAAATTTTTGGCTCGACCTTTTTGGCTCTTTTTAAAGTAATCGATGCTTTTTTAACCGTTTTTTTATAAGGAATAATCGAAAATGAGGCATAATCAGGTTCTTCGATGCTTTGGCTATCGTGGGATATTTTGCTGGATAGACAAAATGTTGTAAATTGAAAATTCATTTCTTGACGTGGTTGAAGATGAATGTGAAAGGAAGCTTCAGTTTCAGTAAGTTTATAAGGGTGTGGATTAAAAAAAATCAAGGTTTGACGAATCAACCCATCAAGTCCGAGGTACCGAAAACATACTGAATTTTCTCGAAATAAGGCTTTAAATCGATGACCATGTTGAAGTCGTTTGGTCCCTCTTACTTCGAAAATATCTGCAAAATCAACATCATATTTGAGAGAAAAAGAAAAATCAATAGTTGATTGACCAAAGTTGTGGATACTAAGCTGTTCATAACAGGTCGACTTCCAAAGAATTTTTGATCTAAAAAAGTGAACTGTTCCATGGGGAATCACTATTTCTCCCATTCGAGATATATCAGGATTCATGAGATCTATGGCTAAAACTGCATTATCATCTTTCACGGTTGAACTTAAAAGAAGTGGCCGACTTTCCTCAAGCATTAAAATCAGTTGCGAAAGATATCGCGTGTCATGGTAGTAAATACCAAGTTCATTGGTACCTAATTCATCAATATCTCCAAAACGGTCAAAAACGGCAAATGTTTCTCCATTTTTTAACACTCGAATTCGATCATCAATTCTTGATGAGGTGGAAAGAATGTAATAATTGTCCGATATACGGAGTATTTCATCGATCAAAAGGTCCACTCTCCGAATTAATACCTTTTTTTGAGAGCAAGTTATTGTATACTTGCAAATAATGGTTTGCCATTTTTTGGGCAGTAAATCGCATTTCAAATACCTCCCGACATCTTTTGCGACTGAGATCGGAGATTCTTTTGGCTGCTTCAATAGCATCTTTTAAGTCTTTTACGATAAAACCAGTATGTCCTTCTTCTATTACCTCGGGTACAGATCCATGATTATATGCGATAATTGGTGTGCCACAAGCCATAGCTTCGATCATGACCAATCCGAAAGGTTCAGGCCAATCGATAGGAAATAACAGAGCATAAGCATTTCCCAGGAACTCGTTTTTCTCTCCATCTCCAATTTCTCCTACAAACTCGATCAAAGGATCGCGCAGCAAAGGTTCAACAACACTTTCAAAATAATCTAAATCAACACGATCAACCTTTGCGGCAATTTTCAAAGGAATACCAACATGTTTGGCAATTTCTATCGCCCGATCAACGCGCTTTTCAGGAGAGATCCGTCCCAGAAAGGCAAAGTATTTTCCCTTTTCAGATCGAAACCGATAAAGATTATCAGGGAGGCCATGATATATAGTAGCTTGCCAATTGACCCAAGGAATTGGTTCTCGCTGTGCGTTAGAAATTGATACTAAGGGGAGATCTTTAAACTCTCGATAAAGAGGGATCAGATCAGGGATATCGAGACGTCCATGTAAAGTAGTTAGGTGATCTATTGGGTGATGTCGGGAAAGTGAAAAATGAAGATAGTCAACATGAAAATGGATCATATCAAAATCATTAGCGTGTTGAAAAACTTGCTCCAGCATAAGGATATGGTGAGCCAGTTGGTCTTTACAATGTTTGTCCAAGCGGAGTGAACGTCGGCATACTGCAAAGAGTTTTGCCTTGGTGATCGAATCGCCACTGGCAAAAAGAGTAACTTCATGGCCTTGATTGACTAACTCTTCAGTGAGATATGACACAACTCGTTCCGTTCCACCGTAGTACTTAGGCGGGACACTTTCATAAAGGGGAGCAATTTGCGCAATACGCATAAACATTTACTCCTGGTTTTTTTAGAAATTTCATGAATTTATATTTTATTTTGAACAAAATGAAATTGTCAAGTATTGAAAAAAAACAAACGAGGGAAGCGAATGCCCTATAAGAAAACGTTGAATAAATACATTTCAACAGAGAAGGGGAAATAAGGGAAAAGAATTTATCCACCAGAGTAAAAACCAAAGGAGTGAGAGGGAAATAGGGAGAGGAATAAGTTTTTTGAATAAAATCTGGTAAAGGCATTTAAAAATTAAATGATATTTTCTAAAATATTACGAACCTTAGTGCTGAGGTCTTTTATTGAAAAGGGTTTTTGAATGAAATGAACATCTTCATCAAGAACGCCCTGGTGTGCAATGACATTGGACGTATAACCTGACATATAAAGAACTTTTAAATTTGGAAATACTGTTTGGAGTTTTTCAGTGAGCTCAGGACCACTCATGTCAGGCATAACTACATCGGTAATAAGAAGATGTATCGGACTAATACCCTCATGTGCTATGTTAATGGCTTCTTGGGGAGTTTGAGCGGTTCGGACCTGGTATCCTAATTGTTTTAACATTTTTTCGGTCATTTTAAGGATTGCTTGGTCATCTTCAACTAAAAATATTGTTTCTATCCCTTTTTTTAACCCCAAATCTGATATTCCTTCTTGGATTGGCTCCGATTTCTTTTTAAATCGAGGTAAATAAATTTTGATGGTAGATCCTTTTCCGAGTTCGCTATAAACATTAATAAAACCATTGTTTTGTTTAACAATACCATATACAGTAGGCATTCCTAAGCCAGTGCCTTTCCCAAATCCCTTGGTGGTGAAAAAAGGCTCAAAGATATTAGCTAAAGTTTCTTGATCCATTCCACATCCAGTATCGCTTATCGACATAAGAACATATTCACCGGGTATATATCCAAAATGCTGTGCGCAGTAGTTATCATTAAAAAAAGCATTGCCAGTTTCGATGGTTATTTTTCCATGTCCCGTAATAGCATCACGAGCATTGATACATAGATTGGTTAATATTTGGTCAATTTGTGAAGGATCAATGTTAACCGACCATAAATCCTTAGACGGGTACCAGTCAAGCTCTATGTCTTCACCGATCAATCTCCTCAGCATATTTAATGTTTTCTCAATGATTTGATTGAGATCAAGTACCTTCGGAGCAATGGTTTGTTTGCTGGCGAAAGCTAATAATTGCTTCGTTAAATTGGCAGATCGTTTAGCAGCTTGATGAATTTCTATGAGGTCAGCACGGATAGGATGGAATGGATCTATTTGATTTAAAGCTAATTCGGTATGACCTAAGATGGCTTGCAACATGTTATTAAAATCATGAGCTACGCCTCCAGCCAATCTTCCAACCGATTCCATCTTTTGGGCTTGAAGAAGCTGACCCTGGAGTTTTTCATGCTCTTCTTCCATTTTTTTCTTTTCAGTTATATCCTGGGTAAACTCAGCAAGCGCGACAACTTGTCCTTTTTCATCAAATATTGGATAACCGCGCATATACCAGTAGCGACCATCAGGAGTTTGGTTGATTCCATCATGAGGCATTTTATCATGGAGAGCCTTAAGAACTGGACACTGAGTACAGGGTGCTTTGCGTTGATGCCACAATTCATAACAGTGCTTTCCAATGACTTCCTCAGGGGTTTTTCCAATTGATTTACTGGATAAACGATTCGTCCAAATAATACTTAAGTTGGTATCATAGTAGGTGATAAGCTCATTAGTGGAATTCAAGATGAGTTCCTTTTGTTGTTCGCTTTCATGTAATTCTCTGGTTCGCTTGACAACCAGTTTGCGAAGCGAATGAGACCATAGAGAAAATATAAAGAGGAGAGAAAGCAGAGTAATAATTATTATGGCTATATATTTTAAAATACCAATCAGCCTTAAACTTCTTACGTCGAGGATGCCCATCCATTTTTCATATATTTTACGATATTCTCCAGTTTTAGAAAGAAGGTTTAATCCTTCGCTTAATTGACTCAATAGTGCTCTCTGATTATGAAGAACCGCAAAACAATAATCATTAGCTACAAATGGTTCGCGACCGACGGTTAGGTTATCCCAACCATGCTTTTCGATCCAATATAGAGCGGTTCTCATCGAAACCAGTGCACAATCATACTTTCCCTCGGCCAATACCTGAAGGGCATCTTTTTGTGATTCAACAAAAATGGCTTGGTCTTCGATTCCATTTTCTTTAAGAAAATCATGCATAATATCACCCTGTTGGACGATGATCTGTTTGCCCCTTAAATCATCTAAGGATGAGGGCGGAGCTCCTTCTCCTTTACGTATTACACTAACCGAACTGACAGTTGTATGAGGAGGAGTAAAGTTGAAAAGCAAATCGCGTTCCGGTGAATAGAGCATACCCTGGATTGCGTCAATTTTTCCTTCAATTAAGTCTTCACGAATTTTAGCCCAAGGACCGAGCCGGATTTCAATATCGAGGTCCATTTCATTGGCAATTGCTTTGGTTAGGTCAACGTTGAATCCGTCGGGTTGACCATTTTCATTAATAAATTCAAAAGGAGGGAAATTAAAATCTCCACCGATTATAATGCGTCGACGAGTTGGTAATTCCAAGGCTGCAAACCATTTGGAATGGAGATGTTGATAGGTTCCATCAGCTATAACTAGAGCTAGTCCTTCGTTTAACAAAGCAAGTGTTTCACGGTCTCCTTCTTGAACGGCAAAGCAAAAATCCTGACGGAAGGCATCGATTGGTTTATTAGCAATCTGCAGGTTATTGAGTCCTATTTCCTGTAAAAGACGCAATGCCACTAACCATTGAATAACCACTGCATCGTAAATGCCTTCGGAAAGTCCAAGGAGGGCTTCTATATAAGTATTGGTAGTGTAAATTTCAGCACCTATATTTTCACGTCGTAAAAATTCCTCGGCGTTATCATCCTTCATAACAGCAACTTTATGTCCTTTTAGGTCATTCAAGTTTTGAATGTCTTTTGTTTCAGTACGAACTACCATGGCACCATGAAGAGATAAGTAGGGGAAGGTAAAGTCGAAAGACGATTCTCGCTCCGGTGTGCGACCTACCAATGGTAAGGCTTGAACCTCACCCTTTTCCAGCCAGCTTTTAACCTCCGTCCAAGGACCAACTCGAAAAGCTGCTTTTCGACCCATTGCGGCAAGAGCAGCGCGAATAAGTTCGACAGAGAAACCGTTGGCTTGACTATCGACGTCAACAAAGCAAAATGGGGGATAATTGATCTCGCATCCAAGTAAGATTGGTTCCTGGGTATTGGCAAGATCTGGATATAAAAAAACTGACAAAACTAAAATTACCATCAAAAAGATAAATTTTTTAAGTTGATGGCACTTATGTAAATTTGGTTTTAGGTAATCGGTTAGAAAAACCACTTTTTCCATATACCACGCAAAGGTCAGAATTTTCTTCGTTTCTTGGATGAGAAATAAAGATCTAAAAAACATACTTTATTTTACAATATTATCTTTCATATCGTTTTTAATTACAAAAAAATATCAGTAGGAGACAAAACCTGGTGTAAAAATTTGTAATGATAGAAATCGGTTTTTAACTCCGCGAAGCAAGTCTGTCATCCGATTTTAGTTCAAAGAACTTTTTATTTTTAAGATATTTTTGTAACTTATCAGATAGTGGTAAAATTTTCAAAAAGAATGAATTTAATGTTTGATATGAAAAGTACTTTTCGAAAAATGAGGGATTTTTATTATATGGAAAAAATGAAAACAAAACTTTTTTATGTTTGGAGGTCAATAAGCAGTAATTTTTGGTTCATACCAGTCTTGATGGTTTTATTGGCAGTTGGATTATCTATTATCATGCAGGAAATAGATAAAAGAGTATGGATTCAATCTTATCCATTTTTTGATCTATTGTATGCCGGTGATCCAGAAGGAGCTCGTTCAGTCTTAACCACCGTTGCTAGTTCCATGATAACGGTTGCTGGGGTGGTTTTTTCACTTACAATGGTTGTTCTCACATTAGCATCCTCACAATTTGGCCCTCGATTATTGCGTAACTTTATGTCCGATCGAGGTAATCAGATTGTTCTCGGAACGTTTGTTGCTACTTTTATCTATTGTTTATTGATTTTACAAACTATAAAAACTACCGGCGAAGAGAAGTTTACCCCAAGTATATCGGTAAGCTTCGCTATAGTATTGGCAATGGTTAATATTGGGGTGTTTATTTATTTCATTCACCACATCTCTACTTCAATCCAAGCTGATCGAATTGTTGCTAAGGTATTTGGAGAGCTGGAAAAAGATCTTCAAAGATTATTTCCCGAGGGAAGAAAGTGTATGGTTGATGAAAAAAAACAAAGAGAATTGTTACAAATCTTTGAAAATGTCAAAAATGAATCTGGTTTAACAACCATTGCTCCTCAAAGTGGATACTTACGAACTATCGCCGAAGATTCATTGTTAGAAATTGCAAAACAGAACGAACTCATCTTGCATGTTCAATACCATCCGGGAGAATTTATTGTAGCAGGTGGATCTTTAGTATTAGCTTATGGTGCAAAAGATTTTGAAGAAGAAACCTCCGGACAAATCATTGCTTGTTTTAGGTTGGGATCTCAGCGAACCCCAGATCAAGACCCCGAATTTGCCATCCATCAATTGGTGGAAGTGGCATTAAGAGCGTTATCCCCTGGCATTAATGATCCTTTTACTGCAATAACCTGTATAGATTATCTTGGAGCAGCTTTATGCTATTTAATCCATAAAGATTTTCCAACACAATTTCATTGTGACGATGAAGGGAAGCTCCGTTTAATAATGCAACCTACCAATTTTACCGGAATGTTAAATGCAGCTTTTGACCAGATTCGACAATATGGTCAAACAAGCGTAGCGGTGACGATTCATTTACTGGAAGCACTAAAGACGATCGCAGCTCAGGCTCGAAGTTTAGAACAGTATCAATCGATCTTGCGTCAGGCTGAAATGATAAAACGAATGAGTGAAACTGCTTTATATGAAAAGCTTGATAAGAAAGATGTTAAAAACCGTTATTTGGACTTACTTGAAGTTTTAGGTGAACTTTAGCCTTACCCTGATTCCTGGTTTTTTCTTTTACTAATATGGGATAATAAAATAAAAGAAATGAATTGATTGAGTAGATGAATTTAATGTTCTATCAATTCATTTATTTACTTACCGAAAAAGAATGCGTTAATTTAAAAATGAAAAATAATAAAGTATTAGAAAGAAAGGAGCAATAAAATGCCAGAATTTAGTAACCCGTTTACATTACTTAAAAATGATCGAAAACTGACTCACGAGGAGTTGGTGCGAGCTATACGTTTTATGATTGCAGCAGAATTTGAAGCTATTCAGTTATATCAACAAACTGCTGAAAGCACCAGTGATAAATTAAGTCAAGAGGTCCTTCTTGATATTGCCAATGAAGAAAAAGAACATGTGGGTGAATTTCTCCGCTTACTACGGGAATTGGACCCTGAAGAGGAAGAGTTTTACCAAAAAGGGTTTAAAGAAGTTGAGGAAATTCTGAAAGAATTAAAAAAATAACTTTAAAGAAAGTCTTTAGGATGTATATCAGTTCAGAACTCAAAAAAGAAACAGATAATTTCATTTAAAAAGGCTATGTTATAATAAAAGAAAATAAATACTGTAATTATATATTAACCGGTTTTAATTTGACGAAGGCTATTATGAAGTTAAATTGGGAAAATTAAAAGTGAAGATGACTCCTATTGCCTTGAAATTTCTCACAAGAAGCAAGGGGAAAATCTATTTAGTTGGTTCTAATTATTCTTTCTTAATGATGAAGGAAAATTCAAGATGCAACTAACTAAAGAACAATTTTTCCCATCACTCACCATTAAAGTAAGGTTTGTAATACTTTATGATTGATGCTTTTGATTATAAGGAGACCATGGTGTGAAGGCGGAGCAAAAGTATTTATTGTCAATAGAACAATATCCTGAAGGCATCGCTCTTTTCCGAGAAGAGTTGTCAACCGACGGAAAACTAGAAGATTTTGTCTTTATCGAAGTAAATCAGCCATGGGAACTACTCACTGGTCTATCCCAAAAGCAAGTCATTGGGAAAAAAGCCAGTGATATCCTTGCTGAGATTGATTTCCCGGTAGAAAATTGGATTTCACTTTGCGAGAAAATTTGGCTAAATAAAACACACCTTCGTTTCGAACATTTTTTTCAACCCATAGATCGTTGGTTTGAAATTACTTCCTTTTATGATCAGACCAATATTTTAGTATGTATTTTCCGCGAAATCACTGATCTAGACAAAGAGCACGATTTAATGTCCCCCTCGATAATTGAAAAGGACGTAAAAGACCTAAAATTAACCGACCTTATTGACCAACCTGCTCTTCAGTCTTTAATCAATGATTTTTATAATCTCACAAAAATTAGGATTAGCCTTCTTGATGTAGAAGGTAAGGTGTTAGTGTCAACAGGAGATGAGGAAATCTGCAGAAGATTTCACCATAGACACCCAGGAACTAAAATGCATTGTCAAGAGAGTAATACTCAATTAACCAAGGACATACCAGAAGGCACTTTTAAAGCCTATAAATGCAAAAATAACATATGGGACATTGCTACTCCGATTGTCATTGAAGGGAAAACCCTGGGTAATCTTTTCTTGGGGCAGTTTTTTTATGATGATGAGCCGATTGATTACGAATTCTTCCGAGCGCAAGCAAGGCAATATGGGTTTGATGAGCATAAATATATTGCCTGTCTGAACCAAGTTCCTCGTTATAACCGAGATATTGTTCAATCGGCTTTAACGTTTGTTAGTAATTTGGCAAAAATGATCTCAGTTATGGGATTCAGCAGCATAAAGCTTACTCGTTCTTTAGAAGAAAGGAATCGCTATTTAAGAGAGATGCGAGAAAGTCGGGAGCGACTGACTGCCACCCTTCATTCCATTGGTGATGGTGTTATCAGTACCGATAAAAATGGATTTATCACCAATCTTAATCCAATGGCCGAGATAATTACTGGTTGGAAAGCAACCGAAGCTAAAGGAAGAATGATCGATGAAATATTCTCCATTAGAGATGAAAAAAGTGATTTTTCCTATAATTATCAAATTGTCGGGGTTTTAAATGGCAAAGGTATCCATAACTTTACCAACAGCATCATTCTTATTGACAGAAATTGCATAGCAAAGCCAATCGATGGGAGTATTGCTCCAATTCAAGATCAATTTGGTAAAAGAATTGGGGCTGTCATTACTTTCCGTGATCAATCCATGAATCGAGCCATAACACGGGACCTCAGAATTATGAAATCCGCAATCGAGTCCTCCATTAATGCTATTGCAATGGCTGACCTCAATGGTTTGATAACTTATGTTAATTCAGCTGCTTTACGATTATGGGGCTATGAAAAAAAAGAAGAAGTGATGGGAAAACCAGTCAGGTATTTTTGGGGGAAAGAATTTGAAAAATTACAGGTCATGAACAAAGTTAGAGAAAAAGGAGCATTTTTTGGAGAGTTATCCGGTAGGAGAAAAGATGGTACTTTTTTCGATGTTCAAATCTCAGCTACTCTGGTTACCAACGAGGAGGACCAGCCGGTTTGTTTTATGGGTTCTTTTGTGGATATTACCGAACAAAAGTGGACGGAAAAAACACTGGCAGAAGAAGCTATCCGGAGAAGAATATTAATCGAACAATCCAGAGATGGTATTGTGGTAATGGATCAAGAAGGCGGTGTATTTGAAGCTAATCAACGATTTGCCGATATGTTGGGATATACCATGGATGAAATTTACCGCCTTCACGTTTGGGAATGGGATGCTCAATTTACACGTGAACAGTTGCTCGGTCAAACTCAATTGGTTAGTGAAGCTGGAGATCACTTTGAAACCAAACATCGTCACAAAAACGGTTCAATAATCAATGTCGAAATCAGCAGTAATGCTGCAGTATTTGACGGGAAAAAGCTGATATTTTGCGTTTGTCACGATATTACAAATAGAAAAAAGATGGAAGAAGAATTACGCCGCGAAAGGACGCTTCTTCGAACTTTAATTGATAATTTACCCGACGCTGTTTATGTAAAAGACCGGGAAACCAGAAAGCTACTTGCTAATCCAGCTGATTTAGAAAATATGGGATTAAAACGAGAAGAAGACGTTTTAGGAAAAACTGATTTTGAGGTATTTCCTCAAGAAGTTGCACAACTATTTTACAAAGATGATATGTATGTTCTCAATAAAGGAAAACCCATAATCAACAGAGAGGAACGTTTGGTCCGGCCAAGTGGTGAAGAGCATTTTCTTCTATCTTCAAAGATTCCTTTATTTGACGAAAAAGGAGAAGTAATTGGATTGATAGGCATTGGTCATGATATAACCGAGCAGAGAAAAGCAAATGAGCGAGTTAACTACCTCTCTTTTCATGATTCCCTTACTGGACTTTATAACCGAGTGTATCTGGAAGAAGAAATCAAACGACTTGACACTGACCGACAGGTTCCAATAGGCATTATTATGGTTGATATCAATCGCTTAAAATTGATTAATGATGCCTACGGCCATCCAATGGGAGATCAGTTACTAAAAACATCATCGGGTGTATTGAAGAACGTATGTCGGAAAGAAGATATAATCGCCCGCTGGGGCGGAGACGAGTTTGTTATTTTTCTTCCAAAAACTTCAGTGAAAGAAATTGACTCTATTAAAAAAAGGATTATAGAACAATGTAAAAAGACTCAGGTATGTTCGATACCTTTATCAATGTCGATAGGCTTTTCAGTAAAAACCCAAGTCGACCAAGACATTATGAAAACATTCAAAGAAGCGGAAGATAATATGTATCAGAATAAACTCATTGAAAGTCGGAGCTCAAGAAACACCTTTTTATTAACTTTAAAATCAGCTCTTCAAAAGAAAAACGATATATCTAATGAACATATAGATTATCTTCAAAATTTGGCTCAAATCTTTGGTGAGGCTGTCAATCTTACCGGAACTGACCTGGATCGTTTAATCCTTTTAGTTACCTTTCATGATATAGGGAATATTGCATCACCCGATGAGATAGTCAACAAAACCGGTCCTCTCACTAAAGAAGAACAGTCAATCATTCAAAGGCATTCAGAAATTGGTTATCGAATAGCCCGAACCATTGATGAGTTGTCGGGAATAGCCTATGCTATATTATCTCAGCATGAAAATTGGGACGGAAGCGGATATCCTCAAGGCTTAAAAGGAGAAGAAATCCCATTACTTTCTCGTATGAATGCCATTATAACCACCTATGATGA
>Ga0334888_1003744_pt1 | contig 14570 bp, 10 predicted proteins | sample GraSluR1_MG_FD_207227 | JGI IMG/M metagenome (GOLD analysis project Ga0334888, IMG submission 207227) | Sludge microbial communities from methane-producing bioreactor in Wageningen University, Netherlands - Granular Sludge_3_08-R1 | ecosystem: Engineered > Bioreactor > Anaerobic > Unclassified ...
CCTTGCGGAGTAATCTTCCCATCGCCAATGTTATCCGACAGTTTCTCGTTAGCAGCACTGTCCCTACCCATCAGGACTGTTTAACCACTAACCGCAGAGCGTAAGACTTGGGAACGCATCCTACGGTACCTATACATTTGCCGATAACATAGTGCACGAAGCACTCAGACTAGTCAAATAGAGCTTTCACAAGCTCACGGTTTTAGCCGTGGGGTATTTGACGAGTCTGATTCCTCTTCAACTAAGGGTTTTCTTACAATCCTTGGATCGGTGAAGATATCGTTTTCGTCGGTACTCTTCGTCGAGAATTCCGAAACTATCGCTCCTTCCGGTCCAGCCTGAAACCAGTGTTTTGTAGATGGAGCAAGCGTATACTGCTCGCCGGGTTGCAGGGCTATCTCTCTCCAAACAGAGAAATACGATTCGAGGTCTGCGGGTAGCTTTGCTTTCGGATTCTCTTCGGGTATGCCCTCTACGTAAAGATAGAGAGTCCCGTAACGACATCTGAAAGTCTCTTCTTTTCCTGGCTGTCCATCAACTGAGGGATGATAATGCTCCGGGCATGTTTGAAATGGGAAGAGAACCAGTTCTTTGGCGCAGACGCGTTCAGTATTGACATATACCACGAGTTGAAGACCGATCTCCTCCAATCTTCCCAGACCGAAATCCGCAACTTCAACAAGTCCCCTTTCCTCATCGGTGATCACAATAGATGCCCTATTAAGAGCTTCGATCGCTTTCTTTATGGCTTCTCTATAGACTGATCTCTTCATAGGACCTTCCTCCCTAAAAAATACGCTGATTCACTGAACAAAAAAGGGGCCGCAGCGGGCGCCGCGGCCGAAGGTATGGTCTTTGCGAGAAATTATATCACTTTTACCTCATATTCTCTAAGGTCATACACCACTCCATCAATCCGTATTCTTATATTGTAAGGATAAGGATTGAGTAAAACCATATTTGATTGAGTCCTTAAGACTCTTGCCGATCCGTCAGCCACTCTCTGTATTCCCGCCGATTGAAATAGCCACTTAAACGTCTCTATATCTGCCACTGTGCTTATGTAGTAGCAGCTGTCTTTCTTTACAATCGCGGGTCTTCCCTTGAAGGGTCCTTCAAGATAGGTGGCTATTTCTTCGCAACCGTCGGCCATTTCAATGGCTTCAACTACAAAACCTCCGGTGCATTCGTCTTTTCCGCAAGAAATCCTGATCGGCTTCTTGATACCCGCGGCATCGAAGACCCTAATACCGGTTAGTCTTTCAAAACTGTCCTTACCCTGAAGACGGATGTTGTTGTTTTCATCTTTCTGCGAAGTCATTGCTGTGATGAATATCTTTCCCTCGAATTCCAGAAGTGATTCGAGAAAGTCAGCATCAATCTTGAAAGCAGATGGAACACAGACAAAGGAGTAGCCGGATAGTGAATCTCCCGGGAAGAGAAAATCGACATTATATCCAAAGCTTCTGATGGTCTTATACAATGGAAGAATGCCATCCTGTAAGAGATTGAAGCTTCCGTTAAGATTATCTGTCTCGCCTATCCAAAAATTCTCATAATCTACGTAAATCGCGGCCTCTTTCTTGAGTCCTTCAACCTTCCAGTTTCTCAGCTCCTTAACTGTTTCTGCAAAAGCTCTTGCCCTTTCAGTTATGGAGCCATCATAATTCAGAAGACCACCGTGGAACTGCTCTGCACCAAACGGCAGTTGCCTGAATCTGAAGATAAGAGAGCCAAAAGCCCCATGAGCCATTGACTGCTTTATCCAGAAGGTCATTTGCTCTGCAGGATATGTATCGTTTACAACTCTCCAGTTGACCCTTCCAGGTTGCTGCTCCATTACAAGAAAGGGAGCCTTTTTCAGTGACCTCATGAGATCGTGATTCAACGCCTGAAGGTCAGGATCATAGTCGGACATTATGTAATTGTCCCACGACACGAAATCAATCTTCTCAGCAATTTTCCTGTAGTCTATCTCTGTGAAGTTGACCATGAAGTTATGTGTCAGCGGTGCTCGCGATCCCTTTTTAACTACATCTCTCTGCAAAATGTGATACTCTAATGCCGAATCAGATGAGAATCGCCTATAATCTAACATAAGAGCTGGATTTGGAGAAGAGAGACTCCTTCTTGGAGGAGCTATTTCCTCCCAATCCAGATACACCTGACTCCAGAATACGGTTCCCCAGGATTGGTTAAGCCTTTCCAGCGTTCCATATCTCTTCTTCAGCCATTCTCTAAAAGCTCTTGCGCAGTTGTCGCAGTAACAGACCGTCGAATTGTGGCAACCATACTCGTTATCTGCCTGCCAAGCGATTACTCTGGGATCTCTTCCGTAGTGTTCCACATAGGACTTGACGATTCTAATCGTCTCTTCCCGATAGACGGGCGAATTAAAACAGTAGTGTCTCCTGCTTCCAGCACTGATAGTCAGTCCGTCTCGATCTACCTGCAGAATGTCAGGAGAACGCTTTATTAGCCATGAAGGCGGGGTACATGTAGGGGTTCCCATTATCACCCTTATTCCTTCTGAGTAGATAACTTCTATGGCTTCATCCAGAAGAGAGAAATCAATGTCTCCGGGAGTCTTCTCCACTGTGCTCCAAGAAAACTCACCTATTCTAACAACGTTCATGCCAAGATATGCCATCGTCCTGGCATCTTCTTTCCACCTCTCTTGAGGCCAGTGCTCGGGGTAATATGCAGCTCCAAACCAGTTCAACCTTTAACACTCCCAACTGTAAGTCCTTCTATGAAATACCTCTGGAATAGCAGGAAGACTACCAGAGGAACTACTGCTGCTATTATAGACCCTGATGCCATAACATTCCAGCTGGTTATCCACTGTCCCTGAAGATTAACGAGGCCAAGAGTGACAGGCTTAAATCTATCGCTCTGAATGAGAATAAGAGCCCAGAGATAATCGTTCCATATCCATGTGAACTCGAGGATTCCCAGCGCAGCCATAGCCGGAATCACAAGTGGCAGAACGATCCTGCGATAGATCATGAAGTGTCCAGCGCCGTCTATCATAGCAGCATCAAAAATACTTGCAGGTATGGTCTTCATGAAGTTACGCAAAAAGAAAGTACAAAAACCGAGTTGAAAAGCCACGTGAAATAGTATCACACCAAGATAACTATCATAGACACCCATTGAAATCGAAAGTCGATAGACCGGAATAAGCAACATCTGGAAGGGAATCAGCATTCCTCCGACGAATACCATCAGCACTACTTTTGAGAACTTGAAATCGTACCACGCCAGAGCAAAGGCTCCCAAACTTGAGAGGAAGAGCGTACCAAGAACCGATGGAATAGTAATGATAAAGGTGTTAAGGAAGTATCTACCCATGTTAGCATTGTTCCAGGCAGTTGAGTAATTCTCCAGTCTAATCTCTTTTGGCGGAGACCACCACTTTCTTTCGAGCATCAGTTCGTCCATACTCTTCAGAGAAGTGAAAGCGGAAATCACGAAGGGCATAAGCCAAACGACAACGAGAAGTGTAGCAAAAAGGTAGAACAGTATCTTCTTCATTCTCGCTCAGCCTCCCTCTTGAGGACATTTCTCATGTAGAAGACTATAAAGCCCAGAGTTATAAGAAATTGAATGGTCGCTATCGAAGAGCCGTAGCCCATTCTATAGTTGTTGAAGGCCTTTATGTACATGTAATTAGCCATTACGGATGAAGAGTAGAACGGGCCTCCCCTTGTAAGAACGTACACGATATCGAAGGCTCTGAGAGAGTCAATAATACTCACAGTTACTGCAACAACTGTTGCGGGTCTTAGCATTGGAAGAACAACATTCCAGAAGCGTTTCCACGAACCGGCACCATCTACGGTGGCCGCTTCCACTAACTCCTGAGGAACGCCTTTCAATCCGGCGAGATAGAGAACCATGGCGTAGGAAATCTGTCTCCACGAGGCAGCCATGATAAGAGAATAAGTAACTATTGATGGATCACTGAGCCAGCTAATTCCCTTGATGCCAAAAAGCGCCAAGAAGCTGTTCAAAGCTCCGCTGCGCGGCTCCAGTATCCATGACCATATCTGTCCGATAACAACGAAAGATAGGGTCATCGGAAGATAGATGAGAGTCTTGTAGACTTTGTTTCCTCTGAATTTCTGATCTAGAAGCAAGGCAACTCCCAGACCAGCTGGAACACAGATGAGAGCAAATCCTATAAGCCATTTGAAGTTGTTCACTAACGAAGTTATAAAATAAGGATCATTGAAGAGCTCTTTGAAGTTTTCAAGACCGACAAACCGCATTGTTCTGGAAACTCCGTCCCAGTTTGTGAAGCTTAAAAAGAGGGTTCTACCTACTGGATAGATAACCCATATCGAATACATTGTCAACGGTAGCGCAAGAAAGGCCCAGGGAACCCACTTCTTACCTTTCATCTTAACCTCCAGAAGATAGGGTGGGCGATAACGCCCACCCTATGTTAGAGAACTACTTGTAGATCCTGTTCCGCTCGGCTTCCAGATTTCTCAGGATAGTTTCAATCCTGTTCGGGAAGGTCATAAACTCCACAAAACCGTTCATTCCGGCATTTGCCATCTCTGGATCAGTGTCTCGATCGTAGAACTGCATGACTCCGTCTGAAGCGAGTATCATATCCAATCCCTTCTGGGCGTGTGCATCCGGTGCTGGAACATGCTTATTTGCTGCGAGCCTTCCGAGTTCAGATGCGAAGTATGCCTGAGCTTCTGTAGAAGCTATAAACTTCAGGAAGGTCTTGCCTGCCTCTTTGTTCCTTGCGTTCGCTGGCATCATAAAGCCATCGATAGGTGTATCTTCATATAGACCGATATTACCATCGATAACGGGGAATCTGAAGAAGTCCAGATCCTCCTTAACGCTTTCTGGTGCTACATCCTTTATGAACTGACCCATAAGATACATGGCAGCCTCTCCGGTGAATAGGAAGTTCGCTGCTTCCTGCCATGTATAAGACGTAGCGTTATCAAGGAAGTATTTCTTGTCTACGAGCTGTCTCCAGTAAGCAAAGACGTTCTTCATTCCCTCATCGGTATAGGGTATCTCTCCGTTCGTTAGCTTAAGGGCGTATTCTATTCCGTTGACCCTCATATTGAAGTAGTCGAACACACCGGCCGCCGTCCAGAGATACTTCGTTCCGATTGTTATCGGGATGATCCCGTTTGACTTAAGGGTTTCGCAGACGTCAAGGAACTGCTTCCAGGTAACAGGTACGCTTATTCCCAGCTTTTCGAATGTTGACTTACGATAGTAGACACCCCACCAGTACCATGATTGGGGGACAAAGTATATCTTGTCACCGTAGCTGGAAGCGCTGGCAAAAGCCTTAGGAAAATCTGCTTCAAAACCGTTTTCGAAGATATCTCCTATTGGTTCCAGAAGATCTCTGCTTGCAAAATAGCGCATTCTCTCACCCGCGAACCATGTTACTACATCCGGGGGATTCGAAGCGGTCAGCCATGTTCTTAGAAGTACTTTGAAGTCTTCATGGGAGAAGGTGTTAACCGTCACATCATAGTCCGGATACAACTCTCTGAACTGACCTACAAGCTCATCAAAAACCCTTTTTGGTTCTGGATCGGACATATAGGAGTTAATCACGAGTTTCTGTGCTCCCATGGCCACCAACGCCATAGAAACAAGCAGCATTGCCAGAATAATCTTTCTCACTTGCTGTCACCTCCTGTTTGAGCGCTTTTGCGCATTATCAGCTCTGGAACATACTGGATCTTCCCAACTCTTCCACTCAATATCATCTTGAAAGCGTCTTCAACCATCTGCCTGATTGGAATCCTTACCGTTGTAAGGCCTGCGATTTCAGCCATATACACGTCGTCATAACCAATGACCTTTATATCTCTGCCGACTTCCACATTTCTTTCCATCAAAGCCTTGATGACCCCCATTGCCATCATGTCGTTATAGCAAAAGAAAGCTTCTGGAAGTTTCTTCAACGACCTTACAGCTTCACATGAGACCTTCCAGTCTACTTCCATACAGGAGATCCTATCTTCCGGAACATGTCCGAAGCCTTCGATAAACCCGTCTATTCTTCCGCGTGTGGTAAGCTTTCTGGGATTACCCATATACATCATTACACTTTTCACGCCGCACTCTCTCAGGTATCTTCCTGCAAAAGAAGCACCCTGCTCTTCATCAACCGAAACCTCCGGTATTCTCGAATCGTCAAAGTGAACCCCAAATGAAATAAGACCTATTCCGGAATCTATGACTTCCAGGAGATGTTTCGATTCGTACCCTTCCGGAGCAATAACGATAGAATCAACTCTAATGTCCATTAAAGACTTTATAGCCTTCTTCTCTTGAGCAAGCTTGCGACTCGTATCGGTTACTATGATCGCCATCCGATTTTCTTCTGCAAGATCCTCGATATCACCGACGACCTGCGCATAAAAAGGATTCCTGATATCGGAAACGATCAAGCCGATTCTTCCAGTCTTGCCGCCGCGAAGACTTCGAGCGTCTTGATGAGGCTCATACTGGAGCTCCTTTATTGCTTCCAGAACTTTCGCTTTCGTCTCGGCGCTGACTGGTTCCTTATCATTAATCACCCTTGAGACTGTCATCATGGAAGTGCCGGCCTTCAAAGCTACTTCACGCAGAGTGGCTCTCTTCAATTAGATAACCTCCAGAGTTTGCTGTTAACGTTAACTGTTAACGTTAACATTATACATTCTAAGTACTGGCCTGATAAGTCTAGCGAGCGATTGTTATTCTCAGATAGGTACAAGGAGAGGTGTTTATCAGGAGAAATCTAACTTATACTTAACTATAGTATGGGTTTGGTTTGATTTCGCCCTAGAGAACATTCCGGTTCAACGATATTTGTCGTCTAACCGATGAGGAAACTCATCCCCGCTTTCTTCCAGAAAGATGTTCTAGAGCAAAGATAGCTGCTCCGTAAGCCCCCATGATGTCCGGTATCTCCGGTATAATAATACTCGTGTTCAGAGCCTGTTCCATAGCCCTTACAACTCCTTGATTCCTTGCGACTCCTCCGGTAAAGACTAATGGTTTTGGAGAGCCGAGTCTGCCGTACATTGACGCTATCCTTTTGACAATTGCCCTGAAAAGTCCGGCACAGATATCCTCGATTTTCTCACCACTACCAATCAATGAGACGACTTCTGATTCGGCGAATACAGTGCATACAGAGCTTATTGGCAGTTCTTTCGATGATCTCAAAGCCATTGAAGACATCTCGTCGGGCTGAAGTTCAAGAACCCTCGCCATAACTTCGAGAAACCTGCCGGTCCCAGCAGCGCATCTGTCGTTCATTGCGAAGTCCTCGACATTCTCAGCGGCACCCAATCTGATAACCTTGCTGTCCTGACCGCCGATATCAACTATACCTCTCGCCAGCGGGAACAATCTGGCTACTCCTTTGGCGTGACAGGATATCTCTGTTATCGTTTCGTCCGCAAAATCTACAAGATTTCTCCCATAACCGGTCGCGACTGTCAAAGCAATATCCGATTCGCCTGTGCCTGTCTTCTCAAGAAGCCCATTATAGATGCTTCTCGCCGTACGGGACGCGTTTATTCCAGTCCTCACAGTCTTCCATTGAACAATCCTTCCGGTCCCGTCTATGAGAACCGCGTTCGTTGTCGTCGAACCCGAGTCTATTCCGATCAACAGCATATCATCCCTTCCTTCATCTACTGGCTGTCCAGGCAAATCATTCTTTTCAATAAGCGCTCCCATTCTTGTCTTCAACTGCCCATGAGAGTTGAGAGGATAGTCTACTTCCATACGATAGACGCGGCTGTCATCGTCTTTTTCAACGAAATCGTAAAAATCACAGAACTTCGGAATCGCCAGCAGGACCCCGTCAAGCTCTTGGGGTAAGTCCATGCCTTTATCGACAAATCTTCCACAAGGAGAACGCCAGCTTAGCAACCTCCGAGAGATCGCTTTCAGAGAATCCTCTGATTCATCGGTTCTGGAAGAGAAAGGACGGCTTCCAGTACAGGTATCATTATAGGTGATGGTGCCTCCGACGCCTTCAACTACCTGGTCTATGTCCCCAATATCGATGATCCCTCCAGTGATACCAACTCTCTTACGCCTGCGTTCTCTTCCGTCTAAGGCACTGGCGGGTCTGTGTTTGAGACCATTGAGTGCATCCAGGTATAGTCTGGTCAGCTCTCTTCCGGAGATATTCTTTTCTAACAGTCGAACATGATCGACGAGTTCATTGAAGAGAATTATGCCCTTCTCGATATCTATCTTGACTTTTCTGTACTCAAGAAATCTTATAAGCCTTTCCAGTTCAAGCCTTAAAAAGTGGATGGCCTCTTCACTCTTTTTCCAGGGAAGGCGCATTATGAAGACGCTAGCCTTTGATTTGTCCTTCAATAGATCGCCCACTCTGCGCATCGCATCACAAGAATCGGCGAACAGAAGTATGTCATCTTCACCCAGTTCCAGACCTGTTTCGTAAACAGTTCTTGCATAGCCACAGAGATTGCAGCCGAGTTCATGACAGCCCGATGTACCAGAATCCAAGAGCCTCCTGAATTCGACTCCAGTTCCAAGAAGCACTTCCATAGGTATATAGCTACACGTGTAGTAAATCAACTGCTTTTCTCCATTATCTCTAGAAAGGCCTGAACTCGAGTTCTCAACTGACCGGCACCTTCGGAAGTGTGATCTACGCAATCACCTGTGAGCTCAAGAAAAGGTAATCCCTTTCCCTCGAAAAGTCTCTTCAGGTAGCTAACACCACCTGCCGATTGTCTGCATCCCCAGTGACTGAAATGGATAACGCCGTCGACCTCCAAATCATCTGCCAGTTCCAGACAGAGCTTTCCCCTGTCTGTTACGCTACCACATAGAGGATTGAAGACGAGTTTCTCAGCCAGACTCTCTAGGGGCCTTTCTGGATCAACCGGATATAGCCAGTCCCACATCATCTCATTACCGACTACAACGTTCGTCGTATCTTTTGAAAACAGTGAGAAAAGCTCATTGTCGTAATAGGGAGGTATATGCAACCATAGCACCTTCTTTCTCCCATCCGGAACCGTAACCAAACCCTCCTCAAGCCTCCTGGAGGCTTCATAAAGCCTTCTGTCGCCTGCGAGAGTATGCATTACGTAGAGAGAGTTCATGATCTCGAAGAGCTCCTGCGGTAGAAAGCGATTCTTCATATGTTTTCTGGCATTTTGAAGACTCTCCACCGTATTTCTTTCGATCTGAAGTACTTCTGATAGGTCATTCATCGGATAGCGCCTACCCGTTATCTCTTCAATTGCCTTTACCGTCTCTTCCAGTTGTGAAAGAACATAGCTCACAGAACTCCTGAGATGGCCCCTCGGAACATCTATGAAAAGAAAGGGAGTCTTATACTCAGTCGCGATCCTTTTGAATGTTGGCAGGTTGCCGTCACAGAGAATAGAAGTTGTCATCACAAAGGCGGGGGCAGGCAACAGTTGCTTCATAGATACTCCAAGAGAGGCCCTGTGAAAAGTACATAGTGAATCAGGCACTCCCTGGCCGGCAGCCTCCATGAGAGCTATCCCTTCAATATGCATGGAAGAAAGCATACCGGAGACTCCCTCGGCGGAAACTGGATTCAGCTTCAACGGTATCAACAGTTCCGACGGCGCCAGAAGATTCACCCATACCGTACTCTTTCCCTTCAAAGAAAAGTAGACTTCCTCAAGGGAGAGCTGGTTGATGATCCTTAGAAACTCCGGCTTATCTCTATCGGCAAGGTATTTGCGCCTGAAATTCTCCATGCCCAGGCCAAGTTTCAACCATCTTCTGAATTTGCTTCTGTCGTCCATATACCGTTTCAGGAAACTGCCGAATTTCACACTCTTTCTAGACATTCAAACTCCGCTTCATTTGAAGTATCAGTATATCCAAACCTCTTGTCTTATCAGACGAACTTGACTAACAACTGGACATCAAGAGTACAGACTATTAGTGTCCAAACGCTATTATAACTTCTCTGCGACTCTTATCATTGAACGGCAGGTGTTTGTTCATGAACATATCACTTGTGGAAAGTCTCAAACACCGAATAAGAATGGATGGAAAACCAATATGTAACTGCCAGAGAGAACACGAGTTTTGCTCAGACATCTTGCATTCTATGTATCGGGAAGTGCTTTACGGAAGTGGAACCCATAAATGGCCAGCTCAACTGATAGGGGAAAAAGCCGTGGCCGCCTTAACAGAGTCCACAAAAGCAGTTTCCAGTAGTAACTTCTCCCTCTCTCCTTTATACCCAAAACCCAGATCGATCTGAAGAAGGCCTTAAGATTTTCGGAGGCTGGACGTACGCGTCTTGAGAGGACAGGTCTGTACGATTTCAGAAAGGTCTTGACTCTTTTGTAATATGACCTGTCAGAGTATATGCTGTTCAGTATCTTGTGATAGCCCTCTACAAGATTCCCAAACCCCATTTTAGGTACAAAATTGGTCAGACTACCCGTATTATTGCCGGAGAAGTCTGACACAATCCGGTTCTCGCTTTTAAGTCTCTTGAAGAGCCTCGTACCAGTCGGTGCAGTTAGAAGACCGACCATTGCCGTGACAATACCACTCTCCTGTATAAAACCGATGAGGTCTTCGAAAACTGAGGGTAGATCGCTATCAAAACCGACAATAAACCCCCCCTGCACCTGCATTCCTGATTTCTGAATCTTCTTCACGGAGTCAAGCATGTCACGATTTCTATTTTGGAACTTCCCGCACTCTGCCAGACTATCCTCACTCGTTGTCTCAATCCCGACAAACACAGTACTGAAATTGGCTTCCGCCATCAGTTTCATCAGTTCTTCATCGTCAGAGAGATCTATTGAAACCTCCGTGTTAAGTGAAAATGGATACTCTCTGTCTTCCATCCACCGACAGATTGCCGGAAGCGTATCTTGCTTAAGTTTCGATTTGCTTCCTATGAAATTATCATCCACAATGAAAACACCACCGCGCCAACCTTTTTCGTAAAGTGTATCCATTTCTAATAGCAGTTGCGAGGTGGTTTTTGTCCGTGGAACTCGCCCATTCAGAAGAACTATGTCACAGAACTCGCAATCAAAGGGACATCCACGAGAGTATTGAACATTCATTGATGAGTACTTCCTCATATCGATCAGATCCCAGGCAGGAATAGGAGTTCTAGATAGGTCCGGAAAACCTTCTGGAGAGTACATATGATTAGCTTTTCCGTTGCCAAGATCGTCCAGGAAAGTCTTAAGTGTGGCTTCAGCTTCACCGATTATTAGGTGATCAATGTCGTCGAAATCACCGTATGAAGTTGTGAAGAGCGGTCCACCAGCTATTGTTTTGGTTCCATTCCTTCTGCAAAGCTCAAGAACTTCTAGAACTGATTCACGCTGAATATCCATAGCGCTTATCAGAACATAATCAACGGATTGCAGATCTTTTTCACTCAACGGGTCGACGTTCATATCGACAAGCTTAAGGTCCCAGCTGGATGGAAGCATAGATGCCACAGTTAGAAGACCTAACGGAGGAAACGCCGCCTTCTTCGATACAAATTTCAGAGCATGTCTAAGACTCCAGAACGTTTCTGGATATTCGGGATAGACCAGAAGCGCTTTCATGTCACTCACGCCCTTTCAGCGAAAGTAGTTTTCTGAGACTAGGCTTATACGGAACTTTATCGACTGGTGATCTCTAGAGAGTATTATTGAAGTTTCTAGGGACTAGAAGTGAAAGATGTGAATTTGAGGCAACGGCTCATACAAATCCAGCAGATATAGAAAAAGACCTGCGAACATTCATTCTATTGAATTATATCAGATCTTACAGCATTTCCAATTTCCTATCTAGAGTCAATACTCTTCTTTGATTCAGCTTATGTTCTTCCCAGTAGAAAGATAGACCTCTGCGAACATCTTCGCCACTATTGAAATTGAAAACCTTCTATACACCTGCCTGCTGCCTTCAGTTGAAATCAGTTTCATCTTTCTGGGAGTGAGATTTCTGTCAAGAAGAATAGACGAGAGTCCGTTTCTGATCGAGATTTCGTCTGTGGTGTCTATCAAAAAGCCATTCCTCGAGTGCTTCACGTAACTCTTTACACCTCCTCGTCTGGGTCCGAAGGCAACGAAACCGGCGGCCATTGCTTCAAGTATAGCGATACCGAACTCCTCTTTGAGAGACGGGGCGACGTAAACAGGCGGCCACAGGGAAGAAGAGCTGTCTACTATGCTTGCTTCCAGACACCTTAGAGAGTCATTGTCCATTGCAGGTATATGACAGAAACCCTCTCTAAGCCTTCCCTTGCTGGATAGATACTCTCTGATCTTTTCGAGTTCTTCGGATTCTACCGAATCGGGATTTTCGAGATCACCACCAATTATCAACAAGTTGAATCTTCTGTTGAGCTCGGTTTCTCCCCAAGCCTTCAGCAGTCTGTACTGTCCCTTGGAAGGATCTAGTCGTCCCACAGTAAGCATCAACGGCAAGCCCTTTCGATCGGGCGCAAAGTGAGACTCTCTCTCCTTATTAAAGAGCTCTTCGTAACCTATCTTTCCAGTCTCGATAGGGCATTCATTCCTTAGAGAAATCCCCTCCGGAACCATTCTTATCTTCCCGGCGATTTCATCCTCGACTAAGGACGGGTAGTAGGCGAATAATCGTTTCTTGGCTTCTGCCCCGCCAATGCCTACAACTGAGTCACACTGACTGAGCATTCTCCAGGAGACATCCGTTCTTTCCGTCTCTTTGAGCAATTTCTCAGCATCAATGGAAACTAGCCTGCCGCTCTCGTTCACGAAACGGTGCTGTGGATCGGGTGTAAGTGTGAAAAGATTCTTAACACCCAGACGTCTACCTAGCTTCAACATCGCCAGAGATGCATAGTCGGAAAACCTCATATGAAAAGCAAAAGGTTTGATACCAGCAATCTCAAGCATATCGGATACCGTGGAAATGAGTTCACTCTGGCATCCCGCGAAACCCGAACGTCTTTTGGTTTCACATTCATAAAGGGGCACATATAAGAACAAGTGTCTATCTCTCTCGAAACGATAAAGCGGTCTAGTAGAAATCTCTTCAGGTTCAGCGAGGACAACCGTTACTACTCCATCAAGAGAGGAAACCAGCTCATTTCCCAGACTTCTTATGAATGTTCCCATCCCTCCGCTTGAACCCTTTCCAGAGCTAAAAGGGTCTCCTAGGAAGCTGAACTGCACCAGAGCATTTTCCGGGACTGGGATTCTCTTAAGCTGTTCCAGACAGCATCCAATCCGTTCGAAAGCTTCTGTAGATCCTTTCTTCGGCACAAGCCCCCTTTTCGTTGCTTTCATCGTTGCCTGTAAAGCCAACACCGAATTCGAGTAATCAATATCCTCGATGTACCTCTGAATATCCAGATTATCGCGGTCTGCAGCATCAAGTGTAAGAAAGCGCAAATCGGGAAATCTCTCCCAGGAATCAAGCAAGAACTCTTCGGAAAGAGAAGCGCTTTCGCTGAACAATGCTGCCTTCAGAAGTATCTCTCGTTCTCTCATGTCAGACATAGAAGGTTCTTCGAAAGACGATGCCGCCTCAGGTATAAGCTCATCTATCTCCGCGCTAGACTTGTAGAATTCGACTAGATCCGCTACGTGAAGATCTCTCCCGCTCCTCACCCGACCTCTCAGTAACGCAGTCAACTCGATAATTCTGTTCTTTGAGTCTCTCATTTTCCGCAGAAAGTGCTCGTCGTCCATTAATTCTCCAAGTCTTAGCGTAGAGAGAAGCCGTACATAGGGATTCGGCAGACTGGATAGCTGGAGTAGTATGGAAGTATCTTTCAAGCAGTATATAAGATACTCAAGAGCCGAGTAATCGTCTTCGATATAGCGAATGCTTCTCAATTCTTCTATAGCCTCTTCAAGAAGACCTCTGGAATCGTTAATCCCTTCTACAATCTCTTCTATTCCGTTCGTCTCGTAGCTCATTTATCACCTCGACTCAATAATATCAGTAGAAACACGAAAAACTGTATAGTGATCCCTGTTCTTCCTGCAGTCTGCCAAAGGCTGATATATAATTGTTCTAAATGCGAGGTGATGACTTTGAAGGGTCCCAACGATTACCGTTTTGACACGCTTTCAATACACGCTGCCGAGATGGACGATCAGAACCAGGCACTCAATTCTCCAATATACATGACATCTACTTTCACATTCAAAGACCTTCAGCAGGCTGAAGACACTTTCACGTTCAAAAGAAGAGCATACGTCTACACGAGGGGTGGAAACCCCACCGTCAATCTATTTGAGCAACGACTGTCGGTACTGGAAGGTGGCGTTGATGGAGTTGCTTTTTCATCGGGAATGGCAGCCATCAGTTCCGTCATAATGTCCTTCACGGGTGCGGGAGATCGGATACTTGCTCACAGAAATCTTTACGGTTCCACATTTGGTTTTCTCAATCACCTAGTCAGCCATTATGGCGTGAAAACTGATTTCGTAAATATGACTGATCTGGATCTTTTCGAGACTTTCATCTCACCCCAGACAAAGGTAGTATACTTTGAAACTCCCACAAACCCTTCTCTCGAGATAATTGACATT
>Ga0334888_1003748_pt1 | contig 14562 bp, 16 predicted proteins | sample GraSluR1_MG_FD_207227 | JGI IMG/M metagenome (GOLD analysis project Ga0334888, IMG submission 207227) | Sludge microbial communities from methane-producing bioreactor in Wageningen University, Netherlands - Granular Sludge_3_08-R1 | ecosystem: Engineered > Bioreactor > Anaerobic > Unclassified ...
CATATCCAAGAAAAAGCTAAACACCTATGTAAAATTTTATCAATTCACTTTCAACAATGGAATAAACTGGTTTCAAAAAGCACTTGCAACCATTTTATAAAAATGTACACTTACAGGGAGATGAGCGAACTTTTGAATCATTCACCATTTAATAAAATTGAAATTTCTAGAAAATTCACACAGAGAACAAAACCTAAAAAAATTCCTTTTTTACAAATATTATGGCTGCTAATTACTTTTTTATTTATCTCTGCACATTTACATGTCAAAAAATAGAAAAAAAGTTTATTCTTTTTTACTCTCTAAAATCCCTTTTTTAGCTTTTACAGCAGGTTCAAAATCAGGATCTATTTCTAATGATTTATTAAAACATTCCATTGCTTCTTGATATTTCCCTAGGAGATCAAGTATTAGGCCTTTGACGTGTAAAACAACAAAATTTTCGGGATCTAATTCCAGAACTTTGTTTAGTGCCTCTACACTTTCTTCATACAATTCTAATTCAGCCAAAGCAAAACCTTTATTCATCCAGGCATCGGCCAACTGGGGATTCAATTTTAAGGCCATATTATAACAATCAATAGCGTTTTCATAATTACCTAGTTTTCTAAAAGCATTTCCTTTATTAAACCAAGCTTGCAAAATGATTAGGATCCAAATCCAAGACCTTATCGTAACATTCTATTGCATTAGGATAGTTTTTAAGCTTACTGAATACAATGCCTTTATTCCACCATACAAGGAGATTATTCAATAAATCTAGATCTTGGGCTTTATCGTAACATTCTAGGGCTTCTTTATATTTCCTCTGTTTATAAAACTTATTTCCCTTTTTAATCAATGATTTCTGTTTGTATACGCCCAAAAATCCCATTTATACCCTCCTTCAAATAAAATGGCATGATTCTAAATTTAGGATTGTTTAGTTGTTTAAATAATATGTGGCAAGTATGTCAAATGTGGCAAGTAAACCCACAGGTATTGTTATTGTTATTCCAGCAGTTCCCACTAACACATTTCTCAATCCATCCTTAATTTGTAATGATCTCAATTGGCTTAAACCTTTTTTAGTTTGTTCTTTGCGTTCTTCAACTATTTTCCTAAACCTTAATAGCATAGGATCTTTAGGGTCGCCAACATTAACCACGTCATAAGCGTAATTTATTTCTATCTGTTCTTTAAGTCTTGCTCTTTTTTCATCTACTTCTTCCTGATCTTTTAATGGATTCCAAGATAATTTTTCATTAAGATATATTTCAATGATTCCTGCTATTTTTGCAAGTTCAAGGGCTTTTCTCTGATTGTACGCTTCATTTATCTTCTGATTTTTATATCATCCGGATTGCAAGTAGTGGTAGTTGTGATAAGCCTCCAACTACCATCAGAACCAATTCCCCAATAACTAATAGTTGTTACAAGCGGAGCATATACAGGAGTGTAAAATCGGGGTCTGTAACCGTGACGATATGAATAGCTGTAACCATAGCCATAGCCATAACCACTACCAACTGAAATTATCATTTGAGCTATCTTCCGAAGGATAATCACCATTTGTTCCTGCAAATATGACCCCAATCGCAAGAATTGGGATCCCATATTGTCCTAATGCTACTAATCCCGTATAAAGAACTTCCCACTCAATTCCTACTATTATCCTTCCAATTATTTTATTTACCTCTGATGTACCTTTATGGTTTGCATCGTTTTATCGTTAAGATATCCCCCTAATAATATAATTTCTTAAACATGAAATTATTGAAATAATACTCATTCTTATCCTTTTTTGAAACGACTGTTTTAAATATAGTATCAAATGGAAAATTTATTAATATAACTGTAAAATTTAGTTTATATTAAAAAATAAAGTATTTTTTAGAGTATATTGCAATTTTAAGGAAATATGCTGTAAATATTATATAATTATTTCTATTTTTGTTAGATGGATAATACTAATAGAAAGTAATAAATACAACTTTTATTGCAATTATTAATACAGTATTATTAACACACATCAATTGATTAAGGAGTAACGTTCATGGGCAACTCTAGGGGAATCGTAGTTTTATTAACATTTTTTTCAATATTAGCGTTTTTTACTGGAACTGCTACTGCGATAAATGATACCACTGAACTGGTTAGTATCCATAATAATGGGAGTGAAGCCAATGGTTATTGTTATGAGCCATCCATCAGTGCGGATGGGCGTTATGTAGCCTTTTCTTCTTATGCGAATAATCTTGTAGATGATGATACTAATTATTATTCTGATATATTTGTCAGGGATCGTTTATTGAACATTACAGAACGAATTAGTGTCCCTAGTGCTGGTGAAGAAGGAGATGGAGATAGTTATGAGCCATTTATAAGTTCTGATGGTCGTTATGTGACTTTTACATCGTATGCTTCTAATTTGGTAGAAAATGATATTGGTGAGTTTGCAGATATCTTTGTACGGGATAGATTACTGAATATTACACAGCGTCTAAGTGTTTCCAGTACAGGTGAAGAAGGAAATGATGAAAGCTATGGATCTTCAATCAGTTCCGATGGCCGTTATGTTGCCTTTTATTCTTTTGCCAGTAACTTTGTAGAACATGATACCAATGGTTTCAGTGATATTTTTCTTTTTGACAGAATTCAAACACTATTAAAAGAATTAACACTCACTCTGATGGTGATGAAGCTAACTCCGATAGTTATGAACCAATTATCAGTGCAGATGGCAATTTCATTGCTTTTACATCATATGCCAATAATTTAGTGCAGAATGATAATAATAACGAGTCAGATGTGTTTGTTTTCGATCGAAATCAGAATAGCATTAAAAGGGTAAGCATTTCTAGTGGGGGAGATGCAGATGGTCCTAGTTATGAACCTTCCATAAGTTCTGATGGACGTTACATAGCATTTTCATCATGGGCCAATAATCTGGTAGAACATGATACCACTGGTGAAGATGTATTTATATATGACCAGATATTAGGAATTACAGAAAGGGTAAGTGTATCCAGTACCGGTGAAGAATCCGATGAAGATAGTTATAATCCTTCTATAAGTGGAGATGGACGTTATGTGGCATTTGTATCAGGTAATGCCCAAGTAGCTGTTTGTAAAATGTTGCTAAGCTTTGGAGATAATAATAATGTTGTAGATATCTTTGTCCATGACCGTGTATCCAAAACCACCAAAAAGGTTAGTGTTTCCAGCACAGGTGAAGATGCTAACGAAAATAGCGATGATCCTGCTATAAGTGGAGATGGGCATTACGTGGCATTCAGTTCTTACGCTAACAACTTAGTTCAGGGATACGATAACTATTATAGGAACATTTTTGTCTATTATAATAATAATAATTTATCATCTATTTACGCAGTATTATATCCTAAAACAGTAAAATCAGGGGATCAAATAACAGTAAAAGCTTATAGTCCTAATTCTATCAGTGTAAATGTTCGGATCTTAGGTAATACATTTAAAATGGGAAAAAGGCTAGATGGTTTATGGTATCTTGATTATGTCGTGTCATCTGTTACAGATGGAGTGTATGATGTTTTAGTAATTGCAACTGATAGTGCAGATAATCAAGAACAAATTAACCTCAATTTTACGGTGGATAATACACCTCCTATGATTTCAGCCACAGTTACACCAACTTTAGTTAAATCAGGAGATCGCATTTCTATTGATGCACTTACCAGCAAAGACACCATAAATGTAACTGCTTTAATTTTGGGGGAAAGATTTGACTTATACCCAGAAAATAACGGTTGGAAACTCTATTATTGGATTCCACAACTTTCCGATGGAAATTATCCAATTCTTTTAACAGCAACTGATAAAGCCGGGAATCAAAACACAACCGCCCTCTATTTCACAGCGGATAACACACCTCCAGTGTTTTCAGGTTCAGTTACTCCAGATACCGTGAAAACATACGATAATCTCACCATAACAGCCACTTCTGATTCTGATACCACTAGTGTATCGGCTCTGATCCTGAATCAAACCTACCATTTAACAAAACTAGCTGATGGCACTTGGACTCTCCAATACACTGTTCCTTATATTTCAGATGGTAGTTATCATATTAACAGCTAAAGATATTTCAGGCAATATGATGACTTTTCCCCTCAGTTTTAATGTTTTTAATCCTTTAGATAACCAGGCACCTGTTGTTTCCGGAACTGTAACCCATACCAACATGATAAATAGGGTATTTCCAAGTAGACCATGTATTTATTTCCAAGCATCTTCTGACCCTGATGTTATCAGTGCTACCGCATCAGTGTTAGGTAATGTTTATATTCTCAACCGCCAAGAAGATGGGACATGGGCTAGCTGGTATTTCGACTGGTTGGAAGAAGGAAGTTACACCGCTTTATTAACTGCTCAGGACTGGTCAGGAAACCATGGAAACCAAACAATCAATTTCTCAGTTGTGAACATAATCCCCACCATAACTCCCACTGTGTCCCCAACCAAACTAAAGTCAGGAGATAATTTAATTTTAACAGTTAATGTGAATCCGGATCCATGGAAAGTTTATGTTTATGTATCAAAACCTTCAAAATCCATGAATTTAGAAAAACAAACCAATGGATCATGGCTCCTTAATTACACCGTTCCCACTTTAGAAGATGGGTATAAAACAATTTATATCACTTGCTTATATGGAATTGGCTGGTTTAGGCCAGATTATACAACCATAATCACTGCAGAGAGCTCTATTAGTTTTATTGTGGATAATACTCCACCTAATTTTTCCGTGTTTGTCACACCCAGTCCTATAAAATCAAGTGACACACTAAAAATAGGGGTTTCTTGTACCACAGGATCATATTTCGTGCCAGACGATACAGTAAAAGTTACAGCCACTGTTTTTGGAAATACCTTCAACTTGAATTGGTTTAATAAATGGTCAGACTGGTTTAAATGGGACTCGGGTAGCGAATGGAATATTGAAACCATAATCCCCAACCTTCCCGACGGAATCTATCCAGTTTTAATAACAGCTACCGATGATGCAGACAACCAAAACACCAAAATAATCAACTTAACCATAGATAATACACCACCGACGATAACTGCAGCAATAACTCCAAATAAATTTAAGTATATTGACTTTTCTAGGCCAATTACATCAGTTATGGCTCAATCCTCATCTGATACAAAAGAAATCCATGCATATTTAGAAGATGGTTCTGAAAATATTTTAAAATACTCAAATAATCAGTGGATTCTGCAATTAAATTTCCCATACCTTATCCCACTTGGAAACTATGTTGTAAAATTAAAAGCATTCGATTATGCTGGTAATGAAGCTGAATCATCATTGACATATTATGTATACCAAAATCTAAATGTGAAAAATCCTTTAACTAAACCTTCAGAACCAGAAAGTTCAAATAATAAACCAGTGGACGGATCTTCATCAACTGAATCTTCATCAACTGGATCATCAACAGGAAGTTCAAATGATGCTTCAACTGGAAGTGCAGATGAATCCACAGATCCCAATGATGGGACACCTTTATTAAAACTAATTTTGGAGATTTTACTAATATTAGGGGATGTAATTACAATATTTTTTTGCATAGGGTTTGTTGGTCTTTTATTCTGGGCACTGTTTAGTGTAATAGGATTATTAGGATTAGGGCTATCACTACTCCTATTTTTCTTAATTGCAATTGTTATTCTAGGACCAATTTTAGTAATTATACTCACATATTATATGTATAATCGTCCAAAAGGTTGATATAATGGCAGGAAATATTAATTCAAATAAAGTGTTGGATGGTTTAGAAGGTTATATAATGGAATTGGATTCCTTACGCCCCCCAATAATGTTGGGAGTTAGTACTTTATCTTTTACTGGGACTTTAGAATTACTGTTTAAATCCGGCCATAAATCTTATTTTTTAAAAAATAACCCTGAAATAAATCGAAAAATTAAAAAAGAAATGCATAATTACCGTAATGATACTAAAATTGATTCAAAAGAGATGGTAATTCCTTTTATATACTTATCCTTTGTTGTATTTCTGATAGTGGCAATTACTCTTGGAATTGCATTTATTTATTCGCTAAGTATATTACAAATCTGTTTAATGGTGTTTATAGTTGGTTTACCTCTATTATATGTATTATTTTCAGTCACGATTCCACGAAGAAGAAGGGTTTTAGGGGAAAGACATGATGAAGATCTAAAAAAATCTGTACAATCCTTAATTGACTTTGGAGTCCACTTTTGCAATGACAACAATTTAGATCCAGATATGTTCCCTATTAAATTACGTCATGATGATTATGAAGGTTTAATATATGAAAAAAAAGGACAGAATAACTTTGAAGGGTTCCTGAAAAAATGAAACTAAATAAAAAGTTTATCATAGTTTTCTTGGCCCTATTTTATTTTATAGTTATTCAGAGGATAATTACTCTTTATCTTTTCCCAGATGTTGGTGTCAATACCTCCATAAGCCAACTACAACAAGAAACACTCTCTTATGTGATGATTATAAAAATAGTACTCCTCTTAATGGCTTTGAGCGCGATCCCTGTGTTTCTGGTTTTAAAAAAGAATTTAGGAACAGAAGATCTTCCGGCCCCTAAAGAAATGCTTATTATCTTAATTTTACTCATATCTGCAATTATTCCAATCACGGCATTGTTAAATATTTTCTTAACCGGAGACCCCTTATTTTCTTCGATACTAATTATTTATGGAGTAATATTCACTGCCACCACCTATATTATGGAAAATTAGAATAAAAAAGACTTACCCTATGACTTCACTGAGGAATGTGAGTGTGGAGCGAATTTAAAGTATTACAGGAATATAAATTGGCTTTAACAAAAATAGACGATGAAATTTAGTAATAATTTTTAATATGTTTTATAACAAAAATAGCCTTAAAGGTGACACATTTATTACAATTTATAATTAAAATTATTTCAAATTTCCATTGCTACTACTATGCCCAAAAAATCTTTCTCTAAACTCTTCATTATGCAATAATTGGTCAACAAAATCTTGCTGTTTATCATAATCTTCTTGACGTTTTTCTAAAGCTTCTATCCTTTCATCTTTCCTTTTTGAATCTGCCTCCACAATCTTAAGCTCATCACTGTCAACATCCCTAACTTTTGCATTATCAATGGAAAGAAGAGGCAATGTTCTTAAATAAAGTTTCTTCAAATCATCCGGATTGGCCATCCAGTAAGTACGGTCCTGTTCACTTATTTTATGACCTGCCATGTAATCTGCAATTATTTTTTCACCGGTTTTATTAATAATTTTACTGATGAAGTATTTTCTCATGGCATGGCTTCTCCAAAAAGAATAACTACCATTTTCTTTAGTAAAACCAGCTTCTTGACCAGTTCTTCTAAAATTTGTTACTATACTATCACAGCTAAGTTCTCCACCATGTTTATTGACAAAAATTTTATCATAGATACTATGTACCCTGATATTTTCATTTCTCCCGTAACATCTCTCTTTTAAGTAATTTATTAATTCACGAGTAACTTCCGGTGGTGAAAAGGTCTGGTGACGATATTTAACCTTTTTTCTTCTAATTGTAAGAATTAAAACCTCTTTTAGAACTAGTTCTTCATGAGAATAAAGATCATCAAGACTTTTCATGTCAACATCAATAGCTTCACTGGCAGAATCTAAAAGGACTTTTATAGTAAGATTACGAGCTTCTTGTTGACCCATACCACTTAAAGCCATTAAATAGATCAGTGCTCTTTCGCGAGGTGATGCAACACCAATCATTTTAAGAATATCTTTCTTCTTTAATCTCTTACCTTGATTTTTTTCAAGACCAAGATCCCCTTTATCCATTACAATTTCCGGCAAAATAATCTGAAAAGCTTTATAAAAAGATTTGATAGCAGCAAAATTTAAATTAATAGTGCTTGGAGCCTTCCCGTCATCAATAAGGAATTTTTTGTATCTGAGTAAGTTTAAAGTTACTTTTCTATCCATTAATTCAATTTGAGATATAGTTAACGACATAGAAAATTTTATATATGGTGGGTTTTATATTTATTTATATGAATAGAAAGCCAACTATAAATAAGGATTTTACGAGTGTTGAAGAGCTTCAAATTAGAATAAAGAAGTTGGAACAGGATGTAAAAGTTTTAAACAAGTTGTATTTCATAAATGATATTTATCATGATGTTTCTATCACAGAATCTTGTAAAAAACTGGGAATTACAAGAGTTACTGGGCATAATTGGTTAAATCAATGGAATGAAGGTGGATATGATTCTTTAGGCAGAAAATCTGGTAGTGGGGGTCAATCGAAACTTACTCCTGAGCAAAAAGAAGAATTATCTGAAATTATCATTGATAATAAGATTTATAGCTCTAAACAGGTTTTAGAATTAATAAAAGAAAAATTTAATGTTGAATACAGTATTAGACAGGTGGAAAGAATTTTAAGAGATTTAAAATTTGGATATGGTAAACCTTATACGATATATTCAAAAATGCCAGAAGATGCTGAAGAATCACTTAAAAAAAACTTCAAGGAATAAATCTTGAAAATAGCATAATTGGATTTTTAGATCAGACAGCATGCCAAAATATTGGTAATTCAGGCCGTATTTGGTATAAAAAAAGAACTAAAAACATTTTAAAGAAAAATCCAGATAAATTTTCAGTTACAGGAATAGGATTCCAGTCAGCAAACGGCAAATCATTAATAGACTTTCCCAAAGGATCTAAAACATTTGATTTTATCAATTTTCTAGTTAAAATTAGAATTCAAAACTCAAACAACCCATATTGCAAATCTAAATTGAATTCCATTTTAAATAATATTAACATTGATGAAACACATCTAAAAACGCTTTTAGAAGCAGATTTCCATGATAAAACTGAATTTAAACATATTATTGACGATTTTTTCACACCTCAAAAAGATTTAAATATCGAACAAATCAAGAAAAAAATGAGGATTATCTTAGAAAATGAAAATAAAAAGAATCAAAGAATAATTGACAAATTACAAAGGGAAAATATTGTTAAAAATTTAGAAAACTCTGAAATTATAAGTCAATTAAAAAAAGAAACAAAAATTGTAATAATTTTAGACAATTATCCAGTTCATAAAGCACAATTAGCTAAAAAAGCTTGTGAAATCCTTAATATCCAATTAATACTTTTACCCCCATATTCTCCAAAACTAAATCCTATAGAACAAGTTTGGAGAATAATAAAACGTGAACTGTCTAAAATCTATATAAAAGATGAAACATTCTTAATTCAAAAATTTAAATCTTACTACAATGAAATAGTCGGAAATGAAACATTATACGAAGGATGGATAAAAAAAATTATAAAAACAAATTGTTAAATTTTTAATGTCGTAGACTATAATTTTACTTTAAAGAAGTAATTTTGACAAAGATTATTTATAAATTTAAAATCATCAGTGATAATTCCCTCCCCCTAATATTATTTTTCCTTTAAAAACCCCGCCGTAGGGGATTTCCCAGTGACATCTTACACCCCTTTACCAACCTCGATGTGATTGATATACAACTAAAAAAAAACCTAGGGCATATGACCACTGGTTAAAGGCAGTCATTTATTTAATTCTTTTCCCAATATAAAACACATACCCATAATATTCTTTGTATTTACGATATAACTCTGCCTCATACCGTTGATAGGCTATGAATTCTTCTGCGGATTTATTGCCCTTATACTTTTCCAGTAAAGACTCCTGCATTTGGGGATGCTGAACTTCATAATAATAGGTCCAACAATCTTCGGGAACCACAAAGGTAGCAATGGGAAGATAACCTGCTTTTTCCATTTGAGCAACCTTATGGGATATGGTGTCTATTTCAGGATAGGCTTCCTGCCAAAAGTCCTCAATCTCCACGGGTCGCTCCTGGGTAAACCAGGTATTTTCGGTAACTGCAATATATCCACCGGTTTTAAGAAACTTTCGCCACTCGCTTAATCCACGTTCAAATCCAATGTTATAAATCGCACCTTCCGACCAGATCAAGTCCAATTCTCCTTCTGTAAAGGGAAGATCTTTCATATCACCAGTGACACCCTGCACTCTACCCATAAGATTTTGGTTCTGGATGTTTTGGTTAAATTGTTGGATAAACTCCGGGAATAAATCAACACCGATGATTTCGCTGGCTGTGTTTTGGGCCAACACCATTGTCTGACCGCCGGTCCCGCAACCAATATCGGCAATTTTGGATTCAGCGGTAAGACCACCTATAAAACTCAGTGCTTTGAGCGTAATTTCCGGACTTCCTGGTCCTTGTCGCTGGGTATTCCCGAAGTAATCATAAATAATATTCAAGTCAAATTCGTGAATGGTCTGGTTTTCGCTCATAAAACTAATCCCCCTTAATTTTAATTTTTGTCAATTATCAGTGCTCATGATTGCCACTAAGGTCGCGTATATAGAACGATGCGAATGGTGGAACTCACATCTATCCCCCTGAGACTAAAATGCTGGGTTAATACATTTCCGGTTATTCCTATAAATCCTTTTTAAGATAAATCATGTCCACAAGTTGTATGTCCCCATCGAACATGGGGTGGTCGTAATTGTCTGTAAAAAAATTCTTCACCCGATGTGACTTTCGAAATCCACAACTTTCATAAAACGACAAGATTGCCGGGGTTTCACCAGTCCCCACCAGCATTGTCTGGTAGTCCTTTTTGTAGAAATCAGAAATGAAATTTATCAATGCTCGACCATACCCCTGGCCCTGATATTTCTCATATGTCGCTATGTTTTTCAACTCGCAGTTCCTGCTATCTATGGGCACTACCACGCAAACACTCCTCAAATCATCATCATATAAAGCAAACAAGTCCCCGTCAGGTAAATACTTGTCAATCATGTTTTCCTGCTCGTCTGCCAACAACAATAAGTCCAGGAACTGTTTCTTATTTTCCATAATTTTTTCTATTTTAACCATATCTGTTGTTTCCTAATTTGATAAGTTTTATTTTCCGTTGTATCGCCCCTCATTACCGCTAACGACCTTGCGGCTAAGCTGCCGGCAGTACCTTTAGAACAATTTTATTTAATAGACCGCACACTTAAGCTTACTTTTACTTGAATGCCCTTTATGTTAGCTAAACCAGTTTTACTTTTCTTTATAAAAGTTTCGGTTTCGCGCCCGTTATTTGATAATTTAATTTTATCGTTTAAAATTTTAATAAAATAGAACTAACTTTTTTGTTAATAAATTTTTTCAATATTCTTTAAAATTGCTTTTATGTGTATCGCGGTTTCAACGGGCGATCATCCCGGTCTTGTGCAGCCGGGGTTAGCCCGCACAGTATTTCTCAGCAATTCTTCACTTAGTAGTAGTAATCTTCAATCCCAAAGCCAAATTGCTTGTCTTTCTCTGTCATCTTGATGAAATGCTTCAAGCGCTTTTCATACTCACCCGGTCTTTTTCTACCCGCATCAATGTAAGCAATTCGTATCCGCCGATATGATTCAGAGTATTTTTGATAATTTTCCCAAGCTTGTTCGTTCTCTCGGATGGCTGCTGTGATATCGGTTGGAAAAGCGAAATCATCCAAATCGACTTCAGATAAACTGTCCAAGACTTCCGGGATTATCTTGCCCTGATTAATGAGCCTCTTTAGCCTTTCTTTGTTTGTTTGCGAATAATCACTTTTTCTCTTTCTGGGACTAAACCGCTGTACAAACCGCTCATGATCCAGATTTTTCATAATGCTGTCTATCCACCCAAAACAGAGTGCTTCTTCGACTGCATCGTTATACGGTATGCGCAGTTTCCCTGCATCTTTCCGGTAGTAGATCAACCAGATTTCTTGCTCACTTCTGTAATGCTCTTTCAACCAATTTCGCCAATCATCTCGATTGGTGACGTACAACGTTTGAGTTATTTCCATTATTGGCTTACCATACTATCCTTGGTACTTCCATCTCATCTATTATTTATCATAGGTTTAAGCGGCGAGCCACTCCACAACCAGCTTTTACCACCACAAAAAAAACTTTTATCACCTACATTTTCAGATGCAGGTCCGCTTGAAACCATTGTTAGCCGATTATTTTTTTAATGAACTCATTAATTCATAAAAATATTTTTGTTCTTTTTTAATATATAGATTATACCAGGCGGATAATGTTTCTTCCCTAAATAAATCTAACTGTTTAATAATCTCATATGTAAATTCAATTGGGGCTAATCCAGAAGCTGTTATTAAGTTTTCATCTTTAATCACTGGTTCATTAACATAATAAGCTTCGCCAGTATATTCAGGAGAGAACATTTTTAAATATTCTATATCATTACTTGTATGTTTTTTATTATTTAAGGCACCAGCTTTTGCTAAAGCACCAGTTGCTCCACAAATTGCAGCAATTTTTAAACCTTTTTCAATTCTATCTTTTGCTACTTTTATTATTAGTATCAGCTCCAGGCAATATTAATAAATCATTTATATTAGTATCCATCTCATTAACAGTAATATCTGGATTTATAATCATTCCACCCATGGTTTTAATTGGTGCTTTAGTAGATCCAACCTTTAATATAGTGACATCTTCATTTTGATTTTTGAAATATCGTTTACTAACTAATTCACTAGTTAAAAATGAGATTTCCCAATCTGCTAATGTGTTTAATTTATCCAAAAATATTTTTTGTGTCTTATTTCCGGAACAAAAAAGTTATCAATCCAACATATTTCCGTCATATCTCCCCGCATTACCGCTAACGGTGGTGGGGAAAGAATTTAAAAGAATCCTGCTAGAAACCAAGGAAGAAATTCAAAAAATGGGTTAATTAATAGGGTGAATCCCTTTAGAATGAACATTCAAGGATTAATGGTGAATGATCAGAAATCTTTGCTTCCCTTACATTAAAATCATGGTATACTATTATCTCATCTATACTCGCAGCAAGCTTTGGGGAAATGAATGCATAGTCTAATCTAAAGCCCTCTCCTGAATGATAAAACCAAGTATATCTAGGAGAACCCTCTTTAGAATAGTTCTTCCATAGGTCAATGTATTTCAAATCTTCTAATTCCATTAATTCCTTAGCATAATATTCAGTACCATTGGAAGAATCTTCTTTAGTGCAGCTATTGAAATCACCGGTTATTAGAACATTTTTCTCTATATTGTTTTTTGCATATTCTAAAATTCTCTTCCAAAATATGTTCTTTTCTGCTCCTGGTTGGTCAGGAACGTACACTCCCAATACATATAAATCATTTTTAGGAATATAAACTTCAGTCCACCGATCAAACACACTTTTAGTTACAAAATCACTTTTACTGGCAATAAAGGACCCCATGCTACCATCATCGTTTGATGGCTTAATGTTATATCCCTTCTGGCTAATTTTTCGGATTATATCCTTACCCTTTTCATTCATCATAAATTCCGTAAGAACCACTAAATCAGGATCTTCATCTAATAAATAATCTATTATCTGTGGTGTTCTTTTTTGACCACCAAAACGTAAATTTAAAGATATTAATTTCATAATACACCTTCAATCTTAAACTAAATTTCTATTTCTGACTTTTTAAGGGGCTCTAAAACTTTTTTCTATTTTTAGCCAATGGCTCATACCCAACAAATTCACTATAGCCGGCATTTCCTATAAACTTAGCCTTCCTTAAAATGTTTTTATGTTTGCAATTTTGATAATTTATTTCACAACTAGAATCAAATCTGCCTGATTTTCCCCACAACAGCCGCCTTCATTATAAGCCCAGTAAAAGGAACAGTATGGGATCTTCCATTAATGATGAAAGCTACAGCATGACAGTCAATACCTGTGAAGTAATCAGTTTTTTTTTGCTTGTTTTCTCTCGAAGATGTTATAAATCCTTGTAGGCGGTTATGGATATTATCTTACGGAGATCAATGTTGGTAGTCCTCTTGGATCCCATGAAAATCAATTTTTTCTTGGTTAAAACAAGAGTGTGGGGTGACTAAAAAAGGATTAATAAATGCTTTTTATTAACATTAAACTATTTAAACAGGACATTACATTCATTCTAGCCCTTAAATCATTAATCTATACTCATTAACAACTATTATGTAATAATTTAAATAATGTGAGAATATAACATTAGCTTTGAACAATTTGACGGGGATGAATATATGGAATGTCCTGAATGTGGTCATGAAAACAAGACCAATGTAAAATTCTGCAAAAAATGCGGTAAAAATCTTAAGAAAAATTATATTGAGCGTTTTAACAGTCAAATAAATCTATTAGCTGTTTTTGCTGGTTTAGCAATTTCAACGTTAATATTGATATTATGCTCTTTTTTATATGGTTCAGTAGCTGTCTCCGGCGCCATAGATCTAACCATTTACATAGGCCTAGTTTTAGTAACCATGGTTTTTGTGGGCGGGATCACCACCGGTATAGTTGGATGTAGAGATTTTGAAGATGGAATGATAAATGGACTGTTCATGAGTTTAATTGCTTTAACAATTTTGGGATTTATCCTAGGCATTATATTGTTAATAACAATGGGTATTGCAGCATCAATTG
>Ga0334888_1003753_pt1 | contig 14548 bp, 12 predicted proteins | sample GraSluR1_MG_FD_207227 | JGI IMG/M metagenome (GOLD analysis project Ga0334888, IMG submission 207227) | Sludge microbial communities from methane-producing bioreactor in Wageningen University, Netherlands - Granular Sludge_3_08-R1 | ecosystem: Engineered > Bioreactor > Anaerobic > Unclassified ...
TGAATGCTTCCTTGATATATACGCCTCTTTTCTTTAGCTCCACATGGACCAGCGGAAGCCCGTTAACAAGGATCGTCACATCGTACCGGTTAGGGCGTTGCCCCTGGTCGGTTTCATACTGGTTGATAACCTGCAGGCTGTTGTTGTGTATGTTTTCCTTGTCAATGAGCCGGATGTTCTTTACCGTGCCATCCTCACGGGTCAGCAGCTGGATGTGGTCTTCCTGGATAATGTGTGTTTTTTCCTCAACGCCAATGTTCAGATTCGCCACCCTGGATTTGAAGAATTGCTCCCATTCTGCATCGGTAAATTGATATTGGTTTAATGCCTCGATCCTGCTGCGCAGGTTGGATATCAGATCGCTTTCCGAGGTGATGGGCAGGTACTCATAAGCCTGGGACTGCAGCAGATGGATAAAGGCCTTCTCCAGGTCCGCCTCGCTCTGGTAGGCGGTTTCCTTGCGGTAAGGAGGCTTGTATTCAGCCACAACGGTGCTTTCCGGATTTTCAACTACAAGGTTATACATATGAACTTTGATATAATATTCTTTGTGTTACTCTCCATATCCCAACCACGACCCAATGCACATGCAGATTTACTCAGCCTTTTCAAATGACAACAACTTTTCCCGGTAATATTCATACTGCTTGCGACGGGCCTCAATTTCGGCAGGCAAGCCAATAGATATATCATTGACCAAGGCGTCGAATTTGTCCAATATACTTACGATGCGCTCCTGTTCTTCTATAGGCGGAATAGGAATTTTTAATCCCCGCACAAAAGTCAAATTTGCCATCTTCAATTTATCTTGAGATAAATTTGTAAAAACCTCATAAAGAGCTTGGCAAGAATAAAATAAGTACGAAGTGTTCAATTTTTTCGTATCAATAGGGAATAATCCAGCAATATTCTGATTAGTGGCTGCTTCATAAGGCAAGAAAGCTACTTTTCCAATTGTTGCACCTACCAATGCAATCAATGTCGTTTCTTTCTTGAATAATTTCGTGGAGGAATTTCTAAGACCAATTTCAGTGATATAATCTGTTACTTTATCAATAGACTTATTATTCTTGCAAACAGTAGAACCAAGCCATTTAATTGTCCCATTATTCCAATAGTCAAATCTGTTTTTTGAGGGTGTTCCACCAGATTGAATAATACAAAGTTCTCCCAATGTTTTCCACTCCACCTCATCCCCAAAGGTCAGCAATTCATTGCGGTAATACTCATACTGCTTCTTTCGCGCCTCCAGCTCCGCTTCCAGCTCCGCTTCCAGCTCCGCTTCCAGCTCTGTGAATGTATCAAGGATAGTGACGATTTCTTGTTGGACAGGCAGTGGGGGGATGGGGATTTGAAAATTTAAAATAGCATCAGAAGGTAAATGTGCAGGTATAGCATTTGTGGCATGGGATTGTATCTCTATTTGCTTGTTTTTAAGGTAGTGAAATAGAAATCTATTATTAAGATTCTTCTTTGGTCTTAAACAATAACAAACGTCATTCGCCCAAAAAGCTTCTGTGATAAAATTTACAAAACCAGCAGTTCCGTACTTTACAATTGTAATTGTATTAGCTGTTTGGTTACTTTTCTCAAAATATCCCATTGGTGTAACACCGCCACTATAAACGGGATATTTATAATCATTATTAAGCTCGTTTTTTGTTACTCGCTTGCCCCGTTTAATTATTGCACATTCCCTTAATTCCTTAAACTCCACACCCTCCGGGCACAGCTGCTGGATTAATTCCTCAACCTTATTCATCCTTTCCTCCTTTTAGCAGTTTACGGCTTTCCACATCCTGTAGAACTTTCATTTGCTGTATGGCAATTTGGTTGAGTTTTTCCAACCGTTGGCTTTGTGGCATGTTTTCATTAATAAACAGGGCATTCAGACTTTCCATGTTCGAGAGGCAAATGAGTTCGTTAATGCCGGCATAGTCGCGTATGTTCCCCTTCCGGTCTGGGTTTATATCGCGCCATTGTTTGGCTGTAATACCAAACATGGCCATATTCAGCACATCGGCCTCGTTGGCATATACATGGTTTATTTGTTCTTTTGAAAGTTTTTCCGGGATAAGGTTTTGCTTAATGGCATCGGTATGTATGTGGTAATTGATTTTTGCCAGCTCGCGTTTGGCTGTCCACCCGATTTGCTTTTGTTCTTCTTCCTTGAGTCTTTGAAACTCTTCGATTAAATACAATTTAAAAGGCACACTAATAGCCGAACCAAATTCAAAAGCAATGTCTTTATGTGCATAGGTACCGCCGTATTTACCTTTTTTTACAATGATACCAATGGCTGAGGTTTTTTCAATCCATTCCGAAACACTTAAAACAAAGCTGGGTAACCCGGCTAATGATTTAAAGTGGTCAAATTCGACCACTTTAAAACTCGGGTTATGGATCATTTCCCAGGTCCCTAAAAATTCAAGGGAATATCTGTTTCTCAGCCAGTTTTTAATAATATCAGCTGCACGGCTCTCACTATCTTTTGCATTAGCCATATCGGTCAGGGAGATATAATCGTTTGCCTGAACCGTAATAACAGTAATGGAAGTTTGTTGGACATTAATCTTAGCCATAATAATTAACGATTTGCGTTTAATGACAAGCTATTCCTTCCAGATTGGCCACAATTTCATCAATGGCAGCACGGAGTTTGTTCTGGCGCATGACGATCTCGGCAATGTGGGCGTTAAGTTCTTCAATATTTACTTCTTCGGTGGTGTTTTCCTGTTCCACATAGCTGCTTACGGCAATGTTGTAGTCGTTTGCGCCCACCTCGCTGTTAGGCACGAGCCGGGCAAAATAATCGGTGCCGTTGCGCCGGATAAAAGCATCGAGGATCTTTTTGCGGTTAGCCTCGGCAAGTTTGTTTTTATTGCCAAGATGTACAAACTCGGCAGAGGCATTGATAAACAGGATGCTGTTGTCCTTCTTACTCTTCTTCAGGACGATGATGCAGGTGGCTATGGTGGTGCCAAAGAAAAGGTCAGGGGGTAGCTGAATGACCGTGTCTATGTAGTTGTTATCGACCAAATACTTGCGGATCTTCTGCTCGGCCCCTCCTCGGTACAACACCCCGGGAAACTCGACAATGGCGGCCGTTCCGGAGGTGGATAGCCAGGAGAGCATGTGCATGGTAAAAGCCAGGTCCGCTTTGCTCTTGGGGGCCAGCACTCCAGCCGGGGAAAAGCGGGGATCATTTATAAGCAGAGGGTTATCATTGCCTTCCCATTTGATGGAATAAGGCGGATTAGAGACTATGGCATCAAAGGGCTCATCGTCCCAGTGCTTAGGCTCGGTAAGGGTGTTGCCGTTGGCGATATCAAACTTCTCATAGTTGATATCGTGCAGAAACATGTTGATGCGGCAGAGGTTGTAGGTGCTCAGGTTGATTTCCTGCCCAAAGAAGCCCATGCGGACCTTTTCCTTGCCCAGGACCTTGGCGAACTTCAAAAGCAGCGATCCAGAGCCGCAACAGGGATCATAGACCTTGTTTACCTCCTTTTTATCCAAGACGGTTATTTCCGCCAACAGTTCCGAGACTTCCTGTGGCGTGAAAAACTCTCCTCCAGACTTCCCGGCGCTGCTTGCATACATGGTCATCAGAAACTCATAGGCATCGCCAAAGGCATCAATGGTGTTGTCCTGGAAATGTCCCAGCTTTAAATCTCCTATCTTGTCCAGGATCTTTACCAGTTGCTTGTTTCTCTCGATCACCGAGTTGCCAAGCTTCTTACTGTTCACGTCAATATCGTCAAACAGGCCTTTCATGGCGTTTTCGCTCTCTGTTCCCTTTGCCGAGCCTTCTATGTCCTTGAATATCCGGGCCAGGGTTTCATTCAGGTTGCCATCGTCCTTTGCCCGCTTCCTTACGTTGACAAACAATTCGGAGGGGAGGATGTAGAATCCCTTCTCCTTCACGGTATCGGACCGTCCGTATTCCGCCTGTTCATCGGAGAGGGTGGCGTAATCAAAAGCGGCGTTGCCGGTCTTGCGTTCTTCTTTGTTGATGTAAGAGGTAAGGTTTTCCGAGATGAACCGGTAAAACAGCATGCCCAATACATAAGCCTTGAAATCCCATCCGTCCACACTGCCTCTCAGGTCATTGGCTATTTGCCATATGGTACGGTGCAACTCATCGCGTTCTTGTTCTTTAGCCATCGTTATCTGTAAGTTTTAGGTTGTCAATAGAAGGTCCGGCCAGCTTGGCCCGTGTAAAATTACAAATTAATCAAGACAAAAACAGGGATTAGGTTATATTCATTGTGTATACCCTGCTCGTGGTCTTTCCTTTGCGTCAGGACTGATAAAGATAAGCGGGCGGCACGTCATAATGTGACGTAGTAAGATGGGATGCTAGCGTTGTGGGGCGGTTGGTAAAGCTTCAATAGGCCGGGGATTGTTATTCATCAAGGGATTGCTTCCAGGTTACCTCTACCGGCAGGTTTATTCAGGGTGCCTTTGTTAACGATATAGCCGGTCGGCCTCGGTAAGGAAGATTAACGGATTGTGGGTCCTGTACGCATCCAGGCAGGCTCACCCATGCGGCAGGGGGCGGTGATGCTGAAAATGGCTGAAAAAGCCCCAAAATCAAACCCAAACCGACCGAAATCAAAGTAATGGTACTTAAAAATCTCATTTGAAATTCCCAACTCAAGTTAATAGTTTTCAAAGCGGAATTTCTCTTTTTTTTCGAGAGATACCGTTTTATTTTCTTTTCATCTTCACTGTTTCTTGCACGTTTAACGTGTTGATTTACTTTTTATGGTGGCGTTTTTATATATATTAACATTACCACTCTTCCAAGGCATGGCAATTCCTTGTCATAAACCCTTTTACGACACGAAAGATGGCGATGGACGATTAAGTGGAAATCCGTCATCCGGTCATCGTTGTCGTTATTCGCTGCTCAAAATCACGCCACCCCGCTTTTCGGTAATACTCCTTAGGCATTTTTACCGTGACCTGCCTGCCGGATTTCACCACTTTTCCCGGCACTCGGATAAACCATTCTCGGAAGGTAGAGTGCTCTTGGCGCCAAACCCAAAAGTCGCCCCGGTATCGCATGAGCACCGATAAACTGTAGGCAAATGACGAAAGTTGCCAAAGAATATCGTTTACCCAAAAATCATGCGTGATGGTTTTTCCCGCACAAAGCGAGTTTTTGGTTTGCTCGATCCAATTCTCACTCTCTGATCGGGATCCATAAAGGGTATGGAGCTGCAAGGCATCCAATCCTTTCAGGTTCGAGCAATAGCAAAAGTACTCATACTCGGGTACAAATTGTTTTTCGCCAAAATAATCGACTTCAACCATTTGCTTTATGATGCGCACGGCATAAAACATGCGGGGATTCCTCCAACCGCTACATTGATGTATAAACCGGCAGGTCGCCGTCCGTGGGTCAACCGGTTGCCATGTCTGCCCGGCAAGCAAATCTTTCAGGTTTTTCAGCTTTACTTTCACCAAATATTCATGTTTGTCCTCTTCCAGCAAATCAAACAATCCACCATTGAAAAAGCCGCTGTCTGCCCTGAAAAAAACCTTCTCCACCTTTTGGGGAAGAGCGGCCAAGGTTTCTTTGACAAATTCACAAACGCCGTTTGAGGTGTAGCTTGAACCCGGGCGGAGCCACGAATTGACAAGCAGTTTCATCTCCGTGACGAAACATAAGATGGGGTGATAGCTTTTCGCGCCCTTTTTATGCGAGTTGTAACCCACTTCAGCTCCTTGTTGGTTGCCGTAAACGGTAAATGTGCTTGAGTCGCAATCAAGCGTCACGCGTTTTAACCCGCAACGGGAAACTTGCAAGCCGGTAAAATCCAATAACAACTCGTGAAGCGAACGGGCGCCCCTTTCACCCAAACCTGTCAAATGGCGGCGTATGGTGTCCTCGTCAATGTTCTTGGGTAACTTCAACAAGCGGGAAACCAAGGCGTCAAAGGTGAAATTTTCAATCCGCTTCAAACGGTGAACACCGCACAACGAAGCCAACAGGACACTTGAGAGTATTTGGGCTGTACTGAAACGGCTTGCATTGTGCCGGGTGGTTGGGAAAAGATGTTCCAACCGGCGATAAATGCCGCAATGGTTGATAAAATCAGAGGTTACGCTTAACCCTGAATATGACGTTAATTGTTCTGAACTGAACTCTTTCTTTACTGAACTGGCAGTAAATGAGATTTTTTTACTATTTTTGTATTGCATGTGTCGGGTGAGTGTTATTTTTTATTTAACACCTTAAGGATAAATACTTTATCTGACACATACAACTTTTATTTGAGACTTTTAGGTGGTAGATAAAGTGGGCGTTATTGAATATATTTATATTAGTGTACTTATGTCCCAGTTCAAAAACCACTCCCGTTATACTTCCAAGAATAATCAGGCCCCAAGCATCCATTGTGATACATAACCCTAATAAACTAATAAAGTAATGAAAAAATTAATTGTTCTTTTTTCAACTGCAGTGATGTTTTTTTCATCCTGCCAATTCATGGAAACTCCGTATTTTCCGCCATTAAATGGTCTTGTGCTGAATACGGAAAATGCGACCATGATTTTTGAAATAACAGAGTCCATGCAGTTGTCTGCTACAATAGTACCTCTCAGGTCTACAGACAAATTGATATTGGAGTGGGAATCTTCAGATCCTTTAGTAGTTCAAATTGACCAGAATGGGGTGATGATTCCTTTGAGTATAGGAGAGAGTATCATCACCGTCAGGGCTATTTCGGGTGATAAAACGCTTACTGCAACTTGTGAAGTTGAGGTTATAAGCCAGTGGGAATCCCTGGGTATTGGTCAATTCTATGATGCATTTTTGGACCTTGGTTTAGTCGACGTAGAGGTGCAACAATCAATTGTAAATCGGAATAAATATCGTGTTATTGACCCGTATCCTGTTGCTCTGGTTAGCCAGGACAGCTGGTATGGAGGTCCCAGGTCCGAGGAAATCGAATTCTGGGTTACTTCCGAAGGCACTGTGGCCTGGGATGAATTCTGGTACATTGGCCTGAATTACTCAGCTACTGAAGGACAGCCCATAAAAGCTTACCTGCCTTCTGCTTTGGCTGCTTCACAGGCTCCTAACGATGCCAATAGCAAATTCTTGACAGACAATACCGTATACTTTAGTCCGTATTATTACGTAGACAGTTTGGGTGGTTACGGTCTTCAGGATGTTTATTTGTCGTTGCCCGGAGCTCCCGACCTGTTTATAGAAGATGACCGTGATGGCAAAGTGTATAAAACAGTAACTATTGGCGAACAGGTATGGATGGCAGAAAACCTGGCGTATTTGCCCAGCGTGGTTGGCCCGGCAACAGAATCTTTTACTGAACCTCATTATTACGTTTACGGCTATGACGGCACAAACGTAACTGCAGCCAAAGGCACGACTAACTATAATAAATACGGAGTACTTTATAATTGGCCTGCTGCATTGACCGCCTGCCCTGAGGGCTGGCATTTACCCAGCGATGCAGAGTGGACGACACTTACTACTTATCTGGGAGGAGAGAGTGTTGCCGGAGGGAAAATGAAAGAAGCAGGAGAATCTCATTGGACCAGTCCAAATACAGGAGCTACCAACGAAAGTGGTTTTACAGCCCTTCCGGGTGGCTACCGTGACGGCAGTGGGAAATTCTACAGCATTGGGCTCTACGGCGGTTGGTGGAGTTCTACGGAGGGCGGTACTAATTACGCCTGGAGCCGCACCCTGTACTACAGTATCGGCAACGTATACAGGGGCACCAACAGTAAGGAACTCGGGTTTTCTGTTCGTTGTGTCCGGGATTAAAATTAATTTATTTGATTATTTGACTATTTGACTATTTGATTTTTTGAATTTTGGGGCAGTATAATGAATTACCGGTATATAAGGCGACATACGATTTGCTTTTGTCCATTTTTCAGTTCACAAGGGACTTTAACAGGGAGTACAAGTATACGGTAGGTGAAAGCCTGAAAAAGGAAACGATAGAATTACTAACGCTGATTTACCGTGCGAACTCAAAATACAAGAAGGCGGAAATATTGCAAACGGCACGTGAACAGATAGAAGTTATTCGTTTGTTGATCCGTCTTATGAAAGACATGAAACAAATAAGCCTCGGGAAATTTGTCAAAATAAACGTGGTGGTCGAGAATGTATCAAAACAGTTGACAGGATGGCAAAAAAGCCAATAATAACAAGTTTTCTGCCGGAATCGGGTACGCCATGGCCTGCCCGGGCGAGCATTTTAAATCCGGTAACCCGCTGGCATTGTAAATACCTGAAATACCCAAAGCAGGTTAATGTTAGCTATAAGAGATTGAAGTGGCTGAAAATGCTGTTTCAACAAAGCAAGTGGTTACTTTTACAGCCCTTCCGGGTGGCTTCCGTAACAACAATGGAACATTCAACAACATTGGGATCAACGGCAACTGGTGGTGTTCAACGCAGAACAATACAAATAACGCCTGGAACCGCAACCTGAACTACAATAACAGCAACGTAAACAGGAACAACAACAATAAGGAAAACGGGTTTTCTGTTCGTTGTGTACGGGATTAAGATTAATTTATTTGACTATAGACTATTTGTCTATTTGTAGGATATTTTCCATCAAATCTCTTAGCAGCAAGACCTCAATTTCCGGAGGCATTACTCAGCTGCCAAAAATACGCTTATAGTACTTTTTTTATGAATAGAAACAAAATTTTGCTAAGTCATTGATATATAGATATTCTTGTTTCTATTCGTATCTATTTTAGAAACGAAAAAAGAAGCGTCAGAAGGAAACAAACCGTTGCTATTAATCTATATGTGTTAGAGAATGGATTAAGATTCTAGGGGGCCCTGAATCGGGGCACCCTTATTAATAAACACGTTGTAATACGGTGATAATTAATCTATTGTTGGAACTTTTATGACGCGGAAATATGAAATAATGGCATAATATAAAAGAGCGACTGCCCTCTGCAACATCGAACGATCAGACTATCAAACGATCTACAATGCTCCCCTGACAAGTAGCTCCATTCTTTACATAAAGTTCCTTAGAAAAACGGATTAATCCAATGAATTTATATCTTCATAAACGAGTTAAGCCAGCCTATGGGCACAGAAATTATGCAGCGACTCACTCTGGTAAGAATGTCAAAATTCTGTGGCATAAAATTGAAAAAGAGCAAACTTATTAATGAAGTTGGCGCTTTATCTACCACGTTACCTTCAAGCAATCAGTCTGCCCTTACTGGGACCAAAGACACAAAGCTTTTTTCTATTTTTCTTTACTCGGCAGCACCATGCTGCTTATCCATTTTGTGTCACAAAATTCAAACCAGCTCATCATAGTTTTCTCCCAGCATCTCTTTCTTAATACAATAGCTCACAAAGTCTGACCGCACTATATCGGGGAAAAGCTGATCAAGGCACTTTATAGCGGTTTGATCCAGGTAAAAGGTAACGCGTTTGCGAATGCCGTTGCAATAAGGCTTGCGGCCCCTTTTATGAGGTTTTTCCTTGTTGTTATGCTCGTTCATAGCGTGCGGTTTTCCAGGTTAAGTTTTCAGGGGAAAAAAGGATTGAATAGTCCCCTTGCAACGATCTACGGGATTTGATATCAGGAACACAGGGAACCCCCTTATGGTTGTGTTCATTATCTTGGATTTCACAGATAACATCATCAAGACATTCTGCTGTCACATAGATGGCTTTACGTTCTTTGGCATGTTCTTCAAGTATAAAATGAAGGTGATTCTCAGAAGAGCCCAATGTATCTATTGCAATCAAATAAGCCTGGCCATTGGCAATTATCTGTATTAGATCCACCACTAAAAGTTCAGACTCTTTGGGTAGGTCAGGGTTATTGCATTCAATAGCTACACTTCTGAGGTAAAGCTTGGGAGTATAGCCTTGGCTTTTTGCCCATTGTTTAATCTCTTTGTGCAATGGAGAAAAATTTAGACGTCGGGCTCCATGGGAGTTGTTAAGGAATAGAACAGTTGTGTTATACTGCTTCGTTGCTGCTGGTGTTATTACAGTGTATTTCATATTATTTAGATTTTGGTTATGTGTATTCAGTTTTTATAGCTAAACCTTAATAAGACAAGGGATCGCCTCTCCAACATCTAGTAAGGATTTTACATGAACATATCGGCCTCCAGATTGTTCAAACAATGCCTTGATCTGATGATGTATAGATAGTGTGTAATCTCCATGTGTCACAATGCCCAACAAATAGTGCTTATTATTTGCGAATACCTCGATCACATCCACCATACAGGTCGCATCATTATCACATTCCGACTGTGTATATACGTTACGAATTTTGTAACGATGGAAATTTACATATTGTTGTACACAAAGATGAAGGAGAGACTTATTAAAAGTAAGTACAAAGTTGTCGTCAGACATTAAGGCTAATTTTTTAAATGGCATCACATCTTCCGCCGATAAATAGTTATCAACTTCTATCATGGCTAGTAATCTTTTATTTCTGAGAATTGTTTATTGGTTCTGAATAGTATCGTTCCCGTCGCACCGTCTCTTTGCTTTGCAATATCCAAGAACCCCAAGCCCGCTGTAGAGACTCCTATTTGTTCTCCGATATCAATGGTCTTGATGCCGTACACCTCAGGACGCATTAAGAGAAGCACCAGGTCCGCATCTTGCTCTATGGCTCCGGACTCTCTCAGGTTAGCCAAAGAAGGGCGTTTTCCCGGGTTGTTTTCGGCCTCCCGGTTCAGTTGGCATAAAAGGATAACCGGTACTCCAAGCTCCTTGGCAAGCAGTTTTAATGCCCTTGTCATTGTTGCAACCTGTTGTTCCCGGATTTGATGTCTGTCATCCGGCTCTACCAATTGCAAATAATCAATAATAACCATGTCCAAGCGCTGCGTCCTTTTAAGAAGGAGACAATCAGTTCTGATTTTACGCACAGTCTGCAAAGGGGCATCATTGAGGGTGATCGGCATTTGTTGAATACGTGATCCGGCTTGGGTAACATTATCCCAGGCCGCCTGTGTCAGTTTTCCCGCCCGATAATCTTCTGAATACACCTTTGACATGCTGATCAAGGCACGATCCATCAAGGCCGGAGATGTCATCTCTAAAGAAAAGAAGAGACAGGAAAATCTGTGCGCTGCTGCGGTCATGGCAAAGTGAATGGCTAGTTGTGTTTTGCCCTGGCCCGGTCTTGCTGCAAGCACAATGAGCTGGTTTCCTCTCCATCCGTTTGTAACTTTATCCAGCTTAGCCAAGCCGGTAGGTATGCCAGTTATGCCGCCTTTTTGGGCAATAAACATTCGTTCTTCTAACCGTTCCAATACCTCAGGAATAATGCTCTTAACACTACGGGTAGCTCCGGCTACTATTAGCATATTATTTACTGCGTCTGCCCCTTTATTTACGATGCTTACTATTTTATCCACCCCTAAGCCATCAACGACTGCTCTTTGCACCTCACGAGCATACTCTAACGCCTTCTTTTGCACATAGCGTTCTTTTAGCAGGAGCGCATATTCACGCAACAATCCTGGGGTGTAATTAGCTGCCATAGAAGCAAGCCATGCGGTTCCTCCCTTTGCCTCGACAGCCTTATTCCCTGCAACCCTTTCCGATAGTGTAACCAGGTCAATGCCCTTATTTTCGTCAAACATCTTCTGCATAGCTGCGTAAATTGAACTGGTAGCCACGCTCTCAAACATATCTGGAGTGAGAATATCTACCACATCAACCATCTGCGTCCCCTCAGATATTAACGTCCCTAAAATGTGAATCTCTGTATTACTGCTTCTCATGATTTTATTTTTAATATTATAAAACCTCAACTTTAAGTACTTGTGCCGGCGTCTTTGAACATACGATATTGCCAGCAGGGATTATTTCATCTTCCCACGTCCGGTTATTTAAGTAAGCTTCGGGGTTTTTCCGAAATTGTTTATCAGGTGTGGCCTGGATATAGGCTGGGAGGTTTTCAAAGATTTTGTTCCTGTCGTTTCCCGATAAATTATGGAAGAGTTTTTCGCATTTCGCCCGTCCAACTTTTTTGTCGTAGAGATTCCAGAAGCGATCAAAAGACGAGTTATCTTCATCTAGTGTTTGGAGTTCCTGTTGCCCTTTATCAGAATTATCGGTTTTATCATTATCAGACCTCCCTTCAAAAAGGGGGTTAGGGGGTATATTATTCTTTTCTTCTTTCTTTCTTTTATTCTTTAGACGTGCTCCATCTGGTGTTCGGTTGCCGGTTCGGATATTGGTCCGTTGTACAGCTCCGCCCGGGTCTGTTATCGCATCCATATCCTTTGTGGATAAAGGATTTCGAGTAGCTCCGTCTATAGTTCCGCTAGTAGATCTGTTAGTAGCTTCATTAGCAGCTCCGTTTCCTTGATACTCTTCATAGTTCCTAATTGTGTATACATTGACGATAGGCGACTTTTGTACATGCACCCGTTCTGCGTCAACAAGTCCTTCTGTAAAACGCATGACTCTATTTCTCGACCATTTCCACCGCTTGGCCAATTCGGTAATACTACGACATACCTGACCACGCTTAACGACAATTTTTACGCCTCTTACAAGTGCGGTTGTATCCTGATAATTAGCAAGTATTATTAAGTCTATCCACGCTTGAGTTCGAGTAAAAATTTCGGAAAAATAATAACCGTCTTCAGTGATATTGCGGGGAAGTTTTATGAATCCTTTATTTGTCATAATATTCATATTTTTTTCACTACAACAATCTGTTGAGCTGAAACAAAAGTATAGTGGTTTTCACAAAAAAATACTCCCGCGGGAGTGTCGCGGGAGTGGTGTCATTATTTTATAAGGTGTAGTTTATCAGAAACTTAAGTGTAGGAAATATTTTGCAAAATTTTCACCTTTTTACCTTAAAGAACGGTGCTACATTTATCAGGATGTTTATATATAACGGTCCCTAAGACGATGAATTACTTTTTGCTTATACTATTCTTCCTCGGGATCAATGAACAATTTGGCATTAATGGCAGCTCTTTTCTTGGGAGAGATCTTGCCCTGGTATCCGCGAAGGACATTATTGCCGCTTGTATGTCCAACCATGGCATCTATGAATACATCTGAAATTGCGTGCCAGGTTAAGGTTGTTATGTATGAATTGCGCGCATAAGCCGGTGTGGCAGGTCGTATCCCCAGCTCTTCACATGCGGCTTTCATTCCTTCCCCAATCTTCATGTTGAACCCGTGTACACGTTCTGTTATTTGCGATTCAGAGAAGGCGTTGGCAAGTATTTGTGGGAAGACCCGTTGTCCTTCTTCAGGTGGGGTTGCGTATTTATCTAAAAGATCCTGTAGTGCGGGGATAACAGGAATAAAAACCCTTGTCGGGGCTTTGGAACTGGTCTTGGACCGGATAAAAGTCAATTCTTTGTCGTAAGTGTAATGGTCTGTCCATGTGAGCGTGGCCAGGTCACGAAGGTTACAGCCGTTGCATAAGTACAGGATGATCCACCAATCCGCTGCCCATTTATTCGTTCCTTGGTAATCCCTGATCTTTACTATGTCTGGTACGGTTAAGAAATCGTCTTGCCTGCGCTCCCCAGCATCGATTGTGAATTTCAATTTGGGCATCTTGCCTTTCTCGGCCAAATGAATCATCAAGGCACGGAAGGATCGAAGATACATGCCCTGGCTGGCTATGGTAAGGCCATCTGCTGTCATTTTATTGCGCCAGTTCTCAACCATATGTATGGTTATCTCCTTCGGTTTGAGCCGCATTTTGGGGCCCTTGACGGCCATTCTGCGCTGCAATATACCATCTACCTTTATCCGGGCTAAGTGACAACCAAGGGACTTATAGAATGAATTACAGGATTGTAAGTATTGGTCCCTGGTCTTTTGAGCTTTCTTTCCCATGGCGAAATCCTGCCATTCCTCGAGGAATGTTTTTACTTTAGTAGCAGAAGCGCGGCCCATTTCTTCGCGGACCCTGTTCATAGAAAAAGTATCCGTACTGTTTAACTTTTTTATTATGCCGCATACCTTATCAAAGGATTCCTTGATTTCGTTCTTTATAACAGAAAATTCTCCTTTGGTTCCACGTGCTTTCAATAAGCCTTCGTATCCTTCCCATGTGACCCTTTTCCCTGTTTGGATATATGTTTTTTCTCGGTTGTGGGCAACACGAATACTAAGACGGTATGTTTCATCAGAGGTGGGTTTGCGTGTGTCCAATGTCGCCGTCACGACTATACCTCCAATATTGTCTTTAAAAAGGTACCCAATTTCCATATAAATTTTCTCCAGTATTGTCCGAGTGAACTCCGAGTGAACTCGTAAATATAAAACACTACAAAACTAGGAAAAACATTTATTATATGCAAATATCTGATAAACAGGGATTCAGGTAATATTTTTTAGCACAAGGAACAATGGGGAAAAACAAAAAAATATGACTCATAATCAGGGGGTCGCTGGTTCAAGTCCAGCTGGGCCCACGGACTAAAAGGCACTTGCGCGTTGCGCAGGTGCCTTTTTTTGTCCGCGGGCCCCGGGGCCTTTCCATTTTGATTCCCCCAC
>Ga0334888_1003769_pt1 | contig 14504 bp, 13 predicted proteins | sample GraSluR1_MG_FD_207227 | JGI IMG/M metagenome (GOLD analysis project Ga0334888, IMG submission 207227) | Sludge microbial communities from methane-producing bioreactor in Wageningen University, Netherlands - Granular Sludge_3_08-R1 | ecosystem: Engineered > Bioreactor > Anaerobic > Unclassified ...
CAATGCCGCCGATGATCCCGACATCATCGCGGTCGACGACCCGGACGCGGTGCGCCGGCAGGCAGTTCGTCATCACTGCAGTACTCGGTCAACTGATCAGCAACATGGCAACCGCCCTGATCGTCATACCGATCGGCGTGTCGGCTGCTGCTCAGATGAATATCTCGGCGATGCCGATTCTGGTGGCGATCGCCGTGTTCGCCGCGGCCGCGCTGCTGACCCCGGTGGCCACCCCGGCGAACCTCATGGTGCAGGAGGCGGCGGGCTACCGCTTCAACGACTACTGGAAACTCGGAGCACCACTGCTGCTGCTCTATGGCTTGGCGGGCATCTTCCTCGTCCCGCTGCTGTGGCCGTTCTAGCGCTGCGGGATACCGCCAACGGTGGCAGCAGGACAGCTGTGGTAACCCGACAAAAAACGGGGCCGATATCGTCGGCCACTGATGGGCGAATCCAGCCGCGGCGCAATAGCCTTGTGTGCAGGCGATTGAGCAAGCCGCTCGGTCAATGACGCACGGGAGCCGAATATGCCAACGCTCGAAGAACTATGGGCCGCGGCCTACGATCCTGCGGTGCGCCGCCATCTGGACTATCCCGGTGGAAGCCTGGTCGACGGGTTCGACCGGTTCACCCGCGAGTTCCATGATCGTCCGGCCCTCGACTTCTTCGGGGCACGCACCAGCTTCACCGAACTCAAACGGGCGGTCAACCAGGTCGCCGGGCGGCTGTACGAGTTGGGAGTGCGTCCGGGCGACTATGTGGCGCTGTTGATGCCGACCTGCCCTCAGCATGTCATCGCGTTCTATGCCGTGTTGGCCTGTGGCGCAACCGTCGTGGAACACAATCCGCTCTACACGATCCGTGAACTCACTCCCCTGTTCGGCGATCACCACGCCAAGGTGGCGATCGTCTGGGACGCCTCGGCCCATGTGCTCCAGGAATTGCCCGACGATGTGCGTCCGGACACGATCATCAGCATCAACATGATCAAGGCGATGCCGTTCATCAAGCGGCTGATGCTGCGGCTGCCGATCGCCAAGGCCCGCCAGAGTCGCGCGCAGCTGTCGCGTCCGGCGCCGGGCACAGTCGCCTTCGAGGAGCTGCTGAGGCCCGGCCGTCCCGCGCCCAGCGATGTGCGCCCGAAGAACGAAGACATTGCGCTGCTGCTCTACACCTCGGGGACCACCGGTACTCCCAAGGGTGTGCCGTTGAGCCACGCGAATCTGCTGGCCTGCGCCACGCAGGCCATCGAATGGGTCACCCCGCTGAGACCCGGCCACGATGTCTTCTTGGCCTGTCTGCCGCTGTTCCATGTCTTCGGCTGCTCGCTGTCGATGAATGCCGGGCTGACCGACGGCGCGATGCTGCATCTCATTCCCAAGCCCGAGACCGGGCTGATCCTGGACGCGATCAAGCGCTGCACTCCGACGATGGCGATCGCGGTGCCGCCGCTGTTCGAGCGCATCGTGGACGGGGCCGCCGAACGCGGTGTCTCTCTGCGGGGCATCCAGACCGGCATCTCGGGGGCGATGTCGCTGCGCGGAGAGCTGATCGAGAAGTGGGAGAAGGCGACTGGCGGCCTGCTGATCGAAGGCTACGGGCTGAGTGAATGCTCCCCCATTCTGACCGGCAATCCCGTGAACAAGAACCGCATGGCCGAGTCGATCGGCGTGCCCTTCCCCGATACCGAGGTACGGCTGGCCGACCCGGAGGATTCGTCCAAGGACGTCGCCTTCGGCGAGCCGGGTGAGATCTTGGCCAAGGGACCACAGATCTTCTCCGGGTACCTGAATCTGCCTGCCGGCGAGAAGGATGGGTTCTACGACGGCTGGTTCCGCACCGGTGACATCGCCGTCGCCGATGAGCGCGGCTACCTGCACATCGTCGACCGGATGAAAGAAGTCGTCATCACCGGCGGATTCAATGTCTATCCCTCCGAAGTCGAGTCCGCCATGCGCGATCACGATGGCATCCGCGACATCGCGGTCGTCGGGCTGGCCAACGAACTCGGCGTCGAGGAGGTGGTCGCGGCGGTGGTGACCGTCGACGGCCTGCTGCCCGATGTAGACGAACTGCGCAAGTCGGTCAAGGAGCGGCTGGCCGCCTACAAGGTGCCGCGCCGGGTCTACGTGGTGGACGAGTTGCCGCGCAACGAGATGGGCAAGGTGCTGCGGCGCGAGGTGCGCAGCCGACTGGAGCGGCGCGATTTCTCCGACCAGCTGGCCAAGCTGAATCCCAAGTGGCGAGTTCAGCTCGACGAGATCGGCCCCGAGGTGCGCGAATGGTTCAGCCAAGCCGGAGACGAGCTGCAGGAACGCCTGGAGACCAGCGGTCAGGAGATGCGTGAGCGACTGGAGAACCTCGACACGAACGTTCGCTCCTGGATAGAGGAAGAGGGCAGCGGGGTGCGTGAGCGGCTCGAGAAGATCGATCTGCCCACCCGCTTGGGCATCTGGCGCGATCAGCTGCTCGGAAAGGGCTCCGAGAAGTACGACGCCGAGGAACAGAACTCCGAGGCTTCGGAGGAGTCGGACAAGCCCAAGGACCTCGAAAGCAAAGACACCGAAGGGCAGGATGCCGAGAGGCAAGACGCCGACAGGTGAGGCGGCGGCCATTTTCTCCGTGGTCGGGCGAGTTGCTGTACCGCGGCGAGACCCTCAGCGACGCGGACGCAACCTGACCGGCGGCAGGGGCGGCGCGGTGAGTTCCGGTTCGCTATCGGTGCGCGGAGTCAGCGGGAAGTTGCCGGGGTTGTCGCCGTCCTGCTCGGCGCCGATCGCCATCTGCCAGTTCGCCCGCCAGGCTGCGATCTCCTGGTGACTGTGGCCGACGAAGGCCCACCAGACGATGAGGTCTTCACCCAACGGCTCGCCGCCGATGACGATCGCCCGGACGATCTCGCCGGCATTCGCGTGAGCCTGCAGCCGCAGCCGGCGGCGTCCGGGTGCGAGATAGCCGAGTGCACCTGCCGGCACCTCGGTGTCGTCCACTTGGACCGTGCCGGAGTCGGCGAGTACCCCGAACTCCCAGTTCTCGGGGATCTCGACCTCCAGGGGGTCTGCGGTGGTGAACCGGATCTCCGCGGCGCACAGTGGCGAGTAGACCTGAACGGGTGAGTCGGAGTCCCCGAACTCGCCGACGAAGACGGCGACCTCGTGGTCGCCCATCCGCACGGGTTCGGTGGCGAAGCACTCGAAGCCGGGTTGGTTGAATCGGACATTGTTGGGCAGGGCCGTCCACAGCTGGACGCCGTGCAGCGGGCCCGGGGTGGAGTACTCGGTGTGGGTGGTCCCCCAGCCCGCGGTCATGATGGCGACCTCACCAGGGTGGACGAGTTCATCACTGCCCAGCGCATCGCGATGACGGATCTCACCGTCGAAAAGCCAGGTCACCGTCTGCAGGCAGGTATGCGGATGGCAGGCCATGCGCAGCGGCGCGGCGTCCGGCCCGAAATGATCGAGGACGCACCAGCCGCCGATCATCGCCAACCCTCGTTGCGGCATCACCCGGCTCACTTCAATCCGGTCGGGGGTTCCCAGCGGCATGCTGCGCGGATACCTGACTTCGACGGTGTTCACGTCTCCCACTATGCCCGAGTCCGGGCGTCCGAGACCGCCCACGCGCAAGCCCATGTCCGGTGCCGGGTGTCTGCCCTGCTAGTGGGGACGAGCGGCGAGTACGGCGACCAGGAAATCGGCGGCCGGCGGACGCAGGGTCCAGGTCGAATAGCGCTGCTCGAGCGCCAACCCGGCCTGGTCGGCGTCGGCTTCGAATTCGTCGAAGCCGTAGCCGCGTCCAGCACCGAAACCGACGACGATGCGGCCGTCCGTGGCCAGGTGTTGGCGCAGCTGTGTCAGGGCGGGCAGCCGCTCGTCGACCGACAAGAAGGTCAGCACATTGCCCGCTGATACCACAAGATCGAACTCGGCTGGATTGCCCGATTCGTCGGCCAGGCTCAACCCGGCGAGATTCTGCACCTGCCAATCAGCTTGCGGCCAGTCGCGCCGTGCGACCTCGATCAGGGTCTCGTCGAGATCGACGCCGACCACCTGATGTCCGCGCTCGGCGAGCCAACCACCGATGCGGCCGGTGCCGCAGCCGGCGTCCAGGATGCTGCTACCGCGCTCAGCCATAGCGTCGATCAGCCGCGCCTCACCGTAGATGTCGCGTCCCTCGGCCACCAGATTGCTCCAGCGCCGGGCGTAGTTGCGGGCATGATCGGGATTGGCACGCAGCGTCGCGAGCCAAACGTTCTCTTGTGGTCCAGGCATGAGGTCCAGACTATGCATCTCCCCAGCATGCACCGGCGCCGAAAATGCCGGCTCCGCCGAGCGAGTCCTCACGCGCAGCGCCCGTCCCGGCTCCGTCCGCGGGCAGCCTGATCGCCTCGATGGCGTTCATCGCTGGCGCCGGCAGGGCCGAACTGCGCCGGCGCCGAGGTAGCGTGTGCGCATGCTGGCCGGTTTGGCTCGCACGGCTCATCTGGGACCGTGTCTCGCCATCACTGTTCTTACCGTGCTGGTGGGCGTCGCGTCCGGGGTGGATGCCTGGACCCTGCTCGGAGTCGGGATCGTCGTCCTGCTCGGGCAATTGTCGATCGGATGGTCGAACGACGTCATCGACGCCGACCGCGACCGCGCGGCACAGCGCACGGACAAGCCGATCGCGGCGGGCGAGGTGGCTCCGCGGTTGGTGTGGACGGCGGCCCTGGTGTCGTTGACCGTGGCCCTGGTCTCGTCCCTCCTGCTCGGAGTCTGGTTCGCGGTCGCTCATGCGGTCACGGTCGCAGCTGGGTGGGCATACAACCTCTGGCTCAAACGGTCGTGGGCCTCGGGCATCGCGTTCGTGGTGAGTTTCGGGTTGCTGCCGTCCCTGGCGAGGCTGGCCGGTGACACACCGCGGCTGGCCACGGTCGGCGAAACGCTGGCGGCGGCCACGATCGGCTTCTCGGTGCACCTGGCGAACACCCTGCCTGACCTCGATGACGACGTGCGGGCGGGAGTGCGTGGGTTGCCGCACCTGCTGGGCCGACGGGGCACCGCGGCGATCGGTTTCATCACGCTCATCGCCGGCGCGGTGGTGCTCACCGCCGAGATCGGGCATCCGGTGGCACTCGTCGGACTCGCACTGGTCATCGTGATCGGCGTGTGGGGCCTGGTGGCTTCCCTCCACAGGGCCACCCGGCTGGTCTTCCGGCTGGTCGTCGCGGCGGCGCTGCTGCTCGCCGTCGAACTGGTCGTGGTCTCCGCGCTGCGCTAGATGCGCTGCAGGTCAGGCCCCAACCGGGCTCACGCCGCGCGGTCGAGACCCATCGTGTACAGCCAAGCCAGTGCCCGGGCCGACGGGGTTGCCAACGCTGCACCAATCGCGGCGCGGCGGCCGGCGTCGGTGAGCGTCCCCGCCGGACGCCCAAGGGCGGTGTTGACGGCCGCCAGCCGCGCGGCCCGCCGAGCCGAGGTGATTCGCATCCGCTCCCAACGCGCGAGTTCGGCATCGGGTGCCTCACCGGTGCGCACCCAGCGCACGAGCAACGGCGCCAGACCCGCGGCATCCAGCAGCCCGAGATTCATGCCCTGCCCGCCGATGGGGCTGACCTCGTGCGCCGCGTCGCCGACGACCAGCAGACCGCCGTTGCGCATCCCGCGAGCCGTGAAGCGCCGCACGCCGAACTCGGTCGCCTCGGGCACCGCGCTCGCGGCGTCGTCCTCACCCCGGGCGACAAGTGCTGCGCGCAGCCTGTCGACAGCAGCTCCGCCGCTCGCACCGGGGGAATCCCATGCGACGAATCGCCGCCGGCCACCGGGCAGCGGCAACGACTCGAGCACCCCCTGCGCGTCGAGGTGAATGACCGCACGGTCGGCATCGTCGCGCGGCGGCAGGGGGATGTCCGCCATGACGTAGTGGTCGCGGTAGGCGTGAGCGGCTGTCGTCTGGTAGGCAAGACCGCGCGACGACCAGCCTCCGGCGATCACGACGATCGGCGCGGTCAGCTCCGCGCCGTCGTCGAACGTGACGCGAACAGCGCGCTGCTCGGGTGACACCCGAGTCACCCGGACACCGCGACGAGGCGACGGCGCACCGGCGGCCAATGCCGCCTCGGTGTCGCTTTGCGGGAGGGTCGCGATGAACCGGAAGCGGGTCGAAAGGCAGTCGAATGACAGACTGCCCAGGATGCGGCCGCGCGAACGCGCCTCCCCCCGCGAGACCGGCAGTGCGGTCGCCAGCAGGCGCTCGGTGATGCCGGAGGGTTCGAGGGCCGCGAGCACGGGCGGGTGCACCCCGATCGCGCGGGTGCCGGTCGATGGCTGCGCGCGCCGCTCAACCAGCGTGGCGGTGACGCCGTGGCGGGCAAGCTCCGAGCCGAGCAGCAGCCCGACCGGTCCCGCGCCGACGATCAAGACCTCAGTCACGAGCCTCACCTTCCGCGAGAGCGCACAGGCGGAACGGCGCAAGCCCCTCGACACGCCAGCCGGCGCCGAGCAGCGCCGCCAGTTCGGCGGGCCGATAGCTTCGCCGAATCGAGCGCAAGCCATCGGTGCGCAGGAAGGTGCCCGCGGCCAGCGGCGTGATACCGACGGCGAACAGGCCGTAGGCGAGGCGTCCGCGCCTGATGTCGCTGTGCAGCACCACCCCTGTGGACAGCGCCCGAGTGTCATCGGCGAACGCCGCCAGACCGGAGGAGTCCAGGTGATGAATCACGTGGTTGGACACCACCGCGTCGAAGGTCTCCCCCGCCGCCCGCAGCGCGGCGGAATCCGCGCGGCGGAACTCGATGCCGGCGCTGGCGCGCCGCTGCGCAACCTGCAGCGCGCGGGGGTCGGGGTCGGCGCCGGTCCAGGCAACCTCCAGGTGATCGCGACGGGCCAATGCGGCGAGTCTTGCCAGCACGTCACCGCCCCCGCAGCCCAGATCCAAGACCCGCGCCGGACGATCGAGGCTTGCCAGGTGCGGTCGCAGGTATCGCCGATAGAGGCTCCCCCAACCCGAGATCGCCCGGTTGACCACGCCGAAGCGGCGATAGGTGCGCGCCAGCCGCTGCGGATCGCAGTCGGGATCGTCCATGAGCTCGACGAGGCTTTCGGCGCGCTCGGACAGCCCTCCGGGAGTCATCTCGGGGCCCGGGCCAGCGCCAAGGCGGGCGCGGCGCGGCTCGGCTGGGGCGCGGTGCTCACCCGGGCGCGCAGTTCGGCGATCTCGACGGTCAGCCCGGGCCCAAATGCTATTCCCAGGATGCGCTCACCGTCGGTGAGCGTGGCGTCGGCAAGAAGCCGCTGCAGGACGAAGAGCACCGTCGCCGATGACATATTGCCGTATGCTCGCAGCACTTCGCGGGAATGGTCGAGCGCGTTCGGTGCCAGCCCCATCGCATGCTCGAATCGGTCGAGAATGCTGCGGCCCCCGGGGTGGACGGCCCAACGGTCGATCTCGCCGCGGGCGAGCACCGGGGCCAGCAGCCCGACCACCTCGCGTTCGATGATGCGGGGCACCTCCTGGGTGAGCGTCATCTCGAATCCGTGATCGCCGATGATCCACTGCATGTCGTCAGCGCCTTCGCTCGTGAGCCTGGTCGCGAAGCCGTCCATGACGAGCGACGGACCACGCGCCGCGCGGGCCGCCGAGACGATCGCTGCCCCGGCACCGTCGGCGAAGACAGCCGAGGCGAGAATCTGGTCGGTGTCGCTCGAGGGCGCCAGGTGGATCGAGCACAGTTCGCCGCAGGCAACCAGCACGACGGCACCGGGGTCGGCCGCGCAGATGCGATATGCCGCGCGCAACGCGGGGAAGGCGGCCGCGCAGCCGAGGAAGCCGACGTGATCGCGTTGGGCACTTGATGGGATCCCGAGATCTCGTACGAGCCTGAAGTCCGGCCCGGGGGCGAAGAAGCCGGTACAGCTGGCCGTCACGACATGGGTGATCTCGGAGGCCACCACGCCGGCGGCTTGCAGTGCGCCACGGGCGGCCTGAGCGAACAGCTTCGGCGCTTGCTCGACATAGATGGCGTTGCGCTGAGCGGTGGTCGGCCGTTCGAAGGCGCTGGTTTCCGAGTTGATGAAGCCCGACGGCACACCGTCGAAGTCGGTCAGTACCGTATGCCTGATGTCGATTGCCGAGCGATCGAATGCCGCGCGTATCAGCCGTGCGGTCAGGCGACTGATACCGGGCTGCGCGGCGAAGAGATCGCGCACCGCGCGCTGGCTTACCGCGGTCGCCGGAACCGCCGTTGCGATTCCCAAAATGGCCGTCATGAGAAGACTGTAGGTGAGACCAGATCCAGGCAGCCCGGCCTGAGCGTCATCATCTCCCCAGGGTGCGGTGCCGAAACCGACAAGGATGCGCCTCCGGCATACAGCAGCGCCCCGGCCGCTAGGACCGGGGCACCACCTGATGAGTTAGCGAAACGTACCAATCAGCGATCGACGCGGGCCGAACCGCCGCCGGCCAGCTTCAGCACCTCGGCCTTGGTAGCCATCGAGGTATCGCCAGGAGTGGTCATCGCCAGCGCGCCATGAGCCGCACCGTAGTTGACCGCGGTCTCCAGATCGGCGCCGGAGATCAGGCCGTAGACCAGCCCGGACGCAAAGGAATCGCCGCCACCGACCCGGTCGAAGACCATCAGATCATCGCGCTGGGTCGCCTTGACCAGGCCGTCTTCCTTCGACCAGGCGATCGCGCTCCAGTCGTTGATGGTCGCCGACTTCACGCCCCGCAGCGTGGTGCCGATGACCTTGAGATTCGGGTAAGCCGCGGCAACCCGCTCGACCATGTTCTTGAAGCTGTCCAGCGGCAGCACGGTGAGGTTCTCGTCCACGCCCTCGATCTCGAAACCGAGAGCCGCGGTGAAGTCCTCCTCATTACCGATCATCACATCGACATAGGGCGCGACCGCGCGGTTGACTTCCTGAGCCTTGGCCTGGCCACCGATCGACTTCCACAGGCTGGGCCGGTAGTTGAGGTCGTAGCTGATCAGGGTGCCGGATTCCTTCGCCGCCTTGCAGACATCGATCACTGCCTGGGCGCTGGTCTCCGAAAGAGCGGCGTAGATGCCGCCGGTGTGCAGCCAGCGCACACCCTTCTTCACGAAGATCTCGTCCAGGTCCCAATCGGATGCCTTGGTCTGACTGATCGCGGTGTGACCGCGGTCGCTGGCGCCGACCGAGCCGCGCACGCCGTAGCCGCGCTCGACGAAGTTGAGGCCGTTGCGGGCCGTGCGTCCGACACCGTCATTGGCAACCCAGCGGATCAGCGAGGTGTCGACGCCGCCTTGCATCACGAAGTCTTCGACCAGATGGCCGACCTCGTTGTCCACCAGTGCGGTCAGGACGCCCGAGCGCAGCCCGAAGACCTTGCGCAGGCCACGCACGACGTTGTATTCGCCGCCGCCTTCCCAGACCTTGAACTCACGAGCAGTGCGGACGCGTCCATCGCCCGGATCGAGCCGCAGCATGATCTCGCCGAGGCTCAGGGCGTCCCACTGGCAGTCCTCAGCGGACTTCAGGCCGAGATCCACGCTCACTTGTCGCCTCCGCTCAGCTGGGCGACCAGGTCCATGGCCTCGCGCGAAAGCTTGGTGATCTTGTCGAACTCGCCACCGTCCACGGCCTTGGCAGGCACCATCCACGAACCGCCGACCGCCGGAATGCACGACAGGCCGAGGAACTCACCGAGGTTGGCTGCGTTCACACCGCCGGTCGGAATGAACTGGGTGCCGCCGAACGGGGCCGACAGCGCCTTGATGGCCGACGCGCCACCATAGACATTGGCCGGGAAGAACTTCACGGTGGTCAGGCCGAGATCGTGGGCGAGCATGATCTCGGTGGGGGTGACCGCACCCGGCAGCACCGGCACACCGAGTTCCTGCGCGCGCTTGACGACCTCGACCTTCAGGCCGGGGCTCACGATGAAGGACGCACCGGCGTCGACGGCCTGCTCGACCTGAGCGACCGAACGGACGGTGCCGGCGCCGACCAGGATGTCGTCGCGCTTCGCAAGGACCTTGATCGAATCTGCGGCGGCGGCGGTGCGGAAGGTCACTTCCGCGACCGGGAGCCCGCCGGCGACCAGGGCGTCTCCGAGCCCGGAGGCATTGGCCGCGTCATTGAGAACCACAACGGGAACGATGCGGTAACGGGTGATGTCGTCAAGAGTGACGCTCATCTGCACTCTCCTCGTAGAGATAATGTGAACAGAAGGCCACCGTTTCATTCAGCGAAACAGATGGGTCATTAACTAAAACAAATGGTAGCAGACCGGCCCCTCGGAGTCAGCAGCGTGGCAGACTGCTTGTCATGAGCAACCCGAGCAGTTCCGAGGCCAGCGGTCCCGCCCCGATCGAGGCGATCGACCGCGCACTCATGCTGCTCATCAGTCTGTCCGAGGCCGGGCCCGACGGAGTCCCGCTGGCCAATCTCGGCCGCGATCTGGGGCTCAACAAATCAACCGCCTATCGCGCGCTGAGCACCATGCGCGCCCGCGGCTTCGTCACCCAGGACACCGACGGCAGCTACCGGCTCGGGCCCGCGGCGATCGGCCTGGGCGCCGACTACTTCGGCCCCGCCTCTCTCACCCAGCTGCTGCATCCCGCACTGATCGTGCTCGCCCGTGAGGTGGACGAACTGGTGCACCTCGGCATCCTCAACGGCGACCGGGTCATCTACGTCGACAAGGTCGAGCCCGACAAAGCCATCCGCGTCTGGTCGCAGGTCGGACGCAACGCCTCCGCCGCGACTACCTCACTCGGACGCGCAATCTTGGCCTACCGGCCGATTCCCGATGATCATCTCGACGCCTATGCCCCATCGGAGGCCGCCGCCGCGCAACTGCGCGACGCCGTCGCCGCGGCCCGGGAGCGCGGCTATGCCACCGAGATCGAGGAGAACGAACCGGGCATCGCCTGCCTGAGTGTGCCGCTGCTGTCGAACGGCGGGGCGATAGCCGCGCTCAGTGTCACCATGCTCGCCAGCCATGTGGACGATCAGCGACTCGCCGAAGTCGCTGCACGAATCGCCGAACTCGTGCCTCCGCGGCTGCCCGAAAACGTCGAGCTCCCAGCGGCATTGATGCTTGCCCGGCCGCACTGACCCACCAACTCGCGGTGCCGGCCGTGCGCGTTGCCCAAGCGCAGATCGCGCCCTTCCGGGCTGCCGTTCTGCATCTCGAGAAGCCAAGAAAAGCGCAGGCCAGCAGCTATTTGATCAACGTCATGAAAATCTGTGCGGCAAGATCAGCAATTGGCTGGTATCTGGGCTCCGGCCGTGGCATTCTTAATTACACGGTCGATTCCGGCGGCCCCCCCGGCCTGCCGATGCGCGACCGACGGCCGGGGTTCGCGTCTCAGGGGGTGGGTGCGCGAGCCCCGGTTTTTCTTGCCCTGATTCGATGCGCTGACGCCATCCGCGGGAATAACTCGCCTGTCACCGTGGTTTTGCTAACCAACTGACGCAGCAAAAACTTCGAGGCGTCCAAAACACAGGAGAAGTAGATGGCCACCGTCACGATCACCGCTGAGAACCTTGAGGACGTCCTGAGCACCAACGACATCGTCTTCCTCGACTTCTGGGCGGAATGGTGTGGTCCATGCCGCAACTTCGCACCCATCTACGAGCAGGCCAGCCAGACCCACGACGACATCACCTTCGGCAAGATCGACACCGAGGACCAGCAGCAGCTCGCAGGCGCTGCGGGCATCACCTCCATCCCCACCCTGATGATCTTCCGCGGCGGCATTCCCGTCTTCTCGCAAGCCGGCGCCCTGCCCGCAGCGGCTCTCGACAGCCTCGTCGAGCAGGTCCGCGCCCTTGACATGGACGAAGTCCGCGCCGCGTATGCCCAAGTCGACAAGACGGACAGCGACGCCACGAACGGCTACCACGAGGCCTGAGCATCGGCGGCCGGCCCGTCCGGCACCCCACCGGTCGACGCCGAAACCGCGCATCACTAGTACTCACAGCTCCTGAGAGCGCTCGCGATCTTGCCCCAGATCAGCACCAGCGCGTGCGGACTCGGCCTGATGACCTAGTATCGCTGGTGAGCTTGGTTCGTCCTGGGCGACGCCTGTCCGGACTCACCGAGACAGCAGCACCATCGAGCACCGATGGCAATGCAGGCTGAAGGGAGGCACGATGGGCTGGTTGCACAACGTTGAACGCGGACTCGAGAACGCGGTGAACACCGTTTTCGCGCGAGCCTTCCGCGGCGAGGTGGAACCTATCGAGATCGCCACCCGATTGACCAAGGAGCTGGACGCGCAGGCAAAGCTGTTGAACCGCGACAAGCGGCTCGTCCCCAACAACTTCACGGTCTACCTGTCGACGCACGACTATGACGAGCTCGCCCCGATGGCACGGGCCATCAACGACGACATCGTCCCCGAACTGCGTCGACATGCCGGCGAGCGTCACTACGTCTTCAACGGACCGATCCGCATCGACTACGAATGCGATCCGTCCTTATCGGTCGGTCGCTTTCGAGTGAGCTCCGAGTCGGTCGCGACCGTCGCCGAGACCGGCGGCGCAGCATCGACCACCGCGATCAAGCGGGCGCCGCTCGTGCTGGAGGTCAACGGCGTACGGCATCCACTGCTGCCACCGGGTTTCACCATCGGACGCGGCAGTGAGGCGGACCTTCGCATCAACGATCCCGGCATCTCCCGGCAGCACGCCCGTATCATCGTCCAGCCCGCCGACAACGGCGAGGTTCTCGTCAGCATCGAAGACCTCGGATCGACCAACGGCGTGATCGTCAACGGCCAGCGCGTCACCAAGGTGACGCTCGGCGACGGATCACGCATCGAGATCGGCTCGACCCGGATGCTCGTGCACTCACCAGTGGGGTCCTGACCGTTGAGTACCATCCTCGTAGCCACCCTGAAGATCGCCTTCTTGGTCCTGATGTGGCTGTTCATCCTCTTCGTCACCAACGTCATCCGCGTCGACCTGTTCGGACGCCGGGTCACCGCCGAGGAGCTGGTGGCCGCCGACGAGCAGGCCTCCTCACTGAGCACAGGTTCGCTGCAGAAGTCGTTCCGTGGCCGCCGCGCAGCCCGCGCCGGCGCCGCCCCACCACCGGCCCCCACCACGGTCACCATCACCACCGGCAGAGGAGCCGGCACGAGCGCCACGCTGCCCGAGGTCGGCAAGGAGATCGTCCTCGGCAGGGCGTCGTCGTGCGATCTTGATGTGGACGACGACTACGCGTCCAGCAAGCATGCGAAGATCTGGCGCGACGCCGAGGGCTTCGTCGTCGAAGATCTGCTGTCGACCAACGGCACCTACGTGAACGGCCAGCGCATCACCCAACCCGTGCGGATCGACAGAGGCGACATCGTGCGAGTCGGCCGCTCCCAGATGCAACTGGACGGCTGAGATGGCGTTTTCGCTGCAGATCGACGCGCATTCCGAGATCGGGTTGGTGCGCAACAACAATCAGGACTCGGCCTATGTCTCGCCGCACCTGATCGTCGTTGCCGACGGCATGGGTGGCGCTGCCGCCGGCGATCTGGCCAGCGCCGTGGCTATCCGCGAACTGCAGCGCGCCGACGAGCAGAATCTGGCTCCGAACGCCTCCGAATCCGGCCCGCTGGTCGGCGACCAGATGCTGGAGGCGCTCGGCGGCGCACTGGCCAAGGCCAACGACGCATTGTCCGACCTCGTCGGATGGGACCACTCGCTCGAAGGCATGGGCACCACCGTGTGCGGGGCGATGTTCGACGGCGAGCACTACGGCATCTGCCACATCGGCGATTCGCGCGGCTATCTGCTGCGCGACGGGCAGCTGACCCGGCTCACCCATGACCATTCCTGGGTGCAGTCACTGATCGACAGCGGCAAGATCACCGTCGACGAGGCGGCCAAGCATCCGCACCGCTCGCTGCTGCTCAAGGTGCTCAACGGGCAGCCGGTGCACACTCCCGATTTCAAGCTGGTGGACGCCAAACTCGGCGACCGGGTGCTCTTCTGCTCCGACGGGCTGTGCGGAATGGTCGATGACGATGTCATCCTCAAGCTGTTGTCCGCCGACAAGCCGCTGGACTCGATCGTCCGCTCGTTGACCCAGGCTGCACACCAAGGTGGCGGCCTCGACAACATCACCCTGATCGTGGCCGACGTGGTGGACTACGACGAGGCGCTGCAGGCTGTCCCACCGCAGGTGCTGGGCGCTGCCGAGGCCATGAAGATCCCGGAGGTCGATTTCTCCGAGCCGATCGACCTGTCCGAGATCATCGAGGACACCACCCGGGTGCCCCGCGGGCTGCCGGTGGCCGACGCGGCCGCGATCGACGAGAAGCTGCCCGATGGTGTCATCGATCCCGACCGGTTCGAGGCGATCCGCTACACACCGCACATCGCAAGCCGGCGGCGCAGATGGATCGGCTGGGTCCTGACCATCCTGGCCATCCTGGCTCTACTCACCGCGGGCCTGTTCGGCGGACGCGCGTACCTCGAATCCCAGCATTTCATCGGTCCCGACGAGGCGCACGTGGCGATCTACCGGGGCATCCCCGAGCA